>Ga0105238_10005676_pt1 | contig 12335 bp, 11 predicted proteins | sample KBSC34metaG_FD_81526 | JGI IMG/M metagenome (GOLD analysis project Ga0105238, IMG submission 81526) | Corn rhizosphere microbial communities from Kellogg Biological Station, Michigan, USA - KBS C3-4 metaG | ecosystem: Host-associated > Plants > Roots > Rhizosphere > Soil | place: Michigan, USA... | reverse complement strand
TCTCATGCAACTGCTTGAACGCCCACAGCACTGATTCCATGTACTCGACGTTGAGTGTCTTGTAATCGTTGTCGAAGTCCACCCAGCGGGCCTGGCGGGTGACGTAGTCGCGCCACTCGTCGGTGTAGCGCAGCACGGAGGTGCGGCAGGCGTCGTTGAACTTGTCGACGCCGAGCGCCTCGATCTCCGCCTTGGACGAGATGCCCAGCTCCTTCTCGGCCCGGACCTCGGCCGGCAGGCCGTGGCAGTCCCAGCCGAAGCGGCGCTCCACGTGCTTGCCGCGCATCGTCTGGTAGCGCGGGACGACGTCCTTGGCGTAGCCGGTCAGCAGATGGCCGTAGTGCGGCAGGCCGTTGGCGAAGGGCGGACCGTCGTAGAAGACGAACTCGTTGCCGCCGTTCTCGCCGGCCGGGCGACCGTCCACACTGGCCTGGAAGGTCTTGTCCCGGCCCCAGTAGTCGAGGACGGCCTGCTCGAGCTGCGGGAACGACGGCTGGGCGGGCACGCCGCCGCCGGTGAAGGATTCGAGTGGGTAGGCCATGTCGGTGCTGCTCCTCGCGGTCCCGTCGTCAGTCCTGACGGGGACGACACGCTCACGCGCACCGCGGTACCACCCCGATTGCCGCCGAGGCGGCCACTCGTTTGCGGGCTGTGACGGGCCCACCCGTCCGGTTCTACTGGGGCCTTGACGGCCTGTTCTTCCGGAGGCTCCCCGGTGATGGCCGGATCGACGCCTGTGCTCGCTCAAGCGTAACGCGCCCCCGCAAATCGCTTCGCCCCTGCTGCCACATGCGCTTCCCATGTGCGCTCAGATGCCACATGGGAAGCGCATGTGGCATCAAGGGGTTACTTGCGGGTGGCCGCGGCGAGCTTGGCGTCGGGGGTGCATCGGCCGCAGGGGGTGAAGCCCAGTTGCCGGGCCTCGTTGACCGGCAGCGGGATGGTCGGCCGGTCGCCGACCCAGGCGCAGCCGGCGAGGTGGTAGCGGGGGCGCTCGTCGAGCACCAGCACCTCGTCGGTCAGCTCGGAGACCACCAGCGCGTCGGCCGCGTCGGTGTCCTCCTCGGCCGGGTCCGGTACCGGTGCCGGTCCCGCTTCCGGAGCCGATTCCGGCTGATCATCACGATTCGTGCCGATCCGGACACCCCCGGTGGCAACGCTGTCAAGATCACCTGTAGCCTGCGATTCTCCCGGTCCACCCTCGTCTTCCTGGGGGTCCGCATCAGAATCGTCGTCTCCGCCGTCGACGGTCTTGCCGGCGACAGCCACCTCGCTGCTGGGTGGGCGCGCGCCAGCGCGACGCCGGCGCTGCCAGTCCAGCAGCAGCACCGCGGCGCCGACGACGCTGAGCGCGACCGAGCCCCACGCCCACAGGATCTGGGTGGACACGAGCGCGACCACCAGCAGCGCGAACGCGGCCAGCACGCACAGCAGCACGACGTACAGCAGCCCGGAGGGTTCCCTACCGCCACCGCTGGACGACGCTGGGTTGTTCGACGACACCCGGCGACCCTACGTCACCACGCCGCTCCGTATGGCGTAATGACGCGTGTCTTTCGGCTGACGCGTGTCGTCGCGGACAGACCCAGCCAGCGGGTCTGCCGTCCTCTTTGGAGAAGTGGTCCCTGCTCAGCCGGCTTCGGCGCGAGCGCCGAACGTGTAGCCACCGCTCTGGCGTCCCTCGCTGGGGGCGGCCGAGGTGCGGTCGTTCAGTTCGGCCAGCTGCGACTCGAGCAGGCTCTTGAGCCGGGTCCGATACTCACGCTCCATGGTGCGGAGCATGTCGATCTTCTTCTCCAGCGCGTTCTTCTCCTGGGTGATGTTGCCCATCACCTCGGCGTGCTTGCGCTGCGCGTCGCGGTCCAGCGCCGCGGCCTTCTCCCTGGCGTTGCGCTCCAGGGTCTCGGACCGGGTCCTGGCGTCGTTGAGCATGGTCTCGGCGCGGGTGCGCGCCTCGTTGACCATGGTGTCGGCCTTCGCCCGCGCCTCGGAGAGCAGCTGCTCGGACTTGGTGCGGGCCTCGGCCAGCATCGAGTCCGCCTCGCCCTTGGCCTCACCGGTGAGCCGGTCGGCCATCTCCTGGGCCAGCCCCAGGACCTTGGCCGCCTGCACGTGGTGGTCACCACCGGGCGTGGTCTGCTCCATCACCGACGGCGGCGGGACGGAAGCGAGGCGACGGGGTTCCTCGCGGCCGGGCATCGGGCCGCTGCCGACCTTGCTCCGGGCGTCGTCCAGATCGGCGCGCGCGGCTTCCAGCTGGGAGTCCAGCTGCTCGACCTGGGCGCGCAGGTCGGAGTTCTCCTCGATCAGGCGGGCCAGCTCGCCCTCAACCAGGTCGAGGAAGGCGTCAACCTCGTCCTCGTTGTAGCCCCGCTTCCCGATAGGAGGCTTGCTGAACGCGACGTTGTGCACGTCAGCGGGGGTCAACGGCATCAGATCACCTCACGGCAGTCACGACTGGTGCAGCGTCGGGATCCCCGTCACCCGGGCTGCGTCAGCCGCATCAGGATGTATGCGTCAGATTCAGGCTCAGTTGCATCAGTATGTACACAAGCAGGAACACGACCATAATCGATAGGTCCAGCCCGACGCCCCCGATTCGTACCATCGGTATCACGCGACGGGCCAACCGGACCGGCGGGTCTGTCACTGTGTAGATGGTCTCCAGCGTGACCGCAACCCCGCCGGCGGGCCGCCACTCCCGGGAGAACGCCCGGACGTACTCCACGACCAGGCGCGCCGAGAGCAGCAGCCAGAAGAAGAACAGCACGTAGTAGACGACCACGAAGACCGGTTGCACGACACCACTGTGCCATCCGTCATGACTTGGGGAGGAAGCCACCCTCCGCGAGGCGCCTGCGGTCCTCGGCCGTCACGTCCGTGTTCGGCGGTGAGAGAAGGAACACCTTGTTGGTGACCTTGTCCATGCTGCCGCGCAGCGCGAAGGCCAGCCCGGCGGCGAAGTCGACCAGCCGCTTGGCGTCCGCGTTGTCCATGTCGGTCAGGTTGATGATCACCGGCGTGCCGTCCCGGTAGTGCTCGCCGATGGTCCGCGCCTCGGTGTAGCTGCGCGGATGCAGGGTGATGATCTTGGCCAAGGGGTGTGCCACCGGATCCTGGGCCGGCCGCAGTCGCGTGACCGGCTCGTGCTTGGGCTCGACCGCGAGCGCGCCGTGGGTCGGCGCCTCGGTCGCCCAGCTGCGGCGGCCGCGGGGCCGGTCCTCGGGCAGCTCGTAGCCGTCCTCGTCGTAGTCGGCGCGGTAGGACGAGCGGGCCGACAGCGTGCTGCCGCCCGAGCGTGGCCGACCGCTCGAGTAGCGATCGTAGTCGTCGCCGCGGCCGGAACGATCATCGCGGTTGCGGTCGTCGTAGTCGTCGCGGTAGTCGGCGACGTAGCGGCCGTCCTCGTCGTAGCCGTCCATGTCGTCGCCCGGCACCATCCCGAAGTAGGCCTTCAGCTTCTGAAGCGCACTCATGCCAGCCCTTCCTCCGCGACTCCCCGACGACCTGGACGCGCGGCGACGCGCCCGGGTTCCCCACCGCCTACGGCGAGGCTAGCCCTCTGTACCCCAGCAAACCCGTTCCGACACGCACGCACGTGGATCCCTGTCCGATCGCCGCAGCTAGATCGCCCGTCATGCCGGCGGAGAGCTCGACAGCCGTCGGATGATCGGCCCGCACCCTCGCTGCTGCCTTGGACAGGAGTTCGAAGGCAGCTCCTGGATCCATCGACAATGGTGCGACTCCCATCACACCGCGCAAGATCAGTTCACTCGAACGGCCTATCTCGTCGGCCAGCTCCATGAGCCCCGACAGCGCAACGCCACCGCGCTCGGTGTCACCGTCCAGGCTGGCCTGGATCAGCACGCTGAGCGGCTCGGTGCGGGTCCCCCTGGTCCGGGCCCCGGCGACGGCCTTCGCGAGCGCAGCGGCCAGCCTGGGCGAGTCAACGGACTGCACCTCGTCGGCCCATCCCACGATCGAGCGAGCCTTGTTGCGCTGCATCCGGCCCACCATGTGCCACCGAACGGACGTTTCGGGCAGCGCCAGCGCCACCTCGGCGGCCTTCGGGGCGGCCTCCTGGTCCCGGTTCTCGGCGAAGTCGGTGACGCCGAGACCGGCCAGCAAGATCGCGTCCGATGCCGGGAAGGTCTTGGTGACGGCGAGCAGTTTCACCTCATCGGGGCTACGCCCGGCGGCCCGGCAGGCGTCGGCGATCTGCTCCCGGACCGCGGCCAGCCCCTCGGCCAGCTGCTCCTCACGGCTCATGCTTCGATCCAGGTCACGGCGGCCAGGCGGCCGGTCCGACCGTCACGGCGGTGGCTGAACAGGGTCTTGTCCTCGACCGTGCAGCGCGGGTCCACGCCGATCTTGGCCACGCCGAGGCCGGCCAGCTGCTGCCACAGCCCGGCCCGCAGGTCCAGGGCGGGCGTGCCCTGGCGGGACTTGGTCGCGCTGCCCGGCAGGTGCGCCGCCACGTCGTCCCGCATGGCCGCCGGCACCTCGTAGCACTCGCCGCAGACCGACGGGCCCAGCAACACCTCGATGCGGTCGACCTCGGCGCCGGCCTCGACCATCGCCTTGACGGCCGCCGGCACCACGCCGACCCGGGCCCCGACCCGACCGGCGTGCACCGCCGCGGCCACCCCGTGCTCCGCGTCGGCCAGCAGCACCGGCACGCAGTCGGCGACCAGGGCCACCAGGGCAAGGCCCGGCCGGTTGGTGACCAGGGCGTCGGTCGCCTCGGCCGGCGCGTCGAGCGGGCCGTCCACAGTGGTGACGGTCCGGCCGTGCACCTGCTCCATCCACACCAGGTGGTCCACGCCCAGCTCGGTGGCCAGGCGGTCCCGGTTGGCGTGCACCGCCGCCGGGTCGTCGCCGACGTGATCACCCAGGTTGAACGACTCGTAGGGGGCCTTGGACCGGCCACCGGCCCTGGTCGTGACGACTCGACGAACGCGCATGGCTCGATTCTCCCAGGCACCTCCCCCAATGCAGGGAAGGACGCCTTACCTGCATCCAATGCAGGTAAGGCGTCCTTCCCTGCATCAGGTCAGCGGCGCATGAAGGGGGGGACGTCGACCTCGTCGTCGGGGTCCTCCGGCAGCGGGACCGGTCGGGACGGCAGCGAGCCGTGCCGCTCGGGCGTGGCCGGGTAGCCGTTGCCCGAGCTGGGGCGGGTGACCGGCGGCAGGCCGGAGTTGCCCTGCCCGCCCTGGCCCATGGTGCTCTGCGGCTGGTAGCCGCTGCTGGGCGGCGGCACGGCCGTGTAGCCGTTGGACGGCTGCGGCGCGACGTGCTGCTGCACCGGCGGCTGTGTGTGCTGCTGGACCGGCTGGGCCTGCTGCTGAGGGGCGCTGAGCTGGCCGGACTCCGCGACGGCGGTGGCCGTGGTCGACCTCGGGGGCGAGGTCAGCGCGGTTGGCTCCAGCTTCTTGTGCGTCGGCCCGCCACTGTCAAAACCCGCCGCGATCACCGTGACCCGAACCTCGTCGCCGAGCGAGTCGTCGATCACCGTGCCGAAGATGATGTTGGCGTCCGGGTGGGCCGCCTCCTGCACCAGCGACGCGGACTCGTTGATCTCGAACAGGCCCAGGTCGGAGCCGCCGGCGATGGCCAGCAGCACGCCGTGCGCGCCGTCCATGGACGCCTCGAGCAGCGGCGAGTTGATCGCCTTCTGCGCGGCCTGCACGGCTCGGCCCTCGCCACGGGCGGAGCCGATGCCCATCAGGGCGCTGCCCGCCCCGGACATGACGCTCTTCACGTCGGCGAAGTCCAGGTTGATCAGACCGGGCGTGGTGATCAGGTCGGTGATGCCCTGCACACCGGACAGCAGCACCTCGTCCGCGGAGCGGAAGGCGTCCATCAGGCTCACGCCCACGTCGCCCAGCTGCAGCAGCCGGTCGTTGGGGATGACGATCAGGGTGTCGCACTCGTTGCGCAGCTGCGTGATGCCGTCCTCGGCCTGCTTCGCGCGGCGCTTGCCCTCGAAGCTGAACGGCCGCGTGACCACACCGATGGTGAGCGCGCCGAGCTTGCGGGCGATGGACGCGACCACCGGCGCACCGCCGGTGCCCGTGCCGCCGCCCTCGCCGGCCGTCACGAAGACCATGTCGGCCCCCTTGAGGACCTCCTCGATCTCCTCGCGGTGGTCCTCGGCGGCCTTGTGCCCGACCTCGGGGTTGGCGCCGGCGCCGAGACCGCGGGTCAGCTCGCGGCCGATGTCCAGCTTGACGTCGGCGTCGGACATCAGCAGCGCCTGGGCGTCGGTGTTCACCGCGATGAACTCGACGCCCTTGAGCCCGACCTCGATCATGCGGTTCACGGCGTTGACGCCGCCGCCGCCGATGCCGACGACCTTGATCACCGCGAGGTAGTTGTGCGGGGGCGTCATCGGATCCGCCTTCCTGATCGTGGTACTCGAGCTCTCGTCCTGCGGTGGTCACCTTCCCGTCCTGGCCGCCCCCGGCCAGGCTCCGGTCAAACTCTCGACCTCAACCAGAGGCTTCGAGTTATGTCAACCCCGACATTGGGGTGGACGGTATGCACCACAGGTGCGACGGTCCAGCAGCCACGCCGAACACGGACCCAGGTCTTAGACGGCCGAACGTCGGCCGCACCCCTTTCAGGCATGTCCCCGAGTACGGCGTTCACGCCGAACCACGCAATGCAGAGCGTAGTCTGTGCGGCCGTCACCCGTGTGGTGCGGGGCGAGGTCGGGTCCGTTCCCGGACATTGCCTCGGCACTTGTGGAACACGGCGCGACGGGGTCTCGGACGGAGATCACCCGCACCCGGCCGTGGTCACGGTGGGTAGCCAGTACGGTGGGGGCGTGACGGGTCCGGTGCGGGTGTGCCCCGAGTGCGGTCGACAGTTCGAGTTCACCGATCCGGCGTGGCGCTGCTGCGGCACGCCGATGCGGCTGGCCGAGCCGCCCGCGGCTCCCGTGCGGCTGACTGAGCTGGCCGGCCGCCCGCTGACCACCTGGCGATACGCCGAGGCCCTCGGCGTGCCCGCGGAGCTCTGGCGGTCGGCCACGCTCGGTGAGGGAATCACGCCACTGCTGTCCGCCGGCGACGGCATCTCGGTGAAAGTCGAGTACGCCAGCCCGACCCTGTCGTTCAAGGACCGCGGCGTGGTGCTGTTGATCGTGCAGGCGCTGGCGGCCGGGGCGGCCAAGGTGATCGCCGACTCCAGCGGCAACGCCGGCACGGCGGTCGCGGCCTATGCGGCCCGGGTCGGGCTGCCGGCGGAGATCTTCGTGCCGGCGTCGACGTCACCGAAGAAGATCGCCCAGGTCAGGGCGCACGGTGCGACCGTGAACCTGGTGCCGGGCACCCGGGAGGCCACCGCCGCCGCGGCGATCGAAGCGGTCGAGGCCGGCGACTCGTTCTACGCCAGCCACGTCTACAACCCGGTGTTCCACCTCGGCACCGCGACCTACGGCTTCGAGGTGTGGGAGCAGCTGGGCGGCCGGCTGCCCGAGACGCTGGTGCTGCCGGTGGGGAACGGGACTTTGGTCCTCGGTGTCACCCGAGCGGTGGCAGGGTTGTTGGCCGCCGAGCTGATCCCGGCGGCCCCGCGAATCGTGGCCGTACAGGCAGCGAACTGTGCACCGTTGGCTGCCGCTCGGCGCGCGGGCTCGGCGGAGCCGCTGGCCGTCGAGTCGTCGCCGACCATCGCCGAGGGCATCGCCATCGCCGCGCCGGCCCGCGGCGCGGAGATCCTCGCCGCCGTGGACGACATCGTGACCGTGACCGAGGAGCAGGTGCTGGCCGGCCTGTCGGAACTGGCCCGGCGCGGGTGGTACGTCGAGGACACCGCCGCCGTGTGCTGGGCAGCGGCGCGGGCGCGCGAGGGCGCCTGGGGCGAGGTCGTCGTCCCGCTGTCCGGGGCCGGTCTGAAGACGGGGTGGACCGTCTAGGGGTTGGAGATCGTCGCCAGCTGGGGGCTGGAGACGTCGTACACCTTGCCGGGCTGGCTCATCAGGGCGGTGAGGACGCCGGCCTTGCGGGTGGAGTCGGCGACGCCGCCCCACCGGACCTGCCGGCCGGCGGACAACGACAGCACCACGGAGTTCGGCGACTTCGCCGAGACGGACAGCACCTCGGCGCGGATCTTGTCCGGCACCGCCATCAGCACCTGGACGACGGCGACGGCGGTCGGGTCGTTGGCGGCCGAGCTGGTCAGCTGGAGCTCGGGCAGGCCGGCCGGCGCCGAGGAGACGGTGGCGAAGTCCTTGGCCGTGTGGTCGACCAGGTGCGCGCCGGTCGGGGTCTTGATCACACCGATGGCCACCCGTTCGGCGACGTCGATGCGGACCGTGGCCGGCCAGGACCGGGAGACGTTGACCGAGGCGACCCGGTTGAGGGCGGCCACCCGGTCGCGGATGGCGGCCAGGTTGATCGTCAGCATCGGGTTGCCGGACGGCACCGCGGCGGCGTCGAGGACCTGGGGCTTGGTGAGATCCTTGGTGCCCAGCACTTCGACCGAGCGGACGCCCAGCAGTGGCGTGAAGTAGACGCCGTAGAGCAGCCCGAGGGTGCCGACGACCAGGGTGAGAGCGATGACGCGGCGGCGGATGATGCGTCCCCGCTGCGCGCCACGGCGACGAACCCGGCCACGCTCGGAGACCCGGCGGCCCCGGTCGGAGACGACCCGCTCGCCGCTGGCCCGACGCCCGCGCGTGGACCGCTCGCCGCCCTCGGCCCGGCGGGAGGGGTTGTCGCCGCGATCGCCGCCGCGCCCGGGGCGGCCGGAGCCTGACCCGACGCGGCCCGACACAGCCCGATCGGAGCCGGCACGCGCCGAACCCGACCGTTCAGAGGCGGCATGGCCGGAAGCAGCCCGGTCCGAAGCCGAACGACCCGAGCCCGCGCGCTCGGCCGAGCGGGGATCGTCGGTGCCGGCACGGACCGAACCGGCCCCGTCGGAATCGGCGGGGCGGTCCGGGCGGCGGCGGGTCGGGTCGTCGTCGGTCATAGGGCGGCGAGGATCTCGGGACCGAGCATGGTCACGTCGCCGGCGCCCATGGTCAGCACCAGGTCGCCGGGCTTGACCAGACCGGCGATCAGGCGGGGCACCCGGTCGAAGGAGGGCACGTAGTGCACGGCCCCCTCGGGCAGGGTCACGGCGTCGGCGACCAGCACGCCGGTGACGCCCGGCATGGGGTCCTCACGGGCGCCGTAGACGTCGAGCACGACGACCTCGTCGGCCAACGCCAACGCCTCGCCGAACTGGACCGAGAACTCCCGGGTCCGCGAGTACAGGTGCGGCTGGAAGATCACCAGCAGCCGGCCGTCGCCGGCGACGGGACGGGCGGCCTTCAACGCGGCGGCGACCTCGGTGGGGTGGTGGGCGTAGTCGTCGTACAGGCGAACACCGCTGGCGACGCCCTTGAACTCGAACCGACGCCGCACACCGCCGAAGGCGGCCAGCCCGGCGAGCAAACCCTCAAGCGGGGCCCCGAGTTCCAGGCCGGCCAACAGCGCGGCGACGGCGTTGGACGCCATGTGCGAGCCGGGCACAGCAGTCCGCACCTCGACCTGCTGCACACCGATCTCCACCACGGCAAGGCCACCGGTGTCGACCGGTGTGTACGACAGGATCCGCGCGTCGGGACCCTCGGCGCCGTAGCGCAGGACCCGCACGCCGAGCTTCTCCGCCCGGTCGGCCAACGCGGCCGAGCCGGCGTCGTCGGTGCAGGCGACCAGCACGCCGTCGGGCTCGATGCGCTGCACGAAGGCGTCGAACACGCCGACGTAGGCCTCGACGGTGCCATGGTGGTCGAGGTGATCGGCCTCGACGTTGGTGACCACCGCGACCGACGGCTCGAAGACCAGGAAGGAGCCGTCGCTCTCGTCGGCCTCGGCCACGAAGATGTCGCCGGTGCCGTGGTGCGCGTTGGCCCCGGACTCGTTGAGGTCGCCGCCGATCGCGAATGACGGGTCGACGCCGCAGTGCTGCAACGCCACCGTGAGCATCGACGTCGTGGACGTCTTGCCGTGGGTGCCGGCGATGCACGCGGCACGGCGGCCGACCATCAGCGACGCCAGCGCCTGCGACCGGTGCAGCACGGTGATGCCGCGCGCCTTGGCCTCGACCAGCTCCGGGTTGTCCGGCTTGATGGCGGTCGAGATCACGAGCGTCTTGGCGTCGCCGAGATGCGAGGCGGCGTGCCCCAGCTCGATGCGCGCGCCCTGGGCCCGCAACGCGAGCACGGTGCGCGAGTCCTTGGCGTCCGAACCGGACACCTCGACCCCACGGGCCAACAGGATGCGGGCGATGCCGCTCATGCCGGCGCCGCCGATACCGACGAAGTGGATGGGCGGAATCACTTGTTCACCACCGAGAGAACCATCTGGGCCAACACGTCGGCCGCCACCCGGTGGCCACCGGACCGGGCGGCGTTGCTCATCACGGCCAGTCGCGTGCGGTCGCCGACCAGCGGCAGCACCTCGTCCACGACCCGTTCGGAGGTGAGCTCCTCGTCGGGGATGAGCAGCCCGCCACCGGCCTCGACGATGGGCAGCGCGTTCAACGCCTGCTCGCCGTTGCCGTGCGGCAGCGGCACGAACACCGCCGGCAGCCCGACCGCGGACACCTCGGCCACGGTCATCGCGCCGGAGCGGCACAGCATCAGGTCGGCGGCGGCGTAGGCCAGGTCCATCCGCTCCACGTACGGCACCGCCACGTACGGCGGCGCGCCGGGAACGTCCTGCACCACAAGGGAGTTCTTGGGGCCGTGAGCGTGCAGCACGCTGATGCCGGCACGGGCGAACACGGCGGCCGCGTTGGACACGGCGTCGTTCAGCGACCGGGCGCCCTGCGAGCCGCCGGACACGAACAGCACCGGTGCGGTCGGGTGCAGCCCGAAGTACTGGCGGGCCTGGGCGCGTAGCGCGGCGCGGTCCATGGACGTGATCGAGTGCCGCAGCGGGATGCCGATCACCTGGGCGTCGGGCAGCCCGGAGCCGGGCACCGCGGCGGCCACCTTCGCGGCGAACTTGGCGCCGACCTTGTTGGCCAGGCCGGCCCGGGCGTTGGCCTCGTGCACGACGATCGGCACCTTGCCGCGAGCGGCCAGGTAGGCCGGCAGCGACACGTAGCCGCCGAAGCCGACGACCACGTCCGCGCCGACCCGGTCCAGCACGGCCTTGGTCTGCTTGATCGACTCCCGGACCTTCAGCGGCAGCTTGAGCAGGTCGGGCGAGGGCTTACGGGGCATCGGCACCGGCGGGATCATCTCCAGCTGGTAGCCACGGGCCGGCACGATCTTGCTCTCCAGGCCGCGCGCGGTGCCCAGCGCGACCACCCGGGCGTCGGGCCGGGCCCGCATCACGGCGTCGGCAAGGGCCAGCGCCGGCTCGATGTGGCCGGCGGTCCCGCCGCCCGCGACGACAACGCAGGGGCCCATCCGGTCTGGGGCGGTCAACGCCGTCCTCCTTCTGTCGAACGTCCGTGGCCGGAGCGCCAGGCGCTACGTCGCCGGTACTCGGTCGGCGGCGCAGAGCGGTGCACCCGTCGCCGCTCCTCGGGCGAGGGCGCGGCGGCCCGGCTGCCACCGTTGCGCGCCGCACCACGCGGCGGCGTCGATGGTCGCACCGGCTTGCGCCGGGCAGGCGGCCGGTACGGTTCGGGCGCCGGCAGGCGCAGCAGGCCGCCGACCCGGCCGGGGCCGAGCGAGCGCAGCGCCGCCACCGCGTCCGGCTCGTTGCGAGCGCAGTTGGCGAGAATCCCGAACGCCATCATGGTTATCACGATTGACGTGCCGCCCGCCGAGATGAGCGGCAGTGTGATGCCCGTGACGGGAAGCAACCCGATCACGTAACCCACGTTGATGGCGGCCTGGCCGACCACCCACGCGGTCAGCGCCGAGGCCACCAGCCGGATCCACGGGTCGGTGTTGCGGGCGGCGATGCGCAGGCCGACCACGGCCAGCATGGCGAACAGCCCCAGCACCACCAGCGCGCCGATGAAGCCCAGCTCCTCGCCGATGAGGGCGAAGATGAAGTCGTTCTGGACGTTGGACAGGTAGTTGAACTTGGCCGCGCCCTGCCCGAGGCCGCGGCCGAACAGGCCGCCGTCGGCCAGCGCGTACAGCGCCTGCAGCGGCTGCTGGCCGGCGCCCTGCGGGTCCGCGCCCGGGTTGAGGAACGTGCTGAGCCGGGTGTTGCGGTAGCCGCTGCCGATGGACACCACGATCACCGCGGCGGCCGCGCTGCCCATCACCACGGCGAACAGCCGCATCGGCGCGCCGACGTACCAGAGCAGCGCCAGCAGCACGATGCCCAGGCTCACGGTGCTGCCCAGGTCCGGCTCCAGCATGATCAGCG
>Ga0105238_10005674_pt1 | contig 12338 bp, 11 predicted proteins | sample KBSC34metaG_FD_81526 | JGI IMG/M metagenome (GOLD analysis project Ga0105238, IMG submission 81526) | Corn rhizosphere microbial communities from Kellogg Biological Station, Michigan, USA - KBS C3-4 metaG | ecosystem: Host-associated > Plants > Roots > Rhizosphere > Soil | place: Michigan, USA... | reverse complement strand
GGCCTTCACCGCCTGCACGGCGGTGGCGATGTTGCCGTAGCCGGTCAGCATGATGATCTTGGCGTCGGGCCGCGCGTCGCGCACCGCCTCGACCACCTTCAACCCCGTGCCGTCCTCGAGGCGCATGTCCAGCACCGCGAACGCCGGCGGATGGGCCCGCACGGCGGCGATGGCCTCCTGCACGCTGCCCACCAGTGTCGGCTCGAACCCGCGCTGCTCCAGCGCCCGGCCCAGCCGCGTGCGCAGCGGCGCGTCGTCGTCCAGCACCAGCAGGGTCTTGTCGGGGAGGGCGGCGACGTCGGCCGAAAGATCAGTCATGTGGGCGTTCCCGCGGGCGGGCTCCCTTTGCACTAACATATGCGTCATCCTGTCGCAGTTGGAGACGTTTGGGCAAGCGGAACTCTGTACGCAGGAACAACTCTAACATGCGAATACAACCTTAGGGCGCGCCGGCCTCGATTTTCGAGCGGAGCCAGCGCGCCGCCACCACCGCGCCGTGCGGCCGGCCGTTCTGAAACGTCACAACTGCCCCGGTTCGTTCCAACAGCGTCTTGGAAATGAAGAAGCCCAGGCCCATCCCGATGTGGCCGGTGCGCGAGCCTTCCGCGCCCGGACGAGTGGTCACGTAGGGCTCGCCGAGCTTGGCCAGCACCTCGGGCGCGAAGCCCGGGCCGTCGTCGCGCACCTCGATCGAGATGGCCTCGGCGTCGAAGCGGGCGGAGACCAGCACCTCGGACTTGGCGAAGTCGACGGCGTTCTCGACGAACGAGGTGAAGGCGGTGGTGATCTCGGGCATGCGCCGCACGTCCGGGGTCTTCATGCCCGCGGTCCCGGTGACGATGGCCTCGACGCGGACGCCGGGCGTGGCCGCGTGCGGCTCGGTCACCTCGGCCACCAGCTGGCGCAGGGACAGCCGCTCGTGCACCTCGTCGGAAGCGGCGTCGGGGGTGGCGGTCAGCCGGCGCAGGATCTCGCGGCAGCGCTCGGCCTGGGCGATCAGCAGTTCGGCGTCCTCGCCCACCTCCTTGGTCGGCGCCTCGCGGGCCATCTCCTTGGCGACGATCGAGATGGTGGCGAGCGGCGTGCCGAGCTCGTGGGCGGCGGCCGCGGCCAGGGCGCCCAGGGCCGACAACCGCTGCTCGCGCGACAGCACCGCCTGGGTCACATCCAGCGCCAGCGCCATGCGCGCGGCCTCGGCGGCGGCCTGGCGCACATAGCCGGCGGTGAGCGCGATGCCCGCCACCACCGCCAGCCCCGCGCCGATCCGGTAGCTGAACGGGATCACGACATCGGCGCCCGGCGCCTCGGGCAGCGGGAAGGACGAGATCGCCAGGACCGCCGTGGAGGCGACCGCCAGCCCGCCCAGCAGCAGCACGGGCCGCAGCGGCAGCGTCGCGGCCGCCAGGGTCACCGGCGCGATCAGCATCAGCACGAAGGGGTTGGCCGTGCCGCCGGCCAGGAACACCAGGGCCGAGAGCTGCAGGATGTCGAGCGAGAGCTGCGCGGCCGCCTCGCGGTCGCGGAAGATGCGCTGGCCCGGCGAGGCCACGCCGGTCAGCAGGTTCACCCAGGCGCCGGCCGCGACCACGGCGAAGCACCACGGGTAGGGCGCCTTCAGGTGCAGCGCCATCATCGCGACCAGCAGCGCCGCCTCGCCGGCGGTCACCAGCCAGCGCAAGGTGACGAGGTTGCGGACCCTGAGGCGCCCGCGGTGCACCGCGCCCTCGGACCAGTCGTCGGCCAGCCCGCCGTCCTCGATGGCGGCCCCGGCGGTGTTGGCGGCGGCGGCCTTCGCGCCTTGCATGGCTTCCCGCTGGGCCTTATCGAGACCGTCCGGAGGCGGCGCCGCCTGAGCTGTCCTTGCCTTGGCCATGGCGCCTCAAGGATTGCGCGCCGGGAGCACGGCGACCAGCCCCAAAACAACCTGGCGGAGAATTGCGCCCCGTGAGCCGCACTATCTGGGCTGTCCTCGCCGTCCTGGCCCTGGCGTTCGCGATCCTGACCGGCCTGGCGGTCAAGCGGGGGATCCTGGGGCCCCAGGATCAAACAACCGTCGCCATTGGCGGCCCGTTCCATCTGACCGACCAGCAGGGCCGGCCGCAGACCGACGCGGCGCTGAAGGGCAAGTGGAGCGCGGTCTTCTTCGGCTACACCTACTGTCCCGAAGCCTGCCCGACGACGATGCTCGCGCTCTCGCAGGCGGAGAAGAAGCTGGGGGCGAAGGCGAACGACTTCCAGACGGTGTTCATCTCGGTCGATCCGCAGCGCGACACGCCCAAGGTGCTGGCCAACTATCTGAAGGTGACGCCGACCCCGGCCCGGACGCTGGGCCTGACCGGCACGAGCGACGAGGTGGCCAAGGTCGCCCGCGCCTACCACGTCTTCTACGAGAAGGCCGGCAAGGGCGGCGCCTACGAGATCAACCACTCGACCATCACCTACCTGATGGGGCCGAAGGGCCGGTTCGTGTGTGCGCTGCCATACGGCACGCCCCCCGACGTGCTGGCCGGCAAGATCGAGACGGCGATGAAGCAGGGGCCTGGCGCGCAGAGCTGCTGAGAGCTTCCTCTCCCTCGGGCTGCGCCTCGGGAGGGGAGGCTGTGAATAATCCAAGCTTGGGTATGGACCCGCTTAACCCTTCCGGTGTTATGTTGCGGCGCACCTTCGCGGCGCACCATATTGAGGGATCATGCTCTATACCCTCTACGAAGCCGGTTACTACGCCTCGACGCCCCTTCGGGCCGCCGCCCGGCTGACGCGCGACTTCTGGTCGTCGCCGCTGAACCCGGCCAGGGATTCCGAGCTGGGCCGCCGCCTCTATGCGGGCGCGGACCTCTTCGCCAACCTCACCCGTCGCTACGGCCGGCCCGCCTGGGGCGTCGACAGCGTCACCATCGACGGCCATCCGGTGCGGGTGCGCACCGTCGAGGCGTGGTCGTCGCCCTGGTGCAAGCTGACCCACTTCGCCCGCGACATGACCGACATGCGCCGCGCCGGGCGCCGGGCGGTGGAGCCCGCGGTGCTGATCGCCGCCCCGCTCTCCGGCCACTACGCCACCCTGCTGCGCGGCACGGTGCAGGCCTTCCTGCAGGACCACGAGGTCTACATCACCGAGTGGTCCAACGCCCGCGACGTGCCGGTGCTGGAGGGTCGCTTCGACTTCCACGACTACATCGATCACATCCGCGCGATGCTGCAGGCGCTGGGGCCGCGGCCGCACGTGGTGGCGGTCTGCCAGCCGGGCCCGCCGGTGCTGGCGGCCGCGGCGCTGATGGCCGAGGACGGCGACGAGAGCCGCCCGGGCTCGATGACCTTCATGGGCTCGCCCATCGACGCGCGCCTGTCGCCGACGGTGACCAACCGCCTGGCCGAGGAAAAGCCCTTCGCCTGGTTCCAGTCGAACATGATCGACACCGTGCCCGCGCCCTATCCGGGCATGGGCCGGCGCGTCTATCCGGGGTTCATCCAGCTGGCCAGCTTCATGTCGATGAACCTGGAGAAGCACCAGGAGGCGCACTGGCGCTACCTGCAGCAGCTGATGGACGGCGACGGCGACAGCGCCGATAAGCACCTTGAATTCTATGATGAATATCTCTCCGTCTTGGACCTCACCGAGGAGTTCTACCTGCAGACCGTGGACGTGGTGTTCCAGCGCTACCTGCTGCCGAAGGGCGAGCTCGAGCACCGGGGCCGGCCGGTCCGGCCCGACCGGATCACCGACATCGCGCTGCTGACCGTCGAGGGCGAGCAGGACGACATCTCCGGCATCGGCCAGACCCAGGCGGCGCACGGCCTGTGCGCGGGGCTGCCGGCCGACATGAAGCAGGACTACGTCCAGCCGCACGTCGGCCACTACGGCGTTTTCAACGGCCGCCGCTTCCGCGAGGAGATCTATCCGCGGGTCCGGCAGGTGATTTGGCAGGCTGAACGCGATTTGGCGCAAAAGAAGCCCTCAAAGCCTCTCCAAAAGCGGTCCGCCGCCGCCTAAGTTCGGGAGCATGAGTTCCCGCCGGCCGCCCCAGGAGCGATCGTCGCGATCGCTGCTGATGTTTGACAGAAAGACCCTCAGCGAGGGCGACCGGCTGGAGATAGCCGGCGCGCCGGTGACGCTGAAGGTGAACCGCCGCGCACGCCGCGTGTCGCTGCGGCTGGACCGCACCAAGCGCGAGATCGTGGCCACGGCGCCCTCGATCCGCCGCCTGCCCGAGGCCGCCGCCTTCGCCCGCGAGCGGGCCCACTGGATCGCCGAGCGGATCGCCGAACTGCCCGCCGCCCAGCCGCTGCGGCCCGGGATGACGCTCACTGTGTTCGGCGAGCCGGTGGTGCTGGAGGCGGGCTCGGGCCGGGCCCGCTGGCATCCGGCCTCCCTGCTGGGGCCGGCCCGGATCACCGCCATGGGCGACGGCGAGGGCTATGCGCGGGCGGTGATGCTGGTGCTGAAGCGCCGCGCCGAGGCCGTGTTCTGCGAGCGCACGGCGACCTATGCGGCCATGCTGGGCGCGCCGATACCCAAGGTCACGGTGGCCGACGCCAAGGGCCGCTGGGGCTCATGCCGGCCGGGGCTGCGCGGCGGGCCGCCGGCGATCCGCTATTCCTGGCGCCTGGCGCTGGCCCCCTGGGAGGTGGCCGACTACGTGGCGGCCCATGAGTGCGCCCACCTCCTGGAGCTGAACCACGGGCCGAAGTTCTGGGCGCACGTGAAGGCGCTGGTGGGCGACCACCGCCGCCACCGCGACTGGCTGCGCAACGAGGGCGCCAAGCTGCACGCGTTCGGGCGCTAGGTTCCTAGCGGCCCTCCGCCGGGATCGCCTGGATCATCCTGTCCCCGCACCAGAGCTCCTGTGCGCGGCCGTCGCGGCGGCCCAGCGCGTCGCGCTTCGCCGCGTGGTCGTCCACGGCCTCGAAATCCACGATCTCGCGGATGTGGCGCGGGTGTGGATCGATGAAATAGAGTCTGTAGCGGGGCACCGTTCGACCTCTCATGCCCGCGGTCCAGGCGGGCGGTTCGGGGCAGATACGACTGACGCGGGTCTTCAGATGAGACACGAAGCCGTTCGGGCGCGCGCCAACTTTGATCCAGCGCATATCCGACCGCCTCGATATGGGCCGCTGCGGTGTCGGAGACGATACGTCGGGACGCAATCCGGAAACAACAAATTGCGCCAATAACCTTTCATTAGACGCCGCGACGAACCAAAGTCCGGACATGACCGTGTTCATGCGCGGCGCTGCGCTGACCAACTACGTCCGCGTCGCCGCTCAGGTTGGAGTGGATCCGCGCGCGATGCTGCGCCGCGCGGGGCTGGACGCGCGGCTGCTCGCCGACCCGGAGTTCAAGGTCCCGGCCGGGCAGGTCGTCGAGCTGCTGGAGCTGTCGGCCGAGGTGTCGGGGTGCGAGACCTTCGGCCTGCGCATGGCCATCGGCCGGCGGATGTCGGACTACGGCCCGATCAGCCTCGTGATGGCGCACCAGCCCACGCTGCGCGGGGCGCTGCAGGTCATGACCCGCTACCAGCGGATGCTGAACCGGGCGCTCTTGCTGCACGTCGAGGACCACGGCGAAGACGTCGTGCTGCGCCAGGAGGTGATGGCGGGCGACCGGCGCCGGCGCCGCCAGGCCTATGAGCTGGCGGTGGCCACGCTGAACGTGGCCTACCGGTTCCCGGCCGGCCGGACCATGTCGGCCAAGGGCGCCTACTTCACCCACCCCGCCCCGGCGGACCTTTCGACCCACCGGTCGGTCTTCGGGCCCTCGCTGCATTTCGAGGCCGACTTCAACGGCCTGGTCTGCGCCGCGCGCGTGCTGGACGCGCCGAACGCGACCGCCGACCCCGAGCTGGCGCGCCATGCCGAACAGCTGGTGGCGGGCCTGCCCTATGCGGCGGAGGCGTCCTTCGCCGTCGACGTGCAGGCCGCGATCCGCGGCCTCCTGCCGCTCGACGGCGCCTCGATCAGCTCGGTCGCGCGGCGGCTGGGCGCCAGCGAACGCACCCTGCAGCGCCGGCTCTCCGAGGAAGCCGCCGATTTCAGCAAGCTGCTGAACGAGGTGCGCCGCGACCATGCGCTGCGCCACCTCAGCAACCCGCGCATCTCGCTGACCGACGTCGCGGGCCTGCTGGGCTATGCGCACGAGACCTCGTTCGCGCGCTGGTTCGCCGCCGAGTTCGGGGTGTCGCCGCGCGCCTGGCGCGCCGGCGCCCGCTACGGGCCGGAAGCCGCCGCCTCGTAGGGCAGGTAGGCCAGCACGATCACGCCCTTGCGGGCGATCACCTCGACCGCGCCGCCCAGGTCCGCGGCGCGGGCCTGCATGCCGGGGATGCCCACGCCGAGGGCCAGCTCGCCCGGCGTGAGCCCGCGGCCGTCATCGGCGACGCGCACGTGCAGGGCCGCGTCGCGCGCGGCCACCGTCACCGAAACCGAGCTGGCGGCGGCATGGCGATAGACGTTGGAGAGCGCCTCCTGGATCACGCGGAACGCGGCCTCCTGCACCGGCCGCGGTGCGGCGTCGACCTCGCCCGAGGCGCGGTAGCGCAGCCGCACGCCTGCGCCGGCGGCGAAGTCATGCGCCAGCCGGCGGCTCGCCATGGCCAGTCCATCGTCCAGCGCCGCGGGGTGCAGCAGGGCGGCGAGGTTGCGGGTCTCCAGGATCGCCTCGCGCAGCGAGCCCTCCATGTAGGCGACCGTGTCGGCGGTCTGCTGGTCGTCCGCCGCCTCGCGCAGGCGCGCGAGATTGCCGCGCAGAGCCTCCAGGTGGGGCGCCGTCAGTTCGGCGAGCGACTGGGCGAAGCGACCGCGCTCGGCGCTGCGCGCCAGGGCCAGCTGGTCCTCCAGCGCGGGCAAGGCCGCCAGGGCCTGGGCCATTTCGACCATGTCGCTCGAGGTGGCGACCAGGAGGGCGCCCGGTCCCTCGCCGAGGCGCTGGATGCGCACCTGCAGGGGCCCGAGCCCGCCGTCGCCCACCGCGGTCGCCGTCACCTCTTCGGTGCGCCGCGCGGCCAGGGCGGCGATCCCCTCGCGCAGCCCGTCCGCGTCGAGGTCAGGGCACAATCGCCCCAGGGCCGACGCGTAGTCCTCGTCGCCGCCCGGCGCGGGAAGGCGCTGCCGGTCGAACGCGCCGAGCCAGGCGTCGGTGGCGGCCAGGACCTGGCCGTCCGTGTCGAGGAGCACGATGACCCCGCCCGCCTCTTCATCCATGGCCGACGGCGTAACATGTTCGGTGGAATCGCATCTGTCGGGTGGCGTCACGAACCTGACAGTTCGCGTCAGCGGCGCTCGACTGACCCGGCGTGAAGGGTGTTGGCTGGTTCAGCAAGGAGGCGGCGGCATGTCCGAGGTCGGCTACGAGCGGCGCGGCCCGCTGGGCGTCATCCGGCTGGCGCGGCCGCAGGCGCTGAACGCCCTGACGCTGCCGATGATCGCCGAGGTCGAGCGGCTGGCGCTGGCCGCGGAGGCGGATCCACAGGTCGTGGCGCTCTGCGTCACCGGCGAGGGCCGCGGGTTCTGCGCCGGCATCGACATGAGCGTGCTGTCCGACCACGCCCGGAACGGCCCGCCGCGCGCCGCGCCGCGCACCGACGGCCGACCGGCCCGGCCGGCGCTGTTCAGCTTCCTGCTGGATATCAGCAAGCCGGTCATCGCGGCGATCAACGGCCCCGCGGCCGGCGGCGGCTTCGTGCTGGCGATGATGTGCGACCTGCGGTTCATGAGCGAGGCGGCGTCGCTGACCACGGTGTTCACCAAGCGCGGCCTGATCGCCGAGCATGGGACGAGCTGGCTGCTGCCGCGGATGATCGGTCTGTCACGGGCGCTGGACCTCCTGTGGAGCTCGCGCCGGGTCGATGCGGCCGAGGCCTACCGGCTGGGGTTCGCCGACCGCGTGGTTGCGGGCGAGGCGCTGCTGGAGGCGGTGGAGGCCTACGCCGCCGAGCTGGCGGCCAACGTCTCGCCGCGGGCGCTGGCCGTGATCAAGGCGCAGGTGCATCGTCACCTGGAGAGCGGCTTCGACGCCGCGGCCCTGGAGGCCGCCGGCCTCATGAACGAAGCCCTCGCACACCCCGACGCCACCGAGGGCGCCCAGTCCTTCATCGAGCGGCGGCCGCCGAAGTTCGCCGCCTGGACAGGAGACCGCTGATGCGCAGCGACTACGAGACCCTCCTGGTCCGCCGCGACGGCCCGGTCGCCACCGTGGCCCTGAACCGCCCGGCCAACCGCAACGCCATCGGCGGGCCGATGATGGCCGAGCTGTACGAGGTCGTCTCCGCGCTCACGACCGACGCCTCGGTCCGCGTGCTGGTGCTGCGCGGCGAAGGCGCGGACTTCTGCCCCGGCGCGGACGTGAAGCACTACGGCGGCGGCGGGACGCAGGCGGCGCGGCGCGCCGGCTGGACGCCGATCCACGAGTTCCAGGTCCCGGTGATGCTGCACGAGGCGCCGGCCGTGACGATCGCGGCGATCCGCGGCGCCTGCGCCGGCGCCGGCTTCGGCTGGGCCTGCGCCTGCGACCTGCGCATCGCGTCGGAAACGGCGAAGTTCAACTCGGCCTTCCTGGACGTGGGCGTGGCCGGCGACATGGGCGGGCCCTGGACGCTGCCGGCCATCGTGGGCGCGGCCAAGGCGAGGGAGCTCTACTTCCTGCCCGGCAAGTTCGATGCGGCCGAAGCGCTGCGCATCGGGCTGGTGTCTAAGGTCAGCGCCACGGCGGATTTCGAGGCCGACCTGGCGGCGCTCACCGACCGGCTGGCCCGCGCCGCGCCGCTGGCGCTGACGGGCATGAAGGCCAACTTCCTGGCCGCCGAGAAGATGGGCTTTTCCGACTACATCGCGCTCGAATCCGAGAAGCACACCCGCCTGTTCCAGAGCGAAGACACCACCGAGGCCTTCCGCGCCTTCGTGGAGAAGCGCGCACCCGTCTTCCACGGCCGTTGAAGGAGTCTCACGATGCGTGTGCGCCAGGTGGCCCTGGTGTCCGGCGACCTCGACCGCGTGACGCGCGAACTCGCGGCCGCGTTCGGGCTGCAGGTGGCCTACAACGACCCGCACATCCACCACTACGGCCTGAAGAACGCCGTCCTGCCGGTGGGCGCTTCGTTCCTCGAGGTGGTCGAGCCGACCCGGCCGGACGCCTCGGCGGCGCGCCACCTGGCGCGGCGCGGCGGCGACGCGGGCTACATGGTGATCGTGCAGGTCGCCGACGCGCCGGCCGAGCAGGCCCGCGCCGAGGGCCTGGGCGTCCGCGTGGTCGATCGCATCGACACGCCCGCCTACTACTGCGCCCACTTCCACCCGGCCGACTTCGGCGGGATGCTGGTCTCCTTCGACCAGCAGCGGACCGAGGCCGATCCCCTGCGCGACGGCGGCGACTGGATGCCGGCCGGCGCCGACTGGGCGCGCGCGCAGGCGGATGGCGTGGCGGACATCGCCGCGGTGGTGTTGTCGGCGCCCGATCCGCAGGCGCTGGCGCGGCGCTGGGCCGAGCTCTTCGGCCGCCCGCTGGACCCCGCCGACCCGCTGCGCCTGCCGCTCGACCGCGGCGAGGTGCGGTTCGTGGCGTCCGAGGCCGGCGCGCCGACGATGATCGCCGGGCTGGACGTGGCGGTGGATGATCCGGCGGCGGTGCGGGAGCGGGCGCGCGCCGCGGGGCTCGACGCCGGTCCCGGCGGCGTCCGCATCGGCGGCGTGGCGATGCGGCCGGTCGCGGCCTAGCGGAGCCATCCGGCCGTTCCGCGGGTTTCCCCTGCCGCTGGCGGGAGAACCGGGAGGCACCGATGCTCGCCCCCTTTGTCATCGCCGCCGACGACGCGGCGCTGGAGGACCTCAAGCGGCGCCTGGAGCGCACGCGCCACCAGGCCTGGCCGGGCGACGCCGGCTGGAACGATGGAACCGATCCGGCCTGGCTGGACGGCCTCCTCGCCTACTGGCGCGACGGCTACGACTGGCGCGCCGAGGAGGCGGCGCTGAACCGCTTCCATCACCACCGCGCCGAGGTCGACGGTGCGCGGCTGCACCTGATCCGCGAGAAGGGCGCCGGGCCTGATCCGCTGCCGCTGATCCTGATCCATGGCTGGCCCGACAGCTTCTACCGCTTCTACAAGCTGATCCCGCGCCTAGCCGACCCGGCGGCGTTCGGCGCCGATGCGGCCGACGCATTCGACGTGGTGGTCCCCAGCCTGCCCGGCTACGGCTTCTCGGACCCGCGGCCGGGCCATGGCGGGGTGTTCGGCTTCGGCGACGTCATGCACCGGCTGATGACCGACGTCCTGGGCTACGAACGCTACGGCGCCCACGGCGGCGACCGGGGCAGCACGGTCAGCGACCAGATCGCCCGCAGCCACGGCGAGGCGGTGGTCGGCGCCCACCTGACCGACGTGCCGTTCTGGCATGCGCTGCGCCCGCCAAAGGAGCCCAGCCGCGCCGAGCAGAAGTACCTGGACGGCATCAAGGGCTTCCAGCAGGACCGCGGCGCCTACGCGCTGATCCAGGGGACCAAGCCGCGGTCGCTGGCGGCGGGCCTGAACGATTCGCCGGCCGGGCTCGCGGCCTGGATCATCGAGAAGTTCGAGGCGTGGAGCGATTGCGGCGGCGACGTGGAACGCCGGTTCAGCAAGGACGAGCTGCTGACCAACGTGATGATCTACTGGCTGACCGGCACGATCGGCACGTCGTTCCAGCCCTATCGCGACGTGATGAAGGCCGGCGCGCCGCGCTGGATCGCCGAGGCGGCCAAGGGCTGGGCGGGCTCGGACCAGACGCCGGTCGGGGTCGCCCTCTTCCCGCAGGACCTCTCGGCGCCGCCGCGCGAGTGGGGCGAGCGATTCTACAATATCACCCGCTGGACCCGGATGCCGGCGGGCGGCCACTTCGCCGCCCTCGAGGAGCCCGACGCGCTGGCCGACGAGATCCGCGCCTTCTTCCGGCCGCTGCGCTGAGGCCGAGTCGTCGCGCGCTAGTGCGGGGCTTCCTCGGTGTACCGCTGCTGGCGGGGGCCCACGACCTGGGGCGGCGGGGCGGCGGGGAGTTCGGCCTGGTCGCCGTGCAGCAGGTCCTGCACGCCGTTGATGATCGAGCCGATCATGTCGCTGGGCTGCTCGGCCGGCGGGGCCACGTCGCCGCCTGGGATCGGCTGGGTCTTCAGCCGCGGCAGGGCCTGGGTCATGTAGGCGCGCCAGATCTGCGCCGGCGGCCCGCCGCCGGTGACGCGGCGCATCGGCGTGTTGTCGTCCTTGCCGACCCAGACGGCGGTGGTGAAACCGCCCGTGTAGCCGATGAACCAGGCGTCCCGGTAGTCGCTGGTCGTGCCGGTCTTGCCGGCCAGGTCGTAGCCGGGCACGCGGGCGGCGGTGCCGGTGCCCGAGGCGATCACGTCGCGCATCATGCGGATCATGTAGCTGAGCGCCGGCTGGCCGATCACCGGGCGCTTGTCCTGCGCGCCGACGCCATGGTCGTAGAGCAACCGGCCCGAGGCCGTGCGGATGCGCTCGATCGCGTAGCCCTTGGCGAACACCCCGCCGTTGGAGAAGGGCGTGTAGGCCTGGGCCATCTCCATCGGGCTCACCTCGACGGCGCCCAGCGCCATCGACGGGTCGAGCTGGATCGAGGACGTGATGCCCAGGCGGTGGGCCGTGGCGGCGACGTTGGAGGTGCCGACCTCGTTGGCCAGCCGCGCGGCCACCGTGTTGATCGATTCCTTCAGGCCCACGTCGAGGTTGATCGGGCCGAGGTACTTGCCGGTGTAGTTGCGCGGCGTCCAGTTGCCGATGGTGATCGGCTCGTCGACGACGGGCGTGTCGGGGGTGCGCCCGGCCTCCATGGCGGTCAGGTACACGAACGGCTTGAACGAGCTGCCGGCCTGGCGCCTGGCCTGGGTGACGCGGTCGAACTGGCTCTGCAGGTAGTTCACCCCGCCGACGTAGGCGCGGATGCGGCCCTCGCCGTCGATCGAGACCAGCGCGCCTTGCTGCACGCCCTGGTTCGCCGCGGCGGCGACGCCGGCCTTCAGCGCCTGCTCGGCCGACGCCTGCAGCGGCAGGTCCAGGGTGGTCTCCACGATCAGGTCCTCGGTGGGCTCTCCCACCAGCTGGCGGACCTGGTCGTCGACGTAGTCTGTGAAGTACTGCGCCCGCTGGTCGGCCAGGATCGGGTTCACGCGGATCGGGCCACCGTGCAGGGCCGCGTCGGCCTCCTGCTGGGTGATCGCGTGCGTCCGCACCATCTCGTCCAGCACGATGGTCGCGCGGCGCGAGGCCCGCTCGGTGGCGGCAATCGGCGAGTAGCGCGTCGGGCCCTTCATCATCCCGGCCAGCAGGGCGCTCTCCGGCAGGGTGAGCTGCGAGGCGGGCTTG
>Ga0105238_10005673_pt1 | contig 12339 bp, 10 predicted proteins | sample KBSC34metaG_FD_81526 | JGI IMG/M metagenome (GOLD analysis project Ga0105238, IMG submission 81526) | Corn rhizosphere microbial communities from Kellogg Biological Station, Michigan, USA - KBS C3-4 metaG | ecosystem: Host-associated > Plants > Roots > Rhizosphere > Soil | place: Michigan, USA... | reverse complement strand
TTCGTGGAGGCGAGGACCTTCGCCTGCTCCGAGCGGGCGCGCGCGAGGCAGCGCGAGCGCTCCGGATCCTCGGAGGCGAGGCAGCCGGCGCGTGCCACGTCGAACGAGGCGCGGGCACGGACGTCGCGCGCCCGGGCGGCGGCCTGCACCGTCCCGAAATAGAGCGCATCCAGGTCCGCCTTCGCGACCCGGTCCTCCGCGCGCGCGCGGGCACGGCACGCTTCGCGCACCGCCTCCGAGGCGCTGCGGCACGCGCCCAGCGCCTCGCGCGTGTGCCGCTCGATCGCGCGCCACTCCCGGTCGTGGTCGGTCCTGGACATCAGGGTGGGCGAGGTGTCCATGGCGGACTGGATGCCCCATGCGGCCGCGGCGAAGAAGGCGGCCGCGAGCATCACGAAGGCGAAGGCGAGGGAGGTGCGTCTCATGTTGCGCTCCTGCTGCGGCGTTGCAGGCGCGCAGGGCCGATCCGGGGACCGGCCCTGCGCGCGCGGTACTGCGCCTCGCGCCGCTCACGCGGCGCGCGGGGTCACTTCTTCGTCGTCGTGGTGTCGCTCGGGGCCGTCGTGGTGCGCGAGCGCGTGGCGTTCGCGTTCGAGGCGACGTTCTTGCGGTTGGCCTTCGCGTCGGCGAGGGCCTTGTCCTCGTCCGCCTTCGCCTGCTTCTTGCACGCGGACTTCTCCTTGCCCTTCATGTCGTCGCACTTCTCCTTCGCGACGTCGTACTGGGCCTTGGCCTTCGCTTCCATGACCTTGTAGTCCGTGGCCGCGTCGTTGCCCTTCTTCTTGGCGTCGAGCTCGGCCTTGGCGACCTTCTCGTTGCCCTTCGCTTCCTTCTCGCAGACGTCCTTGGCGTTGCCGGACATCGTCTTGCACTTGGCCTTCGCTTCCTTGTAGTCGGCCTCGATCTTCTCCTTCTCGGCCTTGTACTCGTCGCGCGCGCCGGCGTTCGCCTTCGTCGTGCGGGTGGTCGTCGTGCTCATGCTGCTGTTGTCGCCCGTGGCCGGATGGGTCGTCTGCGCGGGCACCAGTGCCGCCGTACCGAGCAGGAAGGCCCCGGACAGGGCGGCGTAAAGAGCTGTCGTTTTCATGCTTGTCTCCTTATGCGATTCCAGTCACTGGACCCACCGATCGCGCTCGCAACGGGCCTCGAAGTCCTTGATCTGCTTCTCGGCCTCGTCCCGGGCGATCCCATACGAGTCCTGGAGGCTGCCTGCGAGCTTGTCGCGCTGCCCGCCGATCGTGTCCAGCTGATCGTCGGTCAGCCGGCCCCACGTCTCGCGGACCTTGCCCTTCAGCTGCTTCCAGTTGCCCTCGATGCGGTCCCAATTCATGGCGTCACCTGAGTGTGAGAGGGTTGTCGTGCACCTGGCTCCGGACGTGCGGTCCCGGTGCCATGCACATGATCGGTCTGTAGGACAGCCCGATCTGTCGGCGCAGGCGAATTCGGCAAGAGAAATGCGCTGATAGCGATGTCGGAACTTTCCTACAGGTTGGAATGCCAGAATGTAGGCCCGGTCCGACGGACTCGGGCGCCGCCTTCTGGCACGCTTTCCCTTTCGGGCTCACCACCGCAACCGAGGACCTTTCCATGGCAAACGCTTCCGCTCCGTTCCAGCTTCCCCCCCTTCCCTGGGCCGAGAACGCGCTCGACCCGGTCATCTCCGCCCGCACCATCGGCCTCCACTACGGCAAGCACCACGCCGCGTACGTGAAGAAGCTGAACGAGCTCGTGGCGGGCACCCGCTTCGCCGACATGCCGCTCGAGCAGGTCGTGAAGGAGAGCGCGGGGAAGGAGCAGAAGATCTTCAACAACGCCGCGCAGGCCTGGAACCACGCGTTCTTCTGGAATTGCCTGCGGAAGGGCGGGGGCAAGCCCTCGGGGTCGATCGCGAGCCGCATCGACGCGGACTGCGGCGGCTACGACACGTTCAAGAAGAAGTTCGCCGACGCGGCCGTGAACTGCTTCGGGAGCGGCTGGGCGTGGCTCATCGAGAAGGACGGCAAGCTCGACATCGTCGCCACCTCGAACGCGGCGACGCCGATCGCGCAGGGGCAGACGCCGCTCCTCACGCTGGACGTGTGGGAGCACGCGTACTACGTCGACTACGAGAACCGCCGTCCCGAGTACGCCGCGGCCGTGATCGACAAGCTCCTCAACTGGGATTTCGCGGCCCAGCAGCTCGACCGGGCAAGGGAGCGCAAGGCCGCCTGACCGGTTTTCCGTAAAATGCCGGGATGACTTCCCGGAAGGGCCCGCCGCGCCGCGCGATGGCGGCGTGGCTCCTCGCCTGCTGCGCGCTCGTCTTCGCGATCGTGGTGGTGGGCGGCATCACGCGCCTCACGCAATCCGGCCTTTCGATCGTCGAGTGGCAGCCCCTGGTGGGCGCCGTCCCGCCGCTCGACGAGGGCGCGTGGCGCGACACCTTCGCCCGCTACCGCGCGACCCCCGAGTTTCGCCTGCGCAACTTCGGCATGACGCTCGAGGGGTTCAAGCGGATCTTCTGGTGGGAATACGCGCACCGGCTCCTCGGGCGCGTGATCGGGGTGGCGTTCCTCGTGCCCTTCCTCTATTTCCTCGCGCGCGGCGCGATCTCGCGCCCGATCGCGTGGCGGCTGGCCGGCATCTTCGCCCTGGGGGCCTTCCAGGGCGCGCTCGGATGGTTCATGGTGAAGAGCGGGCTCGTGGACGATCCGCACGTGAGCTCGCTCCGGTTGGCCGCGCACCTGGGCACGGCCTTCCTCATCTACGCCGGGATGCTCTGGCTGGGGCTGGGCCTCGCCTTCGGCATGGCGCCGCGCGCGGGAGCGCGGACCCGGCGCCACGCCGCGGCGCTCGCGGTGCTGGTCTTCGCGATGGTCCTCTCCGGCGCGCTCGTGGCCGGCATCCACGCGGGCCTCGCGTACAACACCTACCCGCTCATGGACGGCTACTGGGTGCCGCCGGAGATCCTCCTCCTCGAGCCCTGGTGGCGGAACCTCGTCTACAACATGGCGACGGTGCAGTTCGACCACCGGATCCTCGCGCTCGCCGTGGCCGCGACCGCGCTCACGCTTTCCGCGCGCGTGCTCCGCGACCCGGCCGGCGGTCCGCGCGAGCGTCGGTGGGCCGCGGCGCTCGCCGTGGCGGTGGTCCTCCAGCTCTCGGCCGGGATCTCGACGCTCCTCCTGCGCGTGCCGCTCCCGCTCGCGGCGCTCCACCAGTCGGGAGCGCTCGTGGTGTTCACGTGCGCGGTGGGACTCTGGCACGCGCTCGCGCGGACGAGGGAATTACACCCGTAGCGGCGCGGCTTCGCCTTGTGTGACGTGGTTCACGTCCGGCCGAAAGGGGCCGACCGGATAATCGCGGCACAACAAGGAAGGCCCCAGCATGGAATCCGCGGCGCGACCGGAATCGACAGCGAACCAGCAGGCGGTGCGCCTGCGCCGCTTCTACCTCGCCGTCGGCGCCTACGGCATGTGCCTGCCGCTCCTCTTCGCGGCCCACTACCTGGACCTGGTTCCCCTGGGCCCGATGCTGCGCATCGCCGGCCTCGTGATCGTCGCCAACGCCGCCTTCTTCGCGATCTTCCGCAGCGGCTTCAACCAGCGCGCGGAGGACCCGAGCCTCACCTGGCCGCAGGTGGTCGTGGGCATCGTGATCCTCATGTACTCGGTCTACTTCTTCGACCGGGACCGCTCGATCGCGCTCATGATCTGCCTCGTGGTCCTCGCCTTCGGCGCGTTCCGGTTCAGCACCCGCGAGTTCCTGAACGCCGCGGGCCTCGTGCTCGCGGGCTACCTGCTGGTCATCAACCTGCTCATGTGGCTGAAGCCCTCGGTAGTGAACGTGCCGCTCGAGGCCTACCGCTGGCTCACGCTGGCCCTCGTGCTCCCGTGCTTCGCGATCGTGGGCGGGCGGCTGAGCGAGCTTCGCCGGCGCCTGCGCCGCAGCAACACCGAGCTCACCGCGGCGCTCGAGATGATCCAGAAGATGGCGACCCACGACGCGCTCACGGGACTGCCCAACCGGGCGCTCTTCAACGAGACGCTGGTCCACGCGATCGGGCAGGCGGCGCGCCACGCGCGGCCGCTGGCGCTCTTCTTCCTCGACATGGACCGCTTCAAGAACATCAACGACACGCTGGGCCACGGCATCGGGGACCGCGTGCTGCAGGAGGCGGCGCGGCGCCTCACCGCGGCGGTGCGGGCGAGCGACATGGTGGCGCGGCTGGGCGGGGACGAGTTCGTGCTGCTGGTCGAGGACTTCGACGACACGGCCGACCTCTCGGACGTCGCGGTGAAGATCCGCGGCGCCTTCGAGCCCAGCCTCGTGATGGACGGCCAGGAGCTGGCGCTCTCCGCGAGCATCGGCATCTGCACCTTTCCCGGCGACGGCCAGGACGCCCAGACGCTCCTCTCCAACGCCGACATCGCGATGTACCGCGCGAAGGAGCAGGGAAGGAACCGCCACTGCTTCTACTCCGCGGAGCTGAACGAGCTCTCCCAGGAGCGGCTCTCCCTCGAGGCGGCGTTGAAGCACGCGCTCGAGCGCGAGGAGATCGAGATCCACTACCAGCCGAAGATCGAGTTCGGCCAGGGCCGCGTGACCGGCGTCGAGGCGCTCATCCGCTGGCGCCACCCCCAACTGGGCCTCCTCATGCCGGACAAGTTCGTGCCGCTCGCCGAGGAGACGGGGCTCATCGTGCCGATCGGCTACTGGACGCTGCGCCGGGTCTGCGAGCGCGTGTGCCGCTGGCAGGAGCAGGGGCTCTCGCTCTCGGTCGCGGTGAACCTCTCGGCCACGCAGTTCCACCAGCCGGAGCTCGTGCGCGAGCTCTCGCACATCCTGTGGGCCACCGGCGCCCCGGCGCAGCACCTCGAGCTCGAGATCACGGAGACCATGGTCATGCGCGACCCGGAGCGGGCGGTCGCCGTGATGGAGCAGTTGCGCGCGATGGGCGTGCGCCTGTCGATCGACGACTTCGGCACGGGGCACTCGTCGCTGGGCTACCTCAAGCGCTTCCCGATCGACCGGCTGAAGGTCGACCGCAGCTTCGTGCGCGACCTCCCGCACAACGGCGACGACGTCGCGATCACCCGCGCGGTGATCGCCCTCGCGCACAGCCTCAAGATGACGGTGGTGGCCGAAGGGGTCGAGCACCAGCAGCAGTTCGACCTGCTGCGCGAGCAGGGCTGCGACGAGTTCCAGGGGTTCTTCTGCCGTCCGGCGCTGCCGGAGCCGGAGCTCCTGCGCTTCCTCGTGGAGGAGCGCGACGGGTTCGGGCGCGCGCCCGGGCTCTTCAGCCGGCGGGCGGTGGCCTGCTGATCAGGCGCGCTCGTGCATCGCGCGGGCGGTCGCCTTCGCGGTCACCTGCACGACCTCCGCCACGGCGGAGCGCAGCGACGCCGGGTTGAACGTCTCCGACTCGCTCGCCCACACGAGCTTGTCCGCCTGCACCGAGTAGACGTTGGTCGCGATCCGCACGATGCGGTCGTTCCTCAGGTAGCCGGGCTCGTAGACCGCGGCCCACCCGTACCCCCAGTAGCCCCAGAGCCCGCGGTAGTAGCCCGGCACGCCGATGACCTGCGCCGGGACGTACGTGCGCTCGTGCTCGACCCCCGCCACGCGCATGATCACGGAGGAGTCGAAGCCCAGCTCGCGCACCCGCGCCTTCACCTTCGGGATGTCGCGCAGGTCCTGGTCGGGGATCACGCGGTAGGCGGGCACGGAGTCGGGGATGTCGCGCGCCATCTCGTCCTCGACGATGCGCCGCAGCCCCGCGTCCGGGTTCTGGAAGACGACGAGGACCTTGCGGAAGGGCACCTCGCGAAGCGCCGGGTCCTGCCACGCGCTCGTGATGCGCGTCGCGGCGCACCCCCCGGCAGCCGCGGCGAGCAGGCCGCAGGCGGCGAGGAGGAGGGCGCGGCGCGCGGGGATCACGGCATCAATCGGCCCGCGCGGAATACGGGTCCTGGCTCTCGAGGAGCGCCCGGCCGCGCGCGGCGTGGGCCTCGATGTAGCACTGGTCGCGCTCGAAGCCGCGCACCGCGGCGCAGCGCGCACGCGCGACCTGGTAGCGCGCCTCGATCCGCGCGCGCTGCGCGCCGCGGGCCGCGTCCTCCGTGCGGCGGAAGCGCTCCTCGAGGTCGGCCACCTGCACCATCTCCTCGGCCATCGCCTGCGCGCGGCACGTCTCGCGCGCGGCGGCCGCCATGGCCTCGCAGGCGAGGGCGCGGTCGGGGCGCGAGCGCTCGATCGCGGCCAACGCCGCGTGGTATTCGGAGCGGCTCATGGCGCCCCGCGGAGCCTCGCGGGCGGCGCCGATGCCGATGGCCGCCGCGCTCGTGATGATCGCGCCCGTGCCCAGCGCCACCAGGATCGCTCGATTCATGGGGTCCTCCGCAATGGGGCGGCACGAAGGAAAGGGGGCGGCCGCCGGAATTGCAGCCAGAATGGTGGAAGCGGGCGGAAGGGGTCTGTAAGCCGGAAAAGAAACGGCTCCTCCGACGCGGCTGATTACCGCGTCGGAGGAGTCCTACATCGCGCGTCGTTGTTACCGACCGTTGCGGATCAGGTGCAGCCCCGCAGCAGGTAGATCAGGAACAGCACGGGAATCGGCACGCCGATCAGCCACAAAAGGATGTAGCCGACACGCCCCTGCTGGTCCGCGGGCAGGCTCTTGAACTCGGGCAGTCTCATCTGCGCCTCCGGGATTGATGACCTTCGGCCATCTTCGGGGCGCGGCGCTTCCGGCGTCAGCTTCCGCGCTCCGATTCCGGTGTAGGAACGCGGCTTGGCGCGGGGTCGGGAAGCGTCAATCCATGTGCAGGCCGCCGTTCACGTCGAGGATCTCGCCCGTGACGAAGCCCGCGAGCGGCGAGCAGAGGAAGCGCACGGCGTGGGCGAACTCCTCCGGCTCGCAGAACCGCCCGACCGGGATCTGCGCGAGGATCTGCCGGCGCTGGGGCTCCGTCATGTGCTCCGTGAGGGCGGGCGTCTTCACGTAGGCGGGGGCCACCCCGTTCACGGTCACGCCGAAGGGCGCCACCTCGCGCGCGAGCGTGAGGGTGAGCGCCGCGACCGCGCCCTTGGAGGTCGCGAAGGCCGTGCCCGCGTCCGCGCCGCCCGTCTTCGAGGCGAGCGAGGTCACGTTCACGATCCGGCCGCAGCCGCGCTTCTTCATGCCGGGTATCACCTCGCGCGACCAGTGGAAGGCGCCGTCCAGGTTCACCGAGAGCACGCGGCGCCACTCCAGGTCCACGGTGGCTTCCGCCTTCTCGGTGGAGCCGATGCTCGCCGCGTTCACGAGGATGTCCACGGGACCCAGGAGCTTCTCGACCTTCCGGCAGGCGTCGCGCACCGCCGAGGGATCGCTCACGTCGCACGCGACCGCCACGCTCGAGCCGCGCAGGAACCGGATCATGCTGTCCATCCGCATGGCGTCCACGTCGACCAGCGCCACCTGCGCACGGTCCTCGATGAGCGCGCGCACGGCCGCGAAGCCGAGCGTCCCGGCCGCGCCGGTCACCACCGCCGTCTTTCCGTTGAGGGGCATCTTCCTTCCGTGTCCGTCGCGCCAGGGGCTGCGACATACCAGCGGAGATACTAGCGGAGATGCCGGCCGCGCGCCGCGCCGCCGCCACGCCGGAGCGAGGCCACGGCCCCGGCGGAGCTGCGCTTCCACGAAGAGCCGAACGGCTTCATCGCGCGGTTGCGGGCGGGGCGCCCGGCGGCGGACAATACCCCCAAAACGCCGTAACAAGGGCCGGCGGGACTCCGCTTCGCGGGGCGCCCGGCCAGGGAGAAGGGCGCCATGGAACGTCGTTCAATCGCCGCCGCCGCGGCCGGCATCGCCATGCTGGGCCTCGCGCTGGGCGCCTTCGCCGCGACGAAGCCGGAGGCCGAGATCGCGAGCCTCACGGGCACGGGCGAGTTCCGCGCCTACCAGGAGCCGGACTGGAAGGCCGCGCGGGTGAAGCAGCCCCTCTTCGCGGACAACTACGTTCGCACGCTCGCGTTGAGCCGCATGGCGCTCGTCTACGCGGACGGCACGCAGGAGCAGCTCGCGCCCAACACGATGATCCGGATCACCGCGAGCGCGGCGGACAAGCCCGCCACCTCGCAGCTCCAGAAGGGCCGGGTCTGGATGCAGTCGAAGAATCCGCCCAACGGCCTCATCATGCAGACGCCGTGGGCGGCGGCCGCGATCCGCGGCACGGACTGGGAGATGGCGGTCGACGACGACGGGGCCGCGACGCTCGCGGTCTTCAGCGGGGAGGTCGAGCTCTACAACGAGCACGGGCGCGTCCTCGTGAAGGCGGGCGAGCAGGCGCACGTCGCGCGCGGCGAGGCGCCGGTGAAGCTCCGCCTCCAGGTCTCGCGCGAGCGGATCCAGTGGGTCTCCGCGTTCACGGTCGATCCCCGGCGGTACGTGGAATTCCGGGACGGCGCCCCGGACGGCGCGCTCGCCGCGATCGCCGCCGCGATCCGCGAGGGGCGGCTCGCCGACGCGTTCGACCGCGTGCGGGCCCGGGCCGAGGCCGCCCAGCCGCGCGCGATCGACCTCCTGCTCCTCGCCGATTTCCGGCTCTACGAGGGCGACCTCGACGCGGCGCAGGCGGCGCTCGAGCGCGGCTTGCGGCTCTTCCCAGCGGACGAGCGCTTCGACGTGGGCCTGGCACGGGTGGCGATCCTGCACGACGACTTCGCGCTCGCGGCGCGCCACGCGCAGGCCGCGCTCGCCAAGCGTCCGGACTCCGTGGATGCGCTCCTCATGCGCGGGGAGGTCGCGCGGCGCGAGGGGCGGGCCGGCGAGGCGGTCGCCGCGTACGGGCGGGCGGCCGAGGTCGCGGCGCGGGACCCGCGCGGATGGGTGGGCCTGGGCGTGGTCGAGACGGAACGCGAGAACGTCCGGCGCGCGCGCTCGCATCTCGAGCGGGCGCTGGCGCTCGACGGCTCGGACGCGGAGGCGCGCGCGGAGCTGGGGACCCTCGAGGGCTTCGCGGGGAACCTCCCGCGCGGCCGGGCCGAGCTGGAGAAGGCGCTCGAGCTCCAGCCGGACAACTACGTCGCGTGGACGGGCCTGGGCGTCCTGCGGCTCAAGTCCGGAGACGAGGAAGGCGCGGTCCAGGCGCTCGTCCGCGCGAGCGTGATCGAGCCGCGCTACGCGCGGGCGCACCTGTACCTCGCCGCCGCGTACTACCAGCAGGGACGCGACAGCGCGGCGCTCTTCGAGCTCACGCGCGCGGCCGAGACCGATCCCAACGACCCGCTGCCGCACCTCCTCGCGAGCATCATCCGGCTTGACCGCATCGAGCCGGGCGACGCCATCGCGGAGGCGCAGCAGGCGCTGGCGCGCATTCCCTTCCTCAAGTCGCTGAACCAGGTGGCGGACAACCAGAAGGGCGTGGCGAACGTGGGCGCGCCGCTCGCGTTCATGGGGCTCGAGGAGTGGGCGCGGAGCGCCGCGTGGGATTCGTACCTCCCGCTCTGGGGCGGGAGCCACCTCTTCCTCGCCGACCGCTACGCGGGCGACTTCGACCGGCGCTCGGAGCTCATGCAGGGCTTCATCGCGGACCCGCTCGCCTTCGGAGGCTCGAACCGGTTCCAGTCGCTCATCGTCGAGCCGGGCCACTACGGCACCGCGTCCCTGCGCTACGCGCACAGCGACGACGTGCACCTCACCGAGCCCGTGATCACGCTGAACGGCTACGGCGTGGCGCCCATCCCGACCGCGTACTACGTCGAGGGGATCGACACGCGGATCGAGCCCGGCAACAGCGCGATCTCCGCCACGGGGCGCACGCTGACGGTTGCGGCGGGCGCGAAGCCGCTCTACGACCTGGGCACGTTCATCTACGCGAACCGGCTCTCGATCGATGCGGACCTGGGGCGCCAGGGCGAGACCGGCGACTTCCAGCACATCGACGGCGTGATCTCGCGCGTCGACGCGGGGTTCCGCTACGCGCCGGACGCGCGCTCGGCGACGTGGGTGAAGGCGGGCGCGCAGCGCCAGGACTCGACGCTGGACGAGGTCGTGCGCGTGAACATCCCGCAGGGCTCGGCGGTGCAGGGCTCGCACCTCCACATCCAGCCGACCGCTTCCGACGCGGCGCTCCGCCAGACCTTCACGCCCGCGGACCGGCTCGAGCTCACCTGGGGCGCGGAAGCTTCGCGCCAGCGAAGCCCCGTCGACTTCGCGCGCGATCCGGACTTCCACTTCGAAGGCACGACGCTCGCGCCGGACCTGGTGGACTTCACCGACCGCGACCGGGCCTCGTCGGTGTACGGCTTCGTCCGCGCGGGCGGGCCCACGCTGCAGTGGGAGGCCGGCGGCGCGTGGCGCGACTACCGGAAGGATCGCGATATCACGGTCGCGCGGGGCGCGGGGGGCACGGTGCAGGTCACCGAAACCTACCGGCACCGCGGCGGCGATCCGCTCGCGGGCGTCACGTGGCGGTTCGCGCCGTCGATGGCGCTCCGCGCGGCGTGCCGCCGCTGGGTGCGGCCGATCGCGCTGGACACGCTGGGCCCCGTCGCCGTCGCGGGCATGCCGCTCGACGACCAGCTCGTGCTCCCGGGCGGCGTCCTCGAGCAATGCCGCGCGCAATGGGAGTGGAGCGACGCGCGCGCGACCTACGCGAGCGCCAGAGTGGAGCGCGCCCGCGTGCGGAACCTGGTCTCTCCCCTGGACGGCGTGCTCAATGCCCAGTCGGACGTGACGAACCTCGACCGCCTCCGGAACCGCGTGCTGGCCCAGCCGCCCAAGCCGGACGTCCTCGAGGACGTGCCCGTGTACGGGGAGGGCATCGCGCGGCGCGCGGGCGTGGCATTCGAGCGGGTAGTGACGCCCGGGATCGCCGCGCGCGCCTACTACACGTACACCGAGAGCGAGAACACCGATCCGGCGCTCCGCGGGCTCCTCATTCCCTTCCTCCCGCGCCACCAGGCGACGGTGGGCGCGAGCTGGGCCCCGGGCCACCACGTGTTCGTGACGGCGCAGGCGGTGTACCGGTCCCGGCGCTTCGCGGACGCCGCGAACGCGCAACCCCTCGCGCCCGGTTGGGATGCGCAGTTGGACGCCTTCGTCGAGACCGCGGACAAGCGCTGGTCGGTCGAGGGCTTCGCGGGCAACCTGCTCAAGAAGGACGTCTCGGACGTCTTCGGCATCGTCGTGAGCTACCGCTTTTGAAGGAGAGGAACCCGGCCCTCGCGTGGCGCACGGTCGCGGCGATCGCCGCGTGCGTCGCGGCGCTCTTCGGCGCGCTCTCGTTCACCGGCGCGTGGCGCAGCCTCGAGCTCGAAGGCTTCGACGGCATGAGCCGGGCGACGGCCCCGCGGGCCTCGACCGTGCCGATCACGATCGTGGGCATCGACGAGCCCTCGCTGGGCCAGCTCGGCCACCAGTGGCCCTGGCCGCGGTCGTACTACGCGAAGCTGATCGACCAGCTCTCGAAGTCGGGCGCGCTCCTCATCGCGATGGACATCGTCTTCTCGGAGCCCTCGACCCCGGCCGAGGACAAGGCCCTCGCCGACGCGATCCGCCGGGCGGGGAACGTGATCGTGGTCTCCGGCCGCGAGTTCCGGCAGACCGCCCATTCGCAGCAATGGATCCGCATCGATCCGCTCCCCATGTTCACCGAGGCGGGCGCGACCAACGGCTTCTACGCGGTCTACTTCGACACCGCGGACCAGGTCGTGCGGCAGATGCCGAAGGACGACGACACCTTCTGGCGCGAGATCCTGCGGCGGGCGGCGAAGAAGATCCCGGACCTCCTCTCGGTGCGCGACCCCGGCCCGGACGCGATGATCCGCTACGTGGGGCCCGACCACACGTTCCCCTACGTCTCGTTCTACCAGGCGCTCGACGCCGCGCACAACCTGCCGCCGGACGCCTTCCGCGACCAGATCGTGCTCGTGGGGCGGGACCTCTCCGTGACGCTCGACGTGCGGATGGCGCAGGGCGACCTCTTCCGCACGCCCTTCACGGGCCGCGGCGGCGGGCTCATGCCGGGCGTCGAGATCCACGCCAACGCGCTGGAGACCGCGGTGCGGGGGAATGCGATCCACCGCGTCCCGCCGGTGTGGCACGTGCTCGCGATCCTCGCCGCCGTGGCCGCGTGCGCGGCGGGCATGCGCAAGTGGCGGCCGCTCGTGAGCGGCGGGCTCGCGCTCGCGATCGTGGCGGCGCTGGCGGGCCTCGAGTGGCTCCTCTTCACGCGGGCGGACACGTGGCTCCCGGCGGGGGCCGCCATGGCGGGCACGGTCGCCGCGTACGGCGGATTCGGCGGCGTGGCGTTCTTGGCCGAGCGGCGCCGCCGCGACGAGATGCGCCGCGCCTTCGCGCTCTACGTCTCGCCC
>Ga0105238_10005672_pt1 | contig 12339 bp, 13 predicted proteins | sample KBSC34metaG_FD_81526 | JGI IMG/M metagenome (GOLD analysis project Ga0105238, IMG submission 81526) | Corn rhizosphere microbial communities from Kellogg Biological Station, Michigan, USA - KBS C3-4 metaG | ecosystem: Host-associated > Plants > Roots > Rhizosphere > Soil | place: Michigan, USA... | reverse complement strand
GGGATGCCGTCGGCGGTGTCGTCAGTCACTGATCTTCGATCCTGCCTTTGGGAATGACGGCGTGAGTCGGCAGGGTTCGATACGGACGACCGGCTGTCAATCGATTGCTGCCAGCTTCTCGATCGCGGCCACGGCCGTTCCCAGCCCGTCTTCCCGAGCGATAGAGGCCCCGAGAGACGCGGCGCCCGCGCGCGGAGCGCTGCCGTCGGCCTCCCGGATGGCCTGGGCCAGCCGATCCGATGTCAGCCCCTGCGCCGGCACCGGGGCAGGGGCGGCCCCAACCCGTCGCAGGCGGTCGGCCCAGAAGAACTGATCGGCGGCGAAGGGAACCACAACCGAGGGCACGCCGGCGCGGGCGGCGGCGTGCGTGGTGCCCGCGCCGCCATGGTGGACGACCAGCGCCATCCGGGGAAAGAGCCAGCCATGTGGCGCCGCCTCCAGCAGATGGACATTGGGCGGCAGGTCGGCAGCGGCGATATCGCTCCAGCCCGGCGTGAGAACCACGCGCCGCCCGCGCAGCGCGTCGATCGCCTCGCGCATGATCCGCCCCCGGCCGAAGCCGCTCATGCTGCCGAAGCCCAGATAGACCGGCGGCTCACCCGCCGCGAGGAATTCGGCGAGCGCCGCCGGCGGCGACCAGTCCGTGGCCGGGAGCAGCCATTGGCCGCAGATCCGCGCATTCTCCGGCCAATCGGCCGGTTGCGGCACCAGGCTGGGGGAGATGCCGTAAAGAAGCGGATGTTCGGTCCACAGGCGGCGGCGCGGGGGCAGGCGGCAGACAGCTGCGCGCGCCTCGTTGACGGCTGAACGGAAAGCCCACCACAGCGCGTTGCCGACCAGCCTCTGGCTCGCACGGTTCAGCCATCGCGGCAGGGTGCCCGGCCGCAGGAACGGCGACGCGAACTCCCGCGTCGGCGTGAGCGGAAACAGGGCGGCGCCGATACCCGGCACATCCAGGAACTCGGCCGCCGACAGGCCGATGAAAGCGGCGAGGCCGGACAGGATGACGGCGTCGCAGCCTTCGCCCGCCGCGACGGTGGCGCGCAGCCAGGCCTCCGCATTGGCGTTGGCAATGGCGGACAGGATGCGCGCGGTGTCGCCGAAGCCGCCGCCTTTATGGATTGTGTCCGTCTCCTGCCGCAGCGCGCCCTGCATGTCGCCGGCCAGGGCGGTCGTGGGCACGCCCAGCGCCTCGGCACTGCCGAGCGTGCCGGCGGCGGCCAGGAGATGCACCCCGTGCCCGGCATCCATCAATGCGCGGCAGAGCACCCCCATCGGGCGCGTGTCGCCCTCGGTGCCGTAAGTGACGACGACGAACTTCATCTTGTCTTCCGCATGGTCCGCCGCCCGACTATAGCATCGCTGAACAATCGGAGATCCGGCACCATGAAATACGAGCAGTCCCATATCGGCATCTGCGTGTCCGACCTGGAACGGTCGCTCATCTTCTATCGCGACGGGCTCGGTTTCCAGGAAGGGCCGGTCTACGAGATCGGCTATCCGATTGCCGAGATGAGCGGCGATGTCCGCCTGATCTCGAAATTCCTGCATAGCGGCGATCTGCGGATCGAGCTGCTCGCCTTCGCGTCGCCGGCGCCGTTCGGCAAGCCGTCGGCCAGCCGCAACCAGCTGGGGCTGACGCATCTGTCATTCTCGGTGGACGATCTGGACGCAGCCGCGGACCGTCTGGTGCGCTGCGGCGGGCGGATCATCGACGGCACGCGATCCACGCCCGAGAACGCCATCCACATCATCTTCCTGGCCGATCCGGATGGCACGCGGATCGAGCTGATGAGGCATGCGGCCGGCGTCAAATGGCCCTGGTATTAGGCCGGAAGCGCCGATCTATCCGCGCGAGAAGGCCGACCAGATCAGGGTCCCGACCAGCAAGGCGAAAATGCCGGCCGCGAGTATGCTGAAGCTCAGCGGAAACGCGAGAAGCGAAGCAGCGGCATGTTCCGCACCGGGATAGGATGGCCAATGAGGCTGATTGCCGCCGACGAAAAGCGACAGCCGCCACCGGGGCCAATAGCCGTTCACCGCCCTCAGGGCAATTTGCAGGCCGCCGATGATCAACCCAACCACGATCAGGACCGAGCCAAACCGGATAGTCATATAACGCAACATTGCTGATCCGATTTCACCGCTGAAAGGAAGGCCGCAAGCTCTCGTCTGGAGCGTTGCTGCCCGGTGACACCGACTATAGCAAGCTTATTTTACAGTTCTGTGCGCCACACGCGATGCAACAGAAGGTTGAGGGGCCGCTATAGCCCCATCAACGTCCCGATCGATTCCCCGAAGAACTGCCGGCGCGCGTAGTCGCCGGCACCGGCCAGCTGGGCCTCGCACAGCGCCACCGCGTCGGCGCGGCCTTCCTGGTGGGGGTAGTCGCTGGAGAAGACGAGCAGCTCCGGCGGCAGCTGGGCCATGGTCGGCTGCAGCGGGTCGCAGGCGGTCAGCGGGGTGAAGCGGACCTGGCGGCGGATATAGTCGGACGGCTTGAGCGGCAGCTTGTAGTCGCCCTTGCCGATGCCGAACTGCGCGCCGTAAGGCCCGACCGTGACCGAATCCAGCATCGACATCAGATTGGGGATCCAGCCGATGCCCAGTTCCTCGACGATGACGTTCAGCCTGGGATGGCGCTCCAGCACCCCGTCGATGACCAGGGCGGAGAGCGCGATCTGCGGCACGACCTGGCCGTTGATCAGGTGCAGGATGGCGTAGTGCGAGGGGTCGCCGCCGTTGAAGAACCAACCGTGCTTCACGTCGCTGCGCCCGGCGCCGATATGGAAGATCACGGTCATGCCCAGGTCTTCCGCCGCCGACCACAGCCGCTCGAAGTCGGGATGGGTGAAGGACTTGGTGTCGCTCACCGGATCGGCCCTGACCTGGAAGGCGCGGCTGCCCAGTCCGCGCATGCGGGTGATCTCGGCGATCGCCCAGTCGACGTCGGCGATGTCGACCAGCGCCACCGGGATCAGCCTGTCGGTGTGGCCGTGGAAACAGCCGGCGGCCCATGTGTTGAACGCCTGGAAGGCCCTGAGCGCCAGATCGCGCCGGCCTTGCTTCATCGCCAGCACGTAGGGCGTCGCGCCCATGGTCGAATTGACCAGCTGCACATCGATGCCGTGGTCGTCGCAGAACCTGATCCGCGCGTCGCCGTCATACCCAGCCGGCGGCACGGTCATCATCTCCTTCTGCTGCTCGGCGGTCGCCGCCAGCAGCGCCTGCAGGCTGCGCTTGCCCGAAGGGGCCAGCAGGTCGATCAGGTTTTCCGGCCGCTGCTTGCGCGGGATCGCCTCCAGCAGGTCGCCGACCACGCCCTGGACCACGCGCTCGATGAAGCTCTCCTCGCTGGGCGGGATCTGCTTGGCCAGTGTGGGATCGACCTGTTCGAGCCAGTCCAGCGGCTCCATGAAATGGCTGTCGACATCGATGACGCGCATGCCGCTCCTCCCCTCGAATTCCCTGGGGTCGATGATCCGCCCGGGGGCCAAGGGAAGTCAATCGAATGGCGTGATCAGAAGGCGACCTCATATTCCAGAACGAACTTCGCCGTGCCGCTGGGCGAGTCATGGGTCAGGCCGAGCAGATAGCCGGCCTCGTACCGGATCTCGCCCGCCCCGGTGTCGAACGTCCCGGACAGGACCGGGCCGGCGCGGTTGTCCTGCCGGGAATCGCGCGCGAAGCCGGTGAAGGCGCCCGGCGCGCCGAACAGCTGGAAACCCGGCTGGAAGGCGCGTGTCAGCAGATATTTTGCCTCGAAAGCATAGTTGAGCTGGGGATCTTCCGGTTCCTCGCCGCCGATGTCCGCGGCGGCGAAGATATTGGCCGTCAACAGCACGCGGCCGACCTGCTTCTGCAGGATGGGGCCGAAGATGAAGCGATCGGATTCGTCCCGCTCCATGGCGAAATCGTATTCGGCCAGAAAGCCGGCATCCAGCCAGGCGTCACCCTCATCGGTCAGCTGGAAGACATTCTCCAGCCCGAGCGATTCATGCCGCCAGCGGTCATGCCGCGCCTTGGAGAATTCGCTCTCGACTTCGGCGAACCAGAAATCCGTCACGCCGTAGCCCAGCTCAGCCGTCGCATTGCGTTCGTTGCGGCGGTCGGTATTGCGGTCGAAAGTGCCGAAGGTGCGGCTTTCGAACTCCAACGTCCCCTGTTCCACCTCCGGGTAGAAAATCTTGAAGTCCGCCGCGTCGGCCGGGGTCGCGGCGAGCGCAGTCAAAAGTCCGAGTACGGACATGGGGAATCGGAATGGGGACATAATCCCCATGTAATCGGGAAATTTTCCCGATTACAATCTGCGCTGCCTACGGCGCCAACCGGCCGAGCTCCGCCTTCGCGCCGGCATATTCGATGAAGCGGCGGTCGCAATTGGCGGCGGCGAGGCCCAGCAGGCGCCCTGCCTCGTCCTTGTCCCCGTTCAGCAGCGCCTGTTCGCCGAGATAGAAGTCAGCCTCGCATTGGTGGTTGCGTTGGCTCTCGGCGTCACCGGATCGGGCGGCGGTCAGCACGTCCGCGGCTGGGATCCTGCCGCGATAGAATTCGGCGACCGGTCCCGGCCATGCCTGCAGATCCAGCTTGGCCGCGCGCTTTTCAAGCTCCGCCTTGGCGTCCTTCCCTTGGTGCCGCTGCGCCAGATACAGCCACAGCGGGTAGTAAGCCATCTTTGGATCGCCGTCGGACGCGGCGGCGAGATCCGCCTCGGCCTTGTCGTATTGCGACAGGTAGAAATAGGCATCGCCCCGCGCGCCGCGCATTTCTGTGTCCCCGGGTGTCCGGCTCAGCGCCTCGTCGTAATCCTTGAGGCCGCGCTCGTACTGGCCCAGCGTCACATAGATATTGCCTCGTGCGGCCAGCGCGGACGGCCGCAGATTTTCGGGATCGCGGATGGATGCGATCGCCTGGTCGAACGCGCGCAGAGCCTCATCGTTCTCACCCTTGCCGGCATGGGCGACACCGAGGCCGAAGCTGAATATCGCGTCGTCACCGGCGCCGCGCTTCGCGGCCTCGGCCAGATCCTGCTCCGCGGCATCCCAGTCGTGTTTCTGCAGATGCGCCAGGCCGCGCGCCTTGTAGACCTTTCCCAGGGTCGCGTCGTTCAGCGTGCCGGCTTCGATCGCCTTTCCGTAAAGCGTGATCGCCATGTCCGGATCGTGCCGTTCGGCCGCCTCCGAGCCCGCCTCCGCATCGGACAGCGCCTGCCGCGAGCGGCCGAAATCGGCAAGGTCGAAGATGGCCAGGCCCGCCAGCAGCACCAGCGCCGCGCCGACCGTGCGATAGAACCAGCGCCGCGCCGCCTTCATGTCGATGACGCCGGTGGTCCGCTTCTGATGCGCGATCTCGATCCCCATCACCAGGAAAGCGACGCCGAAGATCAGGATGACGGCGATAGCCGATGTGTTCATGGGGGCGTGGTGGCCTGCGGGAGCATCCGACGCAGTATGCCGTCTTTCAGCACATAATGGTGATGCAGCGCCGCCGCGGCATGGAGCAGCAGCAGGCCGTAAAGGATCAGCGCCGTGGCCTTGTGGACGGCGAAGGCCGCATGCCCCAGCGGCTCGTCATGGCCGACGAGCGGCGGCAGGTCGAACAGGAAGAAGAAATGCACCGGCTCACTGAACGCGCCGGCGTCGATCAGGCCCGACAGCGGCATGATGAACATCACCGCGTAGAGCAGGGCCTGGTCGACCCTGGCCGCGGTCCGCTTCCAGCGCGGCATGTCGTCCGGCAGCGGCGGGGCAGGGTGGGTCCAGCGCCAGATCACCCGCAGCACCGCCAGCAGCAGGATGGTGGTGCCGATCGATTTGTGGACGGTCAGGATCGTGTCATGGACCGGGTCGTGATGGTCGAAATTGTCCAGGGACCAGGCGATCAGCACATTGCCGACGATCAGGACGGCGACCGTCCAGTGGAAGAGAATGGCGAGCGTGTCGTAGCGCTCGACCCGCATTACGCCGCCAGGCTCCGCCGTTCCGCGCTCCTGATCCAGCCGCCGCCGACCAGCCGGCCGCCCTGATAGATGACGCAGGCCTGGCCCGGCGCCACGCCGAACTGCGCGCCCTCGAGATCGACGACGGCCAGGCCGTTGCCCAGCGCCGTGACCTTTGCCGGCGCCAGCGGGGAAGCCGAGCGCAGCTTGACCTCGCCGCTGATCGTCTCGCCCGGGGCGACGGGGATCAGCCAGTTCATCTCGTCGATATGCACCCGGTCGCGGGCCAGCGCTTCCTTGGGGCCGATGACGACCTGGTCCTGCTCGGGCTTCAGCGCCACGACATAGAGCGGCTCGCCGCCGGCGACGCCGAGGCCGCGGCGCTGGCCGATCGTGTAGTTGATGATGCCCTGATGGTCGCCGACGGCGCGGCCCTCAAGGTCGACGATCTTGCCGGGCCTGACCGCATCGGGGCGCAGCTTGCCCACCACGGCCGCGTAGGAACCGTTGGGCACGAAGCAGATATCCTGGCTGTCCGGCTTGGCCGCGACCTTCAGCTCATGGCTCTCGGCCAGCCGCCGCACCTCGCTCTTGGGCAGGTGGCCCAGCGGAAAGCGCAGGAAATCGAGCTGGTCCTGGGTGGTGGCGAACAGGAAATAGGACTGGTCGCGCGACAGGTCGGCGCCGCGATGCAGCTCGGCGCCGTTCGGGCCGGGGACACGCTGGGCATAATGGCCGGTCGCCAGCGCGTCGGCGCCCAGCGTGCGGGCCATTTCCAGCAAGTCGCCGAACTTGACCTTCTGGTTGCAGCGGACGCAGGGGATCGGCGTCTCGCCGCGGATATAGCTGTCGGCGAAATCGTCGATCACGCCCGCCTTGAAGCGGGATTCGTAGTCCAGCACGTAATGCGGGATGCCCAGCTTGGCCGCGACCGCGCGGGCATCGGCGATGTCCGATCCGGCGCAGCAGCTTCCGGCCTTGCCCTTCAGCGCGCCGTCGTCATAGAGGCGGAGCGTCGCGCCGATCACCTCATAGCCCTGGCCGGCCAGCAAAGCGGCCACGACCGAGCTGTCGACGCCGCCGGACATGGCGACGACGATACGGGCGCCCTCAGGGAGATCGAGAGACGCCCCGTCCATTTCAGCCCTTCTGCGCGTTGCGCGTGCCGGCGGGCAGGCGCACGGTCAGCCCGTCCAGCTCCTCGCTGATCAGGATCTGGCAGCCCAGGCGGGAAGTCTTGGTGAGGCCGAAGGCGAGGTCGAGCATGTCTTCCTCATCCTCGGTCGCCTCGGGCAGCAGGTCGTACCATTCGGCATCGACGACGACATGGCAGGTCGAGCAGGCGAGCGAGCCTTCGCACGCACCTTCGAGGTCGATATCGTGCTTGTGCGCGATTTCGAGCAGCGACAGCCCGACCGGGGCGTCGAACTCGCGCCGCGTTCCATCGCGTTCGATAAAGGTCACCTTCGGCATTAAATCGATAACTCCTGCTAGAAACCTAACATATGCCCTGAATTATGCGGCTTTGGTGCGGCGATACACCATCGACCAGCTTTCGACCAGATGGTCGATCTCTTCCGGGGTCGTGCCCCACCCCAGGCTGACCCGGATAGCCTCGCGCGCCCTGGCCTCCGGAACCCCCATCGCCAGCAGCACGGGCGACGGCTCGACCGCGCCGGAGGAGCAGGCCGCGCCCGAACTCACCGCGATTCCCGCAAGGTCGAGCGCAATCAGCGCCGTTTCGGCCAAAAGGCCGGGCGATCCGAAACAACTGGTGTTGGACAGGCGCGGCGCAAGGGCGCCATGGACGGTTATTTCGGCCGTTTCGGCCAGCCGTTTTTCAAGATCGTCGCGCAGCGCCGCCAGATCGGGGCCTTGCCCGGCCTGCTCGGCCGCCACGCCGAAGCCGACGATGGCCGCGACATTCTCGGTCCCGCCGCGCCGCCGCTTCTCCTGCCCGCCACCCCTCAGCAGCGGGGCGAGGGTCAACCCGTCGCGGATATAGAGCGCGCCGGCGCCCTGCGGCCCGGCCATCTTGTGCGCCGACAGCGTCATCAGGTCGGCGCCGAGCGCCCGGACGTCGACCGGGATGCGGCCCGGTGCCTGTGCCGCGTCGCTGTGCAGCAGCCCGCCATGGGCGTGGACGATCCGCCCCGCCTCGGCCACCGGCTGGATCACGCCGGTCTCATTGTTCGCGAGCATCACGCACACCAGCGCCGGCTCGCCGATATCCGCCAGCATGCGGTCGAGGGCGGCCAGGTCGATAAGGCTGTTGCCGTCGACCGGCAGCACCGTCGCGTCACGGAAGCCGCGGACCGAGGGATGCTCGACCGCCGAAACCACGACGCGGCCCAGGCCACTGCCGGCCAGCGCCGTGGCATTGGCCTCGGTCGCGCCCGAGGTGAAGAGGATTTCGCCCGGCTCGGCTCCGATCAGCGCGGCCACGCTGGCCCGTGCCTGCTCGACCCGCGCGCGGGCAGCCTGGCCCAGCCTGTGGACGGAGGAGGCATTGGTCGGACCCGCCAGAACGTCGATCATGGCGTCGCGCACAGCGGGCCTGATCGGCTGCGTCGCGTTATAGTCCAGATATGTGGAAAGGCGCATGAGCGCGGATGAGGACGCCGGTTATTCCGCGGCGTCGGGAATATCGCGGGCCGGCGTTTCCTGGCTGCGCTGCTGTTGTGCCTCCAGGGTCTTCAGCCGCTCGGTCAGGTCCTTCACATGCTCGCTCAGCGATTTCAGCAGGCAGGCGACCGGGTCGCTGCTCTCGCTGCAGGGCGTGCCGTAGGCCAGGAAGTCGGGCGCGATCTTGCCGATATCCTGCGCCGCCTTGGCCGGGATGCCGACCATGGTGGCGCCCTGGGGAACGTCGTGCAGGACCACCGCGTTGGCGCCGACCCGGGCGCCGTCGCCGACCGTGATCGGGCCCAGCACATGCGCGCCGGCCCCGACGATGACGTTGTTGCCCAGGGTCGGGTGGCGCTTGACGCCGCGCTGGAGCGAGGTGCCGCCCAGGGTCACGCCCTGATAGAGGGTGACGTCGTTGCCGACGACGGCGGTCGAGCCGATGACGACGCCCATCCCATGATCGATGAACAGGCGCTCGCCGATCTCGGCGGTCGGATGGATCTCGATGCCGGTCAGGAAGCGTCCGACCTGCGACAGCCAGCGCGCGGCGACGGGCAGATCGTGCCGGGCCAGCCAGTGCGAGGCGTGATGGATCATCACCGCGTGCACGCCCGGATAGCAGAGCGCAACCTCAAGCCGCGACCCGGCCGCCGGATCGCGCGCGATGATACTGTCTACGTGATCCAGAAAATGCTTGAACACAACGTGGCCTACTATGATATGTTTGCGGCCCGCCGCAATTTCCTGACGTGATAAACGGTTAGCCCGACCTTATCATCGGGTGCGTTTCAACGACATGGTAATTGTCCGGGATATATGCAAATGGCTTCCGAGGGTCAAGTTTAGGCTGGTTGTGACTGTGCAGCCACCATCGCGACTGCAAGGATATTTTCGGCGCTGAGACCGGCGCTCCGTCACATCGAGCAGACTATAAAATATGCCTGAAGTTACGATCAACGGCCCGGCAGGCCGCCTCGAGGGACGCTACACCCACAATAAGGCACCGAACGCACCGATCGCCCTGGTGCTTCATCCCCATCCCCAGCATGGCGGCACGATGAACAATCGGGTCGTCTATACGCTGTTCCAGTCCTTCGTCGCCGCCGGCTTCTCGACCTTGCGCATCAATTTCCGCGGCGTCGGCCGCAGCCAGGGCAAGTACGACCGCGGCGAGGGCGAGATGAACGACGCGGCGTCGGCGGTCGACTGGTTGCAGACCTATAACCCGCAGGCCAGCGCGATCTGGATCGCCGGCTTCTCCTTCGGCGCCTGGATCGGCATGCAGCTCCTGATGCGCCGGCCCGAATTCGACGGCTTCGTCGTGGTCTCGCCGCCGGCCAATCTTTACGACTTCACCTTCCTGGCGCCGTGCCCGTCATCGGGCCTGATCATCCAGGGCGACAAGGACGACCTGGTCAGCGAGCCGGCGGTCGCCAAGCTGGCCGAGAAGATCTCCAAGCAGCGCGGGCTGGCGATCGACTATCGGGTCGTGCCCGGCGCCAATCATTTCTTCGCCGAGCAGCAGGACATCATCGCCGAGCACATCACCGGCTATCTGAAGAAATCCCTGGCCGACAAGGCGGCTCAGCCGGCCGGCTGAGCTGCGGGTCTACTCCCCGATCACCACCGGCTCCCCGGACATCGGCGTCTGGGGAACGCGCAGGAACAGCACCGCCGGGATGATCAGCAGGCACAGGATCGACAGGATCATGAAGACGTTGATATAGGCGACCATCGTCGCCTGCAGCGTCAGGCTGGCGTTGAGCGCCGCCAGCGCCGCCGTGCCGGAGAGGCCGGGCATCGACGGCATGTTGTTGCTGAACGGCGTTACGAACTCGGTCAGATGGCCGTGATTGATCTGGGCCGAGCGCACCAGGATCGCCGACGTGATCGAGATGCCGGCGGCGCTGCCGATATTGCGCATCAGGTTGTAGAAGCCGCTGGCCTCCGTCCTCAGATCCTCGTCCAGGGTGATGAAGGCATTGGTCGTCAGGGGCACGTTGATGAAGCCGATCGACGATCCCTGCAGCAGGCCCAGCAGGATGATGTCGCGCGGGCTGACATCGAGCGACCAGCCCGACATCAGATAGAGCGACAGGGCGGAGAGCAGGAGGCCGAGCCCCACCAGTATCCTGGGGCCGGTGACATGCGATACGCGCCCGACCAGCAGGATCGCCGCGATCGTACCCATGCCGCGCGGCGCCATCACCAGGCCGGCCGTCAGCACCGGATAATTGAGTTCGCCCTGCAGCATCTGCGGGGTCAGCGCCATCGAGCCGTAATAGACCAGCATGATCAGCGTCATGATGGCATTCGAGACCACGAAGGTGCGGTCCTTGAACAGGCGCACGTCGAAGAATGGCCGCCGGGTCGTGGCGCTGTGGGCAACGAACATATAGAGGCCGAACAGCATGAGCGCCGCCTCGATCATGATCTCCGGCGATTGCAGCCAGCCCTTCTGTTCGCCACGGTCGAGCATCAGCTGAAATCCCGACACGGCGAGGCTCAGGAAGGCGAAGCCCATCCAGTCCAGCTTGCGGCCGACCGCCTTGTCGGTCTCCGGCAGGAAGGCGAGCGCGCCCAGGATCGTCACGATGCCCAACGGCACGTTGATGTAGAAGCACCAGCGCCAGGTCAGCTGGTCGGTCAGGTAGCCGCCGACGATCGGGCCCAGGATCGGGCCCACCATCACACCCATGGAGAACATGCCCATGGCGCGCCCGACCTCGTTGCGCGGATAAGTGTCCAGCAGCGTTGCCTGGGAGAGCGGCACCAGCGCGGCGCCGAAAATGCCCTGCAGCAGCCGGAACAGCACCATTTCGGGCAGGGTAGTGGCGATGCCGCACAGCATCGAGGCGACAGTGAACCCGCCCAGGGCGAGGGTGAACAGCCGCCTGCGGCCGAGCTGCGACGCCAGCCATCCGGTGACCGGCGTCGAGATCGCGGCGGCGATGAGGTATGAGGTCAGCACCCAGGCGATCTGGTCCTGGGTGGCGCCGAGGCTGCCTTGCATATGCGGCAGGGCGACATTGGCGATGGTCGTGTCCAGCACCTGCATGATGGTCGCCGTCATCACGACGATCGAAATCATCGCCCTGTTCGGCTGACCCGCCGCTGTCCGCGCTCGTAAAGCAGGAGGCATGGAATACTGCCGATACCGATAGGAAACAGATGCAACGGGCGCCGGCCCGCCGAGGTTTCCTAACAGATGGATAGCTAGCTGATGATTAGCAAGCTATCGGGATATTGCAGTGCAAAATATTTCCGCAAGGCAGGTATGCGGCAGCGCGTTTCCTACCCCTAGATACCAGACCAAATATCGTCATGCCCGGGCTTGACCCGGGCATCCACGGGATGCCGCTAGCGCAAATGCCCGACTGAGGTGCAAACGGAGGTGCGTGGATGGCCATGACGATCGGGGAGGGATGGCTCTCGGGCTATTCCCCCGCGGCCTTCAGCACCTCGGCGACGTGGCCGGCGACCTTCACCTTGTTCCAGACGTGCTTGATCTTGCCGTCGGCGCCGACCAGGAAGGTGGTGCGCTCGATGCCCATATAGGTGCGGCCGTACATGCTCTTTTCCTTCCACACGCCGTAATCCTCGCACACATGGCCGTGCTCGTCGGAGGCGAGGGTGAAGGGGAGCTCGTACTTCTTCTTGAACTTGTCGTGCCTGGCGACCGAATCCTTGGAGATGCCGATCACCTTGGTCTTGGCGCCGCGGAAGCTGGCCTCGGCGTCGCGGAAGCCGCAGGCCTCGGCGGTGCAGCCGGT
>Ga0105238_10005670_pt1 | contig 12341 bp, 14 predicted proteins | sample KBSC34metaG_FD_81526 | JGI IMG/M metagenome (GOLD analysis project Ga0105238, IMG submission 81526) | Corn rhizosphere microbial communities from Kellogg Biological Station, Michigan, USA - KBS C3-4 metaG | ecosystem: Host-associated > Plants > Roots > Rhizosphere > Soil | place: Michigan, USA... | reverse complement strand
TCCTCGACCTCGACCACCGTCACCTTGCCGGCGGTGGCCATCATCGGATTGAAGTTCCGCGCGGTCTTGCGATAGACGAGGTTGCCTTCGGCGTCGCCCTTCCAGGCCTTGACGATCGAGAGATCGGCGGTCAGCCCGCGCTCCATGACGTAGAGCTCGCCGTCGAACTCGCGGACTTCCTTGCCGTCGGCCACCAGGGTGCCGACGCCGGTCTTGGTGAAGAAGGCCGGGATGCCGGCGCCGCCGGCGCGGATGCGCTCCGCCATCGTGCCCTGCGGGTTGAACTCGATCTCGAGCTCGCCGGCGAGGAACTGGGCCGCGAACAGCTTGTTCTCGCCCACGTAGGAGGCGATCATCTTCTTGATCTGGTGGGTCTCGAGCAGCAGCCCGAGGCCCGCGCCGTCGATGCCGGCATTGTTGGAGACGCAGGTGAGGTTCTTCACCCCGGTGTCGCGCAATGCCTTGATCAGCGTCTCGGGCATGCCGCACAGGCCGAACCCGCCGGCCATGACCATCATGCCATCCCGGCAGATGCCGGCCAGCGCCGCTTTGGCGTCCGGGTAGACCTTTTTCATGAAAAACCGCCTCCGAAGTGCCCTTACCTGATCTGCTTAGCCGCAGACCCGCAAAGGCTCAAGTATCCCGGCGGACGACGTAACGCTAACGCCCGGCCCAACTCCGATCAAGCCGATCCCATCCGGCACATCGTCGTCGCGATTGCGAACAAAAGCAGAAACGTGATTGGTGCGGCTTCACCCCGCTGATCCGTGATTCGCATGGCCGCCTATCTCGAGAAGCTCAATCCCGATCAGCGCGCGGCGGCCGAGCATGGCGTGTCCAACGACGACACGCGGCCGCTGCTGATCATCGCGGGGGCGGGCTCGGGCAAGACCGACACGCTGGCTCATCGCGTTGCGCACCTGGTGATGCGCGGCGCCGACCCGCACCGCATCCTGCTGCTGACCTTCTCGCGCCGGGCTGCGATCGAGATGGAGAGCCGCACCGAGCGCATCCTCACCCGCGCGGCCGGAACCAACGCCGCCGGGCTGATGTGGTCGGGCACGTTCCACGCGATCGGGGCGCGGCTGCTGCGCGAATATGCCGAGCGCATCGGGCTCGACCGCGCCTTCACGATCCACGACCGCGAGGATGCCGCCGACCTGATGAACCTCACGCGGCACGAGCTTGGCCTCTCGCAGACCGAGGAGCGCTTCCCGACCAAAGGCACGTGCCTTTCGATCTACTCACGCGCCGTGAATGCGGAAGCTCCGTTGGAGCAAGTGCTTGGCAAGGCCTACCCCTGGTGCGCCAACTGGGCGGCCGAGCTCAAGGCGCTGTTTGCCGCCTATGTGGAGGCGAAACAGCGCCAGAACGTGCTCGATTACGACGACCTGCTGCTCTACTGGGCGCACATGCTGACCGAGCGCGACTTCGCCGCGGAAATCGGCGCACGCTTCGATCACATTTTGGTCGACGAGTACCAGGACACGAACCGGCTGCAGGCCTCGATCCTGTTCGCGCTCAAGCCGGACGGGCGCGGCATGACGGTGGTCGGCGACGACGCGCAGTCGATCTATTCGTTCCGCGCCGCGACGGTGCGCAACATTCTGGACTTCCCCGGCCACTTCGCCCCGCAGGCGCGCATCGTCACGCTCGAGCAGAACTATCGCTCGACCCAGCCGATCCTCGCCGCGTCGAATGCCGTGATCGCCGCTGCGACCGAGCGGTTCACGAAAAACTTGTGGTCCTCACGCGAAGCGACGCTGCGCCCGCAGCTGATCGCGGTGCGCGACGAGGCCGACCAGGCGCGCTATGTGGTGGCGCGCGTGCTGGAGAACCGAGAGGCGGGGCTTCCGCTGAAATCGCAGGCGGTGCTGTTTCGCGCCTCGCACCATTCCGACGCGCTCGAGTTCGAGCTGACGCGGCGCAACATTCCGTTCCTGAAGTTCGGCGGGCTCAAGTTCCTCGAGGCCGCGCACGTGAAGGACGTGCTCGCGGCGTTGCGCCTTGCGGAAAATCCACGCGACCGCGTTGCGGGCTTTCGTGTCACGCAGCTCGTGCCCGGCATCGGGCCGGCGACCGCGGCGCGCATCCTCGATCGGCTCGTATCACCCGATCCGGCCGCCGCCCTTGCGACCTACACGCCGCCGCGTGTCGGTGCCGAATGGAAGGATTTCGCCGCGCTGTTCGAGGCGCTGTTTCGTCGCATGTCGGCCTGGCCGGCCGAGTTCGAGCAGGTGCGGCGCTGGTATGAGCCGCATCTCGAGCGGCTGCATGAGGATGCGGCCGCGCGCGCACAGGATCTCGCGCAGCTCGAGCAGATCGCCGCGAGCTATGCGACGCGCGAGCAGTTCCTCACCGACCTGACGCTCGATCCGCCCTCGGCGACGAGCGACGAGGCCGGCGTGCCGCTGCTCGACGAGGACTACCTGATCCTCTCCACGATCCATTCTGCCAAGGGGCAGGAATGGAAATCGGTGTTCGTGCTGAACGCGGTCGACGGCTGCATCCCGTCCGATCTCGCCACCGGCAACGCGGACGAGATCGAGGAGGAGCGGCGGCTCCTCTACGTGGCGCTGACGCGCGCGCGCGACCAGCTCGACGTGATCGTGCCGCAGCGCTTCTACGCGCACAACCAGGCGAGCCGCGGCGATCGTTACGTCCACGCGCTGCGCACGCGCTTCATCCCGACGCCGGTCGCGCGCTTGTTCGAGCAGCGCATCTGGCCGAGCGCGCAGCAAGGCGCGGCGTCGGCAAAGCCGCAGGCGCAGGTCGACGTCGCGGCGAAGATGCGCGCGATGTGGCGGTGAGGCAGCCCTCATCCCGAGGAGGCCGCGCAGCGGCCGTCTCGAAGGATGGCCGCAAACTCGGAGCTTGCCGCCATCCTTCGAGACGCGCACCGCGCTGACGCGCGCTTGCGCTCCTCAGGATAAGGGTCGTGGTTCTACTTCTTCATCTCGCTTGCGGCGACGAACGGCGTCGAGGTCGCCGGGCCGTCGCCGACGATCATCAGGATCGCGTCCTCGTCCTTGGCGCCGTCGTAATGCACCTGCTTGCCGAAATGCGTCACCACGGTGCCGGCCTTGAGCGGCACTGTCGCGTTGGGGTCGAAAGTCCCGCCGGAGCCGACCCACCATGTGCCCTTGATGACGGTGATGAAGCGATCGTTCGGATGGAAATGCGGACGGCTGAAATGACTGCCGGCCATCCACTTGGTCAGCACGACGTAGAGCCCGGGCTTGGAAGGATCGCCGGCGATCACCGCCTGCGCGTTGCCGGCCTGCTTGTTCTCGACCCACTTGATGTTCTCGGGCAGCGTGTAGACGACCGCCTTGGGATCGAGCTCGACCGCCGAAACGCTGCTCGCAAAGACGCCGCCGGCGAACAGGAGCGCGGGGACGAACGCGATCCATTGACTCAAACTTGCTCTCATTGCTGCCTCCCTTGTCGACACCGCTGACCGGCGGATCCGGCGCCGCCTTTTGCTCCCGCGATGCTAGCGAATCGCCTGGTCCGACGTCACGCGACAACGCGGTTGCATACGAAAGTGTGATTGTGCGAGCCGGTCGTTTTCACAGTGTCGATACGGTGGCATTGCGGCTCGGCCGAAAAGGCACCACCTGAAACATGATGGAGACAAATGCGTAGCTCAACCGACTATCGCGAATGGAGAATCAATGGCAGCATTTTTGCTTGCCAAGGGTCGGCGCGGCGTATTGTCTTCCGTCTTTCTCGCCCGGTGCCGGGGCTCCCGGCTCTGGCTGTCGCGCCGGGACATGCTAAACAGTAACGTGATGCACACTGTTGTTTTGGGGCCGTGAGGGCCCCATGTGACGAATTCCCAACAGGGAGCACCTCATGCCCGCGTTACCCGACTTCAAGGTCTCGCCCTCGGTTCAACCGAAGCCGGAGGACTACGACTACGATCTCGAGAAGGCGCTCAGCTCGGTCGTGGGACTGCATGCGATCATTCCGAACGATGCGTTCACCGCCGAGACGCTCGGGACCGAGCGCGCCGGCAACGGCGTGCTGATCAACGACCGCGGCACCGTGCTCACCATCGGCTACCTGATCACCGAAGCCGAGACCATCTGGCTGCATCTCAATGACGGCCGCGTCGTGCCGGGCACCGTGCTCGGCTACGATCAGACCACCGGGTTCGGCCTCGTGCAGGCGCTCGCCAAGCTCGACCTGCCGGCGCTTCCGCTCGGCGACTCCACCATGATCCCGCTCGAGGAGAAGGTCGTGATCGGCGGCGCGGGCGGCATCCAGCGCTCGGTCGCGGCGCGCGTGGTCGGCAAGCAGGAATTCGCCGGCTATTGGGAATACGTGATCGACGAGGCGATCTTCACCGCCCCGGCGCATCCGAACTGGGGCGGCACGGCGCTGATCGGACCGGCCGGCGACCTGCTCGGCATCGGCTCGCTGCAGCTCGAGCGCGCGCGCGAGCGTGGGCCGAACGAGCATCTCAACATGATCGTTCCGATCGACGATCTCAAGCCGGTCATCGACGACCTGACGAAGTACGGCCGGCCGAACCGCCAGCCGCGGCCCTGGCTCGGTCTCTACGCGACCGAGGCGGAAGGCAAGATCGTGGTGGTCGGGCTCGCGCGGCGCGGGCCGGCGCAGGCCGTCGACATCCGCACCGGCGACATCATCATGGCGGTCGCGGGCCGCGAGGTGAGCGAGCTTGCCACCATGTTCCGCAAGGTGTGGTCGCTCGGTGACGCCGGCGTCGACGTGCCGCTGCTGATCTATCGCGACGGGCGGACCTTCGAGGTGACGATCCCATCCGGCGATCGGACCCGCTTCCTGAAGGGCCCAAGCCTTCATTAGCAAGCCTTCACTAACAAGCCTTCACCGATAGGGCCTGCATTGACCGAAACGCTGGTCGAGTTTCTGCGCCGCTGGGGCGAGCTCAGTCCGACCTCCGCGGCGGTGCTGGCATGCGTGTTCGTCGCTGCCGGGCTCGTACCGGTGCCGCGCACTTTCCTGACGCTCGCGGCGGGCGTCGTCTACGGCATGGCGGCGGTGCCGATCATCATGCCGGCGACGACCGCCGGCAGCCTGATCGCGTTCTTCATCGCGCGCTATCTGTTCGCGGGCTGGCTCTGGCGCGCCGTGCAGGGCAAGCGCAGGCTCGTCGCGATCATGAACGCGGTCGAGGCCGAAGGCTGGCGCATCGTCGCGCTGTGTCGCCTGGCGTCGCCGATCCCCTCGACCGTCCAGAGCGCGGTGTTCGGGCTGACGCGGATTCCGGTCTGGCCCTACACCTGGTCGACCTTCGTGTTCACGATCCCGCAGATCCTGCTCTACACGTATCTCGGCTCGATCGGAAAAGCCGCGCTGCTCGGCGAGACCGCGAGCCTCAATCTCGGCATCATGGTGGCGGGCGGACTCACCTTCCTCGTTGTCGTGTTGATGATCACGCGCCGCGTGCGCGCCAGCATGCGCACGCTGGAGCGCAACGCCGCAGCTCAGACCGCGGCCTGACCGCGGCGCGACGCTTGCGATTTGACGGCGCTGCGCGCCTTCTGCCGGAACAGCGTCGCGATCATCAGGAAGGCTGCGATGAAGAACAGCGTGCGCGCGATGATCAGCGGCCGTGCGAGCTCCGCCGGCACCCGCTATCGCGGCGCGATCGGCATCGCCGACCTCGATCTGGCGGCTTTCGTGATCACCAATGCGGTCGAGCAGCTCACGCATCTGGCGCAGTCCGAGCGGGGCGGCGTCGACAAGGCGCTCGAGCGGCAGCTCAACCGGCTGATCATCAACTATCTGATCAAGCGCTGACCCGCAGCGCACAGACGCGTGGCTACTGCTTGCCCTGCAGGCGCTCGAGCGCCCGGCAGGCTACCGCGTCGACGCGGTCGAGCCGGAAGATCAAATCGTCGACGCCGAGATTGGCGCCGACCGTGCCCTTCCTCTGGTTGGTGCCGAGCCAGGCGGCGACCTGATCGAACACATAGAGCGTCAGCGACTTTCCATCTTCGGCGAAATCGACCGGGAAGTCGCCGCCTTCCTCATCGGTGCGCAGGCCCGCGTAGGCATGACAGTCGAGCCCGGATGTCGCCTTGAAGGCCGCGATCAATGGCTTGTTGTCGACGCCGAGGTTGGCCTTGTCGCTCCAGCCGCAGACGCCGACAATGTAGAGCGGCGCCGGGCGGTTCTTCTCGCGCAGCATGACGCGGATGATGTGATTGCCGGCGTCCTCTTCGAAGCGCAGCGACAACAGAACCGCCTGGGTTTTCTGCAGTGCGTGCTGCTTGAGATGCGCCGCGTCATAGTTGCGGGCAAAGCAGGCGCTGGCGCCGTCGACCATCGGAATGGCGCGGCTGAGCGGATTGTCCGCCGCAAGCGCCGTGCTGCTTGCCGCAAGCGCGCATGTGACCGCGACGGCGGCGCGCGCGATCATTTCTTCTCCCCGTAGGTCGAGCGCGAGATGTCCGCCACCGCAATGCCGCCGTCGATCGCCTTGCAGCGCGCCTCCTCGGCCTCGGCCTTCTCCTGGGCCAACGCCAGCACGTCGGTCACGCGGTCGCGCGGGATGAAGCAGACGCTGGTATCGTCCGCCACGACGAGGTCGCCCGGCTCGACGCGCACGCCGCCGATCTGCACCGGACCGTTGATCTCGACCGTCTGCAGCCGCCATTTGCCGGTCACGGCGGTCAATTCCGTGGACCAGACCGGATAGCCGACCGAGCGCGAGTGCGCGACGTCGCGCACGCCGCCGAACACGATGGCGCCGACCTCGCCCTGGCGCTTGCCGGTCTGCGCCGAGATCCCGCCCATGTTCGACATGCCGGGAACGCCGTCGATCACCAGCACGTCGCCCGGCGTCGCGAGATTGTGCGCCTCGAACTCGGCCATCCGGTTGACCTTGTTGCGCGCGCCCTCGAGCGGGTCGATGCGCTGCAGCACGTTGCGCACGGTGAGCGCCGGGCCGACGATGCAGGTGCCCGGCATGGTGGGCCGGAGGATATGCGCGCCGACGACGCCGCACGGAATGCCGAGCTCGTCCATCACGTCCGAGACGATGCCGGTCGCGTCGCCGAGCGCGAGGAAGCCCTCGACCACGCCCTGTGGCGGCCGCGGCACCTGCATCAGCTTGATGTTCTCGCGCGCGATGCGGCCGGTGAGGCGTTTGTCGGTCATCCGGGATTCCTTTTTGTCATTCCGGGGCCAGCGGACCGAAGGTCCGCCGCGAGCCCGGAATCCATAACCACAATCGGAGCATTATCGCACCTCTTGTGGTTATGGATCCCGGGCTCTCGCTGCGCTCGCCCCGGGGTGACCAGCATGGGCTGATCAATCGAGGTGAATATTCGCACGCCGGATCATGGCGGACAGCCGATCGGTCTCTTCCTTGATGAAGCGCGCGAAGTCCTCGGGGCTGCCGCCCACCAGCTCGGCGCCCTGCTCGGCGATGCGCCGGCGCACCAGGTCGCTGCGCATGACTTCGGTGACCGCGGCGTTGAGCTTGGCGATGATCTCGGGCGGCGTCTTCGCCGGCGCGAGGAGGCCGAACCAGGTGCCGTTCAGGCAGTCGATGCCCTGCTCGCGCAAGGTCGGAACATCCGGCAAGTTCGAGGTCCGTGCTTGCGCCGCGACGGCGAGCGGTCGCACCGCGCCATTGACGATCTGCGGGCCGACCCCGATGACGCTCGAGAACAGCATCTGCACCTCGCCGCGTATCACCGCGAGCGTGGCGGGGCCGCCGCCGCTATAGGGAACGTGCTGCATCGTGGTGCCGGTGACGTCCTCGAACAGGCCGGCGGCAAGATGCGCGCTGCTGCCTGCGCCGTAGGAGGCGAAGTTCCATTCGCCCGGATGCGCCTTGAGGTAGGCGACCAGCTCGCCGACCGATTTCACCGGCAGCGAAGGATTGACGACCAGGATGCTCGGCGAGTTGGCGATCAGCGCGATCGGCGCGAAATCCTTCTGCGCATAGCTGAGCTTGCGATAGAGCGCGGGATTTGCCGTAAATGCGATGCTGGCGAGCAGCAACGTGTAGCCGTCGGCCGGCGCGTTCGCCACGGTCGCGGTGCCGATATTGGTCGAAGCGCCCGGCCGATTGATCACGACGAAACGCTGGTGCAGCACTTCGCTCAAGCGCTCGGCGATGACGCGTCCGACCACATCCGCGCCGCCGCCCGGCGTGAACGGCACCACCACCTCGACCGTGCGCGCCGGGTAGGTGTCCTCGGCGTGCGCCGCGGCCGCGAGCAGGGTGAGCAGGGTTGCGATGAGAATGCGGATCATGGGCTCCCGTTCGATTCAGTCGATGTGAATGTTCGCGCGGCGGACCACGCCGGACAGGCGCTGCGTCTCTTCCTTCAGGAAACGGGCGAAATGCTGGGGCGAGCCGCCGACCACGTCCGCGCCCTGTTCGGCAATGCGCGCGCGGACCGGCGCGCTGCGCAACGCCTCGAGCACCGCGGCGTTGAGCTTGGAGATGACATGCGGCGGCGTCCGCGCCGGCGCGAGCAGGCCGAACCAGGTGCCGGTGAGATAGTCGATGCCCTGCTCGCGAAATGTCGGGACCTCCGGCATCAGAGCCGAGCGCGTCTCTGCGGCGATCGCGAGCGGCCGCACCCCGCCGGCGAAGATCTGCGGGCTGACCGCCAGCCCGCCCGCAATCAGCACATGAACCTCGCCGCGCAGCACCGCGGCGGTCGCGGGGCCGCCGCCCCCATAGGGCACGTGCTGCATCGCGGTGCCGGTGATGTCCTGGAACAGCCCGGCGGCGAGATGAGGGCCGCTGCCCGCGCCGTAGGAGGCGTAGTTCAGCTCGCCCGGATGCGCCTTCATGTAGGCGATGAGCTCGCCGACGGATTTCACCGGCAAATTATTGTTGACGACCAGGATGCTCGGCGAGTTCGCGATCAGCGCGATCGGAGCGAAGTCCTCCTGGGCGTAGCCGAGCTTTCTATAGAGCGAGGGGTTTGCGGTGAATGAGATGCTGGTCAGCAGCAGCGTGTGGCCGTCCGGCCTGGCATTCGCCACGACCGTGGTGCCGACATTGGTCGAGGCGCCGGGGCGGTTGATCACGATGAAGGGCTGATGCAGCGTCTCGTTCAACCGTTCTGTGAGGACGCGCGCGATCAGGTCGGTTCCGCCGCCGGTCGTGAATGGGACGATCACCTCGACGGCGCGGGACGGGTAGGGCTCGTCGGCGCGGACGGCGCTCGACGCAAGCGTCAGCAGAAGCGCAACAACAATACGAAACATGGTCTCAGTCAGGTTTCGGCGTACCGCCGGTGAGGACGGTCGCCATCCAGGGCCGGTCGATATTCTGGCCCGAGACGACGACGGCGACACGCTTGCCTGCGAATCTTCCGCGCTCGCGCCACAATGCCGCGAAGGCCGCGGCGCCCGCCCCCTCGGCGAGCGTGTGCGTATCGGTATAGAGAATGCGGATCGCTTCCGCGATCTCGTCGTCCGTCACCTCGAACAGGCCAGCCATGCCGCGCCGCATGATGGCGAGCGCCTCCTCGCTCGGCACGCGCACCGCCATGCCGTCGGCGAAGGTGTGGGCCGAGTTGGTGGGCACGGGGCGGCCGGCGTCAAGCGAAAGCCGGTAGGTGTTGGCGCGATCCGAGATCACGCCGAACACCTCCGCCTTCAAGGCGAGCGCGTCGCGCGCGCCGATCATGCCGCTGATGCCCGAGCCGAGGCCGATCGGCACGAACACGGCGTCGAGATTGCGCTCCGCGGTGAACAGCTCATGCGCGTAGGTCGCGACCCCGAGCACGAGATCCTTGGCGAACGATGCGCCGAACTCGTAGCCGCGCTCGTGCGCGATCACCTCCGCGCGCTCGCGCGCCTCGTCGAAATCGCGTCCGTGCTCGATCAGCTCGGCGCCGAAGGCGCGCATCGCGGCGTTCTTCTCGGTGGAATTGCCGAACGGCACGACCACCGCGCAGGGGATGCCGGCGCGCCCGCACGCAAACGCCAGCGACTGGCCATGATTGCCGCGCGTCGCGGTCACGACGCCCCTGACGTGCGGGCGCTCGCGCTTGAGCGCCTCGACATAGACGACCCCGCCGCGCACCTTGAAGGCGCCGGTCGGCGTGTGGTTCTCGTGCTTGACGACGACATCCAGGCCGGTGCGTCGCCGCAATAGCGGCCAGGCGTATTGCGGCGTCGGCGGAATTGCGGCGTGGACGATCGGCAGCGCCGCTTCAAGCTCGGCGAGGGTGAACATGCGTCCTTCTTATCCGCCCCTGCACGGAAGGATAAGAGGTTAGCGTAAAATCAGGGGCCGTGGCGGCTCGATCCAGGCGATCTCGGCGATCAGCTTCTTCACGATTTCCTGGCCGAACGAGTCGTGGTTCTCGGCCACCATGACGAACGCGCCGCCGCCGCCGATGACGTTCTTGCGATAGTACTCGCCGAGCCCGCCCGGCGGATTGGTGTGCTCGGGATTCCAAGGCAGCGGCGAGTCGCTCAGAATCACCAGGCCGTTGATCGTGATGCCCTTGGCGAGCGCATCGTCGCGCGCCTGGCCGACGTCGCGGCCGGAATTGTTGGTGCCGTCGCCGGACACATCGATGGTGCGGCGCGCGGCCCGGAATGGCGCGCGCTCGAGCTGGCTCACCGCGAAGTCGATGCCGGCGCTGATCGCGGTGCGGTCCGCGAAGGTGCGCGGCAGCTCCAGCATCTGGTCGCTGATTTTTCGCGCGGAGGCGGCGTCGCCGACGATGGTCCAGTCGATCACGACCTTCTGCGAGGTCTGCCCGGACCATTCGACGAAGCAGATGGCGATCTTGCCGTGCGGGCCCGATCTGATCGCGTCGATTACGCGCGGGTTCGAGAGCGCCTCGGCATAGCCTTGCCGCTGCAGCTCGAACTTGCGCGTGTCCACGCTGCGCGACACGTCCGAGGCGAGCACGAGCAGCAGGTCGACCTGTTCCTGAGCCCGGGCCGGCATGCCGGCAAGCATGCAAAGCGCTATGAGACCAAGGAAAATTCGAACGAGACGGGTCATCGCCACACCTCCGTCAGCTTTGGGCGGAGCATGATCTTTTCCGAAAACCGGCGTCCACTTTTCGGGATCATGCTCCAAGCGTACACGATTTCCCGCGCCGCGCCATTGAACGAAGATCGCAACCCCAAGGGTATCGGTTGGAAAAGGATATCGGTTGGAAACCATAAGCGCCGAAACGGGACCGCACGGGCGGTCATAAGTTGACCGCATTTGCATCCGAATGTACTTTGTATTGCAAAGTTTATCCCGAAGGGCGCGGATGAAGGATCTCGAGCGGGCCTTGGCGGACATCACCGCCATCCGCAGCCAGATGGCGCGCGGCACCGAATTCCGCGGCTACGGACCGGTGACGGTCGCCGCAACCGGCCTGCTGGCGTTGCTCGCCGGCACCGTGCAGGCGCTCTACCTCCCGGACCCACTGGCTTTCCCGCTGACCTATCTCGGCCTGTGGGTCGGAACGGCGGCGATCGGCGTCGTCCTCGCGGGCGCCGAGATGATCGCGCGCGCGCGGCGTGTGCATGGCGGGCTCGCCGACGAGATGCTCTACGCGGCGGCCGAGCAGTACATTCCGGCCGGCGTTGCCGGCACGCTGACCACCGTGGTCTTGTACCGCTACGCCCCGCAGGCGCTCCCGTTATTGCCGGGCCTCTGGCAGATCATGTTCAGCCTCGGCATCTTCGCGTCATGCCGGTCGCTGCCGCGCGGAATGTTCGCGGTCGGCGTCTGGTATCTGGCGGCGGGACTCGCGGCGCTGGCGCTCAGCGCCGCCATGCCGTTCTCGCCGTTCGTCATGGCGGTCCCGTTCGGGATCGGCCAGCTCACGATGGCGTTCGTCCTCTATCGGGCGACCGGAGAGTCTGATGAAGAATAAATCGGAGCAGGGTCGCTTCGCCTATGAGGGGCTCGACCGCGTCATCCACGAGAAGGCGCGCCTCTCGGTGCTCACCTCGCTGGTCGCGCATCCCAAGGGCCTCGTGTTCGGCGACCTGAAGGCCATGTGCGGGCTGACCGACGGCAACCTCTCGCGCCATCTGCAGGTGCTGCAGGAGGCGGCTTTGGTCGCGATCGAGAAGGGCTACGAGCACAACCGGCCGCAGACCATCGTGCGCATCACCCCGGAGGGGCGGCAGCGCTATCTCGACTACCTCGCGGTGCTCGAGCAGGTGGTGCGCGACGCCGCGAGCGCCGCCAAGGGCGTGAGCCCGACGCTGCGCAAGCTGAAACCAGCTTGAAAATTTTTTGCGGGGAAACTTTACAATGCAAAGTACTCTCGAAGCTCAAGACGTTGGTCAGCAGGACTCGGGCTCGCAAGATTCCGGCTTGCATCTCGCGATCATCATGGACGGCAACG
>Ga0105238_10005668_pt1 | contig 12343 bp, 10 predicted proteins | sample KBSC34metaG_FD_81526 | JGI IMG/M metagenome (GOLD analysis project Ga0105238, IMG submission 81526) | Corn rhizosphere microbial communities from Kellogg Biological Station, Michigan, USA - KBS C3-4 metaG | ecosystem: Host-associated > Plants > Roots > Rhizosphere > Soil | place: Michigan, USA... | reverse complement strand
TTCTGCGCGACGTCGGCGAGTTTGGTGAGCGTGGCGGCCAGCTCGCGTGCGGCATCGGGTTGAAGATCCATCCCGATCACGAACCGGCCTTTGAGCTTGCCGGTTTCCTTCACCACGAGTTTCAATTGCACCATAGGGCCGAAGAACACCATGTTCGAAGATCGGCCGTCGATGGAATCCAGCTCCAGGTCGCGAGCGCCGTGTAGTTCCGGAATTGCCTCACGCAACTCGCGGGGAAAGGTCATGGCGTTGCGGCGACGGCGGGGCCGCGCGGGGACCTTCCCGACCGTCAGTTCCTTGCTCATAGAACGGCTCCTGTTCAGGCGCCAAGCAGGCTGATGATGCTGACAAACAAACGACACCATCGCGCTGGTGAGAGCGAACGCCTGCCCCGATTATAGTTGTCTGGACACCGCTCCATTGCTGTCGCGGCTCTGAATCGGGCTCTTCCGAGCCGCGAGAGTCATCGAGCGGTTACCTGGATCATTCGCAATCCGTTCGCCGTCGTAGAATCGTAAGTGAAGGAACAGGATGGAATCCAGCGTTTTCTGGCTACGGGTCGCCGCGTGTCTGTATGCCGTCGGGCTGCTGCACTCGATCCTGGTCCTGGTGCGCCACGGCCAAAACGTCTTTCCGCTGGCCCGGGCGGCATTTCGCATCGGAGTCGTGCTCCAGGGCGTGGCGATCGTCGAGCGCCTCATGTTCTCGAATGAGCTAGCCGGCGGCTATCAGACCCTGAGCGTCTGCGCCTTCCTGATCGCCGTGGTCTTCCTGATCGTCGAATGGCGATACCGATTCGCGGGCCTCTCCGTGGTACTGTTTCCGCTGGTGTTCGGCATGACGCTTGTGTCGGCGATGGAACGCACCCCCGGTCCGGGCGCCAACGAACCGATGGGCCAGGTTTGGCTGGGTGTCCACATTCTTCTGGTACTTGCGGGTTACGCCGCGTTGCTGCTCACGGCGGTAGCTGCGTTCGCCTACCTGATCCAGGAGCGGAGGCTCAAGCGGAAGCAAGCCAGTTCGCTGCTGGAACGGCTGCCGCCGTTGGCGACGCTCGATAACCTGATCAGCAAGTCGCTGGGTCTTGGATTTGCGCTACTAACGCTGGGACTCGTATTCGGGATCATGTGGGCCGTGATCTATTCGCCCGGCACCAGTTGGATCGGCGACGCCCGCATCACGTTGTCGCTGGTGACCTGGGCGTTGCTCCTCGTCACGATGATCCTCCGCTCCTCCGCGGGCTGGCGTGGACGCAAGGCAGCGGTGATGGCGCTGGCTGTGCTCGGATGCTCGGCGCTGACCTGGGCCGCACACGCGGGGTTGAGGGCCACCCTCTTTTTCCCATGAAGCTCCTGCTCACAGGCCTGAACCATCGCACCGCGCCCGTTGAGGTACGCGATCGGCTGGCTTTCGAAGATAAGGCGCTCCCGCAAGCGCTGAACGATCTCAAGCGTTGCCCCGGGCTGCTCGAAGGCATGATCCTTTCCACCTGCAATCGCGTGGAAGTGGCGGTGACGGCTGACGAGCAGGCCGACGTCGAATCGGCCGTCGAAGGCTTTCTAGCCGACTCCCGGCATGTCGAGCGCGCCTGGGTGACTCCGTATCTCTACCGCTTCGACGGTCCGGACGCGATTCGCCATCTGTTCCGCGTGGCCTCGAGCCTCGATTCGATGGTGGTGGGCGAGCCGCAGATACTCGGCCAGATGAAATCCGCCTACGCGCTGGCTCGCGAGCATGGCGCGGTGGGTGGGTTCCTGGGCCAGGTGATAGACCGGGCACTGAGCGTCGCCAAGCGCGTTCGCTCGGAGACCGACATCGGGGAGAGCGCGGTTTCCGTGAGCTACGCCGCGGTGGAGCTGGCGCGCGAGATCTTCGGCAAGCTGCAAGGCAAAAAGGTCCTGGTGGTCGGCGCCGGAAAGATGGCTGAGAGCGCCGCGCGGCATCTGCGGAGAGCGGGCGTGTCCGAAATCCTGGTGACCAATCGCACCCGCGAACGCGCCGTCGCGATGGCTGAGGAAGTCGGCGGCCGCGTGATCGAGTACGAATACTTCGAGGATGCCGTGCCGGAAGTGGATATCGTGCTGGCCTCCAGCGGTGCGCCGCATTTTATTCTGACCCCCGACCAGATGCGTTCGGCGATGAGCAAACGCCGCAACCGGCCGATGTTCCTGATCGACATCGCCGTGCCGCGCAACATCGACCCGGCGGTGAACGAGCTGGAGAGCGTATTCCTGTACGACATCGACGACCTGGGTAAAGTCGTCGACGACAATCTGAAGGGACGGATCGAGACCGCCAAGGATGCCGAGGAGATCGTGCGGGAAGAAGTGGACCGGATGATCGTGCGCCTGAAAACCCGGGGTATGACGCCCGCGATCGTCGGCGTCCACGAAGAACTGGAAAACTGGCGTAAAGGCGAGATCGAACGTTGGCGTCCAAAACTCGGCGCGCTGACGCCGCAGCAGGAAGAAGCGATTAACGCCATGATGCGCGGTTACATGAACAAGGTGGCTCATCGGATCATTTCGCACCTGAAGAATCGCACGGGGGACGAGTGATCGTCATCGGGTCGCGCGGGTCCAAGCTGGCTCTGTGGCAGGCGGGACACGTTGCGGAAGCCCTCATGGCGCTGGGCACCGAAACGCGCATCGAGATCATCAAGACCAGCGGTGACAAGATTCAGGACGTGCCTCTATCGCAGGCCGGTGGCAAGGCTTTGTTTACCAAGGAAATCGACGAGGCGCTGTTAAGCGGCGCGATCGATCTGGCGGTGCACAGCATGAAGGATGTGCCCACCGGACTTCCCGCCGGACTGACCATCGCCGCGATTCCGGAGCGCGAGGAGCCGCGCGACGCCCTTATAGGCTGCTCGCTCGCCGATCTAAGAGATGAGACAAGAATCGGTACGAGTTCCCTAAGACGGCAGGCTCAGTTGCTGGCACACCGGCCGCAATTGAACATAGAGATGTTGCGCGGGAACGTCGACACACGGCTGCGTAAGCTCGACGAAGGGCAATACGACGCCATCGTTCTGGCAGCGGCGGGATTGCGTCGCTTGGGCTGGCAGGATCGTATTCGCGAACTGATTCCGGTCGAGATCATGTGCCCGGCTGTCGGACAGGGCGCCCTGGCGATCGAAACGCGCGACGACAGAGGCGCCGCCTATGAGCTGGTTCGCAAGCTCGACCATGCGGATACGCGGACGGCGGTGACCGCTGAGCGCGCGATGCTCGAGAAACTGGGCGGCGGCTGCCAGGTGCCGGTGGGCGGTTACGCTTTCCTTGAGAAGGGCGTGATCCAGATGCGCGCGATCGTGGCGTCGCCCGATGGCAAGCGCGTGATACGCGCGGAATTATCCGGCGTGGATCCTTTGAGAACCGGGGCATCGCTGGGGCGAAATCTTTTGGAGAAGGGCGCGGAGGAGATTCTTCGGGCTCTTGCCTGAAGCGCACAGCGCGGGACGCAGACCTTTAAAATGGTCGGACGAGATTGCGACCCGCTGCGTTGTGCGCGGGAAATGAGAATCCTATGAAGGTCTACCTGGTCGGCGCTGGACCCGGCGATCCCGGACTGATTACCGTCAAGGGCAAGAAGATCCTGGAGCGTGCCGACGCCGTCCTGTACGACAACCTCGCCAGCGAACGCTTGCTGGAACATGCTCCGCCGCGCGCCGAGCGAATTTACGTCGGGAAGAAGCGCGCGCAGCATGAGATGTCGCAGGAGGAGATCTCGGCGGTAATGATCGACCGCGCCCGCCGCGGCTGGACTGTCGTGCGGCTCAAAGGCGGCGATCCGTTCATCTTCGGGCGGGGCGGGGAAGAGATGGAGGCGCTGGCCGCAGCCGGCATTCCGTTCGAGATCGTACCGGGCGTGACCACGCCGCTCGGCTTGGCCGCCTACACCGGCGTGCCGTTGACGCATCGCCAGCACACGTCGGCTGTCACGTTCGTTACCGGCCATAAGGTGGAGGCAATCGACTGGGGAAAGGTGGGCTCGGCCGAAACCGTAGTTCTGTTCATGGGGTTGGTGAATTTTGCGGCGATCGCGCGCGAGATGATCGCACGGGGACGATCGGCAAAAACACCTGCCATGGTGGTCCGCTGGGCCACGCGGCCGGATCAGGAGACGCTGGTCGGAACCCTCGAGACACTGCCGGGAATTATCGTCCAAAACGGCCTTAGGCCGCCGGCGACTATCGTGATCGGCGAAGTCGTCGCGCTGCGGGAACGGTTCAACTGGTTCGAGAAGCTGCCGTTATTTGGACAACGCATTGTGGTGACGCGGGATCGCAGGCAGGCCGAAGAATTAGCAGAGCCATTGGAGGAACTGGGGGCCGAGGTGCTGCTGCTGCCGGTGATCGAGATTCAGCCGCCGCCTGATCCCGGCCCGCTGGATCGCGCGATCGCGTGCCTGGACACTTATGACTGGTTGATCTTCACCAGCGCGAACGGCGTCCGGAGTTTCGTGGAACGTCTCACAGATATTCGAATGTTGCGGGCGAAAGTTTGCACCATCGGCCCGGCCACGGCGGCGGCGGTCGAAGCTCTGCATATCAAGGTCGACCGGATACCGAAAGAGTATGTCGCCGAGAGCCTGCTGGAGACTCTGGCGTCGGACGATCTCATGGGCAAGCGTGTTCTGTTGCCACGCGCTGCGGTGGCCCGCGACCTGGTCCCGGTCGAACTCACTCTCCGGGGAGCGATCGTCGACCTGGTGGAGGCGTATCGCACGGTGATTCCCGCGGACGCCGCCGTCCATGCCCGCGAGGTGCTCGCTCGGAAACCGCACTGGATCACGTTCACCAGCTCATCAACGGTGAAGAACTTCGTGGCGGCAACTGGAAGCGAATCTCTATCGGGAGTAAAGATTGCCTCGATCGGTCCGATCACGTCGGCCACGGCGCGGGAGTTGGGTTTGACGGTCGATGTAGAGGCGGATCCGCACACGGTGCCTGGACTGGTCGGTGCGATCAAAGGTCGGTAGTTTTCCCCCGCCGTGATCGGCGGGGCTAGCCCCGTCTGTGAGGACGGGGGCTCATTCTTCTCTTTTAGCTTATTAGTGTCTTCGTGATACAGTGATGGTTTCGCCTCCGCATGTCCCTGCAGATTTTTCTTGAAGGCAAAATACTCGGCGTAGACGACTGCCTCCTGGCGCCCGCGTCGCAGGATCCGGATCAGATCTTCACCGGGCGATCCCATTGGATCAGCCTGTTGAGTGAAGTGTTGCCGCGCGCCCTGCTCGCCGAGCTAGGGCTGGCCAAGATTCTGATCGGCTCCAGCGGAGCGAGCCAATTCCTGCTGGTCCTTCCCGAGGAGTCGCGCGGGCCTGCCGAAGCGTTTCTGGAAGCCGCCGCCAAAGAGATCGCGGCACTGAGCGCGGGTGTGCTCAAGCTGATCTGGAGCGTGACGGAAAACCTCGGTGACTGGAGCGACGTCAGGCGGCGCTTGGACGAGCAGCTCGACCGGAGGCGGCATGCGCCCGCGGGTGAAGCCGGTGCAGCGCTGTTCGCGGCGGCCGTTCCCGAGCCGGATCCCGCGATCGAACAATATTTCCATGGGCAACTCGGTTTCTCGCTGCGTGATGCCGCGACTGTCGGTTGGTCCCCGGAAACGCCGGGCCGCATCCTGACGAGTGGCGGGAAACATTCCTGGCCATTGACCAATTCCACGGACGCGATTCCGTTCGCCCGTCACGCCGCGCCCAGCGACGATGGCCGCGAGGTAGCATCCACCGCCGTACTCGCGGGCCGCGCAGCAGGGCTGCCGACGTGGGGCGTGCTCCGCGGCGACGTCGACAATTTCGCCATTCGCATCCATCGCGCCCAGAGCATCGAGGAACACATCCAGCTTTCGGTGATGTACAAGCAGTTCTTCGCGGGCGAGCTGGAAGTGTTGTGCTCCATGCCGGAATTCTGGCGCAAGGTGACCGTGATCTACTCGGGCGGCGACGATTTCGCCGTGTACGGCGCCTGGGACGCGTTGATCGGGCTGGCCTCGGAACTCGAACGTTTGTTCCGCCGCTTTGCTGAGCAGAACCTGAAGGATTTCGCGGGGCCCGAGGGCAAGACCATCAGCATGGCTTTGGCGATGGCGCCCGCGGTGGACGCTTCGCTTGGTGCGGTATTCGAAGAAGCGGGCCAGCGTCTGGAAGCCACCAAGTCGGCGGACAAGGATTGCATCTGGCTGCTGGGCCGGACGCTCGAGTGGAAACAATTTGCCGAAGCTGCGACACTCAAGGATTTTCTGGGCCGTATGGTGAGCGATTTCGGCTGCTCGCCCCAGTATCTGCGCGATCTGTGCGGGATCTATCGCGAGACGCAATCGAAAATGTCGAAACGGCAAGCCCGGCGGATGGGTGGCGAGCGGCCATGGCGGTATCATCGCCGTATCCGCCGGATTCTAAACTCATCGCGCGCGCCTGGTCCGGAGCGTGGGGACTATCAAAAAGCCCGCACCGCTTTGATCTCCGATTTGATCGGACGCAGCGCGGTTACGGTCAAGTTGCGACCAGCAGGCCGCGTGGCGCTAGAATGGGCGAGGTTGTCCGCCGAGGCGTAAGAAGGGATTTCAATGGAAGACGATCAATCGCCAGATAAACAGGCGCAAGTTACAACAACGGAAACTCCGCAGGAGGCGCCGCCTCAAGAAACTGCTTCCGAACCAACTTTGGCCCAGGCACTCGAGATTGCCAAAGCTAAAGCGGAAGCTGCATCTGCGAAACGCGACGCCGCTCATCAAGCCGCGCAGGCGAAGCTGGGTGATCGTGAACCGCGTGGCCCTCGGGGCGATCGCCCGCCGAGAGGGCCCGGTGGCGAAAATCGTGGAGAAAATCGTGGCGGTGGTCCAGGCGGCCCTCGTCGCGAAGGGCGTCCCGATCGGGGACCCGGGGGCGGCCGTGAAGGTGGACCCAGACACGAGGGTCGACCGGGCGGCGGCGGTGGACGGCCGTTTGAAGGGTTCGCGGAAATCGAATTAGAGAAGCTGATTTCCGATAGCCTGTACCTGGACAACCAGGCTCATGCCGTAGTGGTGCGCATGCGCGATATGGACAGCGGCACCGAGAGCCAGTTGCGGCGTTTGTACAACGCAGTGCGGCGGGCGGTACGCGCTCCCGAGTCCGAGCGGCAGCATCAATTTGTGATGTTGCGCGCAAGGCTGGCCTACACCATCGCGCGGCATTCGCTGCGAAGCCTGGATGCGCTCGAGCGCCTGCTGCTGCAAGTCACCCGCAGGAACGACGCGCGCGGATATGAGAGATTTAAAGACCTGTTCGAAGCCATCGTTGCTTATAACGAGTAGCGCATATAACGAGTAAACACACACAATGAGCACACATACAGCTCAGACAAAGCTGAAGTTGGTCGGCAAGTTGATTCTGGCCGGCGAAGTACATTGCGAAACGGGTCTGCACATCGGCGCGGGCAAGGGGTCGCTTGAAATCGGCGGCGCCGATAATCCCGTGGTGAAGGACGCCTTCGGGTTGCCGTACATCCCCGGCAGTTCGCTGCGCGGCAAGCTGCGGTCGCTGCTCGAGAATTCACTGGGCGTGACCGGACCCGCCGATCTCGTCTATCTGTCCAAACGACGCGGCCAGGAGGTGCGGATTCATCAGAGCGATCGCCCCGATGACGAGATCTGCTTGCTGTTCGGCCGCAATCCGGGACGCATGGAGCGTGTGCAGGGCGAGGCGCTCGAATCGAGCGCGGCCAGTCCCGCGCGTCTGGCGGTGTACGATGCGCCGCTCGATCCCGAGAGCATCACCGCGCAGATGCGCGAGAACCTGGACGACGAAATCACCGAGGTGAAGAGCGAGAACGCCATCGACCGGATCACCTCGCAGGCGAATCCCCGGACGCTGGAACGCGTGCCCGCGGGAGCGCGCTTCAAGGTTCGTATGGTGCTGGACGTCCTGTGCGACGAGGATAAGGCTCTGGCGGCTCGCCTGTTCGAGGGCCTGCGCCTGCTCGAAGACGACGCTCTGGGCGGCGGCGGATCCCGTGGCAGCGGCCGTGTCCGCTTCGCTAATCTCAAGCTGACGTGGCGCGGCCGCGGATTCTACTCTTCCGGCGCCGAGGAAGCAGAGCTGGCCTCGGGTGCGGACCTGGCAGCCGTGCAGGCCGTGGTGACCGATTCGGCGTTTGCGGAAAAACTGGCAGGCTGAGCCATGCTTGGCAGTCCGCTCAAGACGTTGAGGGTAAATTTCTTCCCGTGTGGGCCGTGGCGCATCGGCCCGGACTCGGGCGATCGGGATCGCGTCGATCGCATCTTTCACAGCGACACCGTGTATTCGGCCGTGTCGAGCGCAATGGCGCAGCTCGGCCAAATTGACGAATGGCTGGACGCGACTGCCCGGGCTGCGCAGCCGGCAGTACGCTTCAGCTCCTGCTTTCCGTTTCAGAGTGGACCGGAGGGTACCACTGATTTCGTGGTCCCGCCTCGTCATCTGTGGCCGCCGCCCGCATCATCGAAGGTGCGCTGGAAGGGTGCGAAATTTGTGCCGCTGAGTGTCGTCCACGATTTGGTCCACGGCCGGCCGATCTCGGAGGAAGCTTGGGCGGTGGATAGCCAAAGCGAATGCCTGGTTCCCATCGGCACGCAGGGACCCTTTCGCGTGAGTGTGCGATCGAACGCAGCCATTGACCGCGATGGTTCGGGTGTCGAGCCGCACTCTAGCGCCTGTATCGAATTTGCGCGCCGCGCCGGTTTGTGGCTGGACATTGTGTTTGCGGACGACGCCGCCCGCGACCGCTGGACCGATCCGATTGTGTCCGTACTGAAGCTGTTGGGCGATTCCGGCTTGGGCGGTGAGCGGTCGCGGGGCTGGGGACGCGCTACCATCGTTCATTCCTCGTGCACGGATATGCACTGGTTTCCGGAAGCGTCGACCACCGGAGAGATCGCCTGGTGGATGCTATCGCTATTCCATCCTTCGAACACCGACACTGTGGATTGGCAGCGCGGCAACTACTCTCTGACCACTCGGACTGGCCGCGTCGAGAGCGATGTTCGTTCGGGCCAAACTAAGAAGTCGACGCGCATGGTGGCGGAAGGATCGGTGTTGGTCTCGGCGAGCGAGCCTCGCGGGTCCGCGACCGATGTGGCGCCAGACGGATTCCCACACCCTGTTTACCGGTCAGGCTTCGCACTGGCGATTCCCATACCGCTTAAGGTCGCATCGTGAAATACCGCGTCACATGCCTGACTCCGACGCTGGTGGGCGACGGCCAGAAGCTCGCGCCCATCGACTACATGGTGTGGAAGGACCATGTCAACGTTCTCGATCAGCGCAGGATTTTTCGTTTGCTGTCAAAAGGTCCGCGCCTGGAAGGATATCTGACCCAGCTCAGGACAGCCGACAAGCTGGATTTCGCGTCCTGGGGCGGCTTCGCGCAGAATTTCGCCGGCCGCCGGATTCCTTTCGAACATTCGAGCTCGATTCCCGTCTGGGAGCGCAGCCATTCCGAGAACCTGTTCATTCCGACGTTCGCGACTTCATCCTCGGGTCCCTACTTGCCGGCGACCGCGATTAAGGGAGCCTTGCGAACCGGCGTAGTGTTCGAACGCTGGAGCGAAAATACACTGCGTGAGCTGGCGAGTCGGCTAGAAGCGGACCGGGCGCCTCGCAACCCCGCGGCCAAAGCCGAGGATGCCGTGCTGGGCGGCCACGCCGGGAATCGTATGAAGCGGGTGTCCACGGCCGATTCCGGCCCCGTGGCTTATGGAGGCATGAAGATTTATCTGCTGCGCACGTCGACGATGGTCGCGCGCGGCGCCGGCAAGTTCGAACTGGGCTGGAAATCGCCGCGTGGCACGTCGGACGCCCGTAGGATCGACGACAGCACCCCGGTATTCGCCGAAATGGCAGCCCCCGGGATGGTTTTCGAGGGCTTGTGGAAGGAAACATCGGCCCAGGATCGTCAAAAACTATTCCACGCTTCTAACTCCTTCGCTGTCAGTCAGATCCACCGTCACCGAGCTTACGCCGAGGCCACCGGTCTGGTACGCCTGGCCGAAACCCTGGGCCGCCTTGAAAAACGCGTCCTAGGAGCGGGAACTGACGCCTGCGTGCTTTCCTTGGGATGGGGTGGCGGTATGTTGTCCAAGATCTCTGTCGGCGATACGGCGGATCCAAGCTACCGCTCGATTCTCCGGCACGTCAGCGTCTATCAGAAGGCCGTGCAAACTGGCTTGCCGTTTCCCAAGACCCGCCGGATCGTGTTCGAAGGCGGTCAGCCGGCATCCTTGCCTGGCTGGGTCCTGCTCGAGATCGGCTAGCGATCCAGGCAATCTCCTAATACCCCGCTGGCAGGAGGGGTATTCGCCCCTACAGGAGCAGCGTGATACTATCGATCTAGAAGAGAGAACAAGAGAGGGTAGAATCCCCGGAAATGTATAATGCTTTCTTCGGCTTCTCGGAGAGCCCGTTTAGCCTGAGTCCAGATCCCGCTTTCTTTTACCGCAGCGAACGGCATGAGGAAGCGCTGGCGAATCTTGTATACGGCGTACAAGCCCGCAAGGGGTTTATCGTCCTATCCGGCGAAGTAGGCACGGGTAAGACCACCATGCTCGAGTGCCTTCGGGATTATCTGGAGGCGAATTTCATCGAGTTCGCGTTCCTGTTCAATTCCCGCATCAACGTGGAGCAGTTCTTCGAGATGATCGCCTACGATCTCGATTTGCCGTGCTCGCGCACATCGAAAACCGAGGTTCTGTTCGCGCTCAATACGCTGCTGGTAGAACAAGCCCAGGACGGCAAGACCGTCGTACTGATCGTGGACGAAGCGCACAACCTCGAATGGGAAGTACTCGAAGAGATCCGGCTGCTGGGGAATCTCGAAAATCGTAACGGCAAATTACTACAAATCGTTTTGGCGGGGCAGCCTGAGCTGGACCGCAAACTGGACGCTCCGAATCTCCGGCAGTTGAAGCAGCGCGTCGTACTGCGCTGCAACCTGACGCCGTTCGCGCTGCGCGAGGCGGTGGAGTATATCGATTCCCGCATGTCGCGCGTGGGAATGCCCGATCAGCAAGTGTTTTCTGAAGAGCTGATGTCTGAAATCCATCTGCGGGCGCAGGGAATCCCGCGCGTGATCAACGGCGTGTGCGACAACATGCTGCTGACCGCGTTTGCCATGGAGACCAAGGTCTGCACGGTGGAAATGCTCGACGAAGTGTGCCGGGACATGCGCCTGGATTGGCCCGGCAGCCGCCGCTCACGGATGCGGGCCGAATCCCAAGAATCCTTCGAGCGCGCGCCCTACAAAGTCTAGTAGAGGCGAGACATGTCTCGCCGCACTATCGCACCGTAGCGGCGTCTTCGAAGCTCACTGGAGGGTTGTAATACAAAAACCGTCCGCATTGCTCGCAGAACATCAACTGGTCGCCTTTTCTTAGATCCTGGAGGAATTGGGGACGGAGGTTAATCTGGCAGCCTGAACACCTGCCGTTGACCGCTTCAGCGACAACGGTACTATTGCTGAACCTCTTGCGGATCTTCTCATAGGCCGCCAGCGACGCCTTGGGCAGCTTCGCCACCGATTCGGTGCGCTGCTGGCGGAGCACATCCAGTTCCTTCTGGTCGGCTGCAGTGCGGTCGCGAGCCTGAGCCTTTTCCGCTTCGACGGATTTCTTTTCTTCGGCCAGAGCTTTCTCGGCCTTCTTGACGTTCAGGTCGAGCGGTTCCGATTCCGTCATCAGCTCCAGGATCCGGTCCTCGGCCTGGCGAATCTCTTTCTCGATGAATTCGATCTCGTGCTGGAACGCCTTGTATTGTTCGTTTGTCTTGGCTTGCAGCATCTGATCGCGGAGCTTCGAGATCTTTTGCTGGTGCATCTGAATATCGCCATCCAGTTTCTTGCGGTCCTTCTGGTTGGCGGTGAGGGCGGCCTTGTCGGCCTCCAGTTTTCGATTGTGCGATTCGAGAGCTTTCTCGATCACGGCGACGTGCCTGGGCAGCGCGGCCACTTCTTTTTCGACTGCTGTGATTTTCTGGTCTAGCGATTGAAGCTGAATCACCAGATGAACATCTGGATACATGGATCTTGATTTTAGCATGCGTCGAACGCGATACAGTAAAAGACGAACATGCAACATCTTGAAAACATTCCCCCGGTACCGCTGACCATTGAAGGAGCGGCCGTTTTGCACCAAATGATGCGCGTGCGGTGGGCCCCCTGGCGGGCGCTTCCGGCGGCAGATCGTACGGCCATTCTGGAGGAAGCCGCGTCCACTCTGTCGGCCATCGAAAAGCAGAACAGCGCTGCGTTCGGGCTCCTGGGGCACAAAGGGGACCTGATGATGGTCCATTTTCGCCCGGGTTTCGACCAGCTCGGCGAAATCCAGAC
>Ga0105238_10005664_pt1 | contig 12347 bp, 5 predicted proteins | sample KBSC34metaG_FD_81526 | JGI IMG/M metagenome (GOLD analysis project Ga0105238, IMG submission 81526) | Corn rhizosphere microbial communities from Kellogg Biological Station, Michigan, USA - KBS C3-4 metaG | ecosystem: Host-associated > Plants > Roots > Rhizosphere > Soil | place: Michigan, USA... | reverse complement strand
CGGAAGGTGAGGCCGGCGGCGAGGGCTTTGGCGATGCTGCGGCGGGCGAAGCCGTACGTTGCGCCCTGGCCGGGCACCCAGACCGGCATATCGCCCCAGGCGGAGACCTTGTGCGCTTCCAGCCATGCGGTCGGCGCCCAGCGGTAGGCCGGCTTGGCCTTCACGCCCTGCGCGATCCCGTCCAGCATCGCCTTCATGGTGAGCTGACGCGCCGGGCCGGTGGCGTTGAAGGTCCCGAACTGGCCGCGCTCGCACATGCGCACGGTCCATTCCGCCAGGTCGCGGGCGTCGATGAACTGCACAGGATCGGACCCGTCGCCGGGCGCCAGCACCACGTCGCCGTAGCGGTGGCCCACGTTGGCCAGGCGCTGCGGCCAGTATGAGAAGCGGTCGGTCTCGTCGCCCGGCCCGACGATCAGGCCGGGGCGGATGATGGTGACCTTGTCGCCGAACTGGCGCTTCGCCTCGGCCTCGCTGACCGCCTTCAGCGGCCCGTAGAGCTCCAGGTGGCCGCGGAAGGTGTCCGGCGTCTCGGCCAGCGGGTCCTTGCCCTTGTAGGGCGCCAGCGCGTCACTCTCGTCGGCCGGCTTGTCGTTGGTCGCATAGACCGAGATCGTCGAGATGAAGACGTACTGGCCGACCTTGCCGGCCAGCACCTTGCCGACATCGCGCACCCAGACCGGCAGGGTCGTCGGATTGTCGATGCAGACGTCCCAGGTGCGGCCCTCCAGCGCCTTCAGGCCGCCGTTGCGGTCGCCCAGCAGCTCCTCGACGTGGCCCGGCCACTCCTGCGGCTGGCGGCCGCGGTTGAAGAGGGTGACTTCGTGGCCGCGTTCCAGGGCGTAGCGCACCTGGTGCGGGCCGATGAAGCCGGTGCCGCCCAGGATCAGGATCTTCAGCTTCTTCGCAGGCTTGCCGGCCGGCGCGGCGAAGGCGCCGGGCGCGACCGCAGCGCCGGCGGCCGCCAGCGCCGAAGCCTCCAGAACGCGCCGCCGCGAGGGGCGCCTCACGCGGACAGCCTGAGCGGCGCGCGCCGCGGGCGGCTTTCCAGGAGCTCGGCGTAGAGCTGGGTCAGGCCCTGGAAGGTGTTGTCCCAGCTGTAGCGGGTCTGGGCGCGTAGCCGGGCGGCCAGCTTCAGCGCGTCCACGTCGCGGGCGAACAGCGCCTCGGCCGCCTCGGCCAGGCTGCCGGGATCGACGCCGTTGGCCAGCTGGCCGATGGTCTCGTCGAGCAGCTCGCCGACGCCGCCCTTGTTCGGGCCGATCACCGGCAGGCCGGCGGCCATGGCCTCCAGCACCACGAGCCCGAACGCCTCGTTCTCGTTGGCGTGGATGAAGGCGTCGCAGGAGGCGATCAGCCCGGCCAGCTTGGCGGGCTCGCGCTCGAAGTCGAGGCAGAGGGTCCGCGGGCCGGGACGCAGGTCCTTGCCGGCGCCGATCAGCACCAGGCGGTAGGGATCGCCCAGCCGCTCCACGGCGGCCACCATGGACTCGACGTTCTTCTCCCGCGCCGGGCGGCCGGCGAAGACCAGCAGGCGTGAGCGGGCCGGCAGGCCCAGGCGTTTCAGCAGGCGTCCGCGGTCGCCGCGGCTGGGATGGAACAGCTCCAGGTCGACGCCCAGCGGCTGGACGCTGACGCGCTCAACGCCGGCCTCGGCCAGGCGGCTGGCGGTATGGTGGCTGGGCGCCACGACGTGGTCGAAGCGCTGGTAGGCCTGGGCCCAGAGGTTGAACGTCGGCTGCTCGGCCCATTCGCCGAGGTGCAGCGCCGCCAGCGTCGGCGCATCGGTGTGGCAGAAGCCCACGACCGGCGCGCCCAGCGCCTCGCCGGCCTCGAGCGCGGCGTGGCCCGGCACCATGACGTCGCCGGCCTCGATGATGTCGGGCCGAAGAAGGCGCAGCACCATGTCCCACTTGGTCGGGCTGGCCGGCATCCGGTAGCCGTCGCCGAACGGCAGCTTGGCGGCCGCGACCGTCACCAGGCTGGCGGTTTCCGCCCGGGTCTGGGCGCCTGGAACCACGAGGGTGTGGCGGATGTCGCCGCGGTTGGATTCGAGCCAGGCGCGCTTGGCGGTGAGGTAGCGCTTCACCCCGCCGGAGCGGGGCGCGTACATCATCGTCGTATCGACCAGGTGGAAGGTCGGCGGCGGCCCGGCGGCGTTGGCCGCCAGCCGCAGGCCCTGGCGCAGCATCATCGGCCGCTTGCCGGACGTCAGGTCGGCGTTTCGTTCCGCCCGCGCCAGGCCGGCGGAGGCGGCCAGGAACAGCCCGCCCGAGCGTTTTGCGCTGCGCCGTTTCGCCAGACGCTGTTTGGCCAGCGCGCCCCGGCTCGACGACTTGTTCCACAGGTTGTTCAGCGGACCCGCGCCCCGATGTGGCTACTCAAGCTCGTCGCCTCAGATTGTCGCGAAAGTGCGTCGAAGCAACCCCTTCAACGCGGATCGTAGGCTTTCGCAACCTCGGGGCGGGCGGCGAGATTCGGCAGGAACGAGGGGTCGAACCGGGCGTGGGTGGCCTGTTCGAAGGCGTAACCGAGGGCCAGCAGGCGGGCTTCCGACCAGGCCGGGCCGATGAAGGAGATGTTCACCGGCAGGCCGGTGACCTGGCCCATGGGCACCGTCAGGTGCGGATAGCCCGAGATCGCGGGAAGGCTGGAATAGGAGCCCAGGCTGCGGCTGCCGTTCACCGGGTCGACGATCGAGGCGGGGCCGGTCGTGGGCCCGATCAGGGCGGCGACGTTGTTGTCCGCCAGCGCCTTGTCGATCGCCGCACGGGCCATGTCGCGGGCCTTGGCGCGCTTGGCCAGATAGCCCGCGTCGGTGATCGGCGGGGCGTTTTGCGCCTGCTCGAAGATCTCCTGGCCGAACAGCGGGGTCTCGCGCGGCTCATGGGCGTCGAAGGCGATGAGGTCGGCCAGCGTGCGCGACTTCACCGCCGGCGGCAGGGTGGCGAGGTAGGCGTTCAGCGCGGCCTTGAACTCGATGCGCAGGGACTCGCCCTCGGCGGCGGAGATCTGGCCCAGCGTGGCGTCGTCCGGGCCCTTGACCTCGACCAGCACCGCGCCGGCCTTGCGCAGGGCCTCCAGCGCCGCGTCGAACACCTGGTCGGTCTGAGGCGAGCGGCCCTGGGTCATGCGCAACACGCCCAGGCGCACGCCCGCCAGCGCGTCGGGGCGCAACCCCGCCAGGTAGTCGGTCTTGTGGGCGTCCGCCTCGGCGGTCATCGGGTCGGCGGGATCGGAGCCGGCGATGGCGTCCAGCATCGCCGCCGCGTCGCTGACCGTGCGCGTCATCGGCCCGGGCGTGTCCTGCTGCGGCGAGATCGGCACCACGAAGGTGCGCGAGACCAGGCCCACGGTGGGTTTCAGGCCAACGACGCCGTTGGTGGCGGCCGGGCAGGTGATCGAGCCGTCGGTCTCGGTGCCGATGGCGTCGGTGACGAGGCCCGCGGCCACCGCCGCGCCGGAGCCGGCCGACGAGCCGCAGGCGGTGCGGTCCAGCGAGTAGGGATTGCGCACCAGCCCGGCCACGCCCGTCCAGCCGCTGATCGAGCGGGTGGAGCGGAAATTCGCCCATTCCGACAGGTTCGCCTTGCCCAGGATCACCGCCCCGGCGTCGGTCAGCCGCTTCACCAGCGGCGCGTCGCGACGGGTGACGTTGGCGATGAGCGCCAGCGAGCCCGCGGTCGTGGCGGTCCCGTCGTCGCTTTCGATGTTGTCCTTCAGCAGCACCGGCACCCCATGCAGGGGCCCGCGCACCCGCCCGGCCCGCCGTTCGGCGTCCAGCTTGCGCGCGTCGGCCAGCGCATGCGGGTTCAGCGCGATCACGCTGTTCAGCCTGGGGCCCTTGGTGTCCATGGCGGCGATACGGGCCAGGTAGCCCTGCACCAGCTGTTCGGAGGTGATCTGCCCGGCCTTCATGGCCGCCTGCTGCTGCGCGCCGGACGCGAAGGGCGACAGGCCACCGGGGAACGGCGGCGGTTGGACCGGCTGGGCGTGGACGGCGGTGGCGAGCGCCGCTGCGACGGCGCCGAGGAGGACGTGCTTGAGCATTGGGAAGGCCCCGACTCTGAACCGGACCATCTGAGCCGAGGCGGCGGGAAAACGCCAGAGTAGGGGCCGTTTCGGGCGGGCCAAGGCGGCCCACGACCGCAGTCGGCTTCCGGACAAACGCCGCACATGGCGAGTGCTATTGCGAGCCCTCGGGGCGAACCGAAACAGAGCTTCGCCGTTCTAGCGCTCCAGAGACCCAGCGAGAGACAGGACCCCATGATCAACCGGCAGGCGCCCGGCGACGCGCAGGCGTCGACCGGAATTGCGGGATTGGACGACATCCTGGCCGGCGGCCTTGTGCGGGACCGCGTCTTCCTGCTCGAAGGCAGTCCGGGCACGGGCAAGACCACCGCGGCCATGTCCTTCCTCCTGGCCGGCGCCGCCGCCGGCGAGCGGACGCTATACGTCACGCTCTCGGAGACCGAGGATGAGCTGCGCGACACCGCCCGATCGCACGGGTGGACGCTGGACGGGGTGGAAGTCTTCGAGCTGGTCCCGCCCGAGAGCCTGCTCGACGAACAGCAACAGCAGAGCCTGCTCTATTCGTCGGACCTGGAGCTCGGCGAGACCACGCGGATGATCTTCGAGGCGGTGGAGCGGCTCAAACCGGCCCGCGTCGTGATCGACAGCCTCTCCGAGATCCGGCTGCTCGCGCAGAGCTCCCTGCGCTACCGCCGCCAGGTGCTGGCCCTGAAGCACTACTTTGCGCAGAAGGGCGCGACCGTGCTGCTCCTGGACGACCTGACGACCGACACCTTGGACAAGACGGTGCACAGCGTGGCGCATGGCGTGGTGCGCCTGGAAGAGCTGGCGCCCGAGTATGGGGCGGAGCGACGCCGGGTTCGGGTGGTGAAATACCGCGGCCGCAAGTTCCGCGGCGGTTTCCACGACTTCACGATCAAGACGGGCGGACTGGAGGTCTATCCGCGCCTGGTGTCGGCCGAGCACAAGGGCGCTTTCGACCGCGCCGCCCTGCCGAGCGGCGTGGAAGGACTGGACGGGCTGCTCGGCGGCGGCGTCGAGCGCGGCTCGAGCTGCCTCATCCTCGGGCCCGCCGGCACGGGCAAGTCATTGATGGCCATCCTGTTCGCCGTTTCGGCGGTCAAGCGGGGCGAAAAGGCGGCGCTGTTCATCTTCGACGAAGAACTTGGCCTGCTGTTCGACCGCGCCCTGGGGCTCGGCATCGATCTGGCCGCCCTGGAGGCCAGTGGCCAACTGATCATCCACCAGGTGGACGCAGCCGAGCTGTCGCCAGGGGAGTTCACATCCGTCGCGCGCGAGTGCGTCGAAGACCGGCTTGTGCGGACCATCGTGATCGACAGCCTGAACGGCTACCAGGCCGCGATGCCCGAGGAGCACTTCCTGCTGCTGCACATGCACGAGCTCCTGCAGTTCATGAACCGCAAGGGGGTGACCACCTTCCTGACCGTGGCCCAGCATGGCCTGGTCGGCGAGATGAGGGCGCCCGTCGATGTCACCTACCTGGCCGACACCGTGCTCCTGCTCCGCTATTTCGAGGCGGGCGGCGAGGTGCGCCGGGCCGTCTCGGTGATCAAGAAGCGGTCCGGCCAGCATGAGAAAGCGATCCGGGAATATCAGATCGACGCGCGGGGCCTGACGGTCGGCCCGCCGCTCGCCGAATTCCAGGGCGTCCTGCGCGGCGTGCCGAATTTCGTCGGCCCGGGCGCGGGCCTCTTGGGCGAACGCTCCGCATGAGCGGAAAGGCCGCGAGCTCCGAGCGGGCGCTGATCGTGGCGCCCAAGGGCCGGGATGCGCAGATCGCCGCCGCGATCCTGGCGGAAGCCGGGCTTTCGGCGACGGTCTGCCCCGACCTGGCCCGCCTCGTGGCCGACATGCAGGCCGGCGCCGGCGTGGCCCTGATCGTGGAGGAGGCGCTCTACGACCGCGACTACGCCGAACTCGCCCGCTGGCTGGAGCGCCAGCCGCCCTGGTCGGACTTTCCCATCGTCGTGCTGGCGCAGCGCGGCCCCGGCCTGGAACGCAATCCCATGGCGGGCCGATTGAGCCAGGCGCTCGGCAACGTCACCTTCCTGGAGCGGCCGTTCCACCCCACGACGCTCGTCAGCATCGTGCAGACGGCGCTGCGCGGCCGCCGTCGCCAGTACGAAGCCCGCGAACGTATCGAGGCGGTCCGCTCCGCCGAGGAGCGGTTCCGCACGCTGGCCGACAACATCCCCACGCTCTGCTGGATGGCCGAGCCGGACGGGGCCATCTCCTGGTACAATCTGCGCTGGTACGAATTCACCGGCCGGACCCCGCAGGAGCAGCTGGGCTGGGGCTGGGAGGCCGTGCTCGACCCGGCGGTGCTGCCCCTGGTCGATGAGCGTTGGCGCCGGTCGCTGGCGACCGGCGAGGCGTTCGAGATGACCTTCCCGTTGAAAGGGGCGGACGGCCTGTTCCGGCCGTTCCTGACCCGGGTGGTCCCGCTTCGCGGAGAGTCGGGCCGCATCGTCCGTTGGTTCGGCGCCCACACCGACGTCTCCCAGCAGCAGCAGGACGAGGAGCACCTGCGGCTGATGGTCAACGAGCTGAACCACCGGGTGAAGAACACCCTCGCGACGGTGCAGTCCATCGTGGCCCAGACGCTGCGCGGGGCGGAGGCGTCGGATCGCCTGCGTGAGACGCTGACCTCGCGGATCCTGGCGCTAAGCCGCGCCCATGACGTGCTGACCGACGAGCAATGGGCGGGCGCGGACCTGGGCGAGATCGCCGCCCAGGCCGCCGCGCCCTATCGCGCCGCCGCCGGTGAGGAACGGTTCCAGCTGCGCGGGCCCACCGTGCGGCTCCCGCCCAAGACCGCCATCGCCGTCGCCCTGGCCTTCCACGAACTGGCCACCAACGCGGCCAAGTACGGCGCTCTCTCCGCCGCGAGCGGGCAGGTGGACCTGGCCTGGACGCTGAGCCGGGCCGCCGAGGACCAGGTGCTGCGCATCGTGTGGCGCGAGGCCGGCGGCCCGCGCGTGCGCCCGCCGAGCCGGCGGGGCTTCGGCACGCGGCTGATCGAGCGGGGACTGGCGACCGATCTGCGCGGCAGCGTCGTGCTCGAGTATCCTCCCGAGGGCGTCATCTGCACCATCGAAGCGAGGCTTCCCGCCACATTGGGCGAGGCGGCGACGTTCCAGCCTGCGCTGCGTCGGCGGCGCGCCCACCGGGCGCGTGCGTCCCAGGGTGATGGCGCGCACACGGGCGTCTGATCCTCCCTTCGCGGGCCCTGCGGGCCGGGCGAGACGCCGTAGAGCCCGCTACGGCCTGAACCCGTACCTGCGCGGTCCCTGCGCCGCGGCGTGGCCGACGAGGCGCCAGGCGTCCTCCAGCCATTCGCAGACGAGCCGGCGCGTGTCGCGCGGGTCGATCATCTCCTCCATCTGGAAGCGGTTCAGCGGGCCCACCGGGCCGCGGACGCTCTCGATGCGGGCCTCGATCTCGGCGCGCAGGGCGACCGGGTCGGCGGCCTCGGCGAGCTGGCGCTTGTAGGCCGCCTCGATGCCGCCTTCCGGCGGGATGCCGCCCACGTCGGCGGCGGGCCAGACGACGCGCGGGCTGATCTCCTGGCGGGGCGTGGCGTAGTTGTTGCCGGCGACGCCGAAGCTGCGCCGCATGATCACCGTGAAGATCGGCGTCGTCGCCTGGGCCGAGGCGATCATCCACTCGCCGCCCTTGCGGATGGTCGCCAGCCGCTCGTGCTCCAGGCCCACCGCGAAGCCCGGATTGTCGACCAGGTTCAGGATCGGCAGGTGGAAGAGGTCGCAGACGTCGAGGTGGCGGGTGAGCTTGTCGCAGCCGTCGGCGGTAAGCGCCCCGCCGTTCTCGTGGCGGCTATCCGAGGCCATGATCCCGACCGGATAGCCGTTGAAGCGGGCCAGGCCCACGATCTGGTCCGTGCCCCAGAGCGGGCCGATCTCGAAGAAACTGCCCTTGTCGGCCATCAGGCGGATGGCGCGGCGCATGTCGAAGGTGGTCGTGCGCTTGCGCGGGATGATCGTGAACAGCTCCTCCTCGCGCCGGTCAGGCGGGTCGGCGGCGTCGGGCTGGGCGCGGGGCGGGGCCTCGTAGACGCTGGCCGGCAGGTAGGAGAGGAACCGCCGGGTCTGGGCGATCGCGTCGGCCTCGGTCTCGGCGAGGTTGTCGACCGCGCCGTTGCGGCAGTGGACGCGCCAGTCGCCGAGGTCCTCCTTGGTGATGTCGTAGCCCATGGCGTGGGCGACGACCGGCGGGCCGGCGACGAACAGCTGGGCGATGTCCTTCACCATCACCGAGAAGTGGCCCAGCACGGCCTTGGCCGCGCCGATGCCGACCACGCTGCCCAAGAGCACGTTGACCACCGGCACGATGGCCAGCTGCTCGGCGTAGAGCGACGAGCCCAGGTGCCCGGGCAGGAACGAGCCGCCGCCGCCGGAGACGCGCGGCCGGCCGGCGGTGATCGCGCCGGAACTCTCCTGGGCGTGGCTTTCGCCGCTGGCCTGCTGCTTCGGCACCATCGAGGCCACGCTGCCGCCGCCGGAGGAGCCGTCGAGCAACCGGACGGACGGGCATCGCAGGCGCAGCGACAGCTCGTCGAGGTAGCGGCTCTTCTGGCCGATGGCGCCGTCGGAATGGCCGCCGCGGGAGGTGAAGTCGTCGGCGCAGACGACGGCGCGGCGCGCCTCGACCGTCCCCCAGCCGCCGACGTGGTTGGCGGGCGTGAAGTCGGCGATCTGGCCCAGGTCGTCGTAGCTGGCGAAGCCCGCGAGCGAGCCCACTTCCCGGAAGCTGCCGGGGTCTAAGAGGGCGTCGATGCGCTCGCGGCAGGTGAGCTTGCCGCGGTGGCGCTGGCGCACCACGCCCGGGTCGGTGCTGCCGTCGGCGAAGCGGGCGTGGGCGATGCCCTGCAGGGCGGCCACCTGGTCCATGGTCGGTTGCCAGCCCGCGTCGCCGGGCAGGCGGCCGCGGACGGCGCCCTTGGCCGGCGCGAGGGCGGCCACGACCTGGCCGGCCGCCACGCTGGCGCCGACGGCGAGGTCGGCCAGCGCAGTGACGAGGCCGTCGCAGGGCGCGGCGACCGAGGTCTCCATCTTCATGGCGCTGATGACCATCAGAGTCTCGCCGGCGACGACGGTCGCGCCGACCTGGACCTTGCGGTCGGCCAGCACGCCGCCCATCGGCGCCTCGATGCCTTCCGAGCCGTCGGGGATGGGCAGGGCGGGCGGCAGGGCGCCGGCGGCGGCCGCGCGGCGGCCATGGCTGCCGGTCTGTTCGGCGAACAGGGCCAGCGCGTCGGACCTGGGCGCGGCGGCGGTGGCGGCGCTGAGCTCGGGGTGCTCGGCCAGCAGCGTGGTGCGCGCGTCGCCGGCGCGGACGGAGGGCTCGGCCAGGATGGCCTGCAGCTGGCCGAGGTTGGTGGGCAGGCCCGCGATGTGGAACTCGTCGAGGGCCCGGGCGGCGCGGTCCAGCGCCGAGGCCAGCGATCCGGAGGAGTTCGAGCGCGCGATCAGCTTGGCGAACATCGGGTCGAACTGCGGCGGGGGCTGAAGGCCCTGGTAGCCGCAGGAATCGACGCGCACGCCCGGCCCGGCGGGTTCCTTGTAGGCGGCGAGCGCGCCGGCGCCGGTGGCCGTGATCCGGGCCTGGACCGCGAAGCCGCGGGCGGGCGGCGGGGCGGCCAGGCCGAGGTCGGCCAAGGTCTCGCCGGCGGCGACGCGGAACTGGGCCTCGACGAGGTCGACGCCGGTCACCTCCTCGGTCACCGTGTGCTCCACCTGGATGCGCGGATTGCACTCGATGAACCAGTGCGCGCCGGTTTCCGGGGCCACCAGGAACTCCACCGTGCCGGCGTTCACGTAGCCGCCGGCGGCGGCCAGCTTCAGGGCGTCGGCCAGGATGGCTTCACGCAGCGCGGGGGCCAGGCCGGACGCGGGCGCGATCTCGACGACCTTCTGGTTGCGTAGCTGGACCGAGCAGTCGCGTTCCCAGAGGTGGGTGATCGCGCCGGCGGCGTCGGCCAGCACCTGGACCTCGATGTGGCGCGGGCGTTCGATCAGCTTCTCGAGGAAGATCGACCCATCGCCGAACGCGGCTTGGGCCTCGCCCTGGCAGCGCGCGAAGGCCTCGGCCATTTCGCCTGCGCCGTCCACCCGGCGCATGCCGCGCCCGCCGCCGCCGGCCGCAGCCTTCAGCATCACCGGATAGCCGATCGCCTCGGCGGCTTTGGCGGCGTCCTTGGCGGTCTTCAGCGCGGCGGCGCTGCCCGGGACGGTCGGGACGCCCAGCGAGGCGGCGAGCTTGCGCGCGGCCACCTTGTCGCCGAACAGCTCCAGGGTCTCGGGCCTGGGCCCGATGAACGTCAGGCCCTCGGCCAGGCAGCGCCGCGCGAAGGCGGCGTTCTCGGAGAGGAAGCCGTAGCCGGGGTGGACGGCGTCGCAGTGCGTCTCGCGCGCCACGGCGACCAGCGCCTCGATGTCGAGGTAGGCGGCGACGGGGTCGGCGCCGGGCGCGCCGATCAGGCGGGTCTCGTCGGTGACGCGGGTGTGCAGGCCCTTGGCGTCGGCGGCGGCGTGGACGCTGACCGAGGCGACGCCCAGGCCGGCCGCGGCGCGGGCGATGCGGATGGCGATCTCGCCCCGGTTGGCGATCAGCACACGTTTGAACAAGCGACCCTCCCGACGGCCGGCGCGTCTTCTGAGCGCTCGGCCTATCCCAGCCTACCGGGACGGCGAGGGGAAGCCCTAAGGGTTCAGAAGGCCACCTGGGCGCCCAGTTCCACCACCCGCGACGGCGGGATCTGGAAGAAGTCGGCGGTGCGCACGGCGTTGCGGTTCAGGAACACGAACAGCATGTCGAGCAGGTGGCCGAGGCCGCCGGCCCGCCGGGGCAGGAGCGTGCGCCGCGAGAGGAAGAACGAGGTGCGCATGATGTCGAACTTCACGCCCTTGGCCCGGGCCAGCGCCATGCCCTTGGCGACGTTGGGCGTCTCCATGAAGCCGAAGCTGAGGGTCATGGCCTTGAAGCCGGGGGCGAGGTCGGCGACCTGCACACGCTCCGCGTCGGGCACCCGCGGGCGGCCAGCGACGCGCACCGTGAGCAGGATCACCTGCTCGTGCAGGACCTGGTTGTGCTTGAGGTTGTGCATCAGCGCGGCGGGGGCCAGGTGCGGGTCGGGCGTGAGGAAGACAGCCGCCCCGCGGGCGCGGAGCGGCGGCCGCGACATGAGCATCGGGATCACGTCGGCCATCGGCAGATCGTTCTGCTCCGCCTGCGCCACGTGGGCGACGCCGCGCCGCCACGACAGCATGACGACGATCAGCCCGCCGGCGATGGCCAGGGGCACGTAGCCGCCGTGGGCGACCTTGGTGAGGTTGGCGGCCAGGAACGCGGCTTCGACGAGGATGAACGGCGAGAAAGCCAGGGCCGCCTGCCAGATCGGCCGGCGGCCCAGGCGGTGGATGGCCACGACCGCCAGGATCGACGAGGTGATCATCGCCCCGACCACCGAGACGCCGTAGGCGCTGGCCATGGCGTCGGACGAGCGGAAGCCCAGGACCAGGGCGGCGACGCCCAGCATCAGGATCCAGTTGATCTGCGGCGCGTAGATCTGGCCGGCGTGGGCCTCAGAGGTGGGCTTCAGCGTGACCCGCGGCAGCAGGCCCAGCTGCACGGCCTGCTGGGTCATGGAGAAGGCGCCGGAGATCACCGCCTGGCTGGCGATGACCGTGGCCACGGTCGCCAGCGCCACCAGCGGCAGCTGGAACCAGTCCGGCGCCAGGCGGAAGAAGGGGTTGTCGACAGAGGCGGGCTGCGCGAGCACCAGGGCCCCCTGGCCGAGGTAGTTGAGGATCAGGCAGGGGAAGACCAGTCCCAGCCACGCGAGGCGGATCGGGCCGCGCCCGAAGTGGCCCATGTCGGCGTAGAGCGCCTCGGCTCCGGTCACGGTGAGGAAGACGGAGCCCAGAAGCGCCGGGGCGATGACAGGGTGGCGGCCCAGGAGCGCCAGCCCGGGCAGGGGATCGACCGCCGCCAGCACCTGGGGCGCCCGCACGATCGCCGCCGCACCCAGGATCGCGATGACCACGAACCACACGACGCAGATCGGTCCGAACCACCGGCCGAGACCGCCGGGGCCCCGTCGCTGCACGACGAACAGCGCCACGAGGACGACCAGGGCCAGGGGCACGACGAACGGCTCGATGCGCCCTTGCAGCGCGTCCACGACCTCCAGGCCCTCGACGGCGGAGAGCACCGAGATGGCCGGCGTCAGCACGGCGTCCCCGAAGAACATGCCGGCGCCGATCATGCCGATGGCG
>Ga0105238_10005663_pt1 | contig 12348 bp, 25 predicted proteins | sample KBSC34metaG_FD_81526 | JGI IMG/M metagenome (GOLD analysis project Ga0105238, IMG submission 81526) | Corn rhizosphere microbial communities from Kellogg Biological Station, Michigan, USA - KBS C3-4 metaG | ecosystem: Host-associated > Plants > Roots > Rhizosphere > Soil | place: Michigan, USA... | reverse complement strand
CCACGATACGGCAACCACCGAGAGGTCTGTAGTCCAGAACGGCGCTACGGTTTTGTATCACCCGTCCAGAGTTCTTCACGGTTTCGTGGGGGACTCTAGGGGGTGGTGTGAATGGGAATCCCTCGCTGTCTTCAGCCTCAACCCGTGCATTCTCATGCCTACCCTACAGACCAAAATCAAAAGAACCGAACGCCGTATTGCTGATCTTCAGAAACACCTTCAAGAACTGAGGAATCAGAAGAACGGCAACTTCATCAAGTCCCATCCTGAAGTTCTGACCAGTCACCTTCCCGAAGGAGCCATTACCATCACCTTCGATGGAGGGACCACCTGCAATCGACCCAAGGAAGGATTTGGAATGGGATATGGTTCCTATCAGATCGAAGGCCGTCCCGTGGTCAGCCGTATCAAGTTCGGCATCGGCCACTCCTGCAACTCCGCAGAGATCAGAACCTTGGAGTCGGCTCTGGCCGACTTGGCGGGTTCTCATCCCGATCCCGCTTCACTTCACCTCGTCATCAAGGGGGACTCCAAGATTGCTTTGAAGTGGGCCAATCCCAAATACAAGGAACAACCTGCTGCGCATACGTGGCATGAGTTTCACAAAGCCATTGCCATGCTTCGGGTTCAACTTCCCAAGTTTGCCTCCATCACACGAATCTGGCATGGAAGGGATCACTCTGTGAAATTGTTCGGACATTGACCGACTGACGGGAATCCGTAGGTCGGTTTAGCCAGCTAAGTCACCAAGGCACATGACTCGACTTCAGGGGTTGGAAACTCTGTGGCTTCCTCCACTTGGGAATCTTGGGCTTGAGGTGGGGGTTGTCCCGGTAGTATTTCTGGAGGGGGCTGAGTGGGCCTGTGTTTTTCTTGAGGCCAGCGGCATCGGTGTTGTTGACCAAGCCATGCTTCAGCCTTGCCACATGGATGCCGATGAAGAGGGCGTCCGCCCGGTTGGGGGACATCTTCTTGTTGCGCTTCTTCATCAGCTTCTTGGTCTCCACCTCCTCCTTCCCTCTTTGGTTGTGGGCGTTGAAGCAGCGCAGGCACATCTCACGGCGGGTCTCGTGGTCCAAGCCTTTGATCTGGCCTGCGCGGATGAGGGGCTTGGGGGCCAGCCAGAGTTCGCTGAGCAGGCTTTCAAAGACATCCGTCCCCTTCCTCGTGTCGGCCTTGCTGACCATCAGGTCGGTGGGCTTGGAGCGGGAATCCACGGGTATCCATCCAGTCCCCACCAGTTCGTTGAGGAGGGTTCCAAAGCTGGTGGCTCCGGTCACATCGACTCCCAGGTTCTTGAGTTCAAACCCACAGGTGGGGTCTTCCATGAACCGTTTGATGAGCAGGACCACCTGACGGTCCTTGGGGCCTCCGGTGGGGCTGATGAACTTGTCCAGTTCGATGGCCCGGTGAAGCTCACACAGCCGCTTGGTGACTCCGTGGACTTGGGCGTCTCCCACGTTGAGCACCATGAGCATGGCTCCGTCTCCCCAGTGGGTGAAGTCGGGGTCAAGGGCTGCGATGCGGATGGGGGTCTGAAGCCATGTGATTACCCTCTCGTCCACGTTGTAGTGCTTGGTCAGTTCGTTCTCTGAGTAGATGAACCTGCTTTCGCCCGTGGGTGGGGGCCATGCCTTCACAAACATCCACCACTTGAGGCTGTCCTCCCCGTGCTGCTCCCTCAGTCCCTCCACATAGGCGTGGTCAGCGATCCCCTTCCACCACTTGGGCTCATCCCCTCCCTGCTCCTGCCAGCGTTCCCACAGGATCACGTTGCAGGACTTCTCGGCATCAAAGCGCAGCACCTTGCCATAGACCCCTTCCCACTCCTCATCCTCCGGCGTGACTGAGTCCCATCCATCCTTCGGGGTGGAGATCAGGCCCCCGGCGCTTTGCCTGCTGGAGATGTTGAAGGAGGCCACGCACTTGCTGTTGGCGTTGGAACTCAGGTTGCCGATCACCGTGTCGGCCAATGCTGGTGAGAAACTATCCCACTCATCCCCCAGGAAGATGACCGTGTCGTTCTTGTAGCCTTGGACGGTGGCCACGGTTTGTTTCTCGGAAGATTGGAGGGTGGCGATGAGTTGCAGACCCGCCTTGTGGGAGGTATGGGTCATCTTCCAGCCGATCCCCGGCACATACTCAGGGTGCTGGTAGCGGACCATGACCGGCTCGCTCATCATCTTGCCCGGCAGGGGTATGCCCCAACCTCCGAACAGGTTCTCGATCTGGTTCCATGCGTTGTTGATGTCACCCCAAATCTTGCCCATGCCCGCCTCCTTGGTGGTGCAGGTCACAAGGACTTTGGTGAAGCGCGGATTCACCATGAACATCACCACCCCCAGCAGGGCCATGGTGAAGCTCTTGCCTGCGGAGCTTGAGCCAAGCAGGGCGAGGAAGTTGTTGGCGAAGAACTCGTCGATGATCTTCACGGTATGGGGGTTCCACTCCACCCGAAGCATGGAACCCTCCACGTTGAAGAAACAGTCGCACAGCCTGCGGAAGTGGTGGGCGTCCCCGAGGTAGGGACGGGTCTTGATGTCGGCCCCGTGGGTGGCCAAGAGGTAGCGGTGGACCATCCACTCCATGGGGGCGTGGAGCTTGGTGGTGCGCTTGTGGCCCGCCAAGTCCATGAGCGCCGTCCACTGGGTCAGTTCCACCTCCGAGATTCCAATGAGGAGGTCTGGGTAATCGGGGATGGTTCTCCATCCCAAGTTGATGGCCTGCTCAGGAGTCATCACCGAATATCGTAGGGAAGTTCCCCGTCGTCCAAGTCTTCTTCCTCGAAGTCCTCCTCGGGCCTGTTTAGCTGGCTAAAGTTCATGGCCCATTCCTGACCCTCAATTGCTGGCGTTCTTCCGGGGTGAGGGCGCAGAGCGTTCCCTCCTGTTCCATGACCTTCAGGCAGATTCGGGCTGCTTTCTTGTTGGGAGACTGGTGCATCTTGGAGGCGGTGTTGGCAATGAGCAGTCCCCGCCTGCGCAGGGCCTCACTCAGTTTGTCAGATACCTTGTCGCGATGTCTCATTGCTCTGTCTGCCTCCTCATGCGTTCGATGAAGTGCTTCGGGGGTATCTTGTCGTGGGGGTGGTTGAGGAAATACTTCTCGTCGGGGAGGAGATTCCCTTGGGCCTGACGGTTGTCCATCCAGACCCAAAACCTCTCCACCTCCTGTTCTGAGGTGGGTGGAAACCCCTGATGGGCTTGGATGCCTCCAGATTGCACAGAAACACCCTTTCCTTGCGTCGTAACAGCCTGTCCGCTATCATCACCCTCCTGAGGGGTAGGACGCGTCTCAGACGATTTCTGTGCGATTTGCGTATTCTTCCGCATTTGGTCTTTTGGAGAATGGTGAATGCAGCCGAAGTCAGAGCGAACCATGAATGACCCAACAATCTTCCATCCGTTGATGGCGCTGTTGCAGTCTCCCAGGTCCTCTTCTGCTTTGATCCAATGCTGGCATGTAGAGCAGGTGTTCATGGGGTGACGAGTTCAAGTTCCACGATGTGGGGAGTTCCGCCCCAGCAGCGCATCCGGTTGTCCTTCAGCCACTCCTCTGCCATATGCTCGGTGAAGAAGCAGGGAGGAAAACCACCTGACCCATACGAGCCAATCCGGCGGATGGCGGAGACTTCAAAACCCCTCATTCCCTGATCGCCGGATTCGGTTGCGGTGCCTGCAATGGTGTAGATTTTCATAAAGTTAGCCAGCCAAGATGGCGTTGACTTTGGACTGGCCCAGTTCAGTGAGGGCGAAGCGGTGGACCCTGCGGTCCTTGGAGTCGAGGGAGGAGGTGAGCAGGGCGGATTCAAGGAGGCGGGAGGCGATGTCGCTGATGGAGACCACCGTGACCTTGAGGGTGGAGGCCAGCGAGGAGGGGGTGGTGAAGCCCGAGGAAACCCCTGCCAGCACCATGAACTGCGAGAACGTCAGCCGTTGCTCGCGGAGCAGGAGGTGGAGCATTAGGGCTTGGGAGAAGGTCACAAGGAATCCTAATAGGAAACGAATGATTCGTCAATCTCTACGTTCCGTGTGGAACATTTTTGAGAAGAGGCTTGGCCTTACCCCAAAAACCAAACCGGACCAGAGGAAACAAGTCCCCTGGTCCGGCTGGTATGAACTAAGCAACCACTACAAAGCGAGCATCCACACCCATGGACCTCAACTGAACAGTTCGGAGTTTAGCTGGCTAACTCCGGGAAGTCAAGTCCCCCTTCCAGCGTATGGCTTGCGCCACCCACCTGCCCGAAGGCAGGTCTCCCGCTGGAAGGGGTAGCTCCACCCATCACGGGGAACGAGTTGAAGTTTGCATGGGAGAGTCCCTTGAGTCAAGAAGGCCGTCAGGCTTCCCCTCCGGCAAAAGCAGACACCTCCTAAAACTCGTCCCATCCACCCTGTGGAACGTGATCTCCACAGGCTTTAGATGACACACAACCTCCTGCTTCGTCCCACTCAGATCAGGGAGACAGAGCAGAGGGGTGGAGAGGGCGGTCCTGAGGAGGTTTCTGCGGGTGGTCACGGCTTTTTCTTTCGGATGGGGAAGAAATTCTGGTCGTAGAACTGCTCGGTGATGGTTCTTTTGGTGCAGTCCTCCAGATCAAACTTTAGCCCGAATGAGGAAAAATTCTTCTCCAGCCACACCCATTCATCATCCCCGTTTTCGGTTCGTGGAAGTTTCTTGGCATTGAGGGACTGGTTGCGGAATACCCACTGGAACCTGTTGAACGAATCGTTCCTTCCCTTCCCGCTAAGGAGGCAGAGTAGATCATTTTCTCCCCAAGGGTTCATGGCTTGTTGAGCGGGTCGTGACGGTCCAAGGGAAAGACTTTCCCACCCAAAACAGCAGGATGGATGAGGGTTCTGATGAAGAACCTGCGTCCAGCACGGACGTAATCGGGATTGGGCTCCCCTCCTTCAGGGCATCTGGCGCACATGTCGTTCCATTCCTCAACCTCTTCGGGGGAGAAGTCGTCAGGTGGAGGTGGGTAGGGAGCGTTCATGACAAATTGCGTCTGAGTTCTTCGGAGACTGGAAGCCCCTCATCCATGACGGTCAGGGAGCCGTCAAGTTCACGGACATGGGTGATGGAGGTGTCCACCGTCTTGGAGGGTGATTCCTGAGATTCTGGAGCCTTTGGAGTGCGTTTGACGACCCTGATGGGGTGTCCGTAGGATGCCTGCTCAAGGGCGTCCTGAAGGGATTTTCCACGAATGGAGCCACGGTCAAAACTACTGTAGCTTGAGGCGACCTCAAACTCTGCCCCGTGGAAGATGGCGAGCAGGGTTGCGGCCAGATGATGGCGGGTGAGGCAGAAATTGTCCGTCAGTTGTTCGGCTTCTTCGATTGGGTTCATGGCTAGTGATGGAGTGGGTTCTGAATCCAGAAGTTTTCACCAGATGCCTTTTCCAGCGGCGTAGAGGGCTCTGGCGTGCGTTCTGGCTCCGTGGAGTGTAGCAGTTCCATCCTGATGATTCCACCGCTCTCAGAGAGCCTGCAACGCATCCCATGGTTCTTGGCATAGACGCAGATGGCTCCTGACTGGAGGCGGAAGGGTTCGGAAATGGGACGATGCTCGTAAGCTCCCCTGAGGGAATTCACATCCAATTCGACCGTGAAGGCGTCGGGATTGCCGTTACCGATGTCCAATCCTCGGACCAGATCGTGCATGAAATAGTTGAGCAGTGCTCCACGTCCTTGGGGAGGGCCTATCTCCACATGGGAGAGACCCAAAGAGTCCCATTTTTCCCTGTCCTTTCTGATCTCCTCCTGAATCTGGGCCAACCTGATGGCCTCCAATTGCTCAGGAGTGGGTTCAGAGGCGCGTCTCTCGGCTTCCAACGTCTGGAGACGGGTCTGAAATTCGGACGCAAGGGAGGCGACTTCTGCGCCACAGAGAGGGCAGAAGGAGAAGGGGGTGAAGGTGTCGTTAAAGTCAGGTCCAGAATCAGCATAGACCGGAGCCGTGCAGGATTGGTAATCCATCTCGTAATCGACCAGACCGATGATGTGGCAGCATTCAGTCTTCATGGCGTGGATGGGAGTATTGGGATTGCATGAGGTCCAGAAGCCAGAACCTTCGCTTGGCCCTTTCCATCTGGATGGCGGCTTCCTCAATTCGTTTGAGGTCGTGGTCCATGTCCTCGAAAAGAACCGTATCAAAGATGGACTTCCAGAACATCTGGGAGCCGCGTTGGGCCTTCCCGTCATCGGGGTGGAGCATGAGTTCGGCGATGGCGCGGGAGTCAGTCATGGCAGTATCACGATGGGTTTCTCTGTGCTTCCGCATTCAAGGCAGAGGAAGTGTGTGGACTCTTCCAATAGGCGGTTCAGCAGCACCTTTTTCTTGCAGCCGGGACAGAAATATTGCGGCTCGTTCTTGGCGGATTCCATGAGGCGCTGGTAGATTTCGTCGAGCTGGGATTGGGTATCACTCATGGCAGTGAGTGGAGAAGTTTGGAGAAGGCCCATCCCATGATGGCGATGACGAGCAGGAAGGCAGAGGCGGTCAGGATGGATGCAGTGACCACGCAAATGCCTTGGAGGAAGAGTTTCATGGGTCTTGTCCTCCATTTTTGTCCCTGAACTCCCAGAAATCCATCACTGTCCAGTTCTTGGTGAAGGCGTCATAGAGCCTCCATTTCTCGGCTTCCAGACGGGTCTTTTCCAGTTCGTGGCGGGACTGCTCGGCAGCGAGTTGGGAGAGCACGGAACGCTTGGTGGAGAGGTATTCTTGGTCGGTCATGGGATGGTGGCGTGAAGAACGTGGCAGGGGCGTGGAGGCATCCAGAAGGGCTCTGGACGGTGGTTGGTGTGTCTCTTGGGGAAGTGGGCGAAGCGGAATCTACGGGGAGTCCTGAAGGGTTTGTGCCAGCAGCCTTTCTGGTGGAGCCTGCGGTTGTGGACACCCGGCTTCATCCTGAGTTCCTGAATGCAGATGGGTTCGCTCCAGAATTGTCTCAGTGGAGCAGATTCCAGACGTTCCAAGGCTGCTTTGAGGGCATCGGTCATAGGTCAACTTTCCAGAAGGTGTCGATCAGCCATTGACGGAGAGAGCGACGGGGAGGTTTGGGTGGAATCGGACGCCAACCGCTGAGGCTGGGACCGCAGAGATGACTATAGGTGACGCAGGTCTCGCAGAACTTCTGAAATTTCCTGCATTTGTCGTAGGTTTCTCCCATCCAGTCTGGTTTGCAGTGGACACAATTTTGGCAGTTCTTGACTTGGGAATTGAGGTGTGGTGCTTGTGTTGTCATGAGTCGAATCCCCTCGCGTTCATGTTGAAGACAGTTCCAGAAGGAAGGGAGGAGAGAATCCATTGGGTCTTGGGGTCGTTGCAGACATCCTTGCGTTGCGTCCATTTGCCATCCTTAAAATCCCAGACAGGCATGTGTGGATTGGGGGCCAAAAAGTAACCCGACTGAGGTCCAGCGTCAGGGTCAGCGGGTGCTTTGGTCTGGGACGGACAAGAAGGGGTTTCACCCTTCCCAAGGAGCTTCGGGGCTCCCAAGAGCGAGAGCAGTGAGGTGAGGAAGGCTGATCTTTTCATGGCTCAGTAGCAGGGATGGGATTTGGGAAGGATCACAGGACGGGAGACAGGGGCACCACAGCTTGTGCAGCGTCCATCCGTGGAGTGGGACATGCCGCAGTAGGAGCAGTGGGGATGGGCAAGATTGCCGAAGCGGGAATCCCCGGAAGGATTGAACTTGAGGGACAACTTGAGGGATGCCAACTGGTCCTGCATCTTCAGGTTGAGTTCATGCTTCTGCCTGCGCAGTTCCAGCATGAGGAGGGAGTTGTCGAGTTCGCTCATGAGATGAGGCATTGGAGTTTGGAGGCGATGGAGGGGTGGCAGACGAGCATTCCGTCGAAGATCATCACCCTTGGGCGGGACAAGAAGGCGCTTCGCGCTTCCCAATGGATTTCATGATTTGGTGTCCTCCATGGGAAGGAAGTGAACCACGAAGGCTCCAAGACTGCCGATGGGATTAGTTTGAGGATCGAAGGGGAGGGGTTGGTATTCGACCTTTTCAATGGTGCGTCCTGCGAATCGATTGAGGGCGGAAGCGAGGGTTTTGGAGGTTTCCCAACCAAACCTAAAACGATGGGGATCGAACTTCGCATCTTCCAAGCATATCACGTTCATGAGGACGGTGTCTGGTTCGGTTGGAAATGGCGAGGGTTTCACCTCCCTGCATTGATCGGAAACGAGGAAGTTGTGGAGGGGATAGACTTCGGAGGGTGAGGTGTCTGTTTTCATGAAGGGTGCAGCGTCAGAGTGAGTGTGTGTTTGGTCTGAATGGTCCGCGAAGACCCTCCGGGTTTCCCCGTTAGCTGGCTAAAGCGGGGAAGACATGGCGGGAGAGTTTGGGGTCATAGCCCGATCTGGAAAGCCAAGCCTTCAGGGTGGCCTCATCGAGGATGTTTTGTCGAGGCAGGTTTTCAGCCACGGCCCAGTTGCGGTAGTCCTTCATTTTCCTGAGTCGTTCCAGGAGGTCTTGAGGGGACAGGCCGGTGGGGAGGACCATGGGTGTCGCCACGGGAGCCGAAGCCTTGGTCAGCGGCCCCTCCACCGTGACCGCACGAACAACGTCAGTCACCGCAGGTGGCTTTGGCTGAGCGGGAACAGGAAGGCCATTCGGGCTATCCTGAGCAACTACAGAGGAAGATGGTAAACGAACTCTCATTTCTTTTTGGATTTGAACTTGGGTTGTTCTGACTCCACTTCGGAGTCCAGCAACAGACGAATGTAAACAGCAAGCTCCACCCCATAGGCCAAGGCTTTGGCCTTCCAGCGAAGGATGTCTTCCTTGTTACAACGGAATGTGATCTGGCTGTCCATGGATCATGTATTGTCATGTCATGTCATGACAAGTCAAGGACTACCTACGGATTTTTATTTTTAATTTTCTTACGGGATGAAATTTAATTTTTAGGGATGGGATGATTACCTTCAGTCTCCCCTCGGAGTGGAACCGCCCCTCCGGGGCGTGGTGGGGCGGGTATCCCTCTCATTTAGCTGCCTAACGATCCTTCCATTTCAATCCCCTCTCTTGGTAGTGCTTCACACACTCTTCGAGACTGTAACCACCACCAAGGAGCCGTTGTCTCAAGCAGAGATAGTCCACGTTCTCCACCCTGGCTATCTCTGAAAGGATCATGGAAGCTCCGCGCCATTGATACCGGAGATTGTTACGCTTGTTAGCCCCCTGCTCCCTACGGGTTGCCCAATGGCAATTGCTTGGTTCGTAACCCTTGGCGTTGTCTCTACGCTCCACGGTATGCTTTGGCGTGGGCCTTGGTCCCATGTCTTCACAGAAGGCAGCAAAGGATTCTCTCCACCTTTGGCACATGGTGATGCCCCTGGCTCCATACCCCAGATAACTGGGATGATTCGGATTATAGCAACGGGTTTTAATGCTTTGGTAAATGTTTCGAAGTGCATTCATAACTAGTATTCATGTTATCATGCTATGCTAGGTATTCAACTAAAGTTATAGAAGGCAATGAAGGGCAGAACTCCCTACGGGAGATCAACCCACCGTATCAAACCACCGAAGGCTTTTGCCTTTCAGGCAATCAGGGGACTAACGTCCCGAACAAGCTCCGCCCCACCTGCGCCCAGTCTTTGCTTCTCCCCTTATTCCTTCTTCTCTATGCTGATACCTTGGGAAAGCCGGAGGCTCTTCTTGCTCCCGCTATCCCTTGCGTCTCTCCTCACCCTGACGCTGCTCTACTGTCAACGTAGGCGGTCCCTTGCTTTAGCCAGCTAAGAGCTTGCTGGGCACATCCAACGTCCGCACGTTCCCTTGCTCGCTTTCCAAGGCGGGCGGACTGAACAGTGCGCCTAGGTTGATCGTAATCACTGGTCCCGCTCCGCCCCTGTCACTCTGTGGATACCATCCGGCCATCTTGGCAAGTTTCTCAATGGCGTCCAGTTTGCTCACGCTTTTGATTTCCTCGCACTCCCATTCGCCTTGTTCGTCCCCTTGGTCTCCAGCAATGAGGCGCTTGCGCTTCACACTTTGGGCGAGGGGCGAGTTCTCGTCTATCTCACTGAGGGGAGTCTGCCATGCGTCCACCAGGTAACGCACCACCTGCTCCCGGCCTGCGCCTAGTCGCTCCTCAATGGTTTGCTCGTTTGCCTCCCTAAGCTCCGCGATCCTTAGCCGGATGATAGGCAATGCCAATAGTTTCGATGCCTGAACCTGCGCCGTTCCTTGCGTTACCTTTCCCAGCGCGATGTTGTCCCGGTAGGCCTGCGCCCCGCTCGCCCCCTGCAACGCAATGGCATGGCAAAAGGCTTCATCCTGCGGGCGCAGCTTTCCGTTGCGCTTTTGTCTTCCCCTCTTGGGGCGCTTGAGTGTGGGCATGGCTTCACCATACCATGCCCGTCAATTAGCTGGCTAAAATCCAATTCGATTTGTCGGGACAATCCTACAAAAAACTATCGTTGGGATATTGACGAATCCTTTTCCCATCGCTAGGATTGCCCATTATGCAGGAACTCACACCCTCACAAATCGCCGCCTTGCTTGGCAGCATCAAGACCGAACGCAAGGCGAAAGCCTCCCGAATCAATGGCAAAAAAGGCGGACGCCCCAAGGGCAGTAAAAATAAAATCAAAAAGACTATTGACTAAAACCTAACGATAGGTAAAATACAAACGATTAACTGACGCTTCACCCTTAGCCAGCTAAAATTATGAATGCTCAAATCCACAAACTCTACGCGCAGTTCCGCGCGAACCCCTCCATGATCCATACCGGACGCAATGCCGAATGCGCTTTGCGTTGTGCCCGCACCCTCGCCCGATTCCGGGAACTCGAATCCCATGGCCTTGTGCGCCTCCGCGCCGAAGAAGAGCAGGAAAACTACTTCGATGTCTATGGCCGTGAAGACTCGGAGAAATACCAAAAGCAAATGGAGGAAACTCTGCAACGCTATGGTTGCTGGTGGATCGTAGCCGAATGGCTGACCGGCGAAGAAGCCTGCGATGGCTCTGACGAATGGGAACAGGCCGACTCCATCGGGATGTGCGTCTATTACGATCCGCTCTCCCCTTTTGAGAACTGCTATGTCATCGGCCTGATGCAATCGGCCATCGACGCCCTTGAAAACTCCGAACGGGAACACCTGGAAACCCAAATGGCCCAAGTGTGGCCCTAATCCCCTCCTCACATCATATTGACAATCCTATCTTTATCGCTTATCCTAACTGCCAACCCTTGCACCACATATGAAGACACAAACAGAATCACAAGGCCCTTGCCACGTCGAAAGACTCGATACCATCACTAAGTTGGAAGCGGAGGGCTTTACGGGGCCGGACGCTTCTCTCAGCATTTCCCTTTTCGAGTATGGCGCTGCGTGGCGTTGGGAAGGGGATGAATTGATTTTCATCTATGGCATTCCGCGCGGGTATAACGGCGAATACAAGCGTTTCGACCGTTGCACGTTTGCGCGGGGCCTTAATGTGTTTCGCGAATGGAGTTGGGCCTTTGATTCCCATTCATTCCTCGAAGCCTATGGAATCACCAAAGAAGAATGGGCTGGCTTCCCATTGGAACAACAAATCTATGACCTGTTCTCCTACTTCGGTTCGCTGGAAATCATGGGCGAATGCTATTGGGAAGGATTCAAGATCGCTGACGAATAGCCTAATCCCCCACAACCCCGCGCGTCCAGCCTTCTGGCGTGCGGCATTGTGCGAGAACAGAGCAACGAAACGAGCCAACCACAGAAGAATATGGACTCCAATCCCTTTTACAATCTTGACCGTGTTAACGGTGTCGTCATTGGCGAATACTCGCGCAGAGTGGCACTGATTTCTCCCAAAGGCCGTGTGCAATGCGAAGGCCACATCTATTGCAGCGCAGACCCGAAAGAATGGGCCAAGGAGAAAAAGGCCGAACTGCTTTCCCGCATCTGCGGAGATGGAAAGCCGCTCTCAGCCCATCCTCATCTTGTCGAATCCTGCTACGGGGCCGGCGAATGGGAAGTCAGAATTTGGGACTAATATTTTAACCCCGCACCACCAACACCCGCACACCTGCAAAAGATGAAATTCACGAAAGCACAGCTCGCCAAGATCAAAACACTGATGCGCAAATACAGCATCGGAAAGCATGAAGCCGCACGGATGTTTGTCCGCTCCGGTCTTTAATCCCTCAGTCAAATCATCCGAACCCTACAAACCTATGAGCACCACCACCGAACAAACGCAAAGCGCCGAATACCTCGTCAATGCAAAAACCTCCTACAAGCGCCACCACCGCAAGGAAGGGAAATGCTTCCTTGAAACATACCAAGTGATCGACCTTGACGCCGAACCATGGAGCAATGGAGGACT
>Ga0105238_10005661_pt1 | contig 12351 bp, 9 predicted proteins | sample KBSC34metaG_FD_81526 | JGI IMG/M metagenome (GOLD analysis project Ga0105238, IMG submission 81526) | Corn rhizosphere microbial communities from Kellogg Biological Station, Michigan, USA - KBS C3-4 metaG | ecosystem: Host-associated > Plants > Roots > Rhizosphere > Soil | place: Michigan, USA... | reverse complement strand
GGTCGAGGATGTCGGTCATGGTTGCCTCCCGAGGCTGTCGTTCGTTGCGCGGACGGTAGCCGCCTGACGTTGCGGATGGCGAGCGCTTCCCGCAAAGCTCCGGCATGAGCGCACTCTTCCTGTTCCCTAGCGCGCGGCGGCGCAGTCCGGCGGTGGACGCGTGGTTCCAGGCGCCGGACCACGAGCTGCGGCGCATGGTCGAGCCGTGGTTCGAGACGCTGCGGGCGTGCGGGCCCGACGTCCGCGAGCTGCTGCACGATGGCTGTCCGACGGCCTGCGTCGGCGAGGCGGCCTTCGCTTACGTCAATGCCTTCCAGGCCCACGCGGCGGTGGGCTTCTACTTCGGCGCGGCGCTGATCGATCCGGTCGGGCTGCTGGAAGGGACCGGCAAGCGGATGCGCCACGTGAAGCTGCGCTGGGGCGAGCCGCCGGACGCTGCTGCCATGAATGGGCTGATCGCGGCGGCATACTCCGACATGCGCCGACGGCTGGCCGCCGAGGGGCGGGGCCGGGTGGCCGGCTAAGGAGAGACGCGAATGTATGTCTGCGGCCTGGTGATCCCCGTGCCGGAGGACAAGCTCGACGCCTATCGCGCGTGGGCGGAGAGCGGGGCCAAGTTCTTCAAGGAATTCGGCTGCCTGGAGATCGTGGAGTCCTGGGAGGACTTCGTGCCGGAGGGCAAGCAGACCGACTTCCGCAAGGCGGTGGCCGCCGAGCCGGGCGAGAAGATCGTCTTCACCTGGCAGGTGTGGCCGGACAAGGAAAGCTTCCAGGCGGCCGAGGACCGGATGCACGAGGACCCGCGGATGGATGCGTCCGGCGAGCCGCCGTTCGACGCGCGCCGCCTGATCCTGGGCTGCTTCCAGCCGGTGGTGACGCTGGGGCGGGACTAGCGCAGGTGGCTGCGCAGCCACCTCGCCATGACCCCGAACGCCTCGTCCGATTCCGGGATCGCCATGTAGGCCCAGAAGGCGTGGGGGAGGCCGTCCCAGACGACGAGCTTGTTCTCGACGCCGGCGAGCTCGAGGCGGCGGCAGAAGTTGGCCGTGGGGCTGAGCAGGAAATCGCGGCTGGACGCCAGGCACAGCGTCGGCGGGAAGGACGCCACCGGCCCCAGCGCCGGCGACGCCAGGGGATCGCTGGGCGGGACGGCGCCCAGGTAGCTCCTGAACGCATCGGGCGGCAGGGACGCGGCGCTGTCGCCCTGGTGGGCGAAATCGGCATCGCCGGAGAAGACGCCCAGGACGGCGGGCGACGGCAGGCGCTCCTTCTGCAGCCGCGCGACCAGCTCAGGGCCGAGGATGGCGCCGGCCGACGTGCCGAAGACGCCGATCTGCGACGGCTTGTGGGTCTTGAGCAGCTCCCTGTAGACCGCCAGCGCGTCGTCGACGGCGGCCGGGAAGGGATGCTCCGGCGCCAGGCGGTAGAGCACGGCCACGACCGGGATCTTCGTCAGGGCGGCGATCGGGATGGTCTCGGTGAGCGAGCCGGAGTCGGCGTTGAAGCCGCCGCCATGGAGGTTGAGCAGGACCAGGTTCCCCGGCGCCGCGGCGCCCTTGGGCCTGACCAGGCGCACGGGGACGCCAGCCATCGTGGAAGCGCCGATGTCGACCGGGTAGCGCCGAGCCTGGGCGGCGCCGAAGTCCTGCTGGAACTTGTCGAGGAAGGCGCGGCGGGCGGGGACGTCGCCCTCCGGCGGCTGGGGCGATTTCGCCATGGCGGTCATGGCCGCGCGGCCTGCCTCGCTGAGGGTGGCGGGCGGCGGGGCCGCGGGCTGGGCGAGCGCCGCGGCGGACCAGCCGGCCAGCCACAGCGCCACAGCCGCCGCGACGCCTGGTTGTCTTCGCCGAAGGCCGAGCCCCGCGGTCAGGTTCATTTTGGCGCCCCCAAGCCTTAGCTTGGGAATAGTGGTTCTCCCCGAGAGGCGGTCAAGGTTTGCATCCGGACGTCCAAGATCGGTCTCAGGGTTTCACCTGACGGACGGTGGTTCCGGGTCCTGATACGCCTGTAATTCGAGTTGGGACGGGAGCGTCGGGCTTTCAAGGCTCGCGCAACTAAGGGTGGCGCCTCTACGAAGCGCATTTCGGGCGGTCGGCCTGTTCGGGCTTTGCTTCCTCTTGGCCTTCGGTTGCCTGCTGCTGCGGCGGGCCCTGGGCAACCTCACGCCGATCTGGGCGCCGAACGCCACGTTGCTGGCGCTCCTGGTCCTGTCGCCGGCGGCCAGCCGGCCGGGCCGCTTCGTCGCGGGCGTCCTGGGGATCTTCGCCGGGCACCTCGCGGCCGGCTCGCCGCCGCTGCGCGCCGCCGCGCTGATGGCGATCAACGGCGCCGAGGTGCTGATCGGCGTGCGGCTGCTGGCCTCGCGGTTCGGACGCGAGCCGCTGATGTCGCTGCCGCGCGCGCCGCTGAGCTACGCCGCGCTCGCCGCCATTCCCCCGGCGATCGGCGCCGCCCTCGCCTCCGTCTTCCTGTGGTCGACCTATCGCATCCCGGTCCTGGACACGCTCTCCATGTGGTGCATGTCCGACTACGCCGGGCTCATCACCATCACGCCCTCCGTCATCGCGCTCGCGTCCGGATGGCGGACGCTGCGGCGCCAGGAGCCTTGGCGGCTCTGGCCGTTGATGCTGCTCACCGTGATCGCCATCGCGGTCTTCTCGCAGTCGCGGTTCCCGTTCTCCTACCTGGTCGCCGCGTCCCTGATGCTGGTCAGCTACCGGCTGGGCATGGCCGGCGCCGCCGTCGGCCTGTTTGTCGTCCTGGTCGCCGCGGTCGCCGGCACCCTGCAGGGGCACGGCCCGTTTGCGGCGCCGGAGGTCCCGCTGACGCATCAGATGCTGTCGCTGCAGCTCTTCGTCGCCATCGCCTTCTACATGAGCGTGCCCGTCGCGTTCCACCGCCAGCGGTCGGAGGAGATGCAGGCGGCGCTGAACCGGTCCCTGGAGGAGACCCGGCGGGCCGAGAAGAAGTACCGCGAGATCACCGAGGCGGTGCAGGACGTCATCGTGCAGCACGACCTCGAGGGGCGGTTGCTGTACGTCTCTCCCTCGATCCGCGGGCTCGGCTACGATCCGGAGGCCCTCGTGGGCCGGCCGGTTTTCGACCTTGTCGACCCGGCGCACCATGAAGCCATGTTGTCCACCGGCGACCTTCTCCGGTCGGGTGGTGACATCAGCCCGAGTGAAATCGCCCGGGTCAGAGTGCGCTGCGCTGACGGCGCGTGGCGCCTGTTCGAGTCCCGCCGGCACGTCATCCGCAACGAGGAGGGCGAGGCCGTCGCGCTGGAGGCGGTGCTGCGGGACGTGACGGAGGCGGTTGCGGCCGAGCAGGCGCTGAAGGCCAGCGAGGTCCGCTACCGGCTGCTGTCGGAGAACATGTCCGACATCGTCACCCGCTTCGGCAGCGATGGGGTGTTCCGCTATGTCTCGCCGTCGATCCAGGGCGTGCTCGGCTACGCGCCGGAGGAGCTGACAGGCTCGCCCATCATGCGCCTGATCCATCCCGAAGACGCCGAGCGCGTGCGCGGCGAGTTCGCCGCCCACCGCGAGCTCGGCCCGCAGGCATCGGCGACCATGTTCAAGGTCGAGTTCCGCGCCTACCGCAAGGACGGCTCGATCACCTGGCTGGAGGCGCACCCGCGGGCGACCTTCGACGCGGCCACGGGCGCGTTCATCGAGTGGCAGGACGTCATTCGCGAGATCGACGACCGCAAGGCGCTGGAGGCGGCGCTGACGTCGGCGAAGATCGCCGCCGAGGCGGCGGCCGAGGCCAAGGCGGAGTTCCTGGCGAACATGAGCCACGAGCTGCGCACGCCGCTGACCGGCGTGCTGGGCTTCACCAAGCTGGCGAGCTCGGCCCGGGGCCTGGCCGAGCCCGCGCGGACCTACGTCAAGCGCGTGGACGAGGCCAGCAAGGCGCTGCTGGCGCTGGTCAACGACATCCTGGACTTCTCGAAGCTCGAGGCCGGCGACGTGCGCTTCCGGTTCGAACCGGTCGACCTGTCGGAACTGGCGCGCTCGAGCCTGCGGTTGTTCGAGGCGCAGGCGGAGGACAAGGGCCTGCAGCTGGAGATCGTCGACCGGCTGCCGGCGGGCTTGCTGCTGGAGCTGGACGCGGACCGCACGCGCCAGCTGCTGCTGAACCTGGTCGGCAACGCCGTGAAGTTCACCGAGCGCGGCTCGGTCACCCTGAAGCTGCGCTTCGATCGTCCGGCCGGCATGTTGTCGGTGGTCGTGAAAGACACCGGCCCGGGAATCGCGCCGCAGCGGCGCGGGGAGCTCTTCCGGCGGTTCAGCCAGGTCCACGACGGCCGCCGGCGCTACGGCGGCACCGGCCTGGGCCTGGCGATCTGCCGCGGCATCGTCGAGGCCCAGGGCGGCGACATCGGCGTCTCCAGCAAATTGGGCGGCGGCAGCTGCTTCCACTTCCAGATCCCGACGCGCGCGGTCAGCGCCAAGAGCCGCAGCGCGCACCCGAACCGCCGCGAAAGGCTGGCCATCCTGGTCGCGGACGACAACCGCGACCTGCAGGACCTGGTGGTGCTGCTGCTGGACGACCTGGCGGACGTCTCGGTGGCCATCGATGGGCCGGCGGCGGTGCGGATCGCCGGCGCCAAGCGGTTCGACGTCATGCTGCTGGACGTGCGCATGCCGGACCTTGACGGCCCGCAGACGCTGCGGCGAATCCGCGGCGGCGTCGGCCCGAACCAGGCCACTCCGGCCGTGGCGATGACCGCCGACACCGCCGCCGGCGCGGTCAAGCGCCTGCACGGCGACGGCTTCGCTGCGGTGGTCTTCAAGCCGTTCTCGTCGGTGGAGCTCATCTCGACGATCGCCGACATCATGACGACTCGGCCGGACTCGGAGGCCGAGGCGGCCCCAGTCGGGGCCTACGGCGACCGCGCGGCCTGAGCGGCGGTCAGGCCGCGGGGCGCGGCGCCAGATCTTCGACCAGGCCGGGGCCGATGGGCGTCCAGCCCAGGCGCTCGCGGGTGAGCCGGCTGGAGGTCGGCGCGTCGCGGCCTGCGAACAGCGCCAGGAAGCCGAAGTGGGCCGGCGCCCCGTCCGGGCTGATGGAGACGACGGGCAGGTCAAGGCGTCGTCCGACCGCCTCGGCCACGTCGCGCATGGGGACGCCGGACTCGCCGACGGCATGGTAGCGGGCGCCGGCCTCGCCGTGTTCCAGCACCATGCGGTAGAGGCGCGCGACGTCGCCGACATGGGCCGCGGCCCAGCGGTTCCTCCCATCGCCGACGTAGGCCGAGACGCCCTTCTCGCGCGCCACCTCGATCGCGTAGCTGACGAGGCCGTGGCGTTCGGTGTCGTGCACCTGGGGCAGGCGCACGATCATCGCGCGCACGCCGCGCCGGGCGTAGTCCTCGGCCACCAGCTCGGTGGCGCCGCGCGCCGCGCCGGGCCCCTCCTTCGAGGCAGCGTCCGCCTCGGTCGCCTCGCCGCCGGCGTCGGCCATCAGCGTACCGGACGTGAGGATGAAGGGTTTGCCCGAGCCTTCCATCGCCGCCAGCATCGCCTCCACGGCGCGCCGGTCGATGGCGATGTTCTCCACGTACTGGCTGAAGTCGTGGATGAAGGCGCAGTGGACGGTCCCATCACAGGCCGCCGCGCCGGCGGCCAGCGTTTCGGGTTGGGTCAGGTCGCCGCGGTGGACCGCCACGCCCGCGGCCTGCAGCTTGGCGGCGTTGTCGTCATTGCGCGCCAGGCCCAGCACCTCGTGGCCCGCCGCCTTCAGCTCGCCGATGACCGCCGAGCCGATGAAGCCGCTGGCGCCGGTCAGGAACACACGCATGGTCGAAATCTCCGAGAAAGGACCCTAGGCGGCCAGTCTCGGGTCGCGTACTATCCTGGTAAAGTAGTGACCTTATCAGGGTATAATGTCTAACAGCCTGCGCACGAGCTTCGGCGACGACCGGCGGCTGGGCGCTTATCTGCGCGACCGCCGCGGCAAGCTGGATCCGGCGACCTTCGGCTTCCCGCCGGGGCGGCGGCGCACGCCGGGCCTGCGCCGCGAGGAGGTGGCCCAGCGGGCCAACATCAGCCCCACCTGGTACACCTGGCTGGAGCAGGGGCGGGGCGGCGCGCCCTCGGCCGACGTGCTGGACCGCATCGCACGCGCGCTGATGCTGACCGAGGTGGAGCGCGAGCACCTGTTCCTGCTGGGGCTGGGCCGCTCGCCGGACGCCCGCTACCGCGGGGACGAGGGCGTGACGCCGCGGCTGCAGCGGGTGCTGGACGCGCTGGAGCCGACGCCGGCGCTGATCCGCACGGCCACCTGGGACGTGGTCGCCTGGAACCGCGCGGCGAGCGTGCTGCTGGTCGACTTCGCCGCGGCGCCGGCGCGCGAGCGGAACATGCTGCGGATGATCTTCCTGGAGCCGCGCATGCGCGACGCCTACGACAACTGGGAGGGCGTGGCGCGGTTCGTGGTCAGCGCATTCCGCGTGGAGTCGGCCCGCGCCGGCGCCGCCGACGAGGTGCGCCCGCTGGTCGACGAGCTGAGCGCCCTCAGTCCGGAATTCAAGGCCATGTGGAGCGCCGCCGAGGTGCTCCCCGGACACGGCGAGATGGTGAAGCACATCCGCCATCCGACCCTGGGCCGGGTCGCGTTCGAGTACTCGACCTTCGCCGTCGACGGGCGCCCGGACCTCAGCCTGCTGGTCTACAACCCGGCGACGGCGGCGGACGCCGGCGGGATCGCCGCGGCCGTCCAGGGCTTCCATGACGCGGCGGCGGGCGGCTAGACAGGGACCCTATGAGCGAGACGAGCGCGACCGCTACGCACGAGATGACGCTGAAGGCGGCCGGCCCGGGGCGCTGGACGACCGTCGCCGGGCCGGAGTGGAGCAACCCGGGCGGCGGCCTGTGGGGCGGCTATGCCATCGGGCTGGCGATCCGCACCCTGCAGGCCGAGCCGGACGCCGAGGGCGAGGCGCTCTCGCTGACGTTGACCTATGCGGCGGGCCTGCCGGCGGGCGAACTGGACATCCGCACGCGGCGCCTGCGCCAGGGCGGCTCGATCGGCGTCTGGGAAGTGGAGCTTCGCCCGGCGGGCTCCGACCAGGTGGGCGTGCACGCCATCGTCACCCTGGCCAAGCGCCCGAACACGCCGGACTTTGCGTTCGCCACGATGCCCGAGGCGCCGCAGCCTGAGAGCCTGCCGCCGCCGCCGGACGCGGCGGGCTATGCGCAGCACTATGGCGCGGCGGCCTTCGAGCGGCGCACGCTGGAAGGCTTCCCGCCGACGCCGGGTGAGGATTCGCGCTCGCTGGCCTGGGTGCGCTCGCGGCGCGGGCGGTGGGACAAGGTGCTCCTGGGCATGGTCACCGACTGCTCGGCGCCGCGGGTGTTCTACGCGCTGGGCATGGGCGTGATGACCACGACGCTGTCGCTGACGGTCTACCTGCACGCCACCGCCGAGGAGATCGCGGCGGTGGGCGACGACTTCATCCTGATCGAATGCGAGGGCCGGGTCGGCGGCGGCGGCGCGTCGGACGAGCGCTCCAGCTACTGGCGGCGCGACGGCAAGCTGCTGGCCACCAGCGAGCAGCTGGCGTGGTTCCGCGAACGCCCGCGCGACCCGCCGGAGTAGCGTCCGTGGCTCAGTGCGGCGCGGGCTGCCAGAGCTCCAGGCGGTTGCCCTCGGGATCGTTGAGGTGGGCGAAGCGCCCGTACGGGTAGCTCTGCGGGTCGACGTCGACGGCGATGCCGGCCGCACGCAGCTGGGCGACCATCCTGTCGAGGTCGCGGACCCGGAAGTTCAGCATCCACTGGTGGCCGCGCTCGCCGATGTAGCTCGTGTTGTCTGGGAACGGCGTGAAGGACGCGGGGCCGGCGTCGGTCTGCCAGACCTGGGGGTCGATCCCGAGGTGGGTCTGGTACCACTGCGACAACGCCTTCGGGTCCTTGGCCCGGAAGAAGAACCCGCCGATGCCCTGCACCCGCTCGGCCGCCCCGGCCGCCTGATGTTCCGACGCCACGCTCGCCTCCTGTCCTCCGATCGCGGCGACGGCGAGTGTCGCGCCCAGCGCAACGCGACGCGTGACGTCCGACGATCCTGCCATGCCCGCTTCACCCGCCCTGACGGCCCGATCCTAAGCCGGGCGCGCGGGAACGCGCCAGCGCCTTCGCCGTTTACGCCCGGCTTCCAAGAGCTGTCTGGAGAGACATTCGCATGCGTTCAGTTCTTCTGTGGGCCATCGGCGTGCCGATCCCGATCATCCTCCTGCTGGCCTTCTGCACGCACCATTTCTGAGGCCGTCCATCCACCAATGAGCGTCATCCCGGAATGCGCGCAGCGCATGTCCGGGGCCCATGAGCGCAGGCGTCGAAGGATGGATCGCAGCGTCGCCGCTGCGACCTCTCCGGCGGCGACTAGGTTATGGGTCCCGATCTTCGCCTGCGGCGAAACCGGGATGACTGCGGTTGATTGAGATGCGGGGCCCGCGCCGACAGGACGCGGGCCTCCTTGAGTCCTAGAATCGCTTCTGGACGCCGATCTTGATCGTGCGGCCCAGGGGGTCGGCGGTCAGGGCGTCGTAGTTGATGTCGGTCCGCGCGAACGGCGGATCGCGGTTGAAGAGGTTGTTGATCGAGAACGTGTACTTGGTGTCCCAAGGCCCGTTCCACAGCAGCGTCACGTCGTGGATGATCTGCGCCTTGATCTCCGACCCGGCCGAGACGATGCCCGACGGGTTGGTGGCCGTGACGTAGATCGGGTTGAACGCGAAGAGCGCGCTGCGCTGGTCGCGGTAGCCCTCAATGTAGCGCATCTGCCAGCGCAGGTTCCAAGGCCCGCGCTCGTAGTCCAGCGCGACCGTGCCCTTCCACTTCGGGATCGGGTAGGCGATCTGGCCGGAGTTGAAGAAGCCGGAGGCCTCGAACGCCGGGATCGTCACGGTGCCGATCTGCAACGCGCCCACGTGGTACTCGTGCACGTAGGTGAACAGCGCCGTCGCGGTCAGCGCGCCGCCCGCGAACTCGGGCATGTTGTAGGCGAAGTCGAAGTCGATGCCGTCGGTGCGAACCTCCGGCCCGTTGATCGCCTGCAGGTTCACCGCCACCACACCCGGGCCGCACGGTCCGTTGAAGACCAGGTGCTGGGCGATGAAGCTGGCGAGCGCCGGGTTGTTGCAGTTGTTGGCGCCGCTGGCCCCGTTCGGGAACACGGCGCTGACCACCGGCGTCAGCGGCTCCGACGTCAGCACCTTCTTGAAGTCGTAGTTCCAGTAGTCGATCGTCGCGCGCAGACCGCCGGCCTGGACGATGGCGCCGACGCTGAACACCGTGGCCGTCTCAGGCTCGAGCTTGGGATTGCCGATCGTGGAGACCGGGATGAACGTCCCGAGCACCTGCTGCAGGTTGGTGGTCGGGTTCGGGATCAGCGAGCCCTGCGGCGGCGCCCGGAAGGTGGTGCCGATCGAGCCGCGCAAAGCCAGCCAGTCCAGCGCCTGCCAGCGGAGGCGGCCTTGCGGGTTGAAGGTGCTGCCGCCGTTGTCGCCATAGTCTTCGTAACGCCCGGCCACCTCGGCGAAGAGCTTGTCGGTGATCGGGAGGCTGAACTCGAAGAAGCCCGCGAAGATGTCCTGGCTGATGTCCACCGGCACCGAGACCGGGCCGAACACGTTCGGGCCGGTGCCGGTGGTGACGGCCGGGTTCGGGTTGGACGGGAAGATGCAGTCGTTCAACCGCACCGGCGCCGGCGAGTTCGAGCAGGGCGAGAGCACCTCATTGCCGAACTCGCTGTACGAGGTGTTGTAGGCGTTGTGCCGCCACTGGAAGCCGCCGGCCCACTTGATGTCGCCGCCGGGGAGCGTCCACGGCAGGCTGCCTGACAGCACCGCGTCGAGTTCGTACTCCTCGAAGTTCGTCCGGCCCGACTGGATCGGCATGATCCAGTCGGCCAGCGCGGCGGTGTTCTGCACGGCCGAGTTGAAGCCCGGATTGGTGAGCCCGCGGTTCGGCGCGCCGGGGACGGCGTTGGAGAAGGGGTTCAGCCACTGGCAGCCGCCGACGCCGGGGGTCCCGGTCTTGTAGTCGCAGTTGGGGCCGCCCAGGCCGCGCAGGGCCAGCTCGTAGCGATCGGTCAGGCTGTCACGCCCTTCGGCGTAGGACTTGTATTGTCCCCAGCTGAAGTTGACGTCGTACTTGATGTCGGAGGTCACGTCGCCCTTGGCGCCGACGTCGAACAGGATCTGCTGGTGCCAGTACGGCCCGCCGACCCCGTGCTTGTAGTCGTAGAGCGGGTTGCCGCCGGTCAGGAACGGCCGGTTCGTGCCGATCTGCATCAGCGCCCCGGCCGTGCCCGCGGGGAACGCCGTGGGATTGGCCGCGAGGTAGGCGGCGAAGCCCGGGTTCGTCGCCGGCACGAAGTAGAACAGCGACGAGGCCGGCGGACCGCCGACGGTGAGCAGCGGGAAGCCCGTGGGCAGCACCGCGCCGGGCACCGGCCGGGTGGTCACGTACGACGGCGAGGACTTGAAGAACGGCAGGTCGGTGTAGCCGTACTCGGCGTCGATGTGCAGCTCGTGGTGGTCGTTGATCCGGTAGTTGCCCTGGGCGAAGACCTGATAGCGGTTCTCCTCCTCCTCCAGCATGTCCCAGATCGAGTACTGTCCCCGGCAACGAACCGCCGAAGGGGTGTTCGGCGTCGTCAGCTGTCCGCCGAGCGCCCCGCATCCCGCGTCGGGAAAGAAGTTGATGCCGGCAAAGGGGAGGCCCGTCGCCGTGGTCGGGATGAATTCCCCGGGGTTGGAGCCGCCGGTCCAACCGCCCTCGGGGTTCTTGTCGTAGATCTTGTGCGCCCAGTCCTTGCCGAGCACGGGCAGTTCGGAGCGGTGCTGGAAGCCGCCGGAGACCAGCACGTCCCAGTTGGAGCCGACCTTGCCCCAGGTGGCGTTGAAGTCGTAGTCGCCGCCGTCGGAGCCGTTGATGTGGCGGTAGTTGCCGCCGACGTCCCAGCCGTCCTGCGAGCGCTTGGTGATGAAGTTCACCACGCCGCCGATGGCGTCGGAGCCGTAGGTGGCGGCCGCGCCATCCTTCAGCACCTCGATCCGCCCGATTGCCGAGGACGGCAGCGCGTTGGCGTCGGGTGCGAAGGCGGCGAACAGCGGCAGGCGGTGGCCGTTGAATAGCACCAAGGTCCGCTCAGGACCCAGGCCGCGAAGGTTGATGGTAGAGGCGCCGTACAGGCCCTGGCCGCGGCCGCCGGCCACGAACTGGTTCGATTCGCCGATCACGCCGGAGGATTCCGGCAGCTGCTTGATCAGCTCGATGACCGTGGGAGCGCCCTGTTTCTGCAGCTGCTCCTGGGTGACCACGTCCACGGGCAGGGCCGCCGTCTTGGGCGTGCCGACGATGAGCGAGCCGGTGACGGTGACCTGCTCCACTTCGGTGACCGGGGCGTTGGTGGCTGCGGCGGCGGCGGCCGCGGCGGCGGATGCGGAGCCTGGGACCAGATAGGCGCAGGCGAGCGCGGTCGCCGAGACGGCGCCGAGCAGATGGCGTCTCATGAAAATCCTCCTCCCATGGTGTCCCCGGTCTATCGCCAGGGTCAGGTGGAGCTTAGGCGCGAAGTAACGCGGGTATCAAGTAACAGCCGTGCAAATAATGGATACGTTATGCGCAATTCATTGCGATTTCGAAGCAATTGACGCTTGCGGCAAATCATGACGCGCGGGCGACGCGGCGGCAGGCTGTCGCGTCAAGCGGCCCGCGCCCGTCTCCCCGCGACCCGACGCCGCCGCCGCCTTGCGCCGTCCGGACCCGGATGGGATGAAAGGCCCAAGGGGAGTGAAGCATGCACAAGAACAAGGCTTGGTGGGTCGCGCTCGGCGGCGTGGCGGCCGCGATCGCGCTGGCGGGCGCGGCTGAATCGGCGCCGGGCAAGGCGGGCTCGGCCCATCCGAAGGGCGCCGCGGCGGTAGACACCGCCCGCCTTCTGGCCGCCGACAAGGAGCCGGGCAGCTGGCTGGCCGCGGGCCGCGACTATTCCGAACAGCGCTATTCGCCGCTGACCGCGATCAACAAGGGCAACGTCAAGCAGCTGGGCCTGGCCTGGTACGGCGATATCGACACCGAGCGCGGCCAGGAATCGACCCCCGTCGTCGTCGACGGCGTGATGTACCTGACCACCGCCTGGAGCAAGGTGAAGGCCTACGACGCCAAGACCGGCGAGAAGCTGTGGGACTACGACCCGAAGGTCGACCCCAGCGTGGGCCAGATCGCCTGCTGCGATGTCGTGAACCGCGGCGTCGCGGCGTGGAAGGGCAAGATCTACCTGGGCGCCCTGGACGGGCGACTGATCGCGCTGGATTCGAAGACCGGCAAGGTCGTCTGG
>Ga0105238_10005659_pt1 | contig 12351 bp, 16 predicted proteins | sample KBSC34metaG_FD_81526 | JGI IMG/M metagenome (GOLD analysis project Ga0105238, IMG submission 81526) | Corn rhizosphere microbial communities from Kellogg Biological Station, Michigan, USA - KBS C3-4 metaG | ecosystem: Host-associated > Plants > Roots > Rhizosphere > Soil | place: Michigan, USA... | reverse complement strand
GCAGTTGCCGGAGATGGAATCCCCATAGATTTTCATGACGCGATCCCCCTGAGCCTGCGCCGGGATAGAGGCCGATCCGCCTACTACGGCAAGCGATGTCGTCTCAACCGCGCTGTTAGATATGCTGACAGGCCCATCGGCCGCAGGCCGCGCGGGGTTGGCAGCCCTCCGGAGTCCGGCTAGGTTTTGGGCCGCACCAGTTCAACGACGAAGGAGGACGCCGTCATTCGACGCCGCCTCGCCGCCCTGGCAGTACTCCCCCTGATTTTCCTGGGGCCTAACGCCCATGCCGCGGGCGCGGATCCCGTGGGCGACCTGATCATGTCGGTCGTCACCGGCGCCCTGCCCTCCGGTCCGGGCTGGAACCTGAAGGCCACGCTCTACCATGCCGGCGCCAAGGGCGTGGGCGCGCTGGATGCGCTCGGCTGCAAGGTCGTCGCCATGCGCACGGTGGCGGTCGACAAGAACCTGATCCCGAAACGCAGCGTGCTCTTCATCAAGGAAACCGTCGGCATGAAGATGCCCGACGGCACCGCCCACGACGGCTACTGGTACGCCTCCGACGTCGGCAGCGCGATCAAGGGCAAGCGCATCGACCTCTTCACCGGCGCCGGCGCCCGCTCCATGGGTCCCGCGCGCGAGCTGAACCTGGCCAGCCTGACCGCCGTGAAGGTGGGCGAGTTCAAGGGCTGCCCTCCAGGCTAGTGGGCTAGAGCGCAAGGCTCGCCCGCAAAATCTCCCCGGACTGCTTCCCGCCGAATTCCCGGCGCAATTCAGCATGTCTGGAGAACACCTTGATCTGTAAACCGAATTTCTTCGTCTTCACCGGCGGCCCCGGGGTTGGCAAGACCACGCTCATCCGCCACCTGGAAGCGATGGGCGAACTGGTGGTGGAGGAGAGCGCGCGGGCCGTGATCCGCGAACAGATGGCGTGTGGCGGCGCCGGCGTTCCCTGGGTCGATCCGAAGCTGTTCTGCGCGCTCACCGCCGAGCGCGACATCGCCAACTTCGACCGCATGGCCGAGCAGAACCGGCGGGTCTTCTTCGACCGCGGCATCGCCGACAGCTACCGAGCCGAAGGCGTGGAGCCGGCGCCCGCGCTGGTCGAGGCGCTGCGCACCCGCCGCTACAATCCGCGAGTCTTCGTCTTCCCGCCCTGGCGCGAGATCTACGAGACGGACGCCGAGCGGCGGCAGGATTGGGCGGAGGCCGAGGCCACCTTCGACAAGATCATGCGGGTCTTCCGGGAGCTGGACTACGCGCCGGCGGTCGTGCCGAAGGCCGATGTCGCGGCGCGGGCGGAGTTCGTGCTGCGGCTCGCGCGTTCTGCAAGCTGAGCTGACCACTGGATATCTTCCGTCGGATCGAGGCAGACTGAGGCGAACAAGACGAGCCGCCTGAAGGCGGCCGGCCTTCGGGGGGAGCGAACATGCTGCGGAACCTGACGTTCGCCCTCCTCGCCGTCCTGGCGTTGGCGGCGCCTGGCGCGGCGCAGACCCCGGCGGGGCGTGCGGGCCTGCCGCCGGCGGTTCCGAAACCGGGCTATGTCGTCCCGCCGGAGAACTCGGCGGGCCTCTACCCGGTGAGCGGCGAGCCGATCTTCAAGGCGCGCTGCGCAAGCTGCCATGAGCCGGCCATCGAGCGGGCCCCGACCCGCCAGGAGCTCGGCGCGCGCAGCCCCGAGGACGTCTACGACATCCTGACCACCGGGCGGATGCAGGCCATGGCGCAGGGGCTGAGCCAGGCGGAGCTCTATGGCGTTGTGCGCTTCATCACCGGCAAGTCGCCGACCCCGCAGACCGCTCAGGGGCCCGATCCTAACCTCTGCAAGGCGAACGGGCCCCTGCAGCCCAACGGGCCGCAATGGAACGGCTGGGGCCGCGACATCGAAAACAGCCGCTATCAGCCGAAGCCCGGTTTCGCCGCGGCCGACCTGCCGCGGATGAAGGTGAAATGGGCTTTCGCCTACCCCGGAACCAAGAACACCGAGCCGCTGATTTTCGGCGACCGGCTGTTCGTGGCGAGCCTCGGCGGCAAGGCCTATTCACTGGACGCCAGGACCGGCTGCGTCCACTGGCGCTATGACTTCAAGGGCGGGGCGCGGGCCTCGATGACCGTCGCGCCGCTGAAGAGCGCACCCAGCAAATACGCCCTCTACCTGGGCGACGACCGGATGTTCGTCCGCGCGCTGGACGCCGGCTCTGGCAAGGTGCTCTGGACCACGCGGGTCGACGATCATCGGGTTGGGCGGATCACCGGCTCGCCGGCGCTCTACAAGGGCGTGATCTATGTGCCGCTGTCGGCCTCGGAAGAGAGCCAGGGCAACGTGGGCGCCTATGGCTGCTGCACCTTCATCGGCACGGTGGCCGCGCTGGACGCGGCCACCGGCAAGCCGCTCTGGAAGCAGGCGATACTCGACGAGACGCCGCATCCGACGCGGAAGAATGCGGCGGGGACCCAGATGTACGGGCCGGCGGGCGGGGCGATCTGGTCGGCCCCGACCATCGACGCCAAGCGCGGCCAGCTCTACGTGGCGACCGGTGACAGCTACACCGAGGTCGATCACCCGACCTCCGACGCGGTGGTGGCCATGGACCTGGCGACCGGCAAGATCCGCTGGGTCAACCAGGTGCTGGCCAAGGACAACTTCATGTCCGGGACGATCAACGGCCCCCTGGGGACGCGCGGGCCGGACTACGACTTCGGCTCCTCGCCACAGCTCGTGCAGGTAGCCGGCGGCAAGACCCTGCTGATCACCGGCAACAAGTCCTCGATCGTCTATGCGATGGACCCGGACACCGGGAAGACGCTCTGGGCGACGCCGAAGCTCGGCAGCGGCGGGGCCAGCGGCGGCGTCGAATGGGGCCCGGCCATCGACGGCAAGGTCATCTATGCGCCGCTCGCCGACTTCCCCGGGCGCGGCCGTCCGGGGCTTGCGGCCCTCGACGCGGCCAGCGGCAAGCTGCTCTGGCAGGTCGACGCGCCCAAGGGGCAGACCTGCAACGTCCCGTCCGGACGCTGCCTGCCCGGCTATTCGCAGGCCGCGACGGCGATCCCCGGCGCCGTGCTCTCCGGCGCGTTGGACGGCCACCTGCGCGCCTATGCGGCGGCCGACGGCAAGCTGATCTGGGACTACGACACCACCGCGCCCATCGACACGGTGAACGGGATCAAGGGCGCGCCCGGCGGATCGCTGGACATGGGCGGGCCGACGGTGGCCGGCGGCATGCTCTTCGTGCACTCCGGCTACAACGGCGCCGCCGGCCCCAGCAACCTGCTGCTGGCCTTCTCGGTGGACGGCAAATAGGCCTAGCCGCCGGGCTCGACGGGCCGGACATCCTCCAGGCCAAAGTCGCTGAGCGGGATCGCCTTGCCGGGGCGGTAGAGGACGATGGGGCGGACCTCGTAGATGGCGCTGGGGTTGGCGGCCTTGAACGCTTTGGCGGCTTCGACGGCCTCCTCAAGGCTCTCGCAGTCGAGGACGTAGAAGCCGAGCAGGCTTTCCTTGGTCTCGGCGAACGGGCCGTCGGTGACCAGGCCCTTGCCGCGCACCGTGACCGCCTTGCCGGTGGCGCCGAGCCGGGCGGCGGGCCCCAGCCGCGCCTCGCGGGCCATGCGCTCATGCACGCCGTCGAGCTGCGCCATGAGGGCCGCGTCTTCCTCGTCGCTCCACGACTGGACGTAGCCTTCGTCGTGGTAGGCGAGCATCACGTAGAGCATCGGGGTCCTCTTCTCGGCGCGCGCGAAGAGAACCGGCCGATGCTCGGCTTGGCAAGAGGCTCAGGTCTCGACGAAGGCCCGTTCGAGGACGAAATCGCCGGGGCTCGAGATCGAGCCCTCCTCGTAGCCGAGGTCGAGAAGCTGCTGCTTCAGGTCGGCCAGGACGGAGGGGCCGCCGCAGAGCATCACGCGGTCCTCGTCCTTGTTGAACGGCGGGTTGCCGAGGTCGCGGAAGAGCTGGCCGGAGGCGATCAGGTCGGTGATCCGCCCCTCGGTCTGGAAGGGCTCGCGCGTCACGGTCGGATAGTATCGGAGCTTCGGGCCGATCAGATCGCCGAGCAGTTCGTCCTGCGCCAGGGCGCCGGAGAGCAGCTCGCGGTAGTTGAGGTCGGCGATCTCGCGCACGGTGTGGGTGACGATCACCTGCTCGAAGCGCTCATACACGTCCGGGTCGCGGGCCAGCGAGAGCCACGGCGCGAGGCCCGTGCCGGTGCCCAGCATGTAGAGCCGCTTGCCGGGGCGAAGGCCGTCGAGCACCAGGGTGCCGGTGGGCTTGCGCCCGATCAGCACCTCGTCGCCAACCTTGATCTTCTGCAGGCGCGAGGTCAGCGGGCCGTCGGGGACCTTAATCGAATAGAACTCCAGCTCCTCGTGCCAAGCCGGCGAGGCGATGGAATAGGCGCGGACCAGCGGCTTGCCGTCTTCCTTGGTGAGCCCGACCATCACGAACTGGCCGCTGGCGAAGCGTAAGCTTGGGTCGCGGGTCGTGCGGAACGAGAACAGGCTCCCGGTCCAGTGCTGGACCCAGGTCACGGTCTCGACGAAGAAGGCGCCGCCCGCCTTCACGGGCGCGGACGCAGGAGCCAGGGACAGATCATTCATCGCGGTGTCTACGCTCTTGCTCTCGGCGTCAAATGCCGCCGCCGACATCTTCGACCACGCCCGGCGCGCGGGCGACATGGATACCGCACTCGGTCTTGTCCGATCCGGCCCAGCGGCCGGCGCGGACGTCCTGGCCCTCTTCGACCGGGTTGGTGCAGGGCCAACAGCCGATCGACGGGAAGCCCTGGGCGACCAGCGGATGGGCGGGGAGATCGTATTCCGCGGCGTAGGCGTCAAGGTCCTCCTTGGTCCAATTGGCCAAGGGATTGAACTTCACCTGATGGTCGGCCTGTTCAACCACCGGCAGGGCGAGGCGCGAGCCGCCATGGAAGCGCTTGCGCCCGGTGATCCAGCCGTCGAAGTCGGCGAGCGCGCGGTCCAGCGGCAGCACCTTGCGGATATTGCAGCAGGCGTCGGTGTCGGTCTGCCAGAGCTTGGCCTCGGGGTCGGCGGTCGCCAGGTCCTGATAGGCGGGGCGCAGGTCGCGCACGTCGGTCAGGCCCAGCTTCGCGGCCAGTTGCCGGCGATAGTCCAGCGTCTGGCCGAACAGCATGCCGGTGTCCAGGAAGAGGACGGGCAAGTCCGGCTTCACCTTGGACGCCAGATGCAGCAGCACCGCCGATTCCGCGCCGAAGGACGAGACCAGCGCCAGCTTGTCGCCGAACGTCTCGACGGCGGCTTCCAGCACGGTGCGCGGGTGCGCGTGCCGCAGCTCCGCATCCAACCTGGCGGCGAGCGTCAGGTAGCGGTCGGTTGTGTCGTAGGCCAAGCTCACCCTCCCCGCTCCACGAAGGCCGCGGGACGGCCGTCGACCGAGCGCTGATAGACGTGGCGATAGCGCCGGGTGGCCCTTTCCCAGGCATCCACTGTCGAGCCGTCCGCCGGCTCGAAGGCGTCGAAACCGCAGCGGACCATGTAGCCCGCCTGCTCGCGAAGCACGTCGCCCACGGCGCGCACCTGCCCCTTGAAACCGAAACGCTCGCGCAGCAGCCGCGCGTAGCTATAGGCGCGCCCGTCGCCGAACTTCGGGAAGGCCAGCGCCACGACAGAAAGCTGCGGCAGATCGTAGGCCAAGGCCTCCACCTCCTCATGGCTTTCCAGGCGCACGCCGACGGCGCGGCCCTCGTCCAGCAGCGCCTCGCCTTCCGACTGGAAGCGGGTGAGCGAGATGATCACGTCACCGGGCGGCACGGACTGTTCGTCGCCGACGTTGGTGAAGGGGTCCTCCGCCAGCGCGAAGACGCCGTCCTGAAGCCTAATGAACGTCGGCATAGACCGCCTCCTTGAAGGGGGCGACGCCGGTGCGCCGGAAGGTGTCGAGGAAGCGCTCCGCCCCCTGGCGCTCGCGCAGGTAGGTCTCGACGATGGTGTCGACGGCGTCGGCGACGCGGTCGTAGGGCAAGGCCGGGCCCAGCGCCTGGCCGACCGCGGCGTCTTCCGCGCCGGAGCCGCCGAGGGTGAGCTGGTAGAACTCCTCGCCCTTCTTATCGACGCCCAGGATGCCGATGTGGCCGACGTGGTGGTGGCCGCAGGCGTTGATGCAGCCGCTGATCTTCACCTTCAGCTCGCCCACCTTCTCGGCGCGGTCGGGGTCGGCGAACTTCTCGGCGATGTGCTGGGCGACCGAGATCGCCCGAGCGTTGGCAAGCGCGCAGTAGTCGAGGCCCGGGCAGGCGATGATGTCGCTGACCAGGTTCATGTTGGGGGTCGCCAGGCCCGCTTCGGCCAGCGCCGCCCAGACCGCGGGCGTGTCGTCCAGCTTCACGTGCGGCAGGACCAGGTTCTGCTCGTGGGTGACGCGGATGTCGTCCTGGCCGTAGCGCTCAGCGAGGTCGGCCACGACCTTCATCTGCTCGGCGGTGGCGTCACCGGGGGTCTCGCCGATGGCCTTCAGCGAGACCTCGACGATCGAGTAGCCGGCGACCTTGTGGGGCTTCAGGTTGTTGCGGGCGAAGCGGGCGAAGGCCGGCGTGCTCTGCTTGGCCGCCTCGAAGGCTTCCGAGACCGACGGCAGGGTCTCGAAGGTCTTCGGCGCGAAGGCGCCTCGGATGCGGGCGAGCTCGGTGTCGGGCAGGTCGGCGTCGGCGCCGATCTTCTCCCATTCGGCCTCGACCTGGTTGGCGAACTCGTCACGGCCCAGCGCGGCCACCAGCACCTTGATGCGGGCCTTGTGGATGTTGTCGCGGCGGCCGTGGCGATTGTAGACCCGAAGGATCGCCTCCAGGTACGAGAAGAGCCGCGTCGCCGGCAGGAACTGGCGGATGGTGGGCGCGATGTAGGGCATGCGGCCCAGGCCGCCGCCGACCATCACCTCGAAGCCCAGGACGCCGTCGCGGGCGCGCTTCAGGTTCAGGCCGATGTCGTGGGTCTTGGCCGCCGTGCGGTCCTTGGCGGCCGCGGTGACCGCGATCTTGAACTTGCGCGGCAGCCAGTTGAACTCCGGATGCACCGTCGACCACTGGCGGATCGCCTCGGCCCAGACGCGCGGGTCGTCGATCTCTTCCGCCGTCGCGCCGGCGTAGGGGTCGGCCGTGACGTTGCGGATGCAGTTCCCGGAGGTCTGGATGGCGTGCATGTCGACGCTGGCCAGATGGTCCATGATGTCCGGCGCGTCGGCCAGCTTGATCCAGTGGAACTGCAGGTTGGTGCGCGTGGTGAAGTGGCCGTAGCCCTTGTCGTAGGTGCGGCCGATCCAGGCCAGCTTGCGAAGCTGGGTCGGGTTCAGCGAACCGTAGGGCACGGCGATCCGCAGCATGTAGGCGTGGAGCTGCAGGTAGAGGCCGTTGCGCAGGCGCAGCGGCTTGAACTGGTCTTCGGAAAGCTCGCCCGCCAGGCGGCGCGCCACCTGGCCGCGGAACTCCGCGGTGCGGTCGGCGAGCATGTCCCTGTCGATCTGGTCGTATCGGTACATGACGCCCTCTACTTGCGCTTGATCAGGTCGACGCGGCCGCTGGAGCGGGCTCCGCCCTGGGCGTGCATCAGGGCCGCGACGGCCGCGCCGCCCTCGGCCTGCTTGCCGTGATTGAGGTTGGTGGGCCCGAGCGCGCGGATGCGTTCGCGATAGCTGGCCGGCGCCCACAGGCCCTCGGACTGGGTGAGGTCGATCAGATAGGGCTCGACCACGACGGTGGGTTGGTTCTTGCCGTGCGCCTCGGCCGCCTCGCCGGCCGGGTCGTCGTCGGCGAAGAGGTCGGCGTCGACGAAGCGTTCGACCCACTGGCCCTTTCGCCAGAAGACGACCTCGCCGTCGACCAGGCGGTTGGCGGTCAAGGCCTTCATTTGAAACTCCGCTCGTTCCCGCGCAGGCGGGAACCCATGCCGAGCAAAGGTTCTGCGTCGAGGCCGATTGGATCCCCGCCTTCGCGGGGATGAGCGGAGGAGGAAGCCAGCGCCATGGCCTCGCCGACGATCAGCAGGGCTGGGCCGCTGAGCGCTTCCGCGGCCTGGGCGAGGCCCGCAAGGGTGGTCGTGACCCGCCGTTCGTCGGCGCGGCTGGCGTTCTCGACGATCAGGGCGGGCGTCGAAGCCGCGCGGCCGGCGGCCAGGAGCCGCGCGGCGATCGGGGCGGCCATGGAGAGGCCCATGTAGATGACGACGGTCTGGTTGGGCCGCGCCAGGCTTTCCCAGTCGAGGTCCGGCTCTCCGCCTTTCGCGGCGTGGCCGGTGACGAAGGTGACCGCCTGGGCCGAGCCGCGGTGGGTGAGCGGGGCGCCGGCGTTGGCCCCGGCGGCCAGGGCCGCGGTGACGCCGGGGACAATGCGGCAATCGACGCCGGCCGCGCGGCAGGCTTCCAGCTCCTCGCCGCCACGGCCGAAGATGAAGGGGTCGCCGCCCTTCAGCCGCACGACCGCGAGCCCTTCCAGGGCGAAGGCCACGAGCATCCGGTTGATCTCGTCCTGGCTGTAGGAGTGGCGCGACTTGCGCTTGGCGACCGAGATGCGGCGCGCCCGGGACGGCGCGAGATCGAGGATCTCGTCGGAGACCAGCCCGTCATGGACGACGACATCGGCGGTCTGCAGCACTTTCAGCGCCTTGACGGTCAGGAGGTCCGGATCGCCGGGACCCGCGCCGACCAGCCAGACCGAGCCCGACGGTAGGCCTTGGGGGCGTTCGCCGCCGCCCAGCAAAACCAGGCCGCCCGCTCGCCTTGACCTCGTCTGCCGCTGCGCCATGATTAGCTTCTCTAAAGCCTCGCTACCTTGAAACCGGAACGGGACGGGCTTTCGCCCGCCCCGCCGATATCCACCGATGAAAAGGGCCAAGACACCGGCGGACGGTTGCAAATAGGGGTCGGCGCCCCCAACTCGCAATCCAAGGACTTCTGCCGGGGCTGTCAGGATTTCTATGGAAAGAGCAGTGGAACGAAGACGCCTGCCGCCGCTGAACGCGCTGCGCGCCTTCGAGGCGGCCGCGCGGCACCTGAACTTCAGCCGCGCCGCCGACGAGCTCTCCGTCACCCCCGGCGCGGTGAGCCAGCAGATCCAGAACCTGGAGGACTATGTGGGCGCGGCGCTGTTCAAGCGCACGCCCAAGGGGCTCTTGCTGACCGACGCGGCGCAGACGGCGTTGCCGGCCCTGCGCGAGGCCTTCGACCGCCTGGCGGAGGCCGCCTCGCTGCTGACCGCCGCGGTGGATGGCCGGCGCCTGACGCTGACCGCCCCGCCCTCCTTCGCCGCCAAGTGGCTGGTGCCGCGGCTGGGGGCTTTCGAGCAGGCCCATCCGCAGGTCGACGTCTGGCTGTCGGCGGCGATCGAGCTCGTGGATCTGGCCGCCGGCGAGGTGGACGTAGCGATCCGCTACGGCGCGGGGCGCTATCCCGGGCTGGAGGTGCACAGGCTGTTCTCGGAGACGGTGATCCCGGTGGCCTCGCCGGAGCACCTGGCGGTCCAGCCGCTGACCACGCCGGCGGACCTGGCCAACCACATCCTGCTGCACGACGGTTCGCCCGACCTCGACGACAGTTGTCCCGACTGGTCGATGTGGCTGGCGGCGCGGGGGCTGAAAAACGTCGACGGCATGCGCGGGCCACGCTTCAACCAGTCGAGCCTGGTGATCGAGGCGGCGGTGAACGGCCGCGGCGTCGCGCTCGCCAAACGCACCCTGGCGCAGGCCGACCTGGAGGCCGGGCGGTTGGTCGCGCCGCTGCAGATCGCCACCGCTGTCGACTTCGCCTATTACCTCGTCCACCCCAAGGCCAAGGGCCGGTTGCCGCAGGTGAAGGCCTTCGTGGGCTGGATCCAGGCGCAGGCTGAGGCGCATGAAGCCGCCTTGCTCGCGATCGACAACGGGGCCGGCATCTAGAACACGAGTTGAGCAGCGATGGATTTTTCGACCGACCCGCGCCCCGCGCCCGCCGACTGCACGACGATGGGCGAAGTCCGCCAGGGCGTCGACGCGATCGACCGCCTGCTGGTGGCCGTGCTGGCCGAGCGGCAGCACTACATGGACGCCGCCGCGCGGATCAAGCAGGACCGCGGCGCGGTGCGCGACAACGCCCGCATCGAGGACGTGGTGGCCAAGGTGAAGGCCGCCGCCCGCGAGGCCGGCCTCTCCGAAGAGATCGCCGAGCCCGTCTGGCGCACCCTGATCGAGCGCTGCATCGCCCACGAGTTCGGGGTCTGGGACGCGCTGCGCGAACGCGCCTAGCCGCGGGCGCTTAAGGCCAACACTGAAGTCAGGACTTTACAATCCTCGGGCTTGCGCCGATACTGAAGTGGTCACTTCAGCAATTTGGAACGCCCTATGGATCAGCAATTGGAAAAGCCCGCCGTCCACGACACCTTCGTCCTCGAGCGCAGCTACAAGGCGGCGCCGGACAAGGTGTTCGCCTTCCTCTCCGACCCCGCCAAGAAGCGCCGCTGGTACGCGGAAGGCGACCATCAGGCGGTCGAGGTGTTCGAGATGGCCTTCGAGGTGGGCGGCGCCGAGCGCACCCGCTACCGCATGGCGCCCGGCACGCCGATCGCCGGCGCGATCCTTTCCACAGATGGCCGCATCGAAGACATCGCGCCTGGCCAGCGGATCGTGATCGCCAGCACCATGAGCCTGGGCGACAAGCGCATCTCCTCGACCCTGGTCACCTTCGAGCTCTTGGCCGAGGGCGGCGGGACCAGGCTTGTCTGCACCCACCAGGGCGTCTTCTACGAGGGCGCTGACGGGCCGCAGATGCGCAAGGGCGGCTGGGTGGCCCTGCTCGACAAGCTCGGCAAGGCGCTCGGCGAATGAACCTGGCCCACGCCACGGAGATCGACCGCGTCTTCCATGCGCTCGGCGATCCGACGCGCCGCGCGATCCTCGACCGGCTGAGCGAGAGCCCTCAGTCGGTCTCGGGCCTGGCCGGGCCGCTGGCGATCACGCTCACGGCCGTCGCCCAGCACCTGCAGGTGCTGGAAGAAACCGGCTTCGTGCGGACCCGGAAGGTCGGCCGCGTGCGCACCTGCCGCGTGGAGCCCGCCGGCTTCCAGGCCGTCGAGCGCTGGATCGCCGACCACCGCACGACCTGGGCGAAGCGGCTGGACCGGCTGGGCGAGTTGCTGGACGAAGAGGACTAGGCCCAGCCCAGCTAAGATTTGGCTTGGTAGGCGGCGATGTCGGCCACCGTGGCGTCCAGGGCCGCGCGCACGGCCGGCAGGCCGTCGGGGCCTGCAGCCTCCGCCGCCTCGCAGGCGTCGCCCAACGACACGGCGCCGACGCCGCGCGCCGCGCCCTTGATGGTGTGCACCACGTCGCGCCAGCGCGGGTCGGCCGCGTCCAGCGATCCGGACCAGCCTTCCGCCTGCTGGCGGAACAGCGCCAGGACCTCTGAAATCACCTGCCGGTCGCCTGCGGCGAAGCGTTCCAGATAGCCGAAATCCATCGCGCTCATAGGTTCCTCGATCGCCTTGCCGGACGCGCCTTGCCAAGGCCGCGTTTTCGCGTATTTTCCGCGCCCTCGCCACCGGGGCTTGATCTGCTTCAGTTTCAGATCCGGTGCGACGGCGGGTGCTTAGCTCAGTTGGTAGAGCAGCTGACTCTTAATCAGCGGGTCGTGGGTTCGAATCCCCCAGCACCCACCACTTCATCCTGGTGGACATCCAGACGCCCGCGCATCGCCCCGGATCGCGGCGAAGGGCTGAGCCTAGGGGTTCAGGTCGCCGAGCGCCGCCAGGCTCGGGCCTTCGGCCATGCGGCTGCTGAGCGGCGCGCACCAGTCCAGCCGCTTGGCGGCGGGCTTCGCGGCCAGGCCCAGTTGCAGCAGGGTCTCGCCCAGGTCGACGCCGTCGAGCTGGACCAGGGCCACGCTGCGGCCATCGGCGTCGCGCTGGCCGGTGTCGCGCACGTCGATGTGGCGCGCGGCGAAGAACATCTCGCGTACGGCGCGGCGGCCCTGTTTGGCGGCCATGGCCTCCGACCAGCACCGCGCGCCGGGGATGGCGCTGGGCGCCACGGCGTTGGCGAGCTGGACCTTCTTTCCGTCGAGCACCAGGTGGTCGGCGTCGAGCACGACGACCTGGTTGAAGGACTCGGGCAGTTGGCTGGCGGTCGCGGCGATGTCCGGCTTCGGCTGGCAGGCCGCGAGGGCGACGAGCGCGACGAGGCTCGCCAGCGTGAGGGGGCGTTTCATGGGGCTATGCTCAGGGGAAGGTTGGAAAATCATGCGCCCCCCAGCGCCTTGTAGATCGAGACCACATCGACGTTGGCGTCGGTCTGGGCCTGGGTGAGGCTGTCCTCGGCCTGCAGGCGGGTGCGCTCGGCGTCGAGGACGCGCAG
>Ga0105238_10005658_pt1 | contig 12352 bp, 17 predicted proteins | sample KBSC34metaG_FD_81526 | JGI IMG/M metagenome (GOLD analysis project Ga0105238, IMG submission 81526) | Corn rhizosphere microbial communities from Kellogg Biological Station, Michigan, USA - KBS C3-4 metaG | ecosystem: Host-associated > Plants > Roots > Rhizosphere > Soil | place: Michigan, USA... | reverse complement strand
CGTTCGGAATCGGCTCGAAGCAGCCTGGTTGAATTTCATGCGTTTGTCGCATCGCACTCGCGCAATGCGCACTCGACGACGGTATCGCTGATTGCACACGCAGGCTCAGGCGAGCTCTTCGAGATCGCTCGCGGGCTCTTCAACCGGTGCGCGCACCGACCGCTCGATGACGTGCAGCTTCGGCGTGCGGTCGATCACAAGCCCGAGCACATCGGGACGGCTGTAATGACCACGCGAGTCCATCATGCGTTTGCGCTTGTCGATCTGCCAGAAATCCAGATCGGCGATGATCTCGCCCTCCCCTTCACGCAGCGGCGCGCCATCCATGTACTCGCCTTCCGGCGACACGATCGCGGTGAAACAGTCGCTGGAAATAGGGCCGAGCTGGGTTGTGTTGGTATCCCGCAGAATCTGCTGTTGCTGCTCGGGAGTCAGCCAGGCGGTCGCATTGACCACGAAGGCGCCCGTCTCCAGCGCGTGCTGGCGGATGTTCACGGAGATCTGCTCGGAGAAAAGATCACCGGCGAACGAACCCGGGTACATGGCCGAATGGATTTCTTCACCATCTGCCATCAGCGCGTACCGTGCGAGCGGGTTGTAGTGCTCCCAGCAGGCCAGTTGCCCGACCCGTCCCACGGCAGTATCGACCGCGCGCAAGCCGGAACCATCGCCCATTCCCCAGACCATTCGCTCGTGGTAAGTCGGCGAGAGCTTCCGGCGCCGCTGCACGAGCGTGCCATCGGCATCGAATAGCAGTTGCGTGTTGTAGATCGTCCCGCCGTCGCGTTCATTGACGCCGATCGACACCACCATTCCGGCCTGTCGTGCCGCTTCGCCGATTGCCCGAGTCGTGTCCGACGGTACTGTCACCGCCTGCTCGAGCAGTTTGTAGTGCTCGGCGCCCATCGCGAACGGCGATTCGATGAACGAGAAGTACGGATAGTAGGGAACGACGGTCTCGGGGAACGTCGCGAACTGGACGCCTTGCTTGCCGAGCGCCAGAATCTTTCTGACGACTTTATCGACAGTGCCTTCCCGGCTATAGAGAACAGGCGCGATCTGAACGGCTGCGGCCCGGATGATTTTCGACATGATGGTGTTCCTTTCGTTGCTGCGAAGCGGTGAGAGAAGTGCTTGTACCTTAACGTCGCGAGCCATTACGATCCATGTCGTTGTTGCCACCATTCATGACATCCCTCGCTCGAGCGCGGACTGCGCGCTGTCTCGGATCAAGAGGCTTCATTCCGGGACTGCAGCCCGGGCAGCGCACATTCACATCACGTTCCCTTTGCGAACGGCAGGATCAGATATGCACCGGATTGGCTTCATAGTGCCGAGAAGATTTCAGATGATGAGCCTCGCCGCCCTGACGGTGTTCGAGATTGCGAACCTGCCCGATGGACGCAAGAGCTACGACGTTCATGTGTTGTCTGAACACGGTGGTCCCGTCGAGTCTTCGGGCGGCATGAAGCTGGAGACCGAGGCATTTGGCGATCCCGCATTCGACACGGTCATCGTAGGCTCGATCACGGAAATGAAGATCCCGTCGCCCGACGCTGCCGTGGTGGCTTTCGTGAAAGAGGCAGCCAGGGTATCGAGACGGATTACGTCGATATGCAGCGGTGCATTCGTTCTGGCCGAGGCCGGGCTGCTGGAGGGAAGGCGCGCGACCATGCATTGGGCGCATGCGTCGGAATTCAGGGCGCGCTTCCCGAACGTCATCACGGAGGAAGACCGGATCTTCGTCAACGACGGCCCAATCTGGACTTCGGCCGGAATGACGGCCGGTATCGACCTTGCGCTGGCACTGCTCGACGACGACCTGGGCGCCGACGCCGCGAAAATGGTCGCGCGGCTCCTCGTCATGAATCAGCGTCGTCTCGGTGGGCAGATGCAACACTCCGCGCTGCTCGATATGACGCCCAAGTCCGACCGGATCGAATCGGTCCTCACGCACATTCGCCGCAACCTTCGCAATCCGCTCACCATCGAGGAGCTTGCTGAAGTGGCGAACCTCAGTCCTCGTCAGTTCAGCCGTGCCTTTCTGGCCGAAACCGGCCAGTCGCCCGCCAAGGCTGTGGAACAGCTTCGCCTGGAAGCAGCCAGATTCATGATTGAGCAAGGCCGCCACACGATCAACGTGGTGGCCCAGGAAACGGGTTTCGCGGACCGGGAACGTATGCGCCGCGCGTTCCTCCGAACATTCGGCGTGCCCGCCGATGTCCTGCGCAGAAGCGCCCGGCGGGAACCGGCCAGAGGCAACTGAGGCCGCTCTGTGGAACGGGCACGGGCAAAGCACGGCGTCTAAGTGATAGCGCCCATGCGAGGCAGAAGCGCTGATCCGCGCCATTGATGGAAAAACGACGAGGTTGGCGCGAGTGCGCTCGTGATAGGCGCGAAGCGAATCTAATGAGATGGTCACAACAAGCGCTCGTACGGAAGTCCGCCGATGGCAACATCGCTGTGGAACGTGGATTGCTACAGGTTTTATCCTGCGTGTTGGGGTTAGTCCACCCGTTGCAGGCGTTCCGCATGCCCCAACTTCCTAACCACCGCCCGAGGGTGGTCTTTTTTCCGGCGAGAAAGGCATTTCGTCCATCCTTGGCTTGCGCGAAGAGGAACTATGCCCGTAGACCTCTTACCGCCACACCATCAGGGGAGGATCTACGAAGATCTGTCGATGTCGTTCGGTGGATGAGGTGGTTCGAGGGTCCCGGAAGACTCTGCTTCCATTGGTGTCGAATTTCCCTTTTTTCAAAACATGCAGCGAGCACCTCTCCTCCTGGTATGCGGAGCGCGCGTGCTGGATCAGGTAAATTCAGACGACGCAAACGGCCGCGGACTCGAGCGTCCGAGTGTCGGCGCACACGAAGCAACAAAGCAAGGCAGTGACACACATGGAAAGTAGTGAAGAGCGCGTCGAACTATCGGAGTGGGTGCAACTTTGGACGCAGTCCACAATCGACCTTGCCCTGTTTGCGTTGACCCCGCAGGGGTTCGTCGCCTCGTGGAATCCTGGCGCCGCATCGATCTACGGCTACGACGCATCTGAGATCGTCGGGCGGCACTACTCCGTCCTGTTCGCCTCCGATGCGCGCTCGGCCGAGACTTACGAAGCCGAACTACGCGACGCCCGCGAGCACGGCAGCCACACGACCGAAGGGTGGCGAAGGCGAAAGGACGGTTCGGTGTTCTGGGCAAGCGTGGTCACCACTGCCCTCATAAAGCCGGATGGGCATGTTCGCGGGTTCGTGAAGGTCGTCCGCGACGAGAGCGAGAAACGTCGCGCCCATGACGCCGTCATCGAGAACGAGCGGCGCTTCAGGCTGCTCGTACAGGGTGTGACCGATTATGCGATTTTCATGCTCTCGCCCGACGGACACGTGACTAACTGGAATCAGGGCGCGCAACGTATCAAGGGGTATGCGACGGAAGAGATCGTTGGGTCGCACTTTTCCCGCTTCTACACATCTGAAGACATCGAGGCTGGCGTGCCCCACCGGGCGCTCACCACGGCCGCCAGAGAAGGGCGTTTCGAAGCCGAGGGATGGCGTGTCCGCCGCGACGGTACCCGTTTTCGGGCACACGTGGTCATAGACGCGATACGGGATGAGTCGGGCACCTTGATCGGCTTTGCAAAGATCACGCGTGACGTCACCGAGAAATACGAGGCCCAACAAACGCTCGAGCAGACTCAGGCGGCGCTTTTCCAGGCGCAGAAGATGGAAGCAATCGGCAAGCTCACCGGGGGCGTGGCCCACGACTTCAACAACGTATTGCAAGTGCTGCGCGGCAATCTCGACCTGCTACTGAGCCGCGCCTCGCGTGACGAATGGTCAATCGCGCGTCTCGCCAACGCGCTCGATGCGGTCGAGCGCGGTGCCAAGCTCGCCTCGCAGCTGTTGGCCTTTGGCCGCCGTCAGGCGCTTCGGCCGGTCTCGGTGAATCTCGCCACCATGATCCGCGGCATGGACGATTTGCTGCGCCGCGCGATCGGGGAAACCATCGAGGTGGAAACGGTCGTGGCCGGTGGCCTGTGGAACGCAATGGTGGACTGGCATCAACTGGAAAACGTCGTCCTGAACCTGGCGATCAATGCCCGTGACGCGATGCCGGACGGCGGGAAATTGACGCTCGAGCTTGCCAATGCCATGCTCGACGATAGATATGTTCGCTCGCTTTCCGATGTGCCAGCCGGTCACTACGTGATGTTGGCCGTCACCGATACTGGCAATGGGATGACGCAGGAAATCCTTGAACGCGCCTTCGATCCGTTCTTTACGACAAAGCCTGAAGGAGAAGGCAGCGGGCTGGGCTTGAGTATGGCCTATGGATTCGTCAAGCAGAGCGGCGGCCATATCCGCATTTACAGCGAACCGGGACACGGCACGACAATCCGCATCTATCTCCCCAGGTCGACGGCGCAGGCTTACGAGCCGGTGCGCCGTACGACCGGCCCGACACCCGGTGGAAACGAGATCGTCCTCGTCGTGGAAGACGACCACAAGGTTCAGGCGACGGTCATCGAGATGCTGAAGGAACTCGGTTATGGTGTGCTGAAAGCGGACAACGCAGAGCAGGCCCTCGCTGTCGTGAGCAGTGGCATGCATGTCGATCTTCTTTTCACTGATGTGGTTATGCCAGGAACGCTCAAGAGCCCCGAGATGGCTCGGCAGGCAAGGCGGCTACAGCCTGACTTACGCGTGCTCTTCACATCGGGCTACACGCAAAACGCCATCGTCCACGCGGGGCGTCTCGATGAAGGCGTAGAGCTTCTGAGCAAGCCCTATAGTCGCGAAGACTTGGCGTTCAAGATTCGACACGTGCTCGGTTCTCCCGGTGAGACGCTCGCGAAGGACAATGCCAGGGCGAGCGAACTGCAGGCCGCACAAACGCCGGCTCAGAACATCCTGGTGGTCGAGGACGACCCTTTGGCCTGCGAAGCCGTGTGCGAGCTGATCGAACTGCTGGGCCATCGGGTGTCTGCCACGGCGCACGCTTCGGGAGCGCTGACAGCGCTGGACCAGCGCCGGTTCGATGTGCTGCTCACCGATATCAACTTGCCCGACATGTCGGGCCTGGAGTTAGCGAAGCAAGCGAAAGCGATGTGTCCAGGCCTTGGAGTGATCTTTGCCTCAGGGAGCACCATCCCGCCGCAAATGCAACCCAGCTTCGCATGGTCCGAGCTTCCGAAGCCTTTCACTCTTGGTCAATTGGAGGCCGCGATACGAGCCGCGATCGCACGGCATCCGACATCTGTGCCAAAAGGCTCTATGTAGGTCCGACGGTAACAGATCCGGCCGGTCGTTCGAACATCTCTGTTCCGTGTTTGGCACTGTCAGAGAGCGGCTCAAGTGGATCGACACACCTCGTTCGTCGAAGCAGTAATTCGCAACGACGGCCAATCGAACATCTTGTTTCGATCCACAAGACACAGACCTGAATCGACCGGTTTAAGCGGTTAACGAGCGCAGATCAGCGGGTCACTTATCGACGTTCCGCGATTACCGTCGAGGGGACGGTCAGTCAAGAGGATGGCATAAGGATTGCGCGACTACGGTGGGCCGTGAATGCGTTTCGAAGCGCGAAGCGGCCCCGTTCGTCACGCGGCAGGTGCCGCAACACGCCCAGTGCACATTCGATGCGCTGAGACTTTGAGGCGAAGGACAACAGTGACGCTTAGTCGCTCCGCTCGGTCGCTCCAAGGTGACTTCTCATAATCATTGTGTACGCGGTGCCGGGACGGGCTGCGTATGTGCCCACTGAAAGGAGCCGTTGATATGTTCGTCCATAACAAACGCTTGCAATACACCGTCCGCGTTGCGACGCCGAACCCCGGTCTGGCTAATCTACTACTGGAGCAATTCGGCGGGCCGCAAGGCGAACTAGCCGCTGCGTGCCGCTACTTCACCTAGGCGGTCGGTGAAGACGATCCTGGCCGGAAGGATCTGTTGTTCGACATTGCTACTGAGGAACTCAGCCACCTCGAAGTCATCGGTTCGATTGTGGCAATGCTCAACAAAGGGGCGAAAGGTCAACTGGCCGAGGGCGTCGAGCAGGAGGCGGAGCTTTACAGGTCGCTCACCGGCGCCGGCAATGACTCGCATATCACCTCGATTCTGTACGGCGGCGGCCCGTCGCTGACCAACTCGGCAGGCGTACCTTGGACTGCAGCGTACATCGACACGATCGGTGAGCCCACTGCCGACTTGCGTTCGAATATCGCCGCCGAAGCCCGCGCGAAGATCATCTATGAACGGCTTATCAACGTCACTGAAGACCCTGGCATCAAGGACGCACTGGGCTTTCTGATGACGCGTGAGATCGCGCACCAGAAGTCGTTCGAAAAAGCGCTGCATTCCATTCAGCCGAACTTCCCGCAAGGCAAGTTGCCCGGTAACCCGGAATTCACAAGCGTGTACTTCAACATGTCCAAAGGGGGCGACGCTCGCGGTCCGTGGAACGAAGGCGGCGACTGGGAATTTGTGGAGGACCCACAGCCGGCTGTCGACGGTGGCGACGGAACGGCAACCGTTACGGTGTCTGAAGAAGACGTGCAGGTGCTTCAGTCGATGGCCTCGCGCACCGCATCCGATCCAACCACCGACCCGACCACCGGCGCGGACCTTGGCTCGGGTAAAGCTGTCTGAGTGCAGCAGAGAGCGTCTGACGCATGGACCGCGCTTGGGCGCGGTCCGACCCATAATCGACTTTATATGCCCACTGTTACATCAGAACGGACTTGCCAGTTCATCGGGAGCCGATTGATTAGATCGAAACGGCAGTAGTACCTTCGGCGCTCAGTTGGGGCCGCGTCGAACGACAGCGCAGACCTCGCCCTGTTGCACCCTCGGGCGGCGATGGCCGCGTTCGGTGCCGTTTGTCGTGCGTCGTCACAGTCTGCCGTCGAATCGCTGTGCACGAGGGACACGGAACGGCGTCAGGAGCACCGATGCGCGCATCATCTTGCCGCGTTTCGCCACCCTCAGCTACAACGTCGTCCGCGCTCTCCGGCAATTTCATTCCGCGGCGGGCGCAGCTATCGGGCGCGCCGCGGCCCATAGCTGCGCCGCGGCAGGTGTCGTTAATTCACGCTTCGCTTTCCAGCTTGCTTCACGGCCGGCGTTCCAGCCTCTTCTTCGGACACTTGTTGCTCGGCCAACAACGTCAGTTTTTCGTCCGTTGCCTTTTCTTCTTTTAGCGTTTCAAGCAGCAGATTCATCGCGTCGGTGTAGCCTAGCTTTTTTGCGAGCGCCGCTAATGTCCCATAGGTCGCGATTTCGTAGTGCTCAACTTTCTGCGCAGCTGCAATCAAGGCCGCGTCGAGAATGGGCCCCTGCTCGATTTCTTCAATCTGCTCCTGCCCCTCCTCAACGAGCCCCTCCATTGCAACGCACTTTACGCGCTTGAGCTTGATGTCCGTGTTTTCGACCACCTGGTCAATTCGCTCGATCTGCCCCTGTGTTTCTTCAAGATGGGTCTTGAAGGCGGCGGCAAGCTCAGGATTGGTCGCAGCTCGGGCGAGCTTGGGAAGCGCCTTAGTCAGCTGTTTCTCGGCACTATAGACGTCCGACAGCGCATGCACGAACAAGTCGTTTAAGGTTTTTGCAGCCATGAATTTCTCCGGTTGGTTTGTAGCGGCCCGCTTTTCAGCGGACGCACCCATGCATCAAAGGACCCTTTATTCCTCTCGCCGAAAGCACCGGACTACGTCTCCCGCGCCTAGACATGGTCCGGTGTAACCGCGGTATTGGAAGCAGTGCTTGTTCAGCAATGGATATGCCGCGTCCCAGAGCGCGCGATAGCGTAAGTCGGGTATACACCCATCACGCGGTCGTTACTTCACCCCCTTCTTTGCCGCCAGCGCTTGCGCCATCTCGAGATGATGCTGGATAGTCGGCAGCGCCTTTGCGGCAGCTTTTTTCAGATCTGCATTCTGTCCCTCTTGAGCTTCTTTCTGAAAGGCTGCGACCGCCTTTTGGTGTCCTTCGACACCAACGGTCTTGATATAGGCAGCGTCGAACGCCTTCCCTTTCAACGGTTTGAGCGCGTCGAGCACTGCGGGATCCGAATTATCTTTGGGAACTACGACGCCGTGCGGCGCCGCCATCTTGAGCTGAACCGTCAGCTTGGTGTGGTCAATCATCATCTGATGGGCGAAGTCTTTAACGTCCTTGTCCTGGGACTGCTTCGTGGCGAGCTTTGCCGTGTCGATCTCGGTCGAACTTGATTCGGATGCGGCCTGCACGAACGCTTTGTCGACTGGAGAGAGGTCGTTGGCTTGTGTCGTACTCGCAGCTTGTGTTTGAGCGAAGGCTGGCGAGAAAGCGCCAAGTAGCGCGACGATTGTCGTTGCGCGGATAGCCATATTTGTTTTCACGGGATGCTCCCTGGATTGAAATGTCGGGCTTAAGAATGAGCAACTGCTGTGCCGAGGCCTCGGCCTTCTTGTCCGCCGAGTGCGTGCGTTGCCAGGTCGCGGCTGAGGCATGGTCGATGCTGAAGGTAGTTGCAGGAAATGCGAATGGGAAGTTTCCTTCTTATCGGCGACTAAAACCAGACAGGCCTGCTAATGAACAACGCCGAATCCAACCTCACTCAGTCGCAACCGAGGGATATTCAGGCGAAGACGCCTCCTGAGACGCCTGCGACCGAGACCGACCGGGCCGATCTAGAAGTCATGGTGAGAGGTTACGTCGGCGCGGACGCGCCACCGTTGTCGTACGACGGACCCAGCGGGACCAAAATCCGCTGCCATCGGTCGGTAGCGACGTATGGATCATAAATTCAGGTTCGCGGCAACGAATTGCAGGACCGACAGACCGGAGGCGACATGCGTGCGACCATAACACTCCTTGGATGCGGCGCCCCGCCGATCGACCCATCCCGTGTGCTCGCACTCATGGCTGACGAGGGGCTTGTTTGCAGTCACCAGCTGGGTCAGCGGCGTCTCGAATTTAACTGCTATGGCGAAGCCTCGGCGTTTCGCCGATTCGCGTCGCGGGCAATGATGCTGCCCGGCGTTACTTCCGTCACGTTGCAGCGTACCGACTGTGTCGAGCAACGCAGCCCGAGTGCATCGTATTAGTTTCCATCGGGCAGTATTGCCACCGGCAGCGAGCGTTTTTGCCACGTCGCCTCGTAAAAGCATTTGATGTTAGAGGTGATTTCGGCAGTGACTTCCTTGCCTTCGAGAAAGTCGTCGATATTTTTGTAGCTGATACCGTAGCTATCTTCGTCGGGACGCTGAAGGGTCAGCAATTCCAGATCCGCGGTGGGCACTTTCATGACCAAACGATCCTCGGCGCCCAGCGACCGGGCCAGCGCACGGACGCGACGCTTCGTCAGGCCAGAAAGCGGCAGTACGTCGTACGGGCGCTCGTCCAGCTTCACGATGGGCAATTGACGGCGGCAAGCGAAGGCCCAGGAAAAGCGTAGAAATTCACTGTATTGCCCCGCATATAGGCATGGATTGAGCGTGCCGTCGCAAGCGACCATCCCAGCCGGATAAGGTCGTTGGCGGGATTCCAGATGACCGCCCGGCCTGCTAACGGCTCCCGGATCATCCAAATTCTATGTCGGGCACAAGGCTGTCCAGGACAATCCCAAAAGGAGGTAAAACGGGCCAAGCGTCGCCACATTGAGTTGATTCGACGTAACGGAGCTCACCTTGCAATCTGGCCCGCCATTTGCCGGCGCCTCGCCACGTTTGATGTTCGTCGCGCGATGAACTCAGCGGCTCAGCGGGCTGGGCGATGGGTTGTGTTCATTCTAAAGCTCCGGCCGCGCGAGATCCCCGTCGACAATCGCAATGCCGCGCTGCTGCGCCGCCGCTACGGCGCCCGTACTCGTACTAAACGGGCCGATGTCTGGGGCGCCATCAAACGGATAAAGCAGTCGGCCGTCAGTCTTGCGCACCACCTTCAAGGTTCCGTAGAACCCACTCGAAAGCGATCCGCGATAAGAGGCATATATTTGGAAGTCGCTTTGAGAGTGACCAGGCATCGCAGGCACAGATTTCGACTGGAAGAGAACGATTTTAGGGCGTCTACCGGTTGCACCCATCATGGCTCCTCGCGCTTCAGGCTGTTCAACCGTGTCCAGCAAATGCCGGTCCTTAACACCGCACGGGCTCATGTTCAGCCTGGAGCTGCCGGAAAGCGCCGCATCCGGCGATGCCTCGATAAGGCTTTGCGGCGATAGCGATCATTTCTTCCTCTCCGATAGAGTCTGCGCGGCGATAAATGCATTGAACTCGAGCTCATGCATCTTCATGCGTCTTTCTGGTTGTCTTTAGTTCGCGCTCCCATTGCGCCCATAGACTACTGCTCTCGCCGTTCTTGTCGTTGAGATAAACGGCGAGTGCCGCGCCAAGGAGCAACAGAACCACCGTCGTCGTTAACATTTCCGCCACCTTCCAGAACGGGTTCACCACATTGCGTCGCCACATGCGCGCCGATGAAACGCGCGCGGTGGAGGGCAGGAAGAGCCACTTCCGGGTCCTTCCCGCGGCCGCGATCATCGTTTCATAGTATGACGAAGGACTTGCTCGCGTCGACGTGAATTTCAATTAGGAATGGCGAATGTCTGTAGATCGGCACCCAAGCGTGCGTCCAGCGCCACCGACGACATTTGATGGGCACGACGCTTGCGCTGCTTGAAAGGCCGCGGCTGAAAGCGGGCTTTACGCGTTCACTTACTATTTGGATGATCCCATGAAACTTCTAACCACTCGAGATGGACTGCCCCGGCTGTCATGGGCCTCAATAATCGCTGGCGTCATCCTTTCGATGATCGTCTACCTCATCATGAGCGTTCTCGGTACGGCCATTGGGGCGTCGCTGCTGTCGCCAATGTCGAAGCCCGATCCGTTGCACGGGTTTGGCTTTGGGTCCGGGGTTTGGGTCATCGTCACCACGGTACTGGCAGTCTTTGTTGGCTCCTACTACGCGGGCCGCTGCGCACCGGTGCTGGGCTGGCTGCACGGCCTATTGTCCTGGGCGGTGATGACGCTGCTTATTGTGTACGGCATGACGTCGCTGATCACCGGCGCGGTCAGTACTGCCGGCAGTGTCGCCGCAACGACGGCGCAGGTAGGCGCGACTGCCGGAAACCAGGCGGGCACCAACACGTCGATGGTTGATACCGCGAAACAGCAAGTACAAGCGGCAGTCGCCTCGGCAGCATCGGCCGCGTCAGGTCCGCAGGCCGAGCAAACGGCGCGTGAGACGGCCGATACAGCTGCTCGGGGCGTGGCGCGTGCGAGCTGGTTCTCCTTTGCCGCGCTTGTCGTGGGCGCGATCATCGCAATCGTCTCTGGCGGCGCCGGCTTTCGCCACCAGCCGCCGTTTGAAGAAAGCGCCGGCACAGCAACTGGCGTTGATCCGTCACCGGGGCGCAACCGTGCAGTGCCAAGAGACGGTCGTGCATGAGGGAACGGTGCTGTGGCTTGCGACCCGGATCCGGGAGACGTGCTGATGAGAAGGAGTTATGCGTGAAGAAGAACCTTCCGCTGCGGTACCAGCGCCTGATCCTTCCGACGCAGTGCTAGCAGTGCGGTTGGGCAGAGACCACGTGCATAGACCTGTTGGTCCTTTGACATGTTCTGGATAACTTGAAATGGCACAAACGACAACCGGGGTATTAGTTCGTTTTCGGCGGCATTGATGAACCTAAGGAAGTCGGCCGCTAGCACGAAAGGGCCTCCAGGTTCGTAAGTGTCGGTCGCCTTTCATTGGATCTAGTTACTCATGACCGCTCCCATCCCATTAGGCCGGTGAACGTGGCATGTGCACGATGAATCGAGTCCCGCGTTCCGTCGATTCGACGCTTATCCTGCCCTGGTGCGCGAGGGCAATGCAGCGGCAGATGTAAAGGCCCAGGCCCACACCGGCTGCGGTCCCACTGTGGTTAGGAGAAACCGCCCTTGTCAGCGGATCGAAAAGCGTAGGAAGCGCGGCCTCCGGTATCGGATCGCCTGCGTTCGAAACGATCACGGTCACCTGTTCGTCTTGACCCTTAGCTTCGACGACAATCGGACCCGAGCCATATCGCACGGCATTGGTCAGCAAATTGACCATCAACTGTCCGAGCCGGCTCGCATCCCATCGGCCTTGCAGTGTGCCCCCAAGACGCAGGTCGATGTGCGCATTTGGGTATGACGCGCGCACTTCGTCCGCCGCGTCGGCACAGATACGCCCCATATCCTGCGACGTAAAGCTGACCGGCATTGCGTCACCCAGACGGGTGCGTGTGAAGATGAGCAAGTCGTCGATCATCTGTTTCATGCGCATTGCTCCGCGCTGTACGAATGCGACCGCTCTCACACTGGCTGAAGACAGGCTTTCGTCGT
>Ga0105238_10005657_pt1 | contig 12353 bp, 11 predicted proteins | sample KBSC34metaG_FD_81526 | JGI IMG/M metagenome (GOLD analysis project Ga0105238, IMG submission 81526) | Corn rhizosphere microbial communities from Kellogg Biological Station, Michigan, USA - KBS C3-4 metaG | ecosystem: Host-associated > Plants > Roots > Rhizosphere > Soil | place: Michigan, USA... | reverse complement strand
CGCCACTATCGGGCTCCGGCATCTGCATGGCGGCAATGTGGCGGGGTGCCGGGAGGGGGTCAAGGCCCGGGCGGGACCGGACGCGAAAAACCGCACCAAACGGGTGCGGTTTGTCAGGCGATCCAAGGTCTTAGAGGACGGCCGGCAACGGCCGCGGCAGGCTTAGCCCTGGCGGGCCTTGTAGCGCGGGTTGGTCTTGTTGATGACGTAGACGCGGCCCTTGCGCCGGACGATGCGACAGTCCTTGTGGCGGCGCTTGGCCGATTTCAGCGAGTTGACGACCTTCATGACACTTACCTTCGAGAACGCTTGCCGACCCTTCGGGGAGGCCGGAAAATAGGCATCCGGCCCCTGCCTGTCAACCCTGGGTCGGTGGGCGCTGGAATCCCCCATGAATCCTGGCCAAATCACGGTCCGGCGCCTGTTGCCCGAGGAAGCGGGGCTCTTTCGTAGCATCCGGCTGGAGGCCTTGGCGACCAGCCCCGAAGCCTTCGCCACGACGCTGGCCAAGCAGGCCGCCGACCCCCTCGCCCATTTCGCCCAGACCCTGACCGAGGCGGCCGTCTTCGGCGCCTTCCTCGACAGCGAGATCACCGGCATGGCCGGGCTCTACCGCGAGCAGGGCGAGCGAAAGCAGCATCGGGGGGTGCTCTGGGGCATGTATGTGCGCCCCGCCGCCCAGGGCCGGGGCCTCGGCCGGGCGCTGCTGCGCGCCGTGCTGGCTCATGCCCAAGGGGAGCTCGAGCAGGTCCACCTCTCGGTCGTCAGCGACAATGAGCCGGCCCGCCGGCTCTATGAGAGCGAGGGCTTCACCGCCTACGGGCTGGAGCCCCATGCCCTGAAGCAGGGCCGGCGCTATCTCGACGAGATCCTGATGGTGCGACTTCTGAGGCCGGTGCCATGACGAATTTCGAACCGCCGCTCGACGACGCTCGTCTGGACAAGCTGCTCGACGCGATACGCGTACGGGCCAAGCGCGATCCCGGGGATGAGAAGGTGCGCGCGGACTTGGCCTTTTTCCTGTTCCAGAGGCTCTGCGGCGCAAAGGCGGATGGCGACCTCGCCCGCCGGGACGCTTTGCTGGACGAGCTGCGCGATCTCGCCCGGCGCCATCCGCGCCATGCGCCCAGCCGCGAGAATCTGGCCAAGGGCCTCGTCAACGCGCATCTGGAAGCGCCCGGGGAGGGCGCGCTCGCCCGTCGGGCCCCTCTCCTGGATGAGCTGCGGGCGCTGGTCTGGAGCGGAGCGCAGGAGGCCGCGGTGCGGGAAGCCTTGGCGCTGGCGCTCTTCAACGCGCTGGCGGAGCCCCTGGCCGAGGGCGACCTCGCTGCCGCCGATTCCCTTCTGGAGGAGTTGCGCACGCTGGCCCGGGGCTATCCCGATGATGCGCCCACCCGTGAGCGGTTGGCCTCCGGCCTATGGAAGACGCTCATCGGGGCCTCGGCGCAGCAAGACCTCACCCGCGAGGATGCCTTGCTGAATGAGTTGCGGGCGATCGCCCGGACCTATCCCGAGGATGCGCCGTTGCGTAAGCCCTTGGCCGGTGCTCTCTACGACGCGCTGAAGCATGCCAGGGCTGCGGGCAATTTCGCGCGCGGGGATGGCCTGCTGGATGAGCTCCGGTCGCTGGAGCGGACCTACCCCGGCGACCCGCAGACTCGCCATCACCTCGCCGGTGCTCTCGTCGGCAAGCTGAGCCATGCCAAGGCGGAGCGCGATTTCGCCCTCAGAGACAGAATACTGGACGAGCTTCGCGCTCTGGCCCGGGTCTATCCCGGCGATTCTTCCGTGGCCGGCTGGCTGGCGTTCGCCTTCGGTAGCTTCGCCGACGCCCTCGCGGAGAACAGCATCGTCCCGGGGGACGCCCTGCTGGACGAGCTCCGCCTGCTCGCCCGAAATCATCCCGACGCCGGACAAGTCCGCGAGGCGCTCGGCGATAGTCTCTTCAACGCGCTCGACCATGCCGTAAGGGCGGGCAATTTCGCGGGCCGCGACGCGCTGCTGGGCGAGCTGCGCCTGCACAGCCGGCGCCATCCCGAGGACGCAATGCTGCGCGAGCGCCTGGCCATGAGCCTGGTCAATAGCATCACCAGCACCAGGCAGGAGGGAAACGCCGCCCGCCGGACACTCCTCCTGAACGAGCTGCGGCATTTGGCCGAGGACTTTCCCGAAGAGCCAGAGCTGCGCAAGCAGCTGACCATGGGCCTCTTCAATGCTCAGAACCAGGTCCTGGCGGCGGGGGACTTCGACAGCGCGGACAGGATACTGGTCGAGCTGAATGATCTTGTCCGGCGTCATCCTTCCGAAATGCCGGCCTATGAACAGCTCGCCAGGGGGCTCGCCAATTTGCTGGTCGCCGCACTCGCGGCAGGGGATGCCGCCCACCGGGATGGCGCGCTTAACGGGCTGCGCAGCTTGGCCGAGGTGCTCCCCGCCCACCCCTTGATCTGCGAGTGCCTGGCCAAGGGTCTTTTCAACACGCTGGAACATGCCAAGGCCGTGAGCGACCTCCCGCGTCGCAATGCCTTGCTCGAGGAGCTGCGCGGGCTGGCAAGGACCAACCCCGATCATGAGACCCTGCGCAAGGCGCTGGCCGCGGCCTCTTTGTAGACTCGAGCCGAATCAGAGGACGGATCGATCGCGCGTCAGCTTCCCTGAGACGACGACCTGCGATGGGTCTATTGTCGACGAGCCTGCGCTTGAATTGGAAGCTGGACATGTCCGACAGGGTTGAATTCCTCCACGACGACGCGCCCGACTTCATGATCGAGGAAACCCGCTTCATGGCGGAGTTCGGCGAGGTCCGCGTCGTCTGCCGTATCGATCGCTCGGGCTGGTATATGAAGTTCGGCTCCAACAAATCCGGCCCGCGCGGCCGGGCGGCCGTCTTCGAGAAGAACCGGACGCTCATCGAGCGCGCCGCCGAACGCAAGATCCTGGCGGGGGATTTCGACAGCAAGAGCTGGGATGCCGATCCTGCCACCTGGTCCATCCTGCTGACGGGCGAAGATCTGAAGGGCGCGTAGCGCCCGTGCCAGCGCGGCGGCGGCAGTCATATTTTCGCCGAATCGACTGGCGGGGACAAAAATAAGCCCAGACGGCATTAAGCCATTTGTAGAGGATGTCGGCTAGCTTGCCGGCTCATGCGGTGGCGCTGCGGCTGCAACGGGAGGAAATCATGCGACGGATAATGGGGGCGGCCATGCTGGGCGCCGCGCTTGCGCTCGGAATGTCGGTCGAGACGGGCCATGCTCAGGATAGTGCGAAGCCCAATATCCTGGTCATCTGGGGCGACGATATCGGGTGGTTCAACACCAGCGCCTATAACCGCGGCATGATGGGTTATCGCACCCCCAACATCGACAGCGTCGCGACCGGCGGCATGATGTTCACCGACGCCTATGGGCAGCAGAGCTGCACCGCGGGACGATCCGCTTTCATCACCGGGCAGTCGCCGCTGCGCACCGGGCTGCTGAAGGTCGGGCTGCCGGGCGCGCCCGAAGGTCTGTCCGGCGATGACCCGACGATCGCCGAGTTGCTGAAGCCCCTGGGCTATACGACCGGCCAGTTCGGCAAGAATCATCTGGGCGATCGCGACGAGCATCTGCCGACCAATCACGGCTTCGACGAATTCTTCGGCAATCTCTATCACCTGAATGCCGAGGAGGAACCCGAGCATCCCGATTATCCCCAGGATCCCGAATTCAAGGCGAAGTTCGGTCCGCGCGGCGTGATCCACAGCTATGCCGGCGGCAAGATCGAGGACACCGGTCCGCTGACCAAGCAGCGCATGCAGACCATCGACGGCGAGATCCTCGCGGCGACCGAGGATTTCATCGGCCGGGCGCATCAGGCCAACAAGCCCTTCTTCGTCTGGTTCAACACCTCCCGCATGCATATCTGGACCCATCTGCAGAAGGAATCCGAGGGGAAGACCGGCCTGGGGGTCTATGCCGACGGCATGGTCGAGCATGACGATCAGGTCGGGCAGCTGCTGAAGAAGCTCGACGACCTCGGCCTGACCGCCAACACCATCGTCATCTACTCGACCGACAATGGCGCCGAGCTGATGACATGGCCGGACGGCGGCATGATTCCCTTCCGCGGCGAGAAGAACACCAATTGGGAAGGCGGCTACCGCGTACCGTTGATGGTCCGCTGGCCCGGGCATATCCAGCCGGGCCAGGTTTCGAATGTGATCATTTCTCAGGAAGACTGGCTGCCCACCCTGCTGGCGGCGGCCGGCGAACCGGACATCAAGGACAAGTTGCTGGCGGGCGACAAGGTCGGCGACAAGACCTTCAAGGTCCATCTCGACGGCTACAACTTCCTGCCCTATCTCACCGGGCAGACGAAGGAATCGCCGCGCAAGGAATTCTTCTACTTCAGCGACGACGGGCAGCTCGTCGCGCTGCGCTATGGGCGCTGGAAGCTGGTTTTCGCCGAACAGCGGGCCCATGGCCTCGATGTCTGGCAGGATCCCTTCGTGACCCTCAGATTTCCAAAGCTCTTCGACCTGCTGGGCGACCCCTTCGAGCGCGCGGATCACGAGGCCATCGACTATGCCCATTGGCGGATCGAGCATGTCTTTCTTCTCCTTCCGGCCCAGGCCTATGTCGGGAAGTTCCTGCAGACTTTCGCGGACTTCCCGCCCCGCCAGAAGCCTGGCAGCTTCAACCTCGACGCCGTGATTCAAACCCTGCAAACTGGAGGGGAAGGTCTGCCGAACAACTAGGCGAACCGCCCGCCTCGTCGTTTCTCGCAAAGGCACGCCTGAATCGAGGAGGCAACATGATGACCGGGAGTCGGAATCCAACAAGGATCGGCCGCCGCGCTTTGCTCGCCGGCATGGCCATGATGCCGGTCGCTGGGGCGCTGATCGCCCGGACCGCATCCCCCGCCCAGGCGCAATCCTCCGCCGATCCCCTGGCCTCGTGGAACGACGGCGCGGCCAAGCGCGCCATCCTCGATTTCGTCCGCGAGACGACGGATCCGGCGAGCCCTCACTTCGTGCCGCCGGAGGCCCGCATCGTCACCTTCGACCAGGACGGGACGCTCTGGGTCGAGCAGCCCATGTACACCCAGGTGGTGTACTGCCTCGATCGCGTGCCGGCGGTGGTAAAGGCGAAGCCGGAATTGGCTGGCGTGGAGCCCTTCAAGACCGTTCTCTCCGGCGACCGCGCGGCGCTGGCGAAACTGTCGATGAAGGACATTGAAACCATCGCCGCTGCGACCTTGTCCGGCATGTCGGTGGAGGGGTTTGTCGCCGATGTGCGGGACTGGATGGCAAAGGCCAAGCACCCCCGCTGGAACCGGCCTTACACCGAGCTGGTCTATCAGCCCATGCTCGAGGCGATGCAGTATCTGCGCGCCCATGGCTACAAGACCTATATCGTCACCGGCGGCGGCCAGGATTTCGTCCGCGTCTTTGCCGGGCAGGTCTACGGCATCCCGCCGGAGCAGGTCGTCGGCACGGCCGGGGAGGTCAAATACGGCTATGCCGCGAACGGCACGCCCCTGCTGACGAAGGAGCCGAAGCTGCTGTTCGTCAACGACGGTCCCGGCAAGGTCGAAGGCATCCATCTCATGATCGGGCGCCGGCCCGGGGCGGCCTTCGGCAATTCGACGGGCGACCGGCAGATGCTGGAATACACCAAGGCCGGCGAGGGCGCGCGGCTCGCCATGCTGGTGCTCCATGACGACGACAAGCGCGAATATGCCTATGGACCGGCAGAGGGGCTGCCGGACAGCAAGATCGGCACCTTCACCCAGGCCCTGGACGACGAGGCGCAGCAGCAGGGCTGGGTCGTCATCCGCATGAAGCAGGACTGGAATCGCATCTTCGCCTTCGAATAAAGGCGCAGTCCGCGCGCCCCTCCCGTCGCTGTTTCGCTCCGCCTACTGCCGTGCCATGGCGATCCGGATCACGTCCTCCGCCGAGACGAGATGGTCCGAGTTCTCCGCCGCATCGGCAATGGCGAGCTGCACGCCCTTCACTCGTCCGTTGAAACCATTGCCGCGCGAGCCATAGTCCGGAGAGACGGGCGCCCCGCTGTCCACGCCGACGTCGCAGCCGTCGTCGGCAGAGAAGACCATGGCCTGCGTCATCGGGATCGGCCCTTCGCCGGCCTTCTTGCCGTCGACATAGAGGGTCACCTGGCCACCCTTGCCGAGGCCACCACCCGCATAGGCAAACTCCATGCGCACCTGGCGTTCGCCTGCCGGCATCGCTTCGGCGGCCTCGACGTAGAAGTGCTTCACCCCGGCCAGATTATAGCAGTATTTGAGCTTGCCGTTCTTGGCGTAGAGGCTCCAGCCGCCGATGTTCGCGCCCTGGGCGATGATCACGCCCTCGGCGCCCGACGTCGGCACCTCGATCTCGGCCGTGACGGAATGCGACTTGTTCTTGATGTTGAGAACGCAGTTCTCCGACAGGCGGCCCATACCGCCGAAGAGCAGTTGGGTATTCCCCTTGATGAGCACGGGGCGGCCCGCGGTATCCGGATTCATCTTCTCGATGACCCGGTCGTCGATGGGCAGAACGTTGTAGCGCGTCGCCTCGATCAACCAAAGTCGTTGCAGCTCCCGCAGCTTGTCCGGCATCTGCTTCGACAGGTCGTCCGACTGGCTCCAATCCTTGCTGGTGTCGTAGAGCTCCCAGACGTCGTCGTCGAGCGCCACGGTCTTCCGGCCCATCAGCACCCAGGGTGTCCCGTGCTTCGTCACGGCGGTCCAGCCCTTGTGGTAGATGCCGCGGTTGCCGAACATCTCGAAATACTGCGTCTCATGCCGCTCCGCGGCACCGGCGTCGCTGAAGGAATACAGCATGCTGACGCCTTCGATGGGCCGCTGATGCACGCCGTTCACCGAAAGCGGCTCGGGCAGCCCCGCGGCCTCGAGGATGGTGGGCGCGATGTCGATGACATGGTGGAACTGCGAGCGCATCTCGCCTTTGGCGCTGAAGCCCTTCGGCCAATGCACGATGGTGCCGTTGCGCGTCCCGCCCCAATGGGAGGCGACCTGCTTGGTCCACTGATAAGGCGTGCTCATGGCATGCGCCCAGCCCACGGCATAGTGATTGTAGGATTCCGGGCCGCCGAGCTTGTCGTAGCGCTCCATGAGGAATTCCGGCGTCTCGAGAGCGGCGAGGCCGTTGAAATTTGCCATCTCGTTATAGGCGCCGTTCAACGTGCCTTCCGCCGAGGCACCGTTGTCGCCGACGATGTAGTAGACGAGGGTATCGTCGAGAATGCCGAGCCTCTTCAAGCCGTCGAGCAGGCGCCCGACATGATGGTCGGTGTATTCCAGGAAGCCCGCGTAGACCTCCATCTGGCGGCGGAGAATGGGCTTGAGGGCCTCCGGCATGTCGTCCCAGGCGGGGATCTCGTCATGACGCGCCGTGAGCCGGCAATCCGCCGGGATGACGCCCAGCGCCTTCTGCCGGACGATGGTCTCCTCCCGCAGCTTGTCCCAGCCTTGGTCGAACTTTCCCTTGTATTTGTCGGCCCAGTCCTTGGGCACATGATGCGGCGCGTGGGTGGCACCCGGCGCGAAATAGGCGAAGAAGGGCTTGTCCGGCGCCAGCGCCTTCTGTTGTGACACCCAGGCCATGGCCTTGTCCGTCATATCGGCCATGAAGTGGTAACCCTCTTCGGGCGTCGCATTCGGCTCGATCGGCGTGGTGCCCTCATACAGAGTGGGGTACCACTGGTTCGCCTCGCCGCCGATGAAGCCATAGAAATACTCGAAGCCGCCGCCGCCCGTGGGCCAGGCGTCAAAGGGCCCCACCGGGCTCGTCTCCCACACCGGCACTTCGTGGCATTTGCCGAACTGCGCCGTGGAATAGCCGTTGAGCTTCAAGGTTCGCGCCAGCGGCGAGACGGTATTGGGCAGCACGGAGCTGTAGCCCGGCGCGCCGGTGGCGATCTCGGTGATGCCGCCCATGCCCGCGGAGTGATGGTTGCGCCCGGTCAGCAGGGCCTGGCGCGTCGGCGAGCAAAGGGCGGTGGTGTGGAAGCGGTTGTACTTCAGCCCGCCCGCCGCCAGCTTTTCCGCATTCGGGGTCTGGCAGGGACCGCCGAAGGCGCTCGAGGAGCCGAAGCCCGCATCGTCGATCAGGATGATCAGCACGTTGGGCGCGCCTTTCGGCGGACGCAGTTGTTCGATGGGCGGGAATCTGGTGTCGGGATCCTTCGCGTCATAGGTGATCAGGCCGGTGCGCGCGGGCGTGGCCATCGGAAGATGGGAACGATGCCGCCTGTCCTCGCCGTTCATGGTCCGCATCCTTTCGCTTCGCAGGTGAGGGGACGAGGGCTTGCCGGGATGATCGAGCGCCGATCCTCTGCCGCGTTCGGCAGCACGACCGGCGGCGGTCGAGTGCCGCTCGCTCGCTAGAACCGGAAGCCGACGCCGATGATCGGGCCCTGCTGATTGATATCGTATTTGAAGTTGCCGTCCTGGTGATTCATCGAGAGGTAACGGTATCCGACATAGGCGGAGACCGACTCGTTGATGTCGTAGCCGATACCGCCATAGATCTGCCAGGTCAGGTCGCCATTGGGTCCGCCGCCGACATCGCCCAATGCATTGGCGACGAACCCGCCGCCGATGGGCAGGATCGTGCGCAGACCGACCACGGGATCCGCCCAGGTATCGCCGCCATTGTCCGATCTCGGCGGGAGCAACGCCCCGGAGAAGCTCAGCTCGTTGTCGATGGACATGATCCGCACGCCCATGAGACCGTCCAGCTTGAATGCATCTGAATCGATGAACCGATAGCTGCCGTCGAGCGTGACGATGATTTCCCTCGTGGTCAGGGAAGGCTGGCCGAGGATGGGTGCGAAGCCGCCGCTCGTTCCCGACAATTTCGCATAATCGAAATCGAGCAGGATTCCCCAGCGCCGGTAGCGCGCCTCGCCAAGAACCATCAGCCCGCCTTGCAGATTGCTGAGCACATCGCCGATGCTGGCATCGAAGGAAGCGGCGTTTCCGCGGGGACCGACGACGTCGCCGCTGATGCCGGCAAGCCAGAGATAGGGGGTGAGTTGGAAGGTCCAGCCGGGTGCGGGTCCTGCATCTTGCGCCCGGGCGCTGCCGATCAACGGCACCAAAGCGAGGGCCATGCCCAGCAACACCCCGCGGATGGACCGCCGCTTCCGCCGCGTCATTGCGTTCCCCCTTTTGCCGCTCTGACCACAAGGTCGCGCGGCCATTGCCGAGACGGAAGCACGGCTCGAATTCGCAACCGCAGCTGCGCTGTTTGCCGTATATCCCGGCCTCGCGCTTGACTATCTTCCCCGCTTCCTGCCGAGGCAAGGTCCATTCGCGCCGCCGGACACGGAGCCCTTAAAGTGTCATTTCCCCCGCAGATCGGCTGCCGGGCCGAGCTGCGGGGGCACATCCTTCAAGCCACCGGTCCCGATCAGATTCCACTCGCCCTCAGTGACTCCCGCCGGGCTGCGAAAGCTTCTCCAGCACCTGATCGATGGAGAAGCTCGCGGCCTTCTGGCGTGGTGGAAAGTCGATGAAGGTCGCGAGGAATTTCCCGACGAGCTTTTGCGCGGGCACGAACAGGAAGACGTGATCGATCATCCAGTCGTAATAGGTGTTCGAGGTGATATCCGCCCTTTCATAGGGATCGGTCCGCAGGTTGAACAGCTTCGGCACCCGCAAGACCACCATCGGTTCCGCCCAGATCAGCAGTGTGCCGACGACCCGCTGTTCCAGGAAGACAACCTTCCAATTGTCATACCGCATCGCCATCAGATCGCCGTCGTCGGAGAAGTAGAAGAACTCCACCCGGGGGCTTTCCTTCTTTTCCCCCTTGAAGTAGGGCAGGAAGTTGTAGCCGTCGAGATGAACCTTGTAGGTTCGCTTCCCGATCTTGTGGCCCTTGCGGAGCTTCTCCGTGATATCGGGCTCGCCGGCGGCGGCCAGCAGGGTCGGCAGCCAGTCGAGATTGCTGATGATCTGATTGCACACGCTGCGGGGTTCGATGACGCCGGGCCAGCGCACCAGCCACGGCACCCGGAAGGCCCCTTCCCAGTTCGAATCCTTCTCATTCCGGAAAGGCGTCATGCCGGCATCCGGCCAGGAGTTCATATGCGGGCCGTTATCGGTGCCGTAGATGACGATCGTATCCTCGGTGATCCCGAGAGCGTCCAGATGCTGGAGCAGCTCGCCGACCCATTTGTCATGATCGATCATGGCGTCGTGGTACTCGGACTGCCAGCGGCCGGACTGCCCCCTACTGGCGGGCTTCGCATGGGTCCGGAAATGCATCTTCGAGGCGTTGGCCCAGACGAAGAAGGGCTTCTTCGCCTTGACCTGCCGGGCGATGAAATCCTTGGTCTTGGCGGCGATCTCGTCGTCGATCGTCTCCATCCGCTTTCTGGTCAGCTGGCCGGTATCCTTGATGGTCTGGGTCCCATCGGCCTTGGCCTTGCAGTCGAGCACGCCGCGCGGCCCGAAGTTCTTGCGGAAGTCGGGGAAATCCTTCTCCGGGGGATAATCGCGCAGCTCCGGCTCCTCGCAGGCGTTCAGGTGGTAGAGGAAGCCGAAGAACTCGTCGAATCCATGGTTTGTCGGCAGGAATTCGTCCTTGTCTCCGAAATGGTTCTTGCCGAATTGGCCGGTGGCGTAGCCCAGCGGCTTCAGCAGCTCGGCGATGGTCGGATCCTCCGCCCGCAGGCCCAGGTCGGCGCCGGGCAACCCCACCTTGCTCAATCCCGTGCGAAAGACGCATTGCCCCGTGATGAAGGACGACCGGCCCGCCGTGCAGCTCTGCTCGGCATAGCTGTCGGTGAAGATCATTCCTTCCTCGGCGATGCGGTCGATATTGGGCGTGCGGTATCCCATCAGGCCTTTCGAATAGGCGCTGATGTTGGATTGCCCGATATCATCCCCCCAGATGACCAGGATATTCGGCTTTTTTTTGGCTGGCATTCCTCACACTCCTTCGTTGGTGACGTCAGGACCTGCCATCGAGACGGCTGACATCGCTCACAGGAAGATTCCGATGAAGCTGAACGCGCCGATCAGAAGCAGGATGATGGCGACCGCCATGCTGATCGGCCGCATGGCGATATAGGCGAAGTCCGGCTGCTCCAGCCGCCTCAGGATTCTGAGATGCTGGATCACGGCGGCGAGAAGCGCCAGCAGGCCCAGCAGGATGAAGCTGCCGCCGACGAGCAGGGTGCTCCGCATCGGGTCGGAGGGGCCGTGGAGGCCCATGGCCTCCAGCGAGGCATGGATCTTGCTGATGCCGAACCCGAAGCCGATCAGCGCCAGCGACGTCCGGATCCATGAATTCAGCGTCCGGTCGGCGGCCGCCCGATTGCGCTCCTTGGCAAGCTCGGTCGCGATATTGCCGCTGGATGAAGGCCCATCCATGCTCGGTACCCGTTCCCCCCTGGGCGCTCGGCTTGCTGCCGGCCGCCTATTCTAGCCGTCGGTTTGTTTCCGAAGCCTTAGTTCGACGACGAAGTCCTTCGGCGCCCGCTTGAATATCAGGGCTTGCAGCGCGGCCGGGCCAAGCACCCGGCTGATCTCGGTGAAGGCAAAAAACGGGATCAAGGCGATGGACATCAGAGTCCCCACCATGATCACCCCATCGATTCCGCCGCCGCCAAATCCGGGCATGCTCTGAAGGATCGCTTTGCCGTACCAGAGCCCGACGATCACATGTTCGACGACATGGAAGCATATGAAGACGATCGCGAATAGCAAGGACTTGAGCAAGACCGGGTAGATGAGCGGTCTGTCTTCAAACCGATGTCCCAGACGCAGATCCTGGGCGACCAGCATCACCTTGGCCAGAATCAAAGCATTCACGGCCGCGAAGCCGTAGGGCGTGAAGCCGATATGGTGCTGCTCCAGGACGATCGACTCGTGAATCGTGAAGAGCCCGAACCAGACGAATAGATAAAGAAATATGAAGACCAGCTCCCGGACCTCGTGAGCGACCTTCTCCTTCACATTATGGTGATGCTTCCCGTCGGAGCGCTGCTCCGTCGGAGCGCCATCATTGCCGGCGAGCCTCGGATCACGAGTCATTTGGTTCTGCGCTCCCTTATCGTCACCTTGCGCCGTCGCGAGATATCGCCTGCGTCGGGGACCGCCGGTGCTACTGCAGGAGCATCCTCGTGACGCCGGTCGCCATTGGACTTTGACTCCATGGAGGGGCAATCTAACATGGAAGCTGGATTGCGGTTCACTTTTGCTACACCGAGGCGCCCTCAGGGCCCCTGCAGGAGCGCCATGACGCGGCTCGCTCGCGACCCCTGGAAGCACCCTAGCAAGGAGATTTTCCGGCCGGACGCCCGTGTTCGAGCTGCAGCTCGGCGCGCGGTTCT
>Ga0105238_10005655_pt1 | contig 12354 bp, 8 predicted proteins | sample KBSC34metaG_FD_81526 | JGI IMG/M metagenome (GOLD analysis project Ga0105238, IMG submission 81526) | Corn rhizosphere microbial communities from Kellogg Biological Station, Michigan, USA - KBS C3-4 metaG | ecosystem: Host-associated > Plants > Roots > Rhizosphere > Soil | place: Michigan, USA... | reverse complement strand
GGGCGCCTGCGCCCGCTCGGCGTGGCCGTGGATCGCGGGGCGTACGAGCTGGACCCGAATGGGGGCAGCGCCGGCGCCGCGGGCGGGGGAGCGGGCGGCCAGGCCGGCGCGAGCGCGGGCGGCGGTGGCAACGGAGCCTCCGCCGGTGTCGGCGGAGCCGCGGGTTGGGGGGGCGGCGGGTCGGTGGGGCGGGGCGGAGCTGCCGCGCCAGGAGGCGAAGGGGGCCAGAGAGCCGGCGCCGGGACGTCGGGTACCATCTCGGGCGGTGTGTCGGGCGGAATCTCGGGCGGAATGTCGGGCAGCTCCGGTTTCGGAGTGGGGGGCGCAGCCGGCAACGCCGGTGGTGCTCGGGCCGGCGGGGCGGGTGGCGGCGGGGCACCGGCGGCCGGAAAGTCGGAGGGCGACGGTTGCGGGTGCGCGGTGACCGATTTCGGGCCGGACCCGCTCGCCCTGCTCTGTGCCGCTCTCCTCCTCGCAAGCCGCCGGCGGGCGCGCCAGGCGTGAGCGGCACAGCTCACTTCACTTCACTTCACCTTGCAGCGGGTCTGCGTGCTCTCGTCGGCGCTCGTCAGCACGGTGCTCTGGTGAATGGGTCCCATCCGGACGTAGCGATCGTGTTCGCCCTCGCCGACCTCGCAGCCGCTGCAGATGTCGCCCATCAGGTAGTTCGGAGGGCCCGGGAATCCGCAGCCCGTGAACCCATTGGCGCCGTCGTCACCGTAACGACATGCCCCCAGCTTTCCGTCCGCCTTGAATCCGAACGCTCGGCACGTGGTCAGGGGGTGCGAGATCACGAACGGTGCGAACGGAATTCCGTCGGGCTGGCTGCGGAGCGACCAGATCGCGCATTCGCCCTGATCCCACAGCAAGATCGAGGAGAGGGCGAAGGGAGTCGCGGAGCCCTCGCGGGTCCGCCCCCCCGTGTGCTCGCCCTTGATCTCGGTGCAGAGCTCGACGGGGACGGCCATGTCGCAGTAGGCCCGCATCACGGCGGCCCCTGAAGGGCTGATCCAGTAGACGCCGTCGGTCGCGTTCGGGTTGGATGATCGGTGGGCGGCGCAGCTCACCGCCGCCCGCACGCACGCACCACCGGCGCAGTTGAAGCCGTCGCCGCAGCCGGCGCTGATGCCAGAGCCGGCGCATGCGGGCGCCGCGCCACCCATCCCGCCGACGCCTGTGCCGGCGGCGCCGCCCGCGGCCGAGCCTCCGCGGCCGGCTGTGCCCGCGCCGCCGGTCCCGGCTCCGCCCGTTCCGGTGTTCGGGGCCCCTGCCTGTCCGCCCCGGCCGCCGCCCATGCCCGGGTTCGCCTGCCCGCCCGCCCCGCTGGTGCCGCCTCTGCCGCTGCCGCCCGTTCCCGGAGGCGGGGTGCCTCCTGTTGCCGTGGAGATCCCTCCGAGCCCTCCGCCGCCTGGGCCAGGGTTCGGCGTCCCTCCGGAGCCTCGCGGATCAGCGCCGCCCCCTCCTCCCGCGCCGCCGCGATCACTGGCGCCGCCGCTGTCGCCCTCCGCAGCTCCGCCCGCGCCGCGCGAGCCGGCATGGCCACCGCCCGCCCCCGGGATGGCGTTTCCTCCCGAACCAGGCGCGCGGACTCCGCCTGCGCCGCCCTTTCCGCTTCCACCGAACGGTTGGGCGGGCGTCTCTCCGCAGGCGGCGACCGCGACAGCGATCGAGAACACGCCGGCCCATGCGAACCGAGCGGCGGGCCCCCTCCTGGCGACCGCCAGCGGGTCGCGCGATTCACGCCGTTGAAGATCGCGCGGCCGGTCCAGAGTCGATGGCATCGGGGTCCCCGAATCTAACTCTCAGGGCGCGCTGGGGCCGCACTGCGGACCCTGGACGGCATCGTCCATACAAGTCTGGCCAGTCGGGCAAATGAAGCGGGCGGCGTTCGTGCAGTCGGCGCAGCGAGGCAGATCGTCCCCCCCGAAATCAACGCACTTGAATCCGGCGTTGCACCCGGTCGCACCGCCCGCGACGGGGCAGCAGAGATCGCGCATGCCCCCGCAGACGACGCACATCGTGCCGCCCTGGCACCTCAGCCCTGCATCGCAGGTGCGAGCGTCGCCGCAGCAGGGGCGATTCGCGGTGCCGCACGCGGCGGCGCCTCCCGCACCGCCGCCGCCGCCGGCCCGGCCGGCGCCACCACCCGCGCCCGCTGCCGCTCCGGGCGCACCCGCCGTCCCGCCCGCCCCGCGGCCCGCGGTCCCGGCGACGCCGGCGGTCCCCGGCGCGCCGGCGGTGCCGCTCCGACCTCCCGCCGCGCTCGCGACCCCGCCGGTGCCGCCCGCGCCTCCCGCCCCCATCGCCGCGCCCGCGAAGCCGCCTTTTCCGCCCGCGGCGCCGCCGCCCGTCCCGCTCCTCGCGCCTCCCTGGCCCCCGGCGCCGGTCTTACCTCCGCCACCGTCCCCGCAGCTCGTCGCCGCGAGCAACACCAGGGCGCACACCGCTCCAGCGATGGTCAGGATTCCCTTTGAACGCAAAGCGTTCGGCGGCAGAGAGGGTGTCAAAGGCTCCTCCTGCTCATCATCTTCCCGCATCGCCAATGAGCTGCCGCTGGTCATGCCGCAATCTACTGCACCTCACGTCACGCCGCCGCGGCGGTTCACCGTGCCGACAGGTCGAGAACGAAGGCGAACGAACGGAGCGCCCCATCCCTTGTCGTCGTCACGACGCTGACTTGCATTCCGTCCGCCGCAGCGAGGATCGAATCCGTATGGTACGCGGCCGAGTCCAAGGCGATCTCGCCGATCGGCGTGGCGAGATCCTTTGCGGCGTAGATCCGCAGGCGGTGTGCGTATCCTTGGCTCGAGCCGTATTGGCAGCAACCGATCTTCGCCTCGCTGCAGGAAGGCGATCCGGACGTTCGCTCCCATCCGCAGGAGGCTGAGTTGATCGTCACCGCCTGCAGCAGCCACGGCCGGCCGTCCGAGGTGACGACCGTGACGTGTTCGCCGGGCAACATGCCAGTGCCGAGATCCTCTCTTTGGATCTGGAGGGGCTCCTCCGGGCAGCCGTCGGTGTGCACAGCGAGGTCCCGGCTCACCCGGCACGACCAAGGACGCAAATCCTGTTGCCAAACGCGTGAGCCAGGCCCGGTCCCGGCGAACCACAGCTCGTGTGAATCGAAGTCGGCGCTCAGGGCGGAGGCGTTGCCCGCCACCGATTGTGCGACGAGCGCGGTTCCCGTGGGCACGCTCAACACCGTCGAGACACCCAGCGTGGCTGTGAACCGGACGAGGCTGCTGGCGGCGGCAGCCGGCTGAAAATAGAAGACCTGGGGGGGATCGCCGGCCAGCTCGATGGGCCCGCTCGCGGCGGCGGCGCCGGCGACCTTCGTTCGCGTCCCGTCGCTGCTGGCCAGGGTCATCTCGCCACTCGACCGCCAGAGCGTGTGTATGACGCCCGAGCCTGCGGAAATGACCGGGTGGCCGACGGGCGTGGCGTCCGATCCCAGCTCTGCACGAAGGTCGAAGTGGGCGCGCGTCGCCCACGGGAATCCGCCGCCCCCTTCCTCGCTGAAGAGCTCCACGCCGTTGGCGGCCGACGACGTATAGAGGAAGGGAGCCGGACCGTCGGGCACGAGGCGGCCGCCCAGGACCTGTGACAGTGTGGCGGCACGCTCGAGCTCGCCCGTGGCGTCGAATCTCATCACGTGCGTCGCCGGCTGCCTGGCGGGCCAATTGTTCACGTCAGAGGCCGAGAAGGCCACGGTGGTGACTCCGCCATGCAGGGCCACGCTCATCTCCGAGGTCAACGCGCGCGGGCAATCGATCAACACGGCCCACTCGGCCTTCGTGAGAGCTCCCGAGAAGGTCTGTTCGAGGCCGGGGGAGCGTAACGGCAACGCGTTGCACGGGAACGGCGCCACGCCGCCGGCGCCACCGGCGCCACCCCCGGCAGCACTGATGCCGCCGCTGGAGTCTCGTCCGCCGTTCCCGGTCGAGCCGCCGCCGTCGCTCGGGCCCGCAGTGCTGCCGCCGGTCATCATCGTGCTCGCGCGCGGCGAAGTGCAACTTGACGCCGCGACCACGAGCAGGGCCACCGCCACGGCACCAAGCGACCTCACTGTAACACCGGGTCGAGTATAGAGCGTCAGGTCTCGGAGTGCGCGATCGTCTCAGATGAGGCTACGCGCGGCGCAGTCGTCGTCATGCGCGGCGTCGATGAGGCGGCACGACGTCACTCCAAGTCTCGGCCCTTGGTCTCGACCGCGAACGGGGTCAGCAGCGCGCCCACCAGCGGCACGATCGCGACGGCGGTCAGGACCTTCAGCGCCGCGGTGAGGGCGTCGGCGCCGCGGGAAGCGACGTTGCCGACCAGGAAGGGGCCGAAGGCCGTGAGGAGGCGGCCGACGTTGTAGCAGAAGCCGGAGCCGGTGCCGCGCAGGCGCGTGGGGAAGAGCTCGGGCAGGTAGTACGTGAAGGCGCCGAAGACGCCGAAGACGGTCAGGCCCTCGAAGACGTACATCAGGTGGCGGGTCGACGGAGCCAGGTCGAGGCCGAACGAGGCGTACGTCGCCACGGCCGACAGCGTGAAATAGATGGCGAACATCTTGCGCCGCCCGAGGACCTTGGCGGCCGGGATCGTCAGCAACGTGCCCGCCAGGCCGCCCAGGTTGAAGAGGCTCGTGGCGCGCGCCTTCCAGCTCTCGACCAGCGCCAGCGTCGCGGCGGCGTCCAGGCCGTGTCCGCGCGCGTGAGCCTGGGCGAGTCCCGTCGACACGATCGATAAGAACGAGGCGCATGTCCACCAGGCGATCAGCGCCGGCAAGGCCATGGCGAAGCCGCTGGCCGTCAGGCGGCGCACGCCGGGCGCGAACAGCTCGCGCAGGCGCGGCGGGCGGGCGGTGGTGCCGGAGGCCTTCCAGCGCTCGGGCTCGTGCACGAACAGGCGGATGACGAAGGCGACGGCGGCCGGGATCAAGCCGCACAGGAAGACCCAGCGCCACGACGTCTCGGGCGAGCCCTTGAAGAGCACGCCGGCGATCTGGAAGTTCGTCAGCGTCGCCAGCTGCAGGCCGACCGGGGCCGACGTGTAGAGCAGGGCGCCGGCCTCGACGCGCCGCCGCTCGGGCACGACCTCGGCCACCATGGCGGCGCCCGCTGCCCACTCGCCGCCGATGCCCAGGCTGGCCACGAGTCGGAAGACGATCAGCATGGGCAAGTTCTGCGCGCCCGCGCACGCGGCCGTGCCGAACGCGTACAGCAACATGGTCAGAAGCAGGGTGCGGGTGCGGCCGATGCGATCGGCCACCATGCCGAACAGGATGCCGCCCGCGGCCCACCCGACCAGCAACAGCGACGTCAGGGTCCCGCCCCAGAACAGGGTGGCCTTCTTGGCGGCCGGCGAGCCGATGGTCAGGCCCAGCAGTGTCGGGATGCAGTTCGGTGCCACGTAGTTGAAGAGCAGGCCGTCGAACACATCGAAGCCCCATCCGAGCCACGCCGCGAACAGAACGATCCACTGGTAGCGGGTCATGCCCCACAGCGCCGGGCGCGCGCCGCCCGCCCCGCCCGCCGGAGGAGAGCTTCTCGGCGGACTCATGGCGCGCGCCCCGGGCTGGCAGAGGCGTCCTCGCCTTGCGTGCCGGCGGTGCAGAAGCTGACGCGCTTGATCATGGGCGGCGGGTTGGCGCGCTCGCGCCGGACGGCGGCCCGCCGCGTGTTGAAGAGGCGCGACGTGCGTTCACCCGCCTTGTCGAGCGCCGCGAGGAGGTTCTTCCAGGCCGTGAGGCTGGCGTTCGCCTCCTGGACGTGCGCCGGATCGGGATCGTCCGCCGCCGGGGGGACCGGCTCGGGCGCCAGCGCCACCAGTCCGATCAGGTCGTCGAGCACGGTCCGGTCCATCCCGGCCTTGCCGAGGGCCGTCACCAGCGCCGGCACGAGCACGTGGTCGCGGAACTCTTGCAGGTCGTCGCCGTCGACCTGGCACCAGAGCAGGCGCGCGTGGAGCTGCGCCATGGCGGGCCCTGCCTCGCCGCGCGACAGCTGCACCAGCTTGCGCAGCGCCTCGTCATAGTCCCCCTGCGCCTCGCCGTAGGTCGACACCATCACGTCGACGAGCTTGCCCCGGCACTCGGGGTCGCAGCTCCGCCCGTACATGTACGCCGCCAGCCACTTGCGCCGCTCGGCGTGGAACTTCACCAGCTCCGTCTGCTCGGTGGCGGCCACCAGCTCGCCGGTGCGGGCGGTCGCCAGGACCAGCGCGGCGATCAGGCGCGCGCCGACGCTGGTCGACTCGAAGGCCGTGATCTCCTTCCACTGGCGGCGCTCGTAGAGGTCTTGCAAGTACGGCTCGAACAGCCACATGAGCTTGGCGGGCCGCGCCTGGACGTCGCGCTCCTCGTGGAGCAGGCCGAGCGGACCCGCCTCGAGCAGGGCGGCGGGCGGCGGCCCCTCCGGCTCGCCGCGACGGCGCCAGGACGTCGTCGCGCGGGCGCCTTCCGCGGCGGCGGCGATGGTGGTGGCGGCCGCGCTCAGCTCGTCCTCGATCAAGCCGGCGATGGCGTCCGATCGCTCAGCCAGCTTGTCGTCCTTGCAGATGGCCGCCGCGCGCTCGACGCCATAGCGCTGCAGGCACGTCAGCGCGAAGGCGTGCTCGAGCTGCACGTAGTTCTTCTGCACCGTGCTCGCGAGGACGCTGCGCATGTAGTCCGGGTTGACCTTGCCCAGCTCCAGCGCGTAGGAGACCGCCAGCTCGGGGTCGAGGATGCTGCCGCGGGTCAGCGACAGCAGCACGCCGAACCGCTGGTCGGCGGTCTCGGGGCCCTGCGACGACAGCACGCTCAGGTTCTTGGCCAGGATCTCGGCGCGCGCGATGCGCCAGTCGTTCGCCGCCTTGGTCTGGGCGATGGCCTGCTCGGAGACCGCCGCCTTCTCGGCGTTGACCGACTGCCGGTACTGCCAGATCGAGGTGGCGACCAGGCCCGCCACGCCGATGACGAAGCTGGACAGGAACCCCGAGTAGGTCTGGATGAAGTGGCCGAAGCGCGACGGCTGGACGGCCCCCTTGGAGCCGTCGGCCGGGTGCGATTTGTCGGGAGGGGACGATTCGCCCATGGACCGGGAACATAGCGCCGAACCGACGGGGTCTGGTATGTCTCTCGCCCGTGATCGCCTGGGTGGAAATCCCGCTCGTAAAGTGGTTCTTGCCGGTGATCATGCTGGCCGCGGTCGCGCCGCTCGCCTACCTCTTCTTCCGGCGCGCGTGGGCCTCGCTGGAGGCCGACGCCGCGGCGATGCGGCGGGAGCTGGCGGCCGCGGGGCGGGTCGACTACCGCCCGCTGCTGACGTTGACCCTGGGTGTCCTCATCCTGGCGATGCAGGAGTATTACGGCCAGTTCAAGTTTTACGGCGAAACCATCGCCCCCTGGCTCGCGATCAAGCTGCACGCGGCCACCAAGCCGCGGGTCGCGCAGCACCTGGCGTACTTCGCGGAGAACTACGGCCGGGCGTGGTGGGCCGTCACGCGAACCGGGGGCTACCTTCTGCCCTATCTGGTGTGGCGCTTCGCGTTTCCCAGGGACAGCCTGCGCGACATGGGTTTGCGGGTGGCGGGCCTGCGGCAGCACGCGTGGCTGTACGCGTTCTTCGTGGTGGTGATGGTGCCCATCCTGCTTCTCGTGGCACGCCAGCCGGACTTCGGCAGCTACTACCCGATGTGCGCGACGGCCGGGCGCTCGTGGCTGGAGTTCGGCGCCTGGGAAGCCCTCTATGTCGGCCAGTTCGTGGCGCTCGAGATGTTCTTTCGCGGGTGGTGGATCCGAACGACGCGCATCTTCGGGACGGGATCGATCTTCTGCATGGCGGTGCCGTACTGCATGATCCACTTCGGCAAGCCGTACCTCGAGGTCTGCTCGGCCATCATCGCCGGCGTCGTGCTCGGCTCGCTCTCGATCCAGACGCGCAGCATCTGGGCGGGCGTGATGGTCCACGTGACCGTGGCGATCCTCAACGACGTGCTGGCGTTGCAGCGGAAAGGCCAGCTCCCCACCGAGCTCTACGCCGGCTCGGGCCGCCACTTCACTTTCCGACACTGGAACCTGATCATCGGGATTATCTGGGCCATCGCGATCGCGATCCTCGTCCTCAAGATCATCCGCGTCTGGCCCCGGTTCCGAACCTGGCGCGCCGCCCGCCGCCCGCGCCCCTCCCGTTAGGAGCCGTCGCCGCAACACGCTCGATTCAGCATCGCTTGATGCGAGGAGGGGGGTGCTGAATCGTGGGTTTTGCGGCCGGTGCGTGTCACTCCGACAGGCCCCTAGAAACACGAAACCCGCGGGCCGACTTCTCCCGCGGGTCTCGCTGACTGTTCAGGCGTCGGGGCCGCTAGGGGCCGGCCCCCCCGGTCATGGGTTGACGGGCGGGGGCGGGCCCGAGTCGCGCGGCGCGCCGCCACCCGGCGCGCTCGCCTTGCCCCCGCTGCTGCTGCTGCTGCCGCCGCCGCCCGGCTCGTCGCTCATGAGCAGGCGGAACTCGGTGCGGCGGTTCTTGGCGCGTCCCGCCTCCGTGCCGTTGTCGGCGATCGGGCGATCCAGGCCGTAGCCGACGCTGGTCAGGCGGCTCGATTCGATGCCCTTCGTGATGAAGTACATCTTCACCGCGTCGGCGCGCCGCTGAGACAGGTCGCGGTTGTAGTCGGCCTTGCCGCGCGAGTCGGTGTGGCCCGAGATCTCGAGGCGGATGTCCGGGTACTCCTTGAGGACGGCCACCGCGCGATCGAGGATCGAGTACGAGCCCGGCAGGATCGTGGCCTGCGCGGTCTTGAAGTTGATGCCCTCGATGACACCCGTGAACTTCTTGATCGCCGCCGGCAGCTCGTCGGGGCAGCCGTCGTCGTCCTTGAAGCCGTTGCGAGTCTCGGCCTCGTCGGGGCACTTGTCGCTGGCATCCGGGATGCCGTCCTTGTCGTTGTCGGGATCCGGGCAGCCGTCGGCGTCCTCGAACCCGTCCTTGTCCTCGGGGTCGTTCGGGCACCGATCGCTGACGTCGGGGATGCCGTCCTTGTCGTTGTCGGCGTCGGGACAGCCATCCTCGTCCTCGAACCCGTCGCGGTCCTCCGGTACGGTCGGGCACTTGTCGTCCTTGCCCAGGATGCCGTCCCCGTCCGGATCGGGGCTGGCCGGCGGCGGCATGACCACCACCTCCTTCTTGACGAAGGTCTTGTTGCCGCGCTCGATCTCGCCGAAGTTCAAGTACAGGCTGCCGATGGTCTCGAAGTCCGGCCCCTCGTACTTGGTCTCTTTCCCGACGGGCAGCCAGTCACCGAAGACGGCCGGCGGCACCAGGATCCGGCCGTCGAGCCGGAGGCCGGCGTGCTGGCCGAACGCGATCTTGAAGCCGACGCCGGCGTGAAGCTCGCCGTCGTCGTCGCCCTTGACCTTCGAGTTGTCGTTCGAGATGGACGACATGCCGCCGTAGCCGACCATCACGAAGGGCCGCACCGGGCCGGTCGGCACCAGGTGCACCAGCAAGCTACCGCGGTACCCGAAGACGGTCAGCTTGGTGCCGTTGTCGGCGTCCGAGAAGCGCGAGTGGGTCGGCATCATCAGCGCCTCGCCCTCGACCGACACCCAGCGGTTGAAGTTGAGGGCGAGGTGACCACCGAGGGCCACCGAGGTCTTGGGCGACAGGCCTTCGGGATCGCCGTCGGCCCGGCCCAGGCCGCTCTTCTTGTTGAAGAAGTGCGCCCCGGCGTTGATGCCGAACTCGAAGCGATACTCCGGCGGCTCTTTCGCGCCGTCCGCCATCTCGCTTCCCTCGGAGCCAGTCGGGGCCGCCGAGGCGGCCGTCGGAACCAGGGCTGACACCCCGAGCAGAATCGACAGCAAGAAGCGATTGCGCGCTAGAGCAAGTCTCATTGGCACCCCTCACATCTAAGAAGGTTCGGTGAACGCGCTGGCCGTCGCAGCGCCAGGGCCGGTTTCGTTGGCGCGAGGATAGTGGATATCCCGCGCGAGACCAACCCCCCTTCGTCGAAGAAAAGGTGCGAGGCCGGAGAGGGCAAAATGCAACCCCCCCGGCCTCGTTTCATTGTCGATACGTTCGTCTCGACTTTCGTCGAGACTTCCGTCGATATCTCGCCCGCGGATCCTCTGCCGTTGGCGGACGCGTGACGGGATTTACTTCTGGGGCGCCTCGGGCGCCGGGGTCCCGGACGTCTCCCCGCCCGTGGCGTCCTTGGCCTTGGCGGACGCCTTGGCCTTGTGACCCTTGTGGGCTTTGGCGGCCGTGGCGTCCTTGGCCGGCTTCGCGTCGGCGGGCTTCGCCTCGTCGGTGGCCGCCGCAGGCGCGCTGCCCTCGGCCGCGGCTACGACGGGCGTCTTCATCGTCTGGTGATGCGCGCGCGCCTGGACCTTCGTGGCGGCCATCGCCGAAGCGCTGGAGATGGTCAGGGTGCCGAGCGCGAACATCGTCATCATGGTGCGGATCATGTGCGGACCTCCGTTTGGGGTGAGCGACTTGAGAGTCTGTCGAGGAGGACTGCAGCCTCGGTGCCAGCGTCTCGCTCAGCCGGACGGGCCGAATCTGCGCGGTTTGGCGCGCTTCAGCGAAGGTCGCGCCGGCGCGGGTGAGGCGATCTTGCGCGCGCCGCGCGGCGATCTGGTCAGCCCCACCAGTAGGATATCTTCAGCATCAACGCGTCGACGGCGCCGTGGTTCGCACGCAGCGGCGCGACGTCGAGCCGCGGCACCTCGCCGTTCGGAACGGTGATGCTGGGAGCCTGGGCGCGGGTGTAGACGAAATAGATCACCGACCCGAGCTTGAACTCCCACCTCAGGACCAGGTTGAGGTTCAGGACGGCCTGCGCGCTGTCGGGGTTGGTGGCGGGCGGGGCATCGCCCCCCACTAGATCCGCCAGACGAACGCGCGCGCGCAGGAGCCCTTGCGTGTCGGCGTGGCTGAAGGACGTGAAGTGCTTCGTCGCCAGGAACAGCTGACCATAGAGCTGCAGCGTCAGGGTGGGCAGCAACCCCACCGTGGCCCGGACCGTGAGGCCCATGTTCGTCGCCTGCAGCCGCCCGAACCGATACACGCCGGCGCCCGCCGGTCCCGCATCTTTCGAGACATAGCGGGGCTCGCCGCTGGTCGTCTGGCCGGTGGGGTTCAGCTCCAGCTCGAGGCGCGGGGTAGGGCGCAGATTGACCGTGGCGATGAACTGCGCCAGGCGCCCGTTCGCGATGTCGAGGATCTGCGCCCAGAAGGCGCCGCTCACGACGTGGCGTGAGTCGGCGCCGACCCACACCTCGCCGCCCGTCAGCCTGGCGCGCTCGAGGGCGACGCCGTCCCCCGTCTCGCGATCGTCGAAGTAGGGCGAGTGGTAATACACGGCCGCGTTCGCGGCCCAGAAGCTCTTCAAGACCGTGGCGACCTGGAAGCGCACGTTGTCGCCGAGCGGGATGTCGTCGAGCGTCTGGCGGTGCGAGATCGCCAGCGTGGCGGACCGCTCGCTGGTCAGCCACCACGGCTCGAACGCCCGGTACGTCAGGTCGGCGTAGGAGAAGTAGTCGTTCTTTCGATCGAGATATCCGAAGTCGTTGTAGTCGAGCTGGCGGCCGGAGAGGGCCTGGGTGGTGCTGGCCAGCCAGTGGGCGCCCCCGACCTTGGCGGCCGTCACCGTGCCCCCGGCCCCCAGCGCTCCGGGGCGCACCGCGATCCCGTCCCGATCGGCGCGCGCCGGGCCTCCCGCCAGCATCGATCCCACCGCCTGCCCCGCCACGCGGTAATCCCCCGACGGCGAGTACCAGTGTCCGTCGAGAGCGGCCACGTAGGCGTCGTCGGTCACACGATCGCTGCCCGACGGCTCGAAGCGGTTGACCGTGGTGGCCAGCAGGCCCACGTCCCCGCCGCGGCCCCACAGGTGGCGTGCGCGCGCGGCATTGTAGAGGGCGAGCGGGCTCGCCAGGCGTGGCACCCTCGCGGGCGGGCTCGTCGAATCGGCGCCGCCAGTTTCGGCGGATGCGGCGGGCCCGATCGGCACGGTGTTCTCGGCCACCAGCGCGCTCAGCAGGCCGATGTTGGTGCGGGGCGTGGCCGTGCCCACCAGCTTGGCGGCGGTCCAGATGCGGGACGGCCCGGCGTGGTCGACCAGCTTCTCGGTGCCGGTCAGCGCCGGATCGGTGGGGACCGCGCCGATGCGGCGCGTGTAGAGCACGGTGCGCGGGGTCGCGAACGTGTCGATGCCTTCCAGGAAGAAGGGGCGCTTTTCGGGGAAGAAGGTCTCGAACGTCGAAAGGTTCAGCACGACCTGATCGGACTCCACCTGGCCGAAGTCCGGGTTCACGGTCAGATCGAAGGTGGTCCCCTGCGTCGGGTGCGCCTTGGCGTCGAGCTCCAGCGCGCCGGTCCAGTCGTG
>Ga0105238_10005645_pt1 | contig 12369 bp, 7 predicted proteins | sample KBSC34metaG_FD_81526 | JGI IMG/M metagenome (GOLD analysis project Ga0105238, IMG submission 81526) | Corn rhizosphere microbial communities from Kellogg Biological Station, Michigan, USA - KBS C3-4 metaG | ecosystem: Host-associated > Plants > Roots > Rhizosphere > Soil | place: Michigan, USA... | reverse complement strand
CCGGCCGGCCGGTCATGCGGGCATAGCCGTCAGCCGCGCCCGTTGCCACGCCTTCGAACAGGCACGGCACGAAGCGCAGCGCCGCCACGTGGCGGCTCGCATCCATGATGTGCATTTCCGACGTGCCCGGATTGGCGAAGCAGACATCGACGCCACCGCCCGCAAGCGTCCGCAGCAATGCTTCGGCGCCGTTCATCGCGGCAGGGCCGAGAGTAATTCCCGCTTCGCGATCTTGCCGCTGGAAGTCGTGGGCAGCGCCGGCAGGATCACCACCTCCGACGGCTGCTTGTAGGAGGTCAGCCGCCCGGCCGCGTAGTCGCGCAGCGCCTCGGCGGTGACTTGCTGCGCAGGCTTGAGCTCGACGAAGGCGACCACCTCTTCCGTCCCTTGCGCGGCGGGCCGCCCCACCACGGCGCTGAGCTGGACCGCCGGATGGGAATTCAGCACTGCCTCGACCTCGGCCGGGAAGACGTTGAAGCCGAAGCGGATGATGAGGTCCTTGGTGCGGCCGACGATGAACAGATTGCCGTCTTCGAACCGCGCCAGATCCTGGGTGTTGAACCAGCCATCCCCGGTCAGCACCGCCGCGGTCGCCTCGGCATCGGCGTAATAGCCTTTCATCACGTTGGGTCCGCGCACCCAGAGCTCACCGATGCCGCCATCGGCCATTCCGGCCGGCACACGCAGTTCGGTCTCGACGCCTGGCAGCGGCAGCCCGACCGAGCAATCCTGGCGCGGCTGGCCGGGCCGGGTCTGGGCGATCGTGGGCGAGCACTCGGTGATGCCGTAGCCGTTATGCAGGGGCAGACCGAACAGGCGCTCGGCGGTCTTCTTGATCTCGGAGTCGAGCGGTGCCCCCGACGACGAGATGATCCTGAGGGCGGGCGCAGCCACCTTCGTCATCCCCTTCCGGGCGGCATATTCGGCCATCATCGCGAACATCGACGGCGTGCCCAGCATGATGCTGATGCCGTCCCGTTCGAGCGACCGCAGGGCATCCGCCGGGTTGAAGCGGGGAACGAGGAACAGCGTCCCGCCCGCCAGCAGGGTACCGAGCGTCACCGTCGAGAGCCCGACGATGTGGGAGACCGGCAGGACGCCGTAAAGCCGGTCCTGCGGCGTCAGCGACCGGATGGTGACGGCCGCCTTGGCCATGAACAGGAAGTTGCCGTGGGTGAGCATCACTCCCTTGGGCAGCCCGGTCGAACCGGACGTATAAACCAGCGCGGCGACGCCGTCGGCCCCGGGCTCTTCTATAGGCGCAGAGGTCACCAATAGGTCGATCGGGCTGGCACCGATCTGTCCGACATTCTCGATATCGTGAAGAACCGCCTCGTGACGCCTGGCATGGTCGCGCGATTGGGCCGATGCCGGCGCCGGATAGAGGATGCAGCGCGCGCCGCAATGCGCGCGTATCGCGTCCATCTCCCGGGCGGACAGGCGCGGATTGACCATCACCGGCCAGGCCCCGGTCTTTGCGACGGCGAAGAAAAGCGCAATCGAAGCCCGGCAGTTTTCGGCGACCACCATCACCCGGTCGCCGGCCCTGACGCCGCGCCCGATGAGCCAGTCCCTGGCCGCATCGGCGGCGGCGGCAAGATCGCGAAACGACCAAGCGCCGGCGCCGTCGACGACGGCGGGCCGGTCGGCGAATAAGACGGCTCCCTGGTCTATGACGTCGCTGATTTGATCGGGCAAAATGGCCGAAGGGGCGGGCAGAATTTCATCGAACGGCATTTATTGGCTGCCACCGGAAACAATCGCTGACGATATAACGTCAACTATACCCGGCGGCCCCGGTTTGGTTCCGTCGCGGCCGTGTGATCCAATTCACAAATTCACTCGTAAATATAGAAACTTAACTTAAGTCGGGTAAGGAACCGACTCGGCTTGTCACGCATTTATCACCTCGGATCGGCCGCAGCCGTAACCGCCACCGAAGGAGAATAAGGATGCCGGTTAAAGACACTGATCGGGCTGAGTTCGAAGCTTTCCACGACCTCGGTTTCGACGGTGACGGCAGAGAAGTTTTGGTGGGCCTGAGCTACGAGGAAACCGAATGGTACCTCGACGTTCTGGAACGGGAACGCATGGGCCGGGACTTCGTGACCAAGGAAGAGGTCCTGCGCCGAGCCTTTCTGGCCGACCGCCATGCGGCGGTCCGCGTTCAGATCGCCCGCGCCGTTGAGGAAGCACGGTTCAATGCCCTGTGGGACCGCAAGAACCCGCTGAGCAAGCGCTACAAGGCCGTGAAGTTGCATCCCGGCGCCGTGGCGATGGCGCGAAAAGCCGGCGCGCGCAGCGAAACGGTCTGATCGCCCTCCTTTTCGATCACCCGATAGATCGGAACCGTTTTTTCCGCTCCCGCATCGTGGAACTTTAGAATCCCCAGGTGGGTTTGGTCGGCGTTGTCAGCATCACGCCGAAGCCAATGTCCGGTCCCTCGACGCGCCATGTCAGCATCTCGAATGCCCCCACCCCATTCGCGGGTGGTTCTTCCATGCGCCATCAAATTTTCACCCCCGCATTACAGGAGAGCGTAATGAAGGCCATCAGCCCGAGCTTGAACGCAGCGAAATCAGGCATGCAGCTTCGGGCACGCTCCCTCTTGCTCGCCATTCCCGCTCTGTTCCTCGCCGGCGCGCTGACGGCCTGCAATCCGGCCAGCAATCTCCAGCCGCTGCCCGAAGTTCAGAAGACCAGCTACACGCTGGGCGTCGGCGACAAGGTGCGCGTCATCACCTTCGGCAACGAGGCGCTGACCGGAGAGTTCCGCGTGAACGACTCCGGCAAGATCGCAATGCCGCTGCTGGGCAGCGTTCCGGCGGCCGGCAAAACGCCTGAGCAGATGCAGTCCACCATCGCCGGCGAGCTTGAAGCGCGGAACCTGCTGCACAAGCCGAACGTGTCGGTCGAGATCACCGAATACCGTCCGGTCTTCGTCCTGGGTGAGGTCAACCGGCCCGGCGAATATCCCTACAAGCCGGGCATGACCTTCCTCTCTGCCGTGTCCACCGCCGGAGGCTTCACCTATCGCGCGGTCACCGACGAGGCTTCCATCGTCCGCAACACCGACGGCGCCACCGCGGAAGGCACGGTCACGCGCCGGAGCCTGATCCAGCCCGGCGATGTGATCACCGTGTTCGAACGTCACTTCTAAGCCCGCGCGAACCGTTACGGGGATGGCCAGATCGGCAGCATACAGGGGAGCCATTTGCGCCGCTGTTTGCCTGGCGTCGATGACGCGCGGGCATGCGGCCGAACCCGTCTCCGCCGCGGGCGATGTCGGCAATACCAGCTATGTCTCGCTGCCCTTTCAGAAAGAGGTCTACGACCTCTGCTTCAACTGCTCGCCGAACCTGGCTCCGGCGGAGCTGTTCTTCGAAGCCAATCCGAAATCGCCGTTCAACGACCGGAGCAAGATGGCGCAAACGCGTGAGGACGTGGCCGGAAAGGAAAAGGCCGGCATCGTTCCCAGCGCCGGCATCCAGCGTTGGGAGGCCACCTACGCTGCCTCATTCCCCAAAGGCACCTTCGCCGGAGAGCCGGACTGGGTCGACGAAGACCGCGGCAAGGGCTTCGCCCAGATGCCGGAATTCGTCGCCTGGCGCGACTGGATCGCCGCCCATCCGCAATATCTCGACATGGCGGCCGATGGCGGGACCATGCCTGTCGCCTTCCGGGCATGGGGCGGCAGCTGGGGGCATATCTCGCCCCTGACCCCGCTCGACGCCAAGGACTGCCCGCCGGACATGAAGGCTGCCTGCGACTGGGGCGATGTCTATGCCTGGCGCTGGGCGCAATCCTCGTCCAGGACCGGCGCCTATGGGCTGATCCTCAGCGACTTCTCGGATTCGCAGCCCGGTGTCGCGTCGAACGTGCATGACTTCAATCCGCGGATCGTCGCCGCCTTCGTGGCGGCGGGAACGCCGTATGACTCCGGCCTGACCGATGCCGCCCCCCTGCCCGACCGCGCCGACTGGATCGTCTCCAACCACTTCAATGCCTGGAACGACTTCATCGCCACAGGCTATGCCAGGTTCTATGCCGCGCTCGCCGCCCGCGTCGGCTCGGCGACGGGCCGCAAGGCGCTGATTATAGACCAGTGCGGCCTGACCCCGGCGGCGCGTCGACTGTTCGGCGTCGATGCGCGGATCGTGGCGCAGGCGCTCTCGCCCCGGAACTATGTCTGCATGTGGGACGACCATGTGATCCAGTCGGACCGGACCGGACCGATCGAAACCCCGCCGCTGCAGGAACTGGCGGGCTTCGTCCTGGCTGCCGCGCGCGAGCCGTCGATCCGCAACGGCGCCAATCTGGAGGCTGACGACGAGGCCTACCGGGCCGCGATCGCCAAATTCTATCCCGCGTTGAGCCAAGCCGATCAGCGCGAGGTCGGGCAGAAGCTGCTGAAGCGGCTATGGATCTGGTCGGCCTGGGCGCATATCGCCGACCGTTCCGGCGATGTCCGGCGCGCAATCGCATTCGCCAGCCGCGACTACTGGGACAGCGGCACGCTGAGCGCGCTCGACCCGCTGGCGAATGTCATCCGGTCAGTGGTTCCCACGCACCCATTCGGGCCGGCGCTCTATTACTCGGCGAAGGTGGAACGCGCGGTCGAACAGGCGGCGGCCAAGGCGGTAGGCACGCGTGACCAGGAGATTCCCACCTATCTGCCGGCGCACGACCTGCAGGCCTTGATCGATAGCGGCGCCCCGGTCGGCTATTACGTCTCCGACGCGGCGCTGCCGGCGCTCGCCCGGACCGGCGCCCCTTCCGCCTGGATCGTGCTGGATGCTGAAAACCTGCTGCCGCCGGAGGAACAGTCGGCCTTGCAGGCGATCGCGCCCGTCGTCACCTCGGCCGATGCCCTCTCCGCCCTGCCCGACCAGCCGCTGAGATTGCCGAAGGGCCTGGCCGGCTTCGGTTTCTATGATGGCGCCGGACGGCTGGTGCTTGTCATCAGCAACCCGGCGACGGGGCCGGATGCCCAGTCCGTTTCGGGAACCGTGCAATTGGCGAAACTGGAGACCCCGGACGGACCCCGCCGGCTTCAGAATCTGCTGACCGGCGCCTCGCTGCCGGTCACCGTGTCCGGGCACGCCGCGACCTTCCCGGTCGATGTGGCGCGCTGGGACACGGTCGTCCTGTCGCTGGCGCAATCATGATAAGGAGAACGGGCTTGAAAGCCGCAACGGCGATGGCGCTGATCTTGATCGCGGGGGCGGCAAGGGCCCAGGTGGCCCAGCCGGTGACCGTTCCGGACCTTACCCAGCCGGTAGTGCCGCCCGAGTTCATTCCGATCGATCAGCGGTCGCATCCCGAATACGACTCCCCGGGCCTGCATTACGGCGCCTTTGTCCTCAATCCCTCCCTGGATATCAGCGAGGAGTTCAACAGCAATATTTACGGCCTCCCCATCGTGCGGTCCGATTTCATCACCACCCTGACGCCGGCGATCGACGTCACGTCGACCTGGGCCAGCAATGCTTTCGGCCTCCACGCCGAGACCGATATCGCCAAGCATATGGAGTTCGTGCACGACGACACGACCAACGCGGTCGTCCAGGCCAATGGCCGGCTCGACATCTTCCACGACCAGACGCTGTCCTTGCAGGCCGGGTATCAGGCCCTGCATGAAGATCGCTCGTCGCCCGATGCGATCGCCCAGGCGCAGGAAGCCGGGGTCGGCCCCCTCGCCCTCAGGCCCACCCCGTTCTCTGTGCTCAACGGCCAGCTCGATTATGTCTATTCGCCCAGCCGGATCGGTTACGAGCTGATCGGCGCCATCAACAAATATGCCTTTTCCAATGTCGGAACACAGACCGGCGGGCTTGTGATCAACAGCGATCAGAACCGCACGGAATACACGCTGACCCCGCGCGTCAGCTATACGTTCAATCCCAATTTCAAGCTCTTCGTCCAGGCCTCGGGCGACGTCCGCAGCTACGATACGGCGCGTGACGCCTCGCCCGACCATTTCGAGCGCAGCTCGTCCGGCTATGGGATCGACATCGGCAGCATCTTCGACATCGACCGGGTGATCACCGGCCAGTTCTATATCGGCTATACGAGCCAGGATTACGACGATCCGCGGCTGAGCCCGATCGACGGCGTCGCCTTCGGCGGCTCGGTGCTGTGGAACGTAACGCAGCTGACATCGATAAAGCTGAGCGCCACCCGCAGCACGCAGGAAACGATCCTTCCGGGCGCGTCCGGTCTGTTCGACACCACGGTCGAACTTTCGGCCGAGCACGAAATCCTCCGCAATGTGCTGATTTCGATCGGCGTGACCCTGGACGACGCCGACTACAGGGGTATCCACCAGACCGACGACACCTATGGCATCAATGCCTCGGTGCGCTGGAAGATCAATCGCTATCTCACGGCCGGCGCCAACGTGATCTATACCAAGCGCTCGTCCAATGTCGGGATCGACCGGTTCGATCGCAATCAGGTGATGATCGACATCAAGGGCCAGTTCTAGAAGGAGCGGGCCCCTAGCCGGCGGCCCTGATCAGCGGCGAAGCAGGCTCACGGCCGGCCGGTGGGACACCGTTTCCGCGATACTCAGCCATGACGCTCGCCACGCCCGCCTCGAGCTCTTCGCGGCGATAGGGTTTCGCCAGCCGGAACAGGCCCAGCCCCTCCCCGGTCGGAATTTCGGCATAGCCCGAGGCCAGGATGATGCGCAGGCCCGGCCACTCCTCGCGGACCTTCGCGGCAAGCTCGACACCGGTCATGCCGGGCATCGCATGATCGGTGAGCAGCAGGTCGACACCGTCGCCGCGTTCGCGCAGCTGGTCGAGCGCCTCCGCCGCCGAGTTGGCCACGATCACGGCATGCTGAAGATCCTCAAGCAGTGCCGCCGTCACCTCCGCGATCATCACGTCGTCATCGACCACCAGAATGGTGAAGGACGCGGAACCGCGCTCGTTCGTAGCGGCGGCGGTGGGCTGGGCGACCGCCTTGGTCTGGTGCGACCGGGGCAGCCAGACCTCGACCGTGGTGCCCTTGCCGACCTGGCTGATCAGCCGCATCGTCCCGCCCGATTGTGCCGCCAGGCCGTCGATCATGGACAGTCCGAGCCCGGTTCCCTTGCCCAACCCCTTGGTCGTGAAGAACGGCTCGGCCGCCTGTTTCAAGGTCGCCTCGTCCATGCCCGAGCCCGTGTCGCTGACCGACAGGCGGATATATTCGCCGGCCGCCAGATGCGGAACCTCGTTGGCCCCGACGGACTGGGCGAACGAACTGATCTTGAGCAGCCCACCCATCGGCATCGCATCGCGGGCATTGAGCGCGAGATTGAGCAGCGCCAGCTCCAGCTGGTTGGGATCGGCCTCGACCGGCGGCAGGTTGGGCGGGAACTCCGTCTCGATCTGGATCTCTGGCCCAAGCGACCGGGCCAGCATCTCGGTCATGTTCGTCACCAGCTCGGCAAGATCGACGATCTCCGGCTTCAAATCCTGGCGCCGGGCGAAAGCCAGCATGCGCTTCGTCAGCGTGGCGCCCCGCTCAGCCCCGGCGATGGCGCCGTCCAGCAGCTTGAGCAGCTTCTGATTACCCGGAAGCTGAGCCTTGGCGAGATCGAGATTGGTGATGATCGCCATCAAGAGATTGTTGAAATCGTGCGCCACGCCGCCGGTAAGCTGCCCCAGGCTCTCCAGCTTCTGCATCTCATGGATCTGGGCCACGGCCGCCTCGCGCTCGCGGGTCCGCTCATCGACCCGGCGCTCCAGATCCTGGTTGGCCTTTTCCAGCTCTGCGGTGCGTTCCGCGACGCGCTGCTCCAGCTCCTGGTTCAGCACCTCAAGCTGCCGCGTCTTGCGATAGAGATCGACGAAAACCCTGACTTTGGCTCGCAGCAGCTCCGGCACGACCGGAACCGGCACGTAATCGACCGCGCCGGCGGCATAACCCTTGACCAGGTCCAGCTCATTCACCTGGACCGCGGACACGAAGATGATCGCGATCTTCTCAAAGCGCGGATGCTCGCGGATCATCTTGGCCAGCTCGAAACCGTCGAGCTCAGGCATGCAGACGTCGATCAGCACCACGGCGAATTCCATGGTGAGAAGCTTCTGCAGGGCCTCGCTGGCCGATCCCGTCTTGACCAGATTTTCGTCCAGCTCAGCCAGGATCAGCTCATAGCTGAGCAGCTTGGCCGGCTGGTCGTCGACCAACAATATGTTGGTCTTCATCTTCGCATCCAAATCGCCGTCCCTCTTAGCGATGCAGCCACATGCGCAGCGCCGATATAAGCTGCTCCGTATTGACCGGCTTTGCCAGATAATCGGACGCGCCGGCCTCGATGCATTTCTCCCGGTCGCCTTTCATCGCCTTGGCAGTCAAGGCGATTATGGGTAGACGCCGGAATGCCGGGTTCGACCGCACGACATCCATCGTCTGATAACCATCCATTTCCGGCATCATGATGTCCATAAGGACAATTGCTATATCCGGCGTGCTTTCGAGCAGTGCGATGCCTTCCTTGCCGGTCGTGGCCGTCAGCACATGCATGCCCCGCCGCTCCAGAACGCTTGAGAGGGCGAAGATGTTGCGGGCGTCGTCATCGACCACCAGCACCTTCTTGCCGATCAGATCCTCGTCGGAGGAATGCAGACGCTCGATCATCTTCTGCTTTTCGGCCGGCAGATCGCCGATGATCCGGTGCAGGAACAGGGCTGTCTCGTCGAGCAGGCGCTCGGGCGATTCGACGCCCTTCACCACGACGCTCCGGGCCATCGTATGCAGCCGCGCATCCTCTTCGGGCGAGAGCTCGCGGCCGGTGAAGACCACGATCGGCAGATCCGACAGGACGGTGTCGTCCTTGATCGTCTCCAACAGGTCGAACCCCGACATGTCGGGCAGACGCAGATCGAGCACGACGCAATCGATCGCTTCCATGCGGATCGCTTCCAACGCCTCGCCGCCGGTGCCGACAGTCAGTATCTCGATATCCTCGTGGCCCAGAAGCTCGCCGATGCTCATCTGCTCCGCCGGATTGTCCTCGACGATCAGCAGACGCTTCTTGCGCTGGGCGACGAAGTTCTTGAGCCGGTGGAATGCCGCCTCGACCCCCTCGGTCGTCGTCGGCTTGCTGACGAAGGAGAAGGCGCCGCGGGCAAGACCGTGCTGGCGATCCTCGTCCAGCGTGATCATCTGCACCGGAATATGGCGGGTGTCCGGATTCTGCTTGAGCTGCGACAGCACAGTCCAGCCCAGCATGTCGGGCAGGAAGACGTCGAGCGAGACCGCCGACGGCTGATACTGGGTCGCCAGCGTCAGGGCCTCGGACCCTTTCAGCGCAATCAGCACCTTGAGACCGACGCCGTGGGCAAGATCGTGCAGCACCCGCGCATAATGCGGGTCGTCCTCGACGATCAGGAGCACCGTGTCGCCGGGCTGGATATCCTCCCGGTCATCGGGCATCCGGTCGATCGGGCGCTCCACCAGGCGCGGCGCGGCGGCAGGCGCCGTAACCTCAACCGCCTGCGCGCTCGGCTGGGCGACCGTGCCGGAGCCGACATAGGTCAGCGGCAGATACAGGGTGAAGGTGCTGCCGACACCCGGCGTGCTCTTCAACCGGATCTCGCCGCCCAGCAGGTTCGACAGCTCGCGGCTGATGGCGAGGCCAAGGCCGGTGCCGCCGTATTTGCGGCTGGTCGAGGCATCGGCCTGCTGGAAGGCCTCGAAGATGATCTTCTGCTTTTCCGACGAGATGCCGATGCCGGTGTCGGTCACCTCGAAGGCGACGACGCCGTTGGCTGTCCGCAGCACCGGATGGTCGGAATTCCAGCCATTGTCCGGCGCGTAGATCTTGAATGTCACGCCGCCGTTCGAGGTGAACTTGAAGGCGTTGGACAGCAGGTTCTTGAGCACCTGCTGCAGACGCTTGGAGTCGGTGGTGATGCTGCGTTCCAGCTTCGGATCGATATTGACATCGAACGACAGGTGGCGCCGTTCCGCCTCGTGCCGGAACGGCCGGACCACCATCTCGCTGAGGTTGGAGAAGAAAATCTCCTCCGCGTCGACCGACACGGTGCCGGACTCGATCTTCGACAGGTCGAGGATGTCGCTGATCAGGTTCAAGAGGTCGGTGCCGGCACTGTGGATAGTGCGGGCGAACTCGACCTGCTTCGGCGTCAGGTTCTGATCCGGGTTGTCGCCCAGCTGCTGGCCCAGGATCAGGATCGAATTCAGCGGCGTGCGCAGCTCGTGCGACATGTTCGCCAGGAACTCGGATTTGTATTTCGAGGTCAGCGCCAGCTCGGTCGCCTTTTCCTCCAGCGCGCGGCGGGCCTGCTCGATTTCCTGGTTCTTGCGCTCGACCTCGACATTCTGCTCGGCGAGTTCCTGCGCCTTCTGCTCCAGCTGATCGTTGGTCTGCTGCAGTTCGCCCTGCTGGGTTTGGAGCTCGGTCGCCAGCTGCTGCGACTGCTTCAGCAGGCCCTCGGTCTGCATCGTCGCTTCGATCGAGTTCAGCACGATACCGATCGAGGCGGTCAGCTGGTCGAGGAACGAGATCTGCAGGTCGGTGAAATTCTCGACCGAGGCCAGCTCGATCACCGCCTTGACCTGGCCTTCGAACAGGACCGGCAGGACGATGATGTTACGCGGCGTCGCCTTGAACAGGCCGGAGGTGATTGGGACCACGTTCGACGGCATCACCGAGATCAGCATGCGGCGCTGATCGACCGCGCACTGGCCGACCAGCCCCTGGCCGACCTTGAGCCGCGGGCGGTGCCCCTTGGCGCCTTCGTCGGCGAAGGCCGACAGCAGCCTCAAGCCCACATCGCCCTCGGACAGATAGATCACGCCGTTCTGTGCATTGACCAGCGGCGCCAACTCGGACAGCAGCATGCGGCCGACCTTGTTCAGGTCGCGCTGGCCCTGGAGCATCGAGGTGAAGCGCGCCAGGTTGGTCTTCAGCCAGTCCTGCTCGGTGTTGTGATCGGTCGTCAACCGGAGGTTGTCGATCATCGTGTTGATATTGTCTTTCAGCTCCGCGACCTCGCCGCGGGCATCGACCTGGATCGACCGGGTCAGGTCGCCCTTGGTGACGGCCGTCGCCACCTCGGCGATGGCGCGCACCTGAGTGGTCAGGTTGGCCGCCAGCAGGTTCACGTTGCCGGTCAGGTCCTTCCAGGTGCCGGCGGCGCCCGGCACGTTGGCCTGGCCGCCCAAGCGCCCTTCGACGCCGACCTCGCGGGCCACGGTGGTGACCTGATCGGCAAAGGTTTCCAGGGTGTTGGTCATGTTGTTGATGGTCTCGGCCAAGGCCGCGACCTCGCCGCGCGACTTCACCGTCAGGTTCTGCTTCAAATCGCCATTGGCGACGGCGGTCACCACCTTGACGATGCCGCGCACCTGCTCGGTCAGGTTGGCCGCCATGACGTTCACGGTGTCGGTCAGGTCCTTCCAGGTGCCGTCGACGCCGGGCACCTGCGCCTGACCGCCGAGCTTGCCTTCCGTACCCACTTCGCGCGCGACGCGAGTCACTTCCGAGGCGAAGGCGTTCAGCTGGTCCACCATCGTGTTGATGGTGTTCTTCAGCTCGAGGATTTCGCCCTTCACATCGACGGTGATCTTGCGCGACAGGTCGCCCCGCGCCACCGCCGTCGTCACCTCGGCGATGTTGCGCACCTGGGTGGTGAGGTTCGCGGCCAGCAGGTTGACGTTGTCGGTCAGGTCCTTCCACGTGCCGGCCACACCGGGCACCACGGCCTGGCCGCCCAGGCGCCCCTCGGTGCCGACCTCGCGCGCCACGCGCGTCACTTCGGCCGCGAAGGAGCGCAGCTGCTCGACCATCGTGTTCAGCGTTTCCTTCAGCAGCAGGATTTCGCCGCGCACGTCGACGGTGATCTTCTTCGACAGGTCGCCGTTGGCGATGGCGGTCGCCACCTCGGCGATGTTGCGGACCTGGCCCGTCAGGTTCGAGGCCATGAAGTTGACGCTGTCGGTCAGGTCCTTCCACGTGCCGGCGACGTCAGGCACCTGCGCCTGGCCGCCCAGCTTGCCCTCGGTGCCCACTTCGCGGGCCACGCGGGTCACTTCCGAGGCGAAGGCGTTCAGCTGGTCCACCATCGTGTTGATGGTGTTCTTCAGCTCAAGGATTTCGCCCTTCACGTCCACCGTGATCTTGCGCGAAAGGTCGCCGCGGGCCACGGCGGTGGTCACCTCGGCGATGTTGCGGACCTGGCCGGTGAGGTTCGAGGCCATCGAATTGACGTTGTCGGTCAGGTCCTTCCAGGTGCCGGCGACACCAGGCACCACGGCCTGGCCGCCCAGGCGCCCTTCGGTGCCGACCTCGCGCGCCACGCGCGTCACTTCGCCGGCGAAGCGGTTCAGCTGGTCCACCATCGTGTT
>Ga0105238_10005643_pt1 | contig 12370 bp, 12 predicted proteins | sample KBSC34metaG_FD_81526 | JGI IMG/M metagenome (GOLD analysis project Ga0105238, IMG submission 81526) | Corn rhizosphere microbial communities from Kellogg Biological Station, Michigan, USA - KBS C3-4 metaG | ecosystem: Host-associated > Plants > Roots > Rhizosphere > Soil | place: Michigan, USA... | reverse complement strand
GGACGGGGAAGCTTGCCAGCCGGAGCCCGAGCGAGCGACGCGTCGCCGGAGCGCAGGGTCCCGCAGGGACCCGAGCACCGCCGACGTAGGCGAGCGACCCGACGAGGCAGCACTCTCGTCCCGCCCGCCCCCCGAGCGTAAGCTGAATGGAGCGATGCGATCCAAGGCGACGTCACCGATCGCAACCGCGAGACAGCGGCTTTTCGTATGCGGGACGCGCGGGGTGCGACGCCGCGTGCTAAAGTGACAGCATCGTGGCCGGCGTCTGGGCCGGTGCGATCACTACGTATCCGCCGCCCTCTGGAAGGAGATTCCGATGGCTTCGTCCGATTCCACCGTCGCAGGCAAGGCCGCAGACGCCCCGCCGCTGATTGGCAAGATCGCCGGTCTGCAGAACATCAAGGAGTACGCCGAGCTGCACTGGTCGGGCAGCTTCGAGGACTACCTGGCGCTGGTGAAGAAGAACCCGTCCATCGTACGGACGGCCTTCCAGCGCGTGTACGACATGATCCTGTCGTACGGCCAGGAAGAGTACATCGACAACAAGAAGCGGCTCATCCGCTACAACTTCTTCAAGGACGACCACCACGGCGGGCGCGACGCCATCTACGGCCTCGACATCCCGCTGATGCGCCTGGTGAGCGTGCTGCAGAGCGCGGCCCAGCGCTACGGGACCGAGCGGCGCGTGATCCTGCTGCACGGCCCGGTGGGCAGCTCGAAGTCGACCATCGCCCGGCTGATCAAGCGAGGCATCGAGGAGTACTCGCGCACCCCCGAGGGCGCCATGTACACCTACGACTGGATCCTGCCCGAGTCGCTGGCGCAGATCGCCGGCGGGTCGCGCGAGTTCAAGTGCCCCATGCACGAGGAGCCGCTGCGCCTGATCCCGCCCGAGTGGCGCGAGAAGGCGCTGGTCGAGCTGGGCGTGAACGGCCCCGGCCGCCCCTACGTCAACATCGAAGGCGACCTGGATCCCGCCTGCCGCCTGGTGTTCCGCGAGCTGATGGCCCACCACAAGGGCAACTGGAGCGAGGTGGTCAAGCACATCCGGGTGCGCCGCCTGATGCTATCCGAGCAGGACCGCGTGGGCGTGGGGACGTTCCAGCCCAAGGACGAGAAGAACCAGGACTCGACCGAGCTGACCGGCGACATCAACTACCGGAAGATCGCCGAGTTCGGGTCGGACAGCGACCCGCGGGCGTTCAACTTCGACGGCGAGTTCAACATCGCGAACCGCGGCATCATCGAGTTCATCGAGGTGCTGAAGCTGGACGTGGCGTTCCTCTACGACCTGCTGGGCGCCTCGCAAGAGCACAAGATCAAGCCGAAGAAGTTCGCCCAGACCGACATCGACGAGGTCATCCTCGGTCACACCAACGAGGCGGAGTACAAGAAGCTGCTGTCGAACGAGTTCATGGAGGCGCTGCGGGACCGGACGGTGAAGATCGACATCCCGTACATCACCCGTATCTCCGAGGAGCGGCGCATCTACGAGAAGGACTACAACGCCGCCAAGATCCGCGGCAAGCACATCGCCCCCCACACGCTGGAGACGGCGGCCATGTGGGCGGTGCTGACGCGCCTCGAGGACCCCAAGAAGAACCAGCTGACCCTGGTGCAGAAGATGAAGCTGTACGACGGCAAGACGCTGCCGGGCTTCACCCAGGACAACATCAAGGAGCTGCGCAAGGAGGCGGTGCGCGAGGGCATGGACGGCATCTCGCCTCGCTACATCCAGGACAAGATCTCGAACGCGCTGGTCAGCGATCGCGGCGAGGGGTGCGTGAACCCGTTCATGGTCATGAACGAGCTGGAGTCGGGGCTGCGCCACCACTCGCTGATCACGAACGAGGACCAGCGACGCAACTACACCGCCCTGCTGGGGATGGTGAAGCAGGAGTACGAGGACATCGTCAAGAACGAGGTCCAGCGGGCCATCAGCGCCGACGAAGAGGCCATCGCCAAGCTGTGCGCGAACTACATCGACAACATCAAGGCCTACACCCAGCGCGAGCGGGTGAAGAACAAGTACACCGGCCAGGACGAGGAGCCGGACGAGCGGCTGATGCGGTCGATCGAGGAGAAGATCGACATCCCCGAGTCGCGCAAGGATGACTTCCGGCGCGAGATCATGAACTACATCGGCGCGCTGGCGGTGGAGGGGCGGCAGTTCGACTTCCGCACCAACGAGCGGCTGCAGAAGGCGCTGGAGCTGAAGCTGTTCGAGGACCAGAAGGACTCCATCAAGCTGACCAGCCTGGTCTCGGCGGTGGTCGACCGCGACACGCAGGAGAAGATCGACGTGGTGAAGAACCGCATGATCCGCAACTACGGCTACTGCGAGATCTGCTCCACGGACGTGCTGAACTTCGTGGCCTCCATCTTCGCCCGCGGCGACGTGAAGGACTAGGAGTCGGCACACGACGATGGATCCCCGAGTAGCTCCCGTCACGGTGGAGATGAACGGCACCGCCGCCGAGTTGCTGGTGCGGCTGATGAACGAGATGCAGCAGGCGGACCCGATGGCGGTGCTGACCCGCGCCCTGGGCATGCTGGATCAGGGCCTGGCGGCCAAGCGGCAAGGCCGCCGCCTGGGCGTCTATGATCCCGAAAGCCAGCGCTTCATGGATCTGGTGATCTGAGATGGCATTACGCATCGACCCCGACCACCGGCGCTTCCGCGACATCGTGCGCGGGAAGATCAAGCAGGATCTGCGGAAGTACATCTCGCAGGGCGAGCTGATCGGGCGCAAGGGGAAGGATCTGGTGTCGATCCCGCTGCCCCAGATCAATCCGCCCCGCTTTCACTTCGGCAGCAAGAACCAGGGCGGGGTGGGGCAGGGCGAGGGCGACGTCGGCGACAGCATCGGCAAGAGCGATCCCAACGGCGACGGCACGGGCAAGGCCGGCGACAAGCCGGGCGAGCACGCCATCGAGGTCGAGCTGTCGCTGGAGGAGCTGGCGCAGATCTTGGGCGAGGAGCTGCGCCTGCCCCGCATCGAGCCGAAGGGCAAGGAGCGGCTGATCAGCCAGAAGGACCGTTACGTGGGCATCCGCCGCACCGGCCCGGAGTCGCTGCGGCACTTCAAGCGGACCTTCCGCCAGGCGTTACGGCGCCAGATGATGGCGGGCAGCTACACGCCCGAGCGGCCCATGATCGTCCCCATCCGCGAGGACCGCCGCTACCGGTCCTGGCGCACCACGCCCCTGCCGCAGTCGAGCGCGGTGATGATCTTCATCATGGACGTGTCGGGCTCGATGGGCGACGAGCAGAAGGAGATCGTGCGCATCGAATCCTTCTGGATCGACACCTGGCTGCGCTCGCAGTACAAGGGCCTGGAGTCGCGCTACATCATCCACGACGCGACGGCGAAGGAGGTGGACCGCGACACCTTCTTCCGCACCCGCGAGTCGGGCGGGACGATGATCTCCAGCGCCTACAAGCTGTGCGCGAAGATGATCGAGGACGAGTTCCCCCCCTCGGAGTGGAACATCTACCCGTTTCACTTCTCCGACGGGGACAACTGGTCGGTCGACGACACGGTGCAGTGCGTGGACATCCTGCGCACCCAGGTGCTGCCCCACGTGAACATGTTCTGCTACGGCCAGGTGGAGAGCCCCTACGGCTCGGGCCAGTTCATCAAGGACCTGAACGAGCACTTCGACGAGGAAGACCACGTCTACGTCTCCGAGATAAAAGGAAAAGACGCGATCATGGACTCGATTCGCGACTTCTTGGGGCGGGGGAAGTAGGCAGCGATGGCGTCGCTTCCCACGTACCTGCACGACATCCAGCGGGACATCGAGGCCTACGGCAAGGCCTACGGGCTCGACTTCTGGGACATCGAGTTCGAGATCCTCGACTACAAGCGCATGCAGGAGGTAGCGGCGTTCGGCGGCTTCCCGGTGCGCTACCCGCACTGGCGCTTCGGCATGGAGTTCGAGCATCTGACGAAGAGCCACATCTACGGGCTGTCGCAGATCTACGAGATGGTCATCAACAACAACCCGGCCTACGCCTACCTGCTGGAAGGCAACTCGCTGGTCGACCAGAAGATGGTCATCGCCCACGTGCTGGGGCACGTCGACTTCTTCAAGAACAACTACTTCTTCTCCAAGACCAACCGCCGCATGATCGACGGGATGGCGAACCACGCCACCCGCATCCGCCGCCACATGGAGCGGCTGGGGGTGGAGAAGGTGGAGAGCTTCGTCGATGCCTGCCTGAGCATCGAGAACCTGATCGATCCCATGTCGCCCTTCATCGTGCGCAAGGCGCCCGAGCGGGCCCCCACCAGCCCCGAGCCCGAGACGCCGGAGATCCCGCGCTTGCGCTCGAAGGGCTACATGGACAAGTTCATCAACCCGCCCGAGTACCTGGAGACGCAGCGGAAGAAGCTGGAGCGCGAGCGCGAGAAGCCGCGCCGCAACCCGCCCGAGCCGGAGCGCGACGTGCTGGCGTTCCTGCTGCAGGAGGCGCCGCTGGAGGCGTGGGAGCGCGACGTGCTGGAGATCGTGCGCGACGAGGCCTACTACTTCGCGCCCCAGCGCCAGACGAAGATCATGAACGAGGGCTGGGCCTCGTACTGGCACAGCAAGATCATGACCGAGCGCGCCCTGAAGGCGTCGGAGATCATCGACTACGCCGATCACAACGCCGGCGTCATGGCCACCGCGCCCGGGCAATGGAACCCTTACAAGGTCGGGGTCGAGCTGTTTCGCCACATCGAGGAGCGCTGGGACAAGGGGCGCTTCGGCCGGGAGTGGGACGAGTGCCGGAACCTCGACGAGCGGCGGGCCTGGGACCGCCGCCTGGGCCTGGGGCGGAAGAAGATCTTCGAGGTGCGGAAGTACTACAGTGACGTCACCTTCATCGACGAGTTCTTCACCGAGGAGTTCTGCCAGGAAAAGAAGTTCTTCTCCTTCGCGCTGAACGAACGGTCCGGGAACTACGAGATCGACTCACGCGAGTTCCAGCAGGTGAAGCACAAGATCCTGTACCAGCTGACGAACTTCGGCGAGCCGTTCATCTTCGTCGAGGACGCGAACCACGAGAACCGTGGCGAGTTGCTGCTGCACCACCGCCACGAAGGGGTGGACCTGGATGGCGACCACGCCCGCGCCACCCTGAACTCCCTGCACCGCATCTGGCGCCGCCCCGTCACGCTGATGACCACCTTCGACGGCAAGAAGAAGGCGCTGCGCTTCGACGGCAAGGACCACGCCGAGAAGGCGGCCTAGGCAAGGCCTAGGCAGCGAGCTACACTTTCAGGCGGCCCTCGATGGAGTCGTCGAGGGTCTTGCCCGTCATCGCTCCCACCGCCATCTTGGCGAAGGCGACCGCGCGGCCGTGCTTGGTGTCCCAGTAGTATCCGCCCTCGGGGCGAACCTGGATGACGGTGATGCGGGGGTCGTCGATGCCGTCGGTGAACCAGGTCTTGAGGAGCGGCTGCCAGAGCTCCTTGATCTTCGCCTTGTCGGTCGTGACGGCGGCCGTCCCGTGCAGCGACAGGAAGTCGCTATGAGCAGAGGCCTGGAACAGCAGCTGGACCCGCGGGTCGCTGGCCAGCTCCTGGTTCTTTTTGCTGTCGCTGGCGCTCAGGAACCACAGCTGACCCTGCCCGTCGATCTGCTGCACCGACATGGGACGGGTCGCGAACGGCTGACCGCTGTCGAGGGCCGTGCAGAAGAAGCAGGTCGAGGCGCTCTTCACCAGCTCCGTGATCTTGGCGATCGCCTTGGCGCCCTGAAGGTCGTCACGGTTCTGTTCCTGTTGCTGGGCATTGATGCTGTCCATGTGGGTCTCCTGCCCCATGGCCAAGCAAGCGCCGCACCAGAGGGTGAACCAGGTGGAGGCCGCCCGCACGATGGGCCTGACCGCGGACGTCTATCCCGCGCGTAACGTCCGCAGGATCGACGAGGCGGCAAGGTAACGTCGGCTCAATCGTTGGAGACGTGGACGCAGACGCAGGTGATGTTGTCGTCGCCGCCGCGGTCGTTGGCCATCTGGATCAGGTTGCGAGGGACGTCGCGGTAGAAGTCGGTGGTCAGGACCTGGCCGATCTCCTCGACGCCGATGTCGTTCGACAGGCCGTCGGAGCAGAGCAGGAAGCAGTCTCCCGCCTGCGGGTGGAGGTCCTGCATGTCGGGCGTGACCGTGGGCTCGAAGCCGACCGAGCGGGTGATGATGTTGCGGTAGCGCGATTCCTTGGCCTCGGTCGACGACAGCAGGCCGGCGCGCACCTGATCCTGGATCCAGGAGTGATCATCGGTGAGCTGGCGGATGCGCCCGTCGCGATACAGGTAGGCTCGCGAGTCGCCCACGTGGCCCAGGTAAGCCCGCCGCTCGAAGAAGAACAGGGTGGTCAGGGTCGTTCCCATGCCCGCCACCTCGGGATCGGCGGCGGAGGTCTCGTAGATGCGCCGGTCGGCCTCGGCGATGGAGAAGCGCAGGGCATCCTCGGCCGACAGCGGCGTCACGTCGGGCGTGGCGCTGGCCGCCGCCTCCAGGGCACGGGCCAGGCTGGCCTCCACGATCTCGGTGGCCATCCGGCTGGCCCGCTCGCCCCCCAGGTGTCCCCCCATGCCGTCCGCCACGGCATACAGCCCCAGCTTGTCGTTACAGAGAAACCGATCCTCGTTGTGGTCACGCCGCCGCCCGACGTCGGACGCGCCCCAGCCGCGGATCTTCATCGACCAGGATTCCCTTGGAGTGGAGGTGGCGACAGCCGGCTCCGCTCCGGCGGCCACGACGCCAGAGGGCGCAACGCGCCCGGGTCCAAGCAACGGGAGGCGCAGCTTTGCTGCGCCGGCGTGGACGTGGAGATCCGAGGGGGGGCCGTGGGGGGCCGTCTGCGGCCCCCCGCGTGGTCACGCTGCCGCCCGACGTCGGACGCGCCCCAGCCGCGGATCCTCATCCCTAGGGAATCGCGGGCGGTTCCGCCGGAGGCGGGGTGCTCGGCGTCAGCTGCCGAGGGGCCGCCTTCTCGGCGATGATGAAGTCGGTGCGGTTGCCCCCGTCCTTGCCCACGGGGACCAGCCGCTTGGTGTCCACGCCCACGGCGACCAAGGCGTCGCGGATCAGCTCGGCGCGGTGCTTGGCCTCGTCGGCGCCCTTCTTGTCGGACTGCACCTCGATGCGCAGCTTCTTGATCTCGGGGTGACCCTTCAGGATCAGGCCCACGTCCTTGATCGAGGGCAGGGCGCTGTCCTTCAGGTCGCTTTGTCCGTGGCGCGTGCTGAAGGAGATCTTCTCCGTCACCTCGATGCGATCGTCCTCCAGGGTCACGATCTCGTCGCCCGGGTCGGGGCAGCCGTCGTCGTCCTTGACGCCGTTCAGCGTCTCCGGCTTGTTCGGGCACTTGTCCTCGGCGTCGGGGATGCCGTCCTTGTCGTTGTCCGGATCGGGGCAGCCGTCCTCGTCCTCGAACTGATCGAAGTCCTCGGGCTCGTTCGGGCAGTTGTCGAAGTTGTCCGGGATGCCGTCGTTGTCGTTGTCGGGATCCGGGCAACCATCGGTGTCCTGGAAGCCGTCCTTGTCCTCCGGCTCGTCGGGGCACTTGTCGCTGGCGTCGGGGATGCCGTCGCCGTCCTGATCTTCCGCGGTCGACGGGCAGCCGTCATGCGGGCGCTTGCCGCGGCCGTCCTCGGGCGCATTCGGGCAGGCGTCGTTCAGGTCGGGGATGCCGTCCTTGTCGTTGTCCGGATCGGGGCAACCGTCCTCGTCCTCGAACTGATCGAAGTCCTCGGCGTCGTTCGGGCACTTGTCGACCGTGTCGGCGATGCCGTCGTTGTCGTTGTCGTAGTCCGGGCAGCCGTCGTTGTCCTTGAACCCGTCGCGATCCTCGGGCTGGTCCGGGCAGCGGTCCTCGGAGTCGTACACACCGTCGCCGTCGGCGTCACGGAAGTCGGGCGTGAAGATGGCGCCCAGGAAGATGCGGCTCTGGGGGGCCCCCAGGCCCTTGCCCAGGCCGAAGCCCAGACCGCCGGTGATGGCCACCATGCCCCGCGGGTACAGGCGGGCGGCGATGTCGGCCTCGACGGGGTTCTCGTCCCAGTAGCGCTTGCTGAAGTCGGTGAACCCGGAGCGGCCGGCGATCTCGCCCAGCACCTCGAAGCCGCGCAGCAGGCGGACGGAGGCGCCGCCGCCGTACAGCACCTGGTTGCCCACGGTGGCGTCGAAGGTCTGCGTCTTCTCGCGCAGCAGCACCCCGGCCTCGCCGCCCAGGCGGACCCGGCCCAGCGCGAACATGGCCATCAACTTGGCCTGGCCGGTGACGCTCTTCTCGCCGATGTATGAGTCCTTCTTGCCGGTGGGGGCGGTGCCGCCCAGGACGGCGCCCAGCGCGAACTGATCGTCGTCGCCGGCGGTCAGGAGCTGCCCCTTCACCTCGACCCTGATGTCGCCCAGGCCGGCGGTCGACAGGCCGTCGCTGCTGGTCAGGCCGCTGTCCCCGTTGATGCCGTCACCACGCATCGCCAGCACCACCGGCACGCCCACTCCCACCTGGACCCGATCGAACAGGCCGATGGCCAGCTGCAGGTCGCTCTTCAGCTCGGTGCTGAGCGGATACTGGGTCTGGGGGGCGCCCATGCTGTTGGGCCGGCCCGTCTGGATCTTGTAGGGAAAGCGCTGGAAGTCGAAGACCAGACCCACCGAGAAAAGCTTGTGGGCCAGGACGTCGGGCGCGTCGAGGGTCAGAAAGTTGCGCGGGCCGATGGCGGCTTGAAACAGATCCCCGTCGAACGAACGCGCGGGTGCCGTCGCCGTCTGCGCGGCAGCCGAACGAGCGGCGGTGGCGGTGGCGAGGAGGGCGCCGGCCAGGACGGCGATGCGCGAAATGCTAGGAGAGGATAGTCGAGGCGGTTTTCTCATCCGTTTGATAGTCCCGTTCGGTGGTCAGCGGGCACCGCAGAATAGCTCCCGACGTGGAGCCAAGTCCATCATGGCCCCCACAATCAGATCATCACTCGCCAATTGAAAATCGGAAGTCCCAGGTCAATCTGTAGGGAACTGCCCGACCGTCGCTCGTGCGGGCCGGGGCGAAGCGAAACCGGCGCAGGGCCTGCGCGGCCGCCTCGTCGAAGCCGTGGCCGGCGCGCTCGAGGATGCGGACGGCGCTCACGTCGCCCTTGTCGCTGACGGTGATGCTGGCCTTGACCCGGCCCTCGATACCCAGGGCGCGCGCGTCGGGCGGATAGATCTCGGCGCCGTCCACCTGGAACAGCACCCGGGGCAGGGTGGCGACGCTGACCTCCGCGGCGGGCGCGCCCGGCAGGGTGCCATTTCCCGCGTACGGTTGCGGCGGCCCGGCGGTCTTCCGGACAGCTGCCGGCTTCGTCATCAGGGTGTTCCCGACGGGCACGGCCATCCCGGACTCGCCGGACACCACCGAGTCCATGGTCACCCCGAACGTGGGGGGGGCGCTGGGGGGCGGTGTCTCGGGTGGGGGTTCTCGATTGGGAGGGGGCGGCGCCTCGGGTGTGGGGGGCGGGGGAAGCGGCGTCCGGCGCACCACCACCTTCGGCCTGGGAGGTTCGGGCGCCGGCGGTGGTGGCGGTGGGAGCTCCGGCGGGGGAGGCGGCGGTTCCCTGAACTCGAACTCCACCGGCGGTGGGGTGGGAGTGCCAAGGGGGCTGGGCACCGTCGCCACGGCCGCCACGATGATCGCGTGCAGGACGACGGCGATCCCTACAGCCAGCGCCGAGACGCGCGCGTCGGCAGCGCCGGTGGCCACGCCCGTGTCACCGGCCTGCCGCGGCGCCGGCCGCTGCCGCAGGATCGACGTTGATGGCGAACCGATGCACCCCGGCCCGCTTGACCAGGTCGATGAGGTGGACGACGTCGCCGTGAGAGACCGAGCGGTCGGCGGCGATGATGGCCTGCAGGTCCGGCTGCTTCGGCAGCGTGTCGCCGATGAACTTCACGACCGCGCCGTCGTCGCTCTTGTCGCCGTTCAGGTACAAGGTCCCTTCCTTCGTCAGGGTCAGGGCCAGGGTGCTCTTCGCCTGCTCGGTGCCCGACGCGGCCTTGGGAAGGTCGACCTTGATGCCGCCGCTGGTGATGTAGGTGGCGGTGACCATGAAGATGATCAACAGCACCAGCATGATGTCGACCAGCGGGGTGACGTTGATGCCCGAGATCATCTGCGGGCCGTCGTCGTTGCCGTTGAAGTTGTCGGCGGCAGCCACGACTCAGGCCTTTCGATCGTCGCCCGCTGCGGGAAGCGACACCAGCACCATCTGGGCGGCCACGTCCACCCGACCGAGGATGCGCCGGATCTTGCCCTGGAAGTAGTTGAACGCGATCACGGCGGGGATGGCCACCAGCAGCCCCAGCGCCGTCGCCACCAGCGCCTCGGCGATGCCGCCGATGACCACGCTGATGCCCGCGTTCTGGGCGTGAGAGAGATCGGCGAACGAGCGAATGATGCCCAGCACGGTGCCGAACAGGCCGATGAACGGGGCGTTGTTGCCGAGCGTGCCCAGCACGCCCAGGTTTCGCTCGAGGTCGATGCGCAGCTTGGACTTCGCGCCGGCCATGGCCGCCGACACCGCCGCCGCGCCGCGATCGAACTGATCGATCCCGGACGCCACCACCTCGGCCTCCGGCGCCTTCTGGCCGGCCAGGAACTTGCGCGTGCCGCTCACGTCACCGCGAGAGAGCCGATCGAGTATCTCCTTGCCGAAGGCATCGATGTCGAGCTGCCGGCCGGCCAGCCTTATCCCCCGCTCGACCATCACCGCCACCGACACGACCGAAAGCGCGATCAACAACCAGAACACCCAGTTGGCCCCGACCAGAGTCAGGCCCAGAAGTCGCTCCGCCAAGCGCATGCGTCACCTATCTCGCTGGTCTTGCGGTCGAAAGTTCGTCGTGGTGGGAAGAGCCGGATCGTGGGGGACGAATAGTCATGATCGATCGTGGATATTAGTTACCATAGATTCTTCGTCGGTGGTTTTGGGTTGCCCCGTGGTCACGCCCAGCGCATCCACCAGCACCGTCGCGTAGGTTCCGGCCGGTAGTTCGAAGGCGATGCGCAGGGAGGTCCCGTCGGGGTCCTCGGTCGCGCGCGGCGGCACCGTCACGGGGACCAGCAGGGGGCGCCGCGTTCCTGGGAGGTCTCGTTCCTTTGCGGCGAAGTCCTCGCGGGTGACGCCGATCGCCGCCAGGGCCGCGTCTTCCAGGGCACGCGCCGCCGTCTCGGGGGGCGGTTCCTTGGCCCAGCCGCCGGGCATCGGGCCCGTGGTGACCACCTCACCGGCGTCGAGGCGCGGCTGGTCTTCCTCCGGATCCTCGGTCACGAACACGCCGCCGCTGGCCGCCTTCTGCAGCACGTCGCCGGTCAGGACCTTGCGCAGCAGCGCCCCTTCGGTGCGGGCGCGCAGCACCTCGTTGAAGACGGCCGACTGAACGGACGACAGCCACAGCCGCTGCCGGCGCTGGTCGCGCTCGCGCCGCTCGCCTCTGAGCAGCGCGATCCCCCGCGCCACGTTGTCGCCGTCGCGCCCGAAGCGCTGGTCGCCGTAGCGGTTGGGCAAACCGTCGCGGGCCAGCGCCGCCAGCCGTTCCAGCAGGCGCGCGCCTTCGCCGGGCTCGAGCGCCGTCAGCACGACCTCGAAGCGATTGCCGCGCAGGTGACCGGTGCGCAGCTTGTTACCGTGAGGGATGGCCTGCAGCACCCGCAGCTGGTCGTCCCCCGCCGCCAGCGCCGCTTCGGGCGCCACCCGGGGCACACTCAGCCACTGGCGCGTGACGGCGTGCTTGTCCTTCAGCCCCGCGCAGCCGATCTCTCGCGGCGCGACGCGAAGCCGCCGCGCCAGAGTGTTCACCGCGTCCCAGGTAGTGAGCTCGCGCTTCTCTATCCAGAGAAACGTGTGCTCACCGCTCCCCGAGGGCAGATAAGCAGGCAATTCCTCCACCAAAAAGGTGTCGGGCGACGAAACGAACCTAGCCATTCACTCCCCCGTCCTCGTCCTCGTCCTCGTCCTCGTCTTCGTCCTCGTCCCCGAACCGCCAAACGAGGACGAGGACGGCGACGAGTACGAGTACGAGGACGAGGACGGGTTGAGAATGAGAACGTTCACTTGTTTACCTGCTTCCGGAGATGTCCGGCTTCGGCGGGATCTTGCCGCCCACCATCGCGATGTACATCGTCGCTGACTTGTTCCCCGGCTCGATGACCAGGATCTCTTGCCACTCGGCCAGCGCCTCCACGTTCCTGCCCAGGCCGTAATACACCAGACCCAGATGCAGCCGCGCCGGGACGTACTGGGGACGGTCCTCGCGGATCCGCTCGAACTCGCGCGCGGCCGCGTCCAGGTTGCCCGCCTCGCGCAGCGTCGCCCCCAGATCCGCGCGAAGATCGTG
>Ga0105238_10005642_pt1 | contig 12372 bp, 9 predicted proteins | sample KBSC34metaG_FD_81526 | JGI IMG/M metagenome (GOLD analysis project Ga0105238, IMG submission 81526) | Corn rhizosphere microbial communities from Kellogg Biological Station, Michigan, USA - KBS C3-4 metaG | ecosystem: Host-associated > Plants > Roots > Rhizosphere > Soil | place: Michigan, USA... | reverse complement strand
GGCTTCGGGCTTCGGGCTTCGGGCTTCGGGCTTCGGGCTTGGTGCGACGGGTTCCTCACGGACCCGTCGCGTTTTTTCAGGAGCGTCTGCATGCGTGCGTGGCTGGCGACCCTCGTGCAGGTTGCCCTGGTCGTGGCGTTGATGGCTGCGGCCGTCAGCGAAGTGTGGACGCAGCAGAGGGCGGGCGGCCCGGCGCCAATCGGCGTGCCCCGCGCGCCGCTGGGCGCGGGACCTTGGGTGCTCGACACGGCCGAACAGCACAAGATCAAAGTTTCCATCGTCGCCGGCGGCCTCGTGAACCCGTGGAGCATGGCGTGGCTGCCGAATGGCGACGTGCTGATCACGGAGCGTCCGGGGCGTCTCCGGCTGCTGCACAAGGACGGCGCGCTCGATCCGACGCCCATCAGCGGCGTGCCGACGGTGAAGGCGCAGCGGCTGTCAGGGCTGATGGACGTGGTCCTGCATCCGCGCTTCGCCGAGAACCACTTCGTCTATCTCACCTACAACAAGGGGCGCGCCACGGACGGCATGATGGCCACCGTGCTGGCGCGCGGGCGCCTCGACGGCATGGCGCTGACCGATGTGAAGGATCTTTTCGTCGCCGAACCCTGGTGGGACGGCGCCGGTGGGTCGGCATCGCGGCTCGCGTTCGGCCGCGACGGCATGCTCTACATGACCACCGGGTCCGGTGGCGGCGCCAACTTCGCACAGGGGCAGGAGAAGAACATCCACAAGGGCAAGATCCTGCGGCTGCGCGACGACGGCAGTGTGCCGAAGGACAACCCGTTCGTGAACGACCCGTCGTTCAAGCCCGAGATCTACACGTGGGGCCATCGCAACTCGCTGGCGCTCATCGTCCATCCGGTCAGCGGCGAGCTGTGGAACAGCGAGAACGGACCGAACGGCGGCGACGAGGTCAACATCATCAAGGCCGGGAAGAACTATGGTTGGCCGGTGGTGAGCATGGGGCGGTCGTACGAAGGGCCGTGGCAGGGGCGCTTCGAGAAGGACGGCATGGAAGGGCCGCTCGTGTACTGGATGCCCGCCATGGCGGTGAGCGGCATGGCCGTGTACACGGGCGACAAATTTCCCGCGTGGAAAAACAACCTTCTGATCGGCGCCATGCGCGTGGGTGAGATTCCCAACACCGGCCACCTCGAACGCGTCGTCTTCAACGAGAAGACCGAAGAGATCCGGCGCGAGAGCCTGCTCTGGGAGCTGCGCCAGCGCATTCGCGACGTTCGTCAGGGGCCAGACGGGTTCCTCTATCTCCTGACCGACGAAAATCCCGGCGCACTCCTCAAGGTGGAACCGTCATGACGCAATCACGCCGCGACTTTCTGGCTGCTTCAATTGCGCTGGCCATCTCCGCGCGCCGCGCGTCGGCCGCCGACCCGGCGACATCATCGACAACCGTTTGAGTGAGTTCTGCGCCAAGACGTTCGAAGGCTCGAAGGGCGCCGATACGCTGCTCATCTCGTGCGGCGGTCTCAAGACGCTCGATCTGATCGTGCCGCTCGAAGCGCGTTGCAAAGTGCCCGTCGTCTCGAGCACGCCGCATGCGTTGATGGCGAGCGTGCGTCTCGTCGGCCTCCCGGGCCACGCGCACGGCTTCGGCCGCGTACTCGAGCGCGTCTGACGGTTGAGCCGGTTTCGCACAACCACGGCTGAGTCACGCGCGTTTCACATCGCTCGACGCGCGCTCTCTTGATACCCTGAGCCCGAAGGCGTCCGCGCAGGGCGGGCGCCCCCGCCGCTGGAGGGCGACGGATGTCGGACGCGAGTCGAGGGCACGTAGGCACGCAAGAGCTGGTTCCCACCGGTATCGAGGGGCTCGACGACGTGCTGGGCGGCGGCCTGCAAAGGCGGCGGTCGTATCTCGTCGAGGGGGTGCCGGGTTCGGGCAAGACGACGCTGGCGATGCAGTTCCTGCTCGCGGCGGCGGCACGCGGCGAAACCGCGCTTTACGTCACGCTCTCGGAGACGGGCGAAGAACTCAATGACGTCGCGGCATCGCACGGCTGGAGCCTGGCGTCCATCGTGTTGCACGAGATGACGCCGAACGAGGGGCTGCTCGATCCCGACGAGCAGTCCACCATGTTTCATCCGTCGGAAATCGAGCTGGCGCAGACCACGCGCGAGATCCTGGCGGACGTCGACCGGCACAACCCGACCTGCGTCGTCATCGACTCGCTCTCCGAGCTGCGCATGCTGTCGGGCAGCCCGCTGCGATACCGGCGGCAGATTCTCGCGCTCAAGCAGTACTTCGCGTCGCGTGGCTGCATCGTGCTGCTGCTCGACGACATGACCAGCACCGAGCCGGACCAGCAGGTACAGAGCATCGTGCACGCGGTGCTGCTGCTGGAGCAGCTCAACCCGGAGTACGGCAGCGACCGCCGCCGCCTGCGTGTGGTGAAATATCGGGCCCAGGCGTTTCGGGGCGGCTATCACGACTACTGCGTCCGGCGGGGAGGGCTGCAGGTCTTTCCCCGTTTGGTTGCGTCCGAGCACCGGCAGATTTTGCCGCGCACCAAGTTGTCGAGCAATCTGCCGCAGCTCGACGCGCTGCTCGGGGGCGGTCTCGAGCAGGGTACGAGCACGCTGTTCGCCGGGTCGGCTGGAACCGGCAAATCCACGCTGGCCGCGCAGTTTGCGGCGGCGGCGGCCGCGCGCGGCGAGCACGTTGCGATGTTCATCTTCGACGAAGCCATTTCGACGCTCCTCACGCGCGCCGAGCAGTTGGGGATCCCGCTCGCCGAGGGTGTCACCAAGGGGCTGGTCAACATCCGGCCTGTGGATCCAGCCGAGCTCTCGCCGGGCGAGCTCATGCACCTCATCCGCGTCTCCGTCGAACGCGACAACGCGGCGATGGTCGTGATCGACAGTCTCAACGGCTATCTGAACGCGATGCCGGGCGAGCGCTACCTGACGATTCAGCTCCACGAGCTGCTCGCCTACCTCGGGCAGCGCAACGTGGCGACGATCCTGGTGAGCGCGCATCAGGGGCTGCTGGGGCCGATGACGACGACCGTCGATGCGTCCTACCTCGCCGACGCGGTGGTGCTGTTGCGGTTTTTTGAGAATCGAGGCGAGATCCGTCAGGCGGTGTCGGTCCTGAAGAAGCGCGGCAGCCGCCACGAACGGACGATTCGCGAGTTCGGCCTTCACAACGGCACGATTCACGTGGGCGATGCGCTCACAAGCTTCCGCGGCGTACTCACGGGCGTGCCGGTGTACGAGGGGCAGGACGACGACGCCGAGAAATCCGATGACCGCGGATGATCAGGCACGTCTCGATCGCCGGCTGCTGATGCTGCCGGCCACCCCGAAGGACGGCGCCACCGCGCGCGACGTCTTGTGGCGGGCCGGCATCGAAGTCGATCTCTGCGACGACGTGCCTCACATGGCGTCGGAGCTGCAGCGCGGCGCCGCAGCGGTGATGTTGCCCGAGGAATCAATCGGGATGGCCTCCCGGGTGCTGGCGCTGGTCATCGCACAGCAGGCACCCTGGTCTGACTTGCCGGTGCTGGTCTTGACGCGTCAAGGCGCCGACTCGGCGGACGTGTCGCTCGCCGTGTCGGCGCTCGGCAACGTTACGTTGCTCGAGCGGCCGGTCCGCGTGGCGACGCTGGTCAGCACGGTCCGCACCGCGCTGCGCGCTCGCGAGCGGCAATACCAGATCCGGCGGCACCTGGTGGAGCTGCGCGAGGCCGATCAGCGCAAGGACGAGTTCCTGGCCACGCTCGGCCACGAGCTTCGCAATCCCCTATCACCGCTCGTCACCAGTCTGGAGCTGCTGCGAATGACCGCCGCCGAGGATCCGAAGGTGACGCGCGTGGTGGGCGTGATGCAGCGGCAGGCGAGCCATCTGGTACGGCTGGTGGACGATCTGCTCGAGGTGTCGCGCATCACGCGCGGACTGATCGACGTGCAGCGCGAGCCGGTGGCACTTGCCGAGGTGGTAGCCGCCGCGGTCGAGACCAGCCGCCCGATCATCGAGGCCTCGGCGCACACCTTGACGGTCGACGTGCCCGACGAGCCGCTGACCGTGCTGGGCGACCCCGTACGCCTGACGCAGGTGTTCGCCAACCTCCTGAACAACGCGGCGAAATACACCGACCCGGGCGGATCGATCGAGGTGACGCTGCGCCACACCCGACACACCGCGTTCATCAGCGTGCGCGATACCGGCATTGGCATCGACCGTTCGCACCTGGCGTCGGTGTTCGAGATGTTCACGCAGGTATCGCGCTCGGATCGGCGCACGCAGGGCGGGCTGGGCATCGGCCTCACGCTCGTTCGCAGCCTGGTTGAGCTGCATGGCGGCTCCGTGACCGCCTCGAGCAAAGGCCCCGGCCGCGGCAGCACCTTCGAAGTGCGATTGCCGCTGGTGGTCGTCGAGGAGAAGACTCACCACATCACGAATGGCCGCAAGGGGTTCGAGGGGTGGCGCGTGCTGGTCGTGGACGACAACCAGGACGCGACCGAGACGCTACAGACGCTGCTCGAATCGCTGGGCGCCGAAGTGGCGGCGGCCGGCAACGGGCGCGACGCGCTGGCGCAGTTCGAACGCTTCGAGCCCGACGCGGTGCTGCTCGACATCGGCATGCCCGGCATGGACGGCTACGAGGTGGCGCGTCGCATCCGCGCGATGCCGAGCGGCGGCGGCACGCCGCTCATCGCGTTGACCGGATGGGGACAGCAGGAGGACATCCGCCGCTGCTTCGAAGCGGGCTTCGACCATCACCTGGTGAAGCCGCTCGACGTGGACAAGCTCTGGGAGATCGTCGCGGGCGCGAGCCCGACGATGCACTGAGAACGGCTTAAGCCTGCTCACATCGGCTTCCCGAACACCTGGACGAAATAAGTGCGGCCGCGCGGGTCGACCGCGTAGCCGGTGCCGATCTCGGTGTAGGTGCCATCCAGCATGTTGGCGCGGTGGTGTGCCGAGCCCATCCAGCTCTCGGTGACGTCTTGCGCACCTCGCTGCCCGTAGGCGATGTTCTCCGCGAAGGCGCGCCACTTGTACCCCGCGGCCGCGAGCCGATCCTGTGGCGCCGGGTACGGTCCGCCGCTCAGCACGTGATCCATCCGTCCGATCGACGCCATCTGCTCGGCCTGCATCTGCGCGGCTCTCATCAGGCGTCCTTCGATCCGAAGCGGTCCGACCCCCGCGCGCGATCGCTCGACGTTCGTCAGATCCGCGATGCTGCCGGTGATCGCCGCGGCGGCGCCACCACCGCCTCCCGCCGCACCAGCCGCGGCGGCGGTGTCCGGCGCGATCGGGGAGGTGATGCTGCACAGCACGAAGAGCACGGCGAGCGGGACACGAGCGGTGCGTGAAGCCATGCCCCGGGGAGGCGCAAGGGTCGTACCCGCCGTTTTCGCATGAAAATCAGCGCTCTACGCGTTCTTGCACGTATCAGATTCGAGCATCCCTTGCAGATCTGACAGGGCGATGAGGCGTCGGCCAAGACGCGTTCGTCTGACCCCGGACAGACTGTTCAGAAGCTCGCGGTCAGCCCCACGCGCAGCGTGCGCGGGAATCCTGGCGAGATGTTCGTGTTGCTGTCGGCGTTCGGGTAGTAGCGCGCGTCGGTGAGGTTCTCCACGTTGGCCTGGAGCCGCAGCCCCTCGCTCACACGGAAGTAGACGGCTGCATCGGCGCGTATATAGCCCGGTAGCGTGACCGTGTTGTCGATCCCGGCGAACATGTCGGAGCGATAGATGATCCCGAGGCCGCCCGACACGCGCGGGTGGAACTGGTAGTTGTTCCAGAGCGAGAGCATGTGGTGCGGCACCTGGCCCACCTGGGCGCCTTCGCGGGCCGCCGTCGTGGCGCTCGTTACCTCGGCGTTCTGGTACGCGTAGCCGCCGGCAATCTGCCACGCCGGCCGTACCTTGCCGTTCAGTCCGAGTTCCCAGCCTCCCGTGCGCTGGCTGCCCGTCTGCACGATGCGCGTCGGATCGGCCGGATCCGTCGAGCGCGTGTTCGTGCGATCGAGCCGGTAGATCGCCGTCGTGAGCGAGAGCCCGGCGGGCGAGTCGTACTTCACACCCACTTCGTAGTTGTCGAATCGTTCCGGTTTCACCTGCTCGGTGATCGTGGTGAGCGACGAGAACTGGTCGCCCGAGCTCGGGAGATACGACACGCTGTAGCTGCCGTAGATCGACAGGGGAGCGACCGGCCTGAAGACGATGCCGGCACGCGGCGACAGGAGATCGTCCACGCGGTTCAACGTGTCGCCCGTGCGATTGTTGTAATACGTCAGGTCGAAGCGGTCGAAGCGCACGCCGCCGATCACCTGAACGTACTTGGACAGATCCACCTGGTCCTGCACGAACGCGCCCGCAACGTTGGCCTGCAGGTGATTGTCGGCATCGGTGGCGTTCTGCCGGAAGGTGACCGGCGTGCTGATCGTCGGGTTGTCGAACGGCGCGTCGATCGACGTCGTGACGTTGTTGAAGTAGCCGGTGTTCCGGAAGTTGTCGGTCTCCTGGCGGCCGAAGTCGGCGCCCACGAGCACGGTGTGGCGGATGGCCCCGGTCGCGCCCGTGACGACGACATCGGTCTGATTGAACACGTTCTGCCGCTTCGTCGCGTTGTTGTACGCGGTCAGCGTAACGAGGCTCTGGTCGGCGCTGGCGGCGCCGGGCACGAAGTTCTGGTAGAAGCGGTCGTAGTCGCCGATCAGCGTCCGGTTGCGGACGGCCACGCGCCCCACGTGATGCTCCACGTTGAAGGTGCCGATGTTCACGTTGGCGTTCACGTGGCTGTCGCGCTGGTTACCGTAGAACGTGTCGATGGGGACGTCCGCCGGCCGGCCCTGGAACGACGTGATGCCGCGGTCGGCCACGCGCTCGTCGCGGAGGTATTCGTAGCCGAACGTGAGCTTGGTGCGGTTGCTGGCCATGAACGTGACAGTCGGGTTGAAGGCGCCGCGCTCCAGGGTCACGCCGTCGCGGAAGCTGCCGCTGTCCTCGTACATCGCGTTGGCGCGGAAGGCGACCGCCTTGCCGAACGGCTGGTCCAGATCGCCGGTCACGCGCTTGTTGTCGTGACCGCCGGTCTGGAGCGCGAACGCCCGCACCGGCATGAAGACGGCTTCCTTGACGACGCGGTTGATGGCGCCGCCGCCGTTGCCGCGGCCGAAGATGAGCGCGTTGGGTCCCTTCAGCGCTTCCACGCGATCGAGGTTGTAGAGGTCACGGTAGTACTGCACGTCGTCGCGGATGCCGTTCAGGAAGAAGTCGGCTGAAGAGCGATTGCCGCGGATGACGACGTCGTCGCGGTTGTTCTCGCCCTGGTGGGCCGCGATGCCGGGCACGTACCGCACCACGTCGGCGATGCTCATCATCTGCTGGTCGCGAATCAGCTCCGGCGTGACAACCGTCACCGACTGCGGCACGTCGCGCAGGGGCGTCGATGTGCGGGTCGCACTCGAAATGGCGGGGACGCTATAGCCTTTCGCTGCGTTGACGCTGACCGTTTCCGCGAAGCCAGCCACCTGGAGCACGACCTCGTGCGGGACGTCGACCGGTCGCGGCGCGTTGACGCGGAAGCTGGCGGGACGAAAGCCTTCCGACGCGATGGTCACCACGAAGCCGCCCGCCGGGAGCGCCAGCGCGAACTCACCGCGTTGATCGGTGACGGCCGTCAGCTCCGGTCCGCCGGCCACAGGGGTGGCGGTGACACGGGCGTCGGCAATCGGCGCGCGGCTCGCGTCGAGCACGACGGCATGGAAGGAGGTCTGGGCGCCCGCCGTGGCGGACAGCCCGAGGATCCCGAGGAGCGCGAACAAGAGAGCACGATCATGAAGACCGGACATCGACACCCACCCAAAAAAATAAAACGAGACTGAGTCTTATTTTCAAAGAGTAATCCGACCAAATTGGTCGGGTCAAGCCCTCTGGAAGGGGGTGCTCCGGAATCGCGAGCTCAGATACCTATGTGTTGGCGGCCGAGACGGCCTGCTGTGATGAGGAGGGAAGGCCCTCGAGGGTGATGGTGCCCTGCGACGTTTACCAAAGCGACCTGACGTGTGGATAGCTTCGAATCTTCTCGTCCTTCGTCGCGATCAGCGCGCCGTGACGGCGAGCCGTCGCCACGATGATCTGGTCGGCCGGATCCCCATGGAACGGCTGCGGCAAGCTGCAGCTCTCGACCAGAACCGGGCGCGTCAATTCCCACAATCCCAGGCCCTCAGACGTGACGGCTTGGTCGAGCCACTGATCCAGTGGCCGGTCGAGAACGAGCTGACGCTTTTCGACTTTCTTGGCGACCTCCCAGATAGAAATGAAGGAGAGGAACAGGCCGTTGCTGGTGACGGTTCGCCGGATTGCGGCGGCCGCCGCGCCGCGAGAGTCGAGGGTCTTCCGTGACCCACCATACCCACGCGTGGGTATCAAGAAGCGCCGTCATTCCAAGTCTCGCCCGTGCCGTATGGGTCTCCGGTCTCTCGGACGACGCTGTTTGCAAGGCTCACGGTCGCGGCTGAACGGACGTACGGTACGAGCTTGGCGACCGGCCGCCCTCGCTTCGTGATGATCACCGGCGTTCGGTTGGCTTCCACCTCGTCGAGCATCCTGAGGCACCGGTCTTTGAATTTCCCGGCGGCCACGGACTTCATGTCAAGCGCGCGGGAACGCATTGGCGAGGCCTCTCTAGCGGGACAACTTGAGAGATGAGAGCTATTCGATGCCCGACGCGCGGTTCTGCTCGCGGGCGAGCACGGCTTGGTCGCGGTCGGCGTCACCGTGGGCGACGGCGCCGAGCAGCCGATCCAGATAGACGTTGTGGCTCGGCATCGGCACCCGCGCCAGCGCGGCGGCCGCCGCGATCAAGCCGGCGTCTTTGAGGCCGACCGTAATGGGCGAGCCCACCTGGTCGTAGCTTTCGTCCACCATCTTCTGGCCGTACACCTTGTACGCCGGGGCCGAGAACAGCCCTTCGGTCATCACGTCCTGGAAGACCTGCGGATCCACGTCGTAGCGGCGGACCAATGAGAAGCCCTCGGCCATCGCGATCATGGCGCAGCCGAGCACGGCATTGTTGGCGAGTTTGATGGCCGTTGCGGATTCGGGTTTGGGGCCGGCCTCGAAGATGCGGCGCCCCATCGCGTCGAGCAGCGGCCGCACGCGCGTGGCCGCGTCGATCGGCCCGGCGACGACGATCCCCAGCTGGCCGGCCGCCGCGAGATCGGGACGGCCGAGCACCGGCGCGGCGACGAGCACTTGTCCCGCCTCGGCGTGCCTGGCTTCGAGCGCGCGGATCGTCGCGACGCCATGCGTGCCCATCACCAGGTGGATGGCCCCGGGCGTCAGCGAGTCCACCAGACCTTCAGGGCCCGTCGCGATGCTGAGGATCGTCGCGTCTTCGACCAGCATCGAGACGACGACGTCGCGCTCCTGGCAAAGGTCGGCGACGTTCGCGGCAGCGCGCGCGCCAGCCGCCGCCAACGCGGCGGTCTGCGTCGCGACCGCGTCGTAGACCGTCAGGGCGTATCCGGCCGACTGGATCCGCCCTGCCATCCCCGCGCCCATGCGACCGAGACCGATGAAGCCCACCTTCATGCGAATGCTCCAGCCTGGCGGGCCGGGCGGGCCTGGCAGGAAAATCCTTTACCCGCCTGGCTTGCCTGGCCTACCTGGCCTGGTTGGCTAGACCAGCTGCCCCTTGACCCACTCGAGCTCGCGGGTCACGTATTCGACGATGTCGCCGGTCTTCAGATGATCGGGGAGCACGTCCCACGTGTAGGTCTCGATCTCCAAGTGCGTCGAGAGCGGCGTCTTCTTGTGCACCGCCAGCGCCTGTTCGAGCCCGAACCGCGTCGTGCCGAATCCGTGGCCCAGCTCGGTCAGGAACACCGGCACGTGAAAGTGCGTGCGCCACTCCCGCGGGCCCGGGTTCTTGTACCAGTCCTCGAACGCGTCTTCGAGGTTGAGGAACCACTGCGTCTTGCCGTCCTTGCGCTGGCACGTTTGCGACAGGTAGATCGTCTTGGCGAAGGCCTGCAGCGCGTCTACCTTCTCTTGCGTGACGTCGGGGATGTGCATCGACGCGGCTTCCTGCAGCTTCGCGATCGGCACGCCCGCAGCCACCAGCTTGTGGAGCGACGCCGGGATGTCCTCGTAGCCCACTGACTGGTGGCCGATGTCGAACACCACGCCCATGAACTTCTTCATCGCGGCGGCGGCGTCGGCGGCATGGAGGCCGGTCTTCTTGGCCAGCTGCTCGGCCGTCTGCGGTGCGAACAGATAGTCCTGGAAGTAGGTGATCGTCTCGTCGGTGGTTTCGAGGTAGCAGCGCGGCTCGGGCTCGAGGCCCAAGGTCACGATCTTGCCGGTGTCCTTTTCGAGCTTCACCAGGTGCGCCACCACGTCGACGACGTTGTCCGTGTACGCCTTGGCGATGTCTGGTCCGGTGCCCTTCGGCTTGAAGCCGAGCGGCGCGCTCTGAATCGACGGGTTGATGCCCTCGGGCGCCAGCTCCGCGAGCAGGTTCGCCACCTGCTTCGTGTAATCGCGGCGCTCCGGCGTCTGCCAGTCCGGCTCGTAGACGTCTTCCTTGATCACCTGCTTCTTGAACACGCCGTAGACGAACGCGTTGGCGGTGTACAGGTAGAGGTCCTGGTCCTTGAAGAACTGCTTGAGGTCGGCGACCTTCGTCTTGTCCTGCGACAGCATTTCGGCGGACGGCGCCGAAGTACGGAGGCACACGCCGAACTTCTGCGAAGGCGCGAAGCGCGCCTTTACCGCCGGCAGATACGTGTTGACGCTCTTCCAGAGCTGGTCCCAGTTGTCGGTCTGATGAACGAGCGTGGAGTAGGTAAGGTGTCCGAGGCCGTGTCCAAGATCCATTCGTGTCCTTCAGGCGGGTCTCAAGACCCGCAACTACGAGAGCTGCTACGCGACTTTTTCGACGACTCCCGAGGCCGCCGACTTGACGACGGCTTCGGTCACGGATGCTCCGTGAACCATTTCATCGGTCGGAATCAGGAAGGGCGCGCCGCCGGATGCGGCGGTGCCGAACGCCTCGAGGCACGCGCGTGTCACGTCGTGCCGGGCCGCTTCCCAGATTTCCGCGGGCCCCTTGATCGGCTGGAACTTGATGGTGGAGAAGAGCCGCGTGCGGCGCTCTTCCGACGACGCGCCGGCCACGTGCGTCATCCCTTCCATCCGGACCCAGCCCTTCGATCCGAACACCTGGAAGCTGAACCCGGGACCGGTCGCCGTCAGCGTACCCAGATAGCCGGACGCGCCGCTCTTCAGCCGGAACAGCATCGACGTCGTGTCGTCGCTGTCCACCGCGACGACGCGGCGGAAGCTCTGACAGAACACCGAATCGATCTCACCGCCGAGATCGATGATGCCGTCGATGGCGTGCACGCCCATCGGGGTAAGGCCGCCGCAGGGCGTCTCTTCCTTGTCCGCGCGCCACGCGTCGGCCTTGAGCGCCAGCGCGTTGGGGAACGTCATCGTGGCTTCGAAGTGCTCCACCACGCCGAGCTCGCCCGAGTCGATTCGCTGACGCAGTGCCGTCATCTCCGGATGGAAGCGCCGGTTGTAGCCGAGCCCCAGCGTGACGCCCGCCTTCTTCGTGGCCGCCACGGCCGCGTCGGCGTCCGCCTTGTGCAGCGCGAACGGCTTCTCGCAGAACACGTGCTTGCCGGCCTGCGCCGCCGCGATCACCTGCGGCGAATGCATCGAGTGCGGCGTGGCCAGCACGATGGCGTCAATCGACTTGTCGCCCAGGAGCGCCTCGAAGCTGTCGGCCATCTTCAGTCTCTGCGCTTCGGCGAACGCCGTCACTTCCGGCGACTTGGTGCGGGTGGCGCCGGCGACGAAGCGGATGATGTCGCTGTCGCTCTGCACCGACTCCACGATCGTCCGGCCCCACCACCCGAGGCCGACCATGGCTGCTTTGATCATTCCTTGTTCCCGGCCCGCCTAACGGCGGGCCCATAGGTCGGGTGAGTCAGGTGGGTCAGGTGGGTCAGGTGGGGACAAGAGTTTTCCCTACCCGACCTACCTGACGTACCTGACCTACCTGACTACTGGTTGAAGCGGATGAGCGAGAGCTTCGGGTCGGCGCCGAGCGACTCGGCCAGCGGCAGCCCCAGCTCCTTCTTCACGATGTTGGTGCCCTGCACCAGCGATACCATCTTGTAGAACGCGTGCCGCCGGCTCATGCCTTCGCGGCCCATGCCGCAGTCCGACGACAGCACCAGCCGCTCCGGCGGAATCACTTTCACCGCCCGGCGAATCAGGTCCGCGATCTCGGTCGGCGATTCCACCTGCAGCGTGTGGTGATCGATAGCGCCGATCGCCACCTTCATGTCCGTGATCTCCCGCCCCACGTCCTCCAGGTCC
>Ga0105238_10005641_pt1 | contig 12372 bp, 8 predicted proteins | sample KBSC34metaG_FD_81526 | JGI IMG/M metagenome (GOLD analysis project Ga0105238, IMG submission 81526) | Corn rhizosphere microbial communities from Kellogg Biological Station, Michigan, USA - KBS C3-4 metaG | ecosystem: Host-associated > Plants > Roots > Rhizosphere > Soil | place: Michigan, USA... | reverse complement strand
CGCGTGATCGGCCAGGACCACGCCATGGTCGGCATCAGCCAGCGCATCCGCACTTCCCGCGCCCGGCTCGACGACCCCGAGAAGCCTGTCGGCGTCTTCCTCCTCGTCGGACCCAGCGGCGTCGGTAAGACCGAAACCGCCCTCGCCCTCTCCGATCTCCTTTATGGCGGCGAGCAGAACATCATCACCATTAATATGTCGGAGTTCCAGGAAGCCCACACCGTTTCCACCCTCAAGGGTTCGCCTCCGGGCTATGTGGGATTCGGGGAAGGCGGCGTGCTCACTGAAGCCGTCCGTCGCCGGCCGTACTCCGTCGTGCTGCTCGATGAGATCGAGAAAGCCCACCCCGACGTCCTCGAGCTCTTCTTCCAGGTCTTCGATAAAGGACGCATGGAAGACGGCGAGGGCCGCGAGATCATCTTCCGCAACTGCATCATCATCCTGACCTCCAACGCCGGCACCGACACCCTCATGCGTCTCTGCGCTGATCCCGAGACGATGCCCGGCGCCGACGGCCTGGTCAAGGCCCTGAAACCCGAGCTCGACAAGGTTTTCAAACCCGCTTTCCTCGGTCGTATGGTGATCATTCCCTACTTCCCCATCCGCGATGAGGCGCTCAAGAAAATCATCAAGCTCAAACTCGCCAAGATTCAGCGCCGCATCCATGAAACCCATCGCATCGGCCTGACCTATGACGACGCGCTGATTGAAGAGGTATCCCGGCGCTGCACCGAAGTCGAAAGCGGTGCGCGCAACGTGGATAACATTCTCACTAACACCTTGCTGCCCGACATCTCCAAACAATTGTTAGGCACAATAGCGGAAGGGCTGAAACCCGAGTCGATTCACGTCACAATCGGCGAAGACGGCGCCTTCGCGTATCGCTAAATGGCAATTCTCACTCAAGCCGGCCGGCACATTCGCGTCAATACGCAACTCGGGGAAGACAAGCTCTTCCTCGAGAGCTTCGAGGGCGAGGAGCGCGTCTCCGACCTCTTCTATTTCGAACTGGGCGTGTTGACCGCGGATCCCAGCTTTACCATGGACAGCCTGCTGAATAAGCCGGCTGTCGTCTCCCTGTCGCTGCACGACGATACCGATCGCCATTTCCATGGCATCATCAATCACATCGAGGAGGTGGAGACACGCAAGGAAGGCGAAGTCCTTTATCGCGCCACCATGGTGCCCTGGGCCTGGCTCCTTACTCTCTTCGACGATTGCCGCATCTTCCAGAACATGTCCGTCCCGGACATCATCCAAAAGGTGTTCAGCGATCGCGGTTTCACCGATTACGCCAACCGCATCACCGGCACCTACAGCCCCCGCGAATACACCGTTCAATATCGCGAGACCGATTTCAACTTCATCTCCCGCCTCATGGAAGACGAAGGGATCTTTTACTTCTTCGAGCACGACGCCGATAAGCACACCTTGGTGATGGCCGACCAGCCGTCGGCCTTTGTCGATTGCCCCTGCCAGTCCACCGTGGCTTACGACACCACTCCCGGCCTCTGGCAGGACGTGGACGTCGTTCTCACCATGCGCCGCGCCCAGCGCGTGCGCGTCGGCAAGATCACCGAGAACGATTACGACTTCACCAAGCCCAAGACTTCCCTCGATGCCAACCTGGATTCCGCCCGGAAAGGGGAATTCTACGAGTATCCCGGCAAATACACCGTGCGCGATGAGGGCAGCCGCTATGCCCGCGTCCGCCTGGAAGAGCAGGAAGTCCGGCTGGCTACCATCACCGCCGAAACCAATTGCCGCGCCTTTCGCCCCGGTTTCAAGTTCACGCTGACCGGCTACTATCGCGACGACGCCAACAAAGCCTACTCGATCCTTTCCATTCAGCACCAGGCCGCCAACAACAGCTACATTTCCAATGAACTGCAGGAGGCCTTCGACTACCGCAACACCGTCGAAGCCATCTCCTCCGATGTTCCTTACCATCCGCCTCGCCATGCCCGCCGGCCTTTCATTCAGGGTTCCCAGACTGCGGTTGTGGTCGGCAAATCGGGTGAGGAGATCTGGGTCGATCAGTATGGCCGCGTGAAGGTCCAGTTCTTCTGGGATCGCGCCGGCAACATGGACGAGAATAGCTCCTGCTGGATCCGCGTCGCCCAGCTTTGGGCCGGAAAAGGCTGGGGAGCGATCTTCACGCCGCGTATCGGCCAGGAAGTGATCGTCGATTTCCTCGAGGGCGACCCCGACCGTCCCATCATCACCGGCCGCGTCTACAATGGCGACCAGACCGTGCCTTACGCGCTACCCGGCGAGCAGACCAAGAGCACCATCAAGTCCATGAGCTCTAAGGGAGGCGGCGGGTTTAATGAAATTCGCCTGGAAGATAAAAAGGGCTCCGAGCAGGTCTTCGTCTTCGGCGAAAAGGACGAGGACATCCGCATTAAGAATGATGCCCGGGAATGGATCGGCAACGATCGCAGCCTCCACATCATTCGCGACCAGATGGAAAAGGTGGGCCGCGACAAACACGACAACATCGTCCGCGACCACATCGAGAAGATCGGCCGCGATCATCACATCGATATCGAGGGCAAGGAAGCCATCAAGATCGTCGGCTCTCACTCTGAAACCGTCCAGGGCGATGTCATCGAGGTCTATCAGGGCAACCAGAGCACGCAAGTCACGCAGAGCGTCTACGTCAAGGGCATGAACGTGGTCATTGAAGCCATGACCGGCCTGTGCATTAAGGTCGGCGGCAGCTTCATCACCATTAACGCCTCCGGCGTGACGATCCTCGGCCCCATGGTGAACATCAATAGCGGCGGAGCGGCGCTCTCCGGCAGTGCGGGCTCGGCTGTCTCGCCGTTGTCTCCCACCGATCCCACCGACGCCGACACCGCGAATCCGGGAGAGAACGACGCCCCGACGGCCGCTCCCGGTACTCCGGCGACTACCAGCGCAACCAATGTCAGCGCGCTGACCGGCACCACCTCCCCGGCTTCCAACGCCCCCACCCACAATCCCAACGACCCCGAAAATCAGAAGAAGAAGTCGTGGATTGAGATCCAGTTGTTTGACGAAGAAGGCAATCCCGTCCCCGGTGAACCCTACAAGGTCACCCTCCCCGACGGCACCACAGTGGCCGACGGTACGCTCGACGATAAAGGTTTCGCACGGGTCGACAACATCGACCCCGGCACCTGCCAGGTGACCTTTCCCAATCTGGATAAGGACGCCTGGGAACCCAAGTAAGCTCAGCCGCCAGTACCGCCTTGAGATGAGCACAACATGGAGAAAGTTCTCGTTGTCGGCGGCCTGCTTACGGGAACTAGAACCGATAGCCAAGGTCGCCGGTAAACATCAGCCAGCGGTCGGAAGAGCGATTGATAAAGACGAAGCGCGATGAGGCTCCAAGCCAGAGGTGGCGTTTGCGATCCAGCGCCAATGCCGTGCCGGTTGTCACGTATCCACCCCAGCCTTCGTGAGAGAAAGGGCCAACGCCGTAGTTCTCTGCTATTGAGAAATTCTCGTAAACTCCACCGGCGCCTGCCGAGATTTCGAAACGGCGGGTGAGCGGCCAAGTCCCTCGCGCTCCAAACGGCGCCCAAATGAAGTGACTATCGCGGGGAAATGTGCCGAAGCGATTGATATATACGTCCGTCGGCTGAAGTGCGGCGAAGACCCCGGCCTCTGCCCATACGAACGACACTACGCGGTGGCTGTATGTGGCGCCCACGGTTGGAGCCGTGTCCGATTGACCACAGGCAGCTCCGCCTACGCTGCAAGCGAATCCCCCGGAAAGCGTGATTTGATTTTGGCCATGCAGTAGGAACGCAAAGAAAAACGCCGAAAGAAGTGTGCGCATATCAGCTGCGCGATGCATTTCTGCTACCACCTACCAGGGATCACCCGCCGGACCTCACTCCACTGCGTAGTTCAGTTCCCGCGCCAGCCAGGCTTTCGCAAACTGCCAGTCGCGGATCACGGTCCTCTCGGATAATACGCATCCATTTTTTCCAGGCTGAGCAAGGGGTCGTCCAACCCCAACAAGGATTGCGAGCCGCCCAGCTTGTCGATGATGACGGGTTCCAGCGCCACGTGCGGCACGCCGCCGCCCCGCTGTTCGGCCAGCCGCGACCGCGCATGGTCCACCAGGATGAGGCGCATGATCTGTGCCGTAAGCGCGGATAACTGCGCTCGGTGCTCGTAACCGGCACCGTCATGAGCAACGGAAGCAAGCTCCATGCCGAATGGCAGATAACCGTAGTAAACCTGCTCGATAAGTTCTGCTGGACTTCGGTACCGTCACCAGCGACGGCATCCGTATCGGCTGAACATTATGCCGGTATGGCCTTCGGGTGGGAGGGAGGTTTGTGTGCCCCCGCAACCTTCACCTCACCCGCTAGGGGACGTTTACGGTGAATTCCCCGGGCGTCACGAAGGTGATGACTCCGCCCCAGTTGCACATTAGCTGGGAAACATTATCGATAGTGGGTTGATTGCCAAGCAGGACATTGGGTGCGCCCATCACCCATGGGGCAGGTGTGACCGGGACGCAAGGCATTGGCGTAAGTACCCCGAGCGCCGCTGCGGTCGCCGCAGCTACCGCCGGGTTCGACGGTGTGATGCACATTCCAAACGGCATGATGTTGGTCATCGGAATGTGATCCATAATGTTGGCATCCGGCACCATGTTGGTATTCACCCGATTGACGGGTAAAACCACCAGGGCACTCGGCGCCATACCGAAGCTGCACATCATCTGGGCTCCCATGCAAACCTGCATCGGCATGTTGAATCTCCTTCGCAGTTGCCATCTTACCCCTTCATTCCAACGCGGCGCAAACTAGACGGATGAGCCGGTCCTCGCAGTAAACTGTATAAAGCTTATGCCGCGACTTCAGCCCATCATCTGGTCCAAGGGTACCTCCCTGACGCAACAGCACCTTCAGGTGCAGGACCAGTTTTTGGAGAGCAGCCAGCATTTCCGGTTGAACGCGCTGCATTTTCGGCCCTGGGGATTTCACGCCTTACAGATCGACCGCGAGTCGCTGGCTTCCGGCACCTTTTTGCTGAACAGCGCTTCGGGCATCTTTCCCGACGGGCTGCTTTTCGATATCCCGCGCTCCGATCCGGCTCCTCCTCCCAAGCTGCTACTGGAATGTTTTCAGGAGGACCAGAATGAGATCGATGTCTATTTCGCCATTCCGCCCTGGCGCGACGGAGGTCTGAACGTTGCCGCTCCCAAAGTGGGCGCCGACACCCGTTACACTCCGCAGGTCACCATGCTGCGAGACGAGAACACCGGGCTTTCGGAAAAACCGGTAGCCATCGCCCGCAAGAATTTTCGCTTCCTGGTCCAGAGCGAAGTGCAGTTGGGCACCATCGCTATGCGGGTGGCGCGAGTCAAGCGCTCGGAATCCGGCGTGTGCTCGCTCGATCCCACCTTTGTTCCGCCGCTGCTCGACTTCCATGTCAGCGAGTACCTGGTCACCATTGCGCGGCGTCTGTCGGAGATGCTGTTTGCGCGCAGTACGCAGTTGTCCGGAACGCGCCGGCAACGAAACCAAAGCCTGGCCGAGTTCTCCGCCTCCGACATCGCCGATTTCTGGCTGCTCTACACCGTCAATTCCTACGCACCGCTGATCAACCATCTGTTCGAGGCCGGAATCCGCCACCCGGAACGGTTGTTCGAGGCTATGTCCTCACTGGCCGGGTCGCTCACTACCTTCTCCACCACTCTTCATCCGCGGGACATCCCTCCCTACGATCACGACAACCTGTCGCTGTGCTTCACCAACCTGGATGAGAAGCTGCGGGCCTTGCTGGAAACCACGGTTCCCACCAACTGCGTCTCCCTGCCGCTCAAACTGGTGCGGCCCTCGATCTACGCCACCGACCTGGCGGAAGACAAGTACCTCAAGAGCACCCAGATGTATCTGGCGGTCACCGCCGAGTCGTCGCAATCGGACATCATCGATCGCACGCCCAGTCTGGTGAAGGTCTGCTCCGCAAGCCACATCGATCACCTGATGACGTACGCGCTCCCCGGCGTCGAACTGACCTATGTCGCCAATCCCCCTAACGCCATTCCAGTGAAGTTGAAATATAACTACTTCAGCCTGGCGCAGACGGGTCCGGCCTGGGAAGCGGTACGGCGGGCGCGCAACTTCGCCGCCTATGTGCCGGGCGACCTGCCCAACCCTCAACTGGAATTATTGATTCTCCTGCCGCAAAGCTAACTGGCACCGTTAGCGATTGCCTGAGTGCGCTATCGGGAACAATTCGCCTCGTACCAGTGTCAAAGTGGCTGGCGTAGCGCATTCCCCGGTCGAAGGAGATCGCATGCTCGAAATTTGCGGATTGACCAAGCGTTTCAACGGCATTCCAGCCGTGGAGGACGTCAGTTTCACTCTTCAGCCGGGTGAAATTCTCGGCTATGTTGGTCCCAACGGAGCGGGTAAAAGCACCACGGTAAAAATGATTATTGGCCTCCTCGAGCCGAGCGAAGGCCAAATCCGCTTTTACGGCCGCAGTATCCTTGACGACCTGCCGGCCTTCCAATCCCGCCTCGGCTATGTTCCCGAAGAGCCTCACCTTTATCCCTATCTGTCCGGCCGCGAATATCTCCAGCTGACGGGTCGCCTGCGCGGTATCCCACGCAGTAGCCTTGAATTCAAGATCGACGAGTTCTTACGCCTCTTTTCTCTTTGGGACGATCGCCATTGCGCGGTGTCCGCCTACTCCAAGGGCATGCGCCAGAAGATTCTGCTTTCCGCCGCCCTCCTCCACAATCCCGACATCCTTATCCTCGATGAGCCGCTTTCGGGTCTGGATGTGACCTCCGCCCTGGTGCTCCGTGAGCTGGTTGAAAGCCTCGCCGCGCGAGGCCGCATGATCCTCTACAGTTCCCACATCCTGGACGTCCTGGAAAAGGTCTGCTCTCGTGTTCTCATCCTAAGTAAGGGCCGGGTAGCCGGGTATGACACCGTCGAAAACCTCCGCCAGGCGACGCATCTCTCCACGTTGGAAGGAATCTTCGGTCAACTCACCCGGGAAACCGGCCATAAAGGCATGGTCACTCATCTTCTTGAGGTAATGCAGGCGTGACCTGGCTCAGACAAACCCACAGCGTTGGATTCGAACTCGTCCGTCACTTCCTGCGCCGCATGTTCGACGGCGATTGGTCCTCTTCCCCAGGACAGTGGATATCGGCAGCGACCAGCCTGTTTGCCCTGCTTCTACCGGCTGGACTTCTGCTCATCCGTGAAGGCGCGCTCGATCCGAAATATGCTTCCCGCTACAGCCTAATGTCTCGTGCCGCCGGATCCGCCGGAATCCGTGCCGCGGTAATTGCTGACGAGCTCGCCTTAATCACTCTCCTGTTTTGTGTCACCGGATTGATCGCCCTGCTCCAGTGGCAGTCGTTATTTCCTTCGCGCCGCGACTATCTTGCCTTGGCCTCGCTGCCGGTCCGTCCAAGACAGGTCTTTCTGGCGCGCTTCGTCACTGTTCTATTGTTCTCGGGGGTAATGATCGGATCTCTGAACCTGCTGCCCAGCCTCATTGCCGCAATTGAATTTGGAGGTGCGTGGCGCCTCGATTCCACGTTCTTTCGTCACGCCTCCGTCCAGGCTGCTGCCTCCGGCCTCGCCTGTTTCTTCGTCTTCTTCGCCGTCGTAGCTACCCAGGGGCTGCTCCTAAACCTGCTTCCTCCCAGGCTCTTCGGCAGAATTGCCCCGTATGTCCAGGGACTGCTCGCGGGAGTCTTCCTGCTTGCCGGATTCTACAGCTGGTCCATCAAACAGTGGCCGCTCGACACCATCGGCAAACTCCCCGCCTTCGGAGAATGGCTTCCACCTGTCTGGTACACCGGAGTCCGGCAGACTCTGCTTGGCGACACAGACCCCTTCTTTGTTTCCATGAGGCAGCGTGCTTTCGTGGCAGCAGCCCTCGCCCTCTTCCTGACGGTGATTACTTATCTCATCAGCTACCGCCGCTATCGCAAGCTCTTGTTGGAAGCGGCAGGAATTCCCGAGGCGTCTGGCTTGTGGCGTTGCAACCTCCTACGCCTCCTGGCCGGTTCGCCGCGCCGCGAGGCTGTCATGGATTTTATGGCGAAAACGCTGACCCGCAGCCGCACCCACCGTCTCCTCTGGATGGTCTACATCGGCGCGGCGGCTGCCGTGGTTCTGAACAGCTCGCTCATCGACGGCGCGCTCTTCGCGCACTCCAAAGGCTGGGGAAAGGCGTTGCAATTCCTGGTGCTTTTCTGGCCCCTAGCCTGTTCGGTCGTGATTCTCAACGGCTTTCGCCACGTGCTTTCAGTACCCTCTGAACTTCGTGCCAACTGGATCTTCCAGCTCACCGAAAGCCAAGGCCGCGTCGAATGGATGTCAGCCGTAGAGCGCTTCGTAATCGCTTATGCCATTGCCCCCATTTACCTCATTTTGTTTCCGGTTGCTGGCGGCATTCTGGGCTGGGGGATGGCGGTTCGGATGACGACCCAGCAGATCCTGATCTCCCTCATCATGTTTGAGCTGCTGTTTTACAGCTGGCAAAAGCTACCCTTCACCTGTTCCTACCAGCCAGGAAACCAGCCTCTGGTGGCAATCATTGCCAAGTACATCGCGATTCTCGGCGCCTTGGTTCCGATCCTATCGGTGATGGTGGCCGTTGCCGCGGAAGTATGGTGGCTCTTTCCCGTTTATGGGCTGATTTCGCCGCCATCTGGATCTGGGCGCGCTGCCTTCGCCGTGAAGGCTGGGGAGAAACGAAATTGCTTTACCAGGACGAACAGACCGCAGTCACCAACCTCGGAATCAAAGAGCTCACCTACACCGGAACCGCAGCCCACATCCAGCGAAACGCCGTTTAACCTCGTTTGCAGCCACAGGTAGTCCATCAAGTCCACCCGTTCTTCTCCATTCGTTATATCTTCTTTATAGGACAACTATGCTTCTCTACCGTCTCGCACTTTTCTCTTTACTGTTTTCAGCACTCAACTCGCCCGTTTGGGCCCAGGATGTTACAGGTACCGTCCAGGGAGCCGTCACCGATGCCTCGGGGGCTCGCATCGCCGGCGCCACCGTCAACCTGGTGAATCAGGGCACCCAGCAGACTCTGACTCGAACCTCCAGCGATTCCGGGGACTATTACTTCAACCTCGTGCCTCCCGGCCAGTACACCGTCAGCGCGACCGCCAGCGGCTTTAAAACCGCCAATGCCAAAAACGTCGAAGTCGCGGTGAACAAATCCACCCGCGTCGATCTCGCACTCGAAGTCGGTTCCGTTCAGGAATCCGTGGAAGTCTCGGCGGAATCCGTTCGCATCGATACCGCCTCCGCGCAGGTCTCCACCAATATCAACCAGAAGATGATCATCGATCTGCCCTCGGCCAGCCGCAACGCGCTAGGGTATGCCGAGATGGCGCCCGGCGTGACCATCGTCAACGGCGCCTCCCAGGTCCAGAACATTACCGGCACCTCGGCCAATGTGAATGGCAACCGGCAGGCGCGCAACGTCTATTACATGGACGGCAGCGACAACACCGGTCCTTTCCGCAACACTGCCCTCCAGTTCCCCAATCCCGAAGCCGTGCAGGAGGTCAACGTCTCCACTTCCAATACTTCGGCGGAGTTTGGCAAACAACCCGGCGGCGTCTTCAACATCATTACGCGTTCCGGCACCAACCAGCTCCACGGTTCGGCGTTTCTATTCCTGCACAACGAAGCGTTCAACGCCAACACCTACGCCCGCAATGTCTCGGGCTCCCCTCGTGCGGTGGACCGGCTGCGCCAGTTCGGAGGCACGGTCGGCGGCCCGATCATCCACGATAAAACGTTCTTCTTCGTCTCCTACATGCGGTACCGCGACCAGAGTTCCGGCTTCCAGAACACCATCAAGTTCCCTACCCCGGCAATGGTAAGCGGCAACTTCTCCCAGTTCCCGCAGCAGCTCTACGATCCCGACACGCACCAGGCGCTGCCCGGCAATATCATTCCCGCCCGTCTGCTGGATCCCGTGGCGCAAAATCTGTTAAAACTGATCCCCACCGTAGCCAACTACAACGATCGCTACGTCTGGAGCTTCACCGATCCCCAGATCAACAACGAAGTCCTGGGCAAACTCGATCACCGCTTCAGCCCGGCGCATTCCATCCAGGTCAGCTACTTCCGCACCTTCGGCTCCATGAACGTCTCCAACACCAATGCCAATGGCAATATCCCGGCCTGGGGCCCGCAGATCGTGGCCAACCAGCAGCACACCGGCATTGCCCGCCATACCTGGATCATCCGGCCCACCCTGCTGCTCGAATCCAAATTCGCTACCGGGCGTCTGGACGCCGATCGGGGCCAGGCCAACCTGGGCCGCAATCTGTCGGATTTCGGAGCCAACTTCCCCACCGTGCAGGAAGGCGCCCGCAAGTATCTCCCCATCATTCGCATCGGCGACGGCTTCCAGGCCCTGCAAGGCAACCTCAGCCAGTTCAACCAGAACAATCTGCGGTTCGCTACCACCCTGGCCTGGATGAAAGGCAAGCACGCCTTCAAATTCGGCTACGAGTCGCAGCGTGACGACGTTTTCCAGCTCAATGACCAGGACAGCACCAACCTGCTCTTCGATGGCCGGGCTTCCTCTACCGATCCCACCGGCAAGCAGCTTGGCGTGAATGTCTTCGGCTACTCGTTCGCCGACTTCGTCATGGGCCGCGTGGCTACCTTCTCCCTGCAGGGCATCCTGAACTACAACGTCCATACCTGGTCGCACTTCTTCTTCGCCCAGGATGAATGGAAAGTGACGCCGCGTCTCACCTTAACGCCAGGTATTCGCTATGAGTTCTACAATCCCGCGACCGAAGACCGCAACCGCGTCGTCGCCTTCCTGCGGGGCTACAAATCGACTCTATATCCCAACGCACCGGCCGGCATGGCGTTCGCCGGCGATCCTGGCGTGACCAACGGCTTTACCCCGAACGACTACAACAATTTCGCGCCTCGTCTCGGCGCCGCCTATGACATCAGCGGCAATGGCAAGCGGGTGATCCGTGCGGGCGGCGGCGTCTATTACTCCTACAATCCGCTGCAGGTCCGGCTGTGGAGCGTGGAAGCCGCGCCTTGGCGTCCTAATGCCAGCGGCGGCGACACCACGGGCCTGACCGACATCTTCGGCACCAGCCGCTCCGTCGTCTTCACCAAATCCCCCACGCCGTTTACCAGCAATGTCTCCAACTACGCGTACCCTCCGCGCACCTCGAACCTGATCGGCTTCGACCAGAACTTTGTCACGCCGTACAGCCTGCAGTGGAATGTGACTTATGAGCAGGAGATCTCGCGGATCCTTAAAGCCTCCATCGGTTACGTCGGGAACCGCGGTTACCACCAGTTACAAATTCTTCCCGGCAATCTCCCGCTGCAATCTTCCACCGCCACCTTGAACAACATCGATGCCCGCCGTCCGCTGTCCGCCTACGGCAATATCGGCATTGTGTATTCGCGCTCGCGCAACTGGTACGACTCGCTGCAGATCACGGCCGATGTCCGGGCCCTGAAGGGACTGACTGCCCGTTTCACTTACGTCTACGGTGCTTTGTACGATGTTTCGACGGAGGACCCCACCGGCAACAGCAACATCCAGACCGCCAACCCGCTGAATTGGGACGCCGAGCGCGCCATCGATGGCAACCGCCACCAGTTCCGCGCTTTTTATGTGTACGACCTGCCGCGCTTCCTGCACGCTCAACCTCTGGTCCGCGGCGCCATCGGCGGCTGGCAGCTCTCCGGCGTCACCAGCATCACCAGCGGCGATCCTCTCAACGTCACCGTAGGCAACGATTACAACTACGACTCCGTCGCCGGAGATCGTCCCGACCTGGTGAAGCCCATTACCTACACGAGCGGCAGCCGCGACCAGCAAATGGCCCGCTACTTCGACACCACGGCCTTTGCCAATCCCGCCTCGAGAACGGTGTTCGGCACGCTGCCGCGCAACGCTCTCTGGGGTCCCCTGACCTGGAGTTCCAACCTGGCGTTATTGAAAAAGATTCAGCTCACCGAACAGAAGTTCCTTCAACTGCGCGGAGAGGCCTTCAATTTCCTCAATCACGCCAATCTGAACAATCCCAACACCACGCTCACCTCGAGCGACTTCGGCCGCATCCTCTCGCGATCGGGAAGCCGCGTAATCCAGTTGGGCGTCCGGTTGCAATTCTGATTTTGCGCGCTCTTCGAGCCCTTGCTTCCCGCAGGGGCTCGAAGCCAGGCGAAGTGGCGTTCTCCTATTTCCAGGAGCTCGCAACCGAATAAGGCGGGGGTTGCGCGGAGGGAATCGGCACTCGGGCACACACGAGAGAGTTGCAGCCCAAGACTTCGTCCACTTCTACCTCGGTCGCCAGTAAGGCGAGAACTT
>Ga0105238_10005640_pt1 | contig 12373 bp, 14 predicted proteins | sample KBSC34metaG_FD_81526 | JGI IMG/M metagenome (GOLD analysis project Ga0105238, IMG submission 81526) | Corn rhizosphere microbial communities from Kellogg Biological Station, Michigan, USA - KBS C3-4 metaG | ecosystem: Host-associated > Plants > Roots > Rhizosphere > Soil | place: Michigan, USA... | reverse complement strand
GATGAAGCCCTGCTGGATGAGATAGGGCTCGATGATGTCCTCGATGGCGTCGCGCGGCTCGGAAAGCCCTGCTGCGATCGTCTCGATGCCGACCGGTCCGCCGCCGAAATTGCGCGCGATCATCGACAGGTAGCGGCGGTCGAGCGCATCGAGGCCGAGCGCGTCGACCTCCAGCCTGGTCAGCGCCTCGTCGGCAATCCTCTTGTCGACATGACCGTCGCCGGCGACGGAAGCAAAATCGCGCACCCGGCGTAAGAGCCTGCCGGCGATGCGCGGCGTGCCGCGCGCACGCCGAGCGATCTCCAGCGCGCCGTCGTCGCCGAGCGGCATCGACAGGATGCGGGCGCCACGGCGCACGATCTGCTCCAGCTCCTCTACGGTGTAGAAATTGAGCCGGACCGGAATGCCGAAACGGTCGCGCAGCGGATTGGTCAGCAGGCCGAGCCTCGTCGTCGCCGCGACCAGGGTGAAGCGGGCAAGGTCGATCTTGACCGAGCGCGCCGCCGGCCCCTCGCCGATGATCAGGTCGAGCTGGAAATCCTCCATCGCCGGGTAGAGGATTTCCTCCACCGCCGGGTTGAGGCGATGTATCTCGTCGATGAAGAGCACATCGCGCTCCTCCAGATTGGTGAGCAGCGCGGCAAGATCGCCGGCCTTGGCGATGACCGGGCCCGACGTGGAGCGGAAATTGACGCCGAGCTCGCGCGCCATGATCTGTGCCAGCGTCGTTTTGCCGAGCCCGGGCGGGCCGACGAACAGCACATGGTCGAGCGCCTCGCCCCGGTTCTTGGCGGCATCGACGAAGACCTTGAGATTGGCGCGCACCGCCGCCTGGCCGACGAACTCGCTGAGCGACTGCGGCCGCAGCGTCTGGTCGGCATCCTCGCCGCGCTTGTCGGGGGCAATGAGGCGGGGCGGAAGGTTCATGCCGCCTTCCTTGCATAGGCAATCAAGCAGAACAAGCCGCGCCTCACCGCGCCAGTTCCTTCAGGCCGAAGCGGATCAGCTTGGACGCATCGGCTCCTTCGCCGGCCGATTTCAGCGCGGCCGCCACCGCATTGGCGGCGATGTCGCGCGAGTAGCCGAGATTGACGAGTGCAGAGACCGCATCCGTGATCGGCGCGGCCGCGACCCCTTCGCCAAGCTCCTGCTTGAGGCCGATCGTGCCGGTGGCGGCGCCCGCATAGGCCGGCGCCTTGGTGCGCAATTCGGTGACGATGCGCTCGGCCACCTTCTTGCCGACGCCGGGTGCGCGGCTGACCATGGCGATGTCGCGCAGCGCGATCGCGTTGGCGAGGTCGGCCGGAGCCAGCGTCGACAGGATAGCCAGCGCCACCTTGGCGCCGACGCCCTGCACATTGTTCATCAACAAGCGAAACCACTCGCGCTCGAGCGCGGACTGAAAGCCGTAGAGACGGATCATGTCCTCGCGCACATAGGTCTCGATGAACAGCACCACCGCTTCGCCGGGCGACGGCAGCGATGCCAGCGTGCGCGCCGAGCAATGGGCGACATAGCCGACGCCATGCACGTCGACGAGGCAGGTATCCTCGTCGATCTCGTCCAGCGTGCCCTTGAGCTTGCCGATCATGCCTTAGAACTTTCTTAGGGGTGGGTGTCAGGTGCGATAAGCTCGACATCCGGAAAGTATTTTCTGAAAGCCGTCGGATCGCGCGTGAGGATGGGATAGCCTCGAATGGCGGCATGGGCCCCGATCAGGAAATCGGGCATGACCTTCTCTCGCGGTCCCCCTTGCCGACGATAGACCGAGAACGCTCTCGATGCCGCGAAGGCAGCTTCGAACGGCAACCCTTCGCGCCGGTACTCATCCTCAGGCAACACATCGTCGACATCATCGATCGTGTCGTAGCGCATCGAAAACTCTGCGTAGATGATCTGGTTGATGACCAGGCTGCCTTGCCTGCGCGCAGTTTCAATTTTCGGCCGCGACCATTTCAACCAGACGGGATCGCGAACGGCGACATCGATAAGCACATTGGTATCGACGAGCGTCGCCAAGATCAGCGATCCCGCGTCAAGGCCATGACGTCGTCGGCATTCATCGTCTGGTCGCCGCTGCCCTCCAGCCGGTCAAGCGCGGCGAGAAACCGATCGAGTCTTTCGCGATCTGCCTGCCGTCCCTTGTCGTGCCGGGGCGTAATCGTGATCTTGCCGCCTTCGATGCCAAAGATGACTTCGCTGTTTGCATCAATGCCGAATGTCTCGCGCAAATCGCGCGGAATGGTCACCTGGCCCTTGCTGGTCACTCGCATTGGATTTCTCCATTCTTACCGGTAAGAAATATTCAGACTTAGAGAACAAGTCAAGAACAAGCTTACCCCGCAACCGCCATGCGGTAGGCGACGCTCGGGCGGTGATGCGCATGGCAGATCGCGATCGCCAAAGCGTCGGCGGCATCGTCCGTATCGAAGATCGCCTTCGGCATCAGCACCTTCACCATCATATGGATCTGCTTCTTCTCGCCGTGACCGACGCCGATCACCGCCTTCTTGACCGCGTTGGGCGCGTATTCGGCGACCACCAGTCCGGCGCGCGCCGGCACCAGCATGGCAATGCCGCGCGCTTGGCCGAGCTTCAGCGTCGCAGTCGCATCCTTGTTGACGAAAGTCTGCTCGACCGCTGCTTCATGCGGCATGGTCTGGTGCAGCACCTCGACCAACCCGTCATGCAACTGGCAAAGCCTTGTCGCCAATGGCGCCTTGTCGTCCGAACGCACGGTGCCGGACGCAACGAAGCGCAGCGAATTGCCCACGCTTTCGATAATGCCCCAGCCGGTGCGCCTCAGACCCGGATCGATGCCGATGATGCGAATCGCTTCCCCCATGCGCCAAGTCTAGCCATGGCGGCAAGCGATGTCAGCAAAATGTGAACAAACCAGAAACGGCCTGCGGAGCCTGAGCTAGCCGCGGGCGAACGCCGTATTGAGCAGCGATATCTGGTCTGAAACCGGGTTGGCCCTGCGGCTGGACGTGTGGGTGTCGTTGATGACGCCGCCGTAGATTTCTTCATCCATGCGCCGCACCAGCGCCTGCAGGCGCAGCGAGCGCGTCACGAGTTCCAGGAAATCCTTGGGCAGCTCGTTCCAGCCGAGCGCTTCGTCATGCGCGGAGGCGGTGTCGAGACGCACCTTGGACTTCTCCGAAGCCACCTGGTCGCGTGTCATCTCGCCGGAGTTCGCCGCCCGCTGCAGCAGAAGCCAGGAAGCAACCTGCATCAGCCTGGTGGTGAGCCGCATCGATTCGGCCGCATAGAGCGTCGCCGCCGTGCGCGACAATTTCTTGGCTTCGAGCCTGCCCTTGCCATCGAGATATTCGGCGGCCTGTTCGACCAGCCCCATGCCTTCCTGGTAAAGCGGCTTGAAGGATTGGGAGAAAACCCGGCGCTCCGCCAGTTTGATGGTTTTCGCGCTGCCCTTCGAAGGCTCGTTCATCGATACGCCCCTGCACTGCCGCAAGCCGATTCGGCACCCTTTGCCGACATGGCCTGAACCCTAAACGACTGAGGCTTGAAAATGCGCTTCGGCGCCCGCGAAGGCAAGCGCATGTTTAACAAACGGTTAACGCCGGCCGGGTCGCGGCCCGTCACCCGCGGATAAAAAAAGAGCCGCGGATAAGGCGGCTCTCAGGAGTTTAACAGGGAGGCGTCAAACAAAGTGGCTCCAACCACTCGGTAAGAATCCAGCAAAACTGGATGTGCATAGTAAACGCCCGTAAAGCTTAATGAACCCTTAACGCCCCGCCGATTTTTTGAGCGAACGCGCTTTCCTGTGCCGGAACAGGACAGCCGGCCTCGCCGGTTGGGATCGCTGCGAAAGCCGGATTTTCGAGCCGACGATCGCGGCTCCGAAACATGCCGGCTGCTGCCGCGGCATCGTTCCGAAACACGCGCCACGCAAAAGGCCGCTCCTTCCGAGCGGTGCGCAAATACGCGCCGCCAGATCAAGCAGGATATCCAGGAGCAAACCATGGATTGGTATTCGATCGTCAAATTCCTCCACATCGTTTCGGCCGTTTTGTGGGTCGGCGGCGGCTTCGTGCTGTTCCTGCTCGGTGTGCTGGCCGAGCGCGCCGGCAACATCGAGGACAAGCTGCAGGCAATGCGCGCCAGCGGACAGCTCGGCGGCAGGTTCTTCGCGCCGATGTCGATGCTGACGCTGGTTTTCGGCCTCGTCATGTGCGGCTTCTGGGTCGGCTTTGGCGAACTTTGGATCGTCATCGGCCTTGTCGGCTATGCCACGACTTTCTCGATCGGCATGTTGATCTTCAAACCCACCGGCGAGCGCATGGGTGCCATGATCGCCGAGCAGGGCGTGACGCCAGCCGTTCTTGCCGTCGGCCAGCGCATGATGAACTGGGCGCGCCTTGATTATGCGGTGATGCTGGTGATCATCGCCGACATGGTGCTGAAGCCCACTTTGCACGACATCGGCATTCTGGCCGGCATGGTGATGGTGGTAGCGCTGGGCGCCGCGCTGGCCTTTGGCGGCAGCCGCCAGATGGTCACGAGCGCTGCTTGACGTTAAGGCACCCCCTTGAAGGTGCGTTGAGATTCAGGTCAGGCCGAGCCGGAGTCGAAGACGGGCGCGAAGCGACCAAACTGGGTGGTTCCCGAGAACCGGAGCGGAGCGTACTTAAAGTACGTGAGCACCGGAAGCGCAGGAAACCGCCATTTGCAGGCCGGCCTCACCTGAATATCGATGCGCCTCACATCAGGCCGGCAATGCCGTCCCAAAGCAATTTCACGGCGACCACCGCAACCGTGGCGTAAGTGAACGGATAGAAGACCTCCGGCCGCATGCGGCGCACCAGCCAGGCGCCGGCGATGGTCGAAAGCGGCGCCAGCGGCATCAGCACCGCCGATGCGGTCAGGTTGGTGACGTCAAACTGGCCGAGCGCGAAATAGGGGACGAGCTTCAGCGCATTTGTGGCGGCAAAGAAGATCGCCGCCGTCCCCGACAGCACTTTCGGATCGAGCCGGATCGGCAGCGCATAGACCTGGAAGGGCGGACCGCCGACATGGGCGACGAAGCTGGTGAAGCCGGCAACCGTGCCCCAGAAGGCGGCGGCAATGCGGTTCGGCTCCGCCGCATGGTCCGCGCCATGGCGGAACTGCAGGTAGATCCACCGCAGCACGAAGACCAGCGCGACGGCGCCGACGATCAGCCGCACCATCTCCTCAGTGACCAGAGCCGCGGTCAGCCAGCCCAGCCCAATGCCGATGACGGCGCCGGGCATCATGTCGACGAGCATCCTGCGGTCGTAGACGCCCCACCAGGTCCACACCGAAACGACGTCCATCAGGCACAGGATCGGCAGTAGGATGGCGGCCGCCTGAACTGGCGGGATGGTCAGCGCCATCAGCGGCACGCCGACGAAACCGACGGCGCCGCCGAAGCCGCCCTTCGACAGGCCGACAAGGATCACCGCCGGGATGGCGGCGGCATAGAACCACGGATCGCTAAGCAGGCCTGACATCGGCAAAGGAAGGTTGAAAAAGGCGGGAATTCAGCCATAGCGCAGAATACCGCCATCGGGATAGTCATTAATGCCGGCATCCGCTATTGCCGTTCTAGCATCGGCGGGGCCGGTCGCATCGCAACGGCCCCTCAGTCGGCCGGCTCGCTGAATCGAGGTGTGGAATGAGCGCCATCAGCATTCGCCGTGCGCGCGAAGCGGACGTTGCGGCGATCGTCGCGATGCTGGCCGACGATGCCCTCGGCCAGGCTCGTGAAGACGCCAGCTTGCCGCTGGCGCAAGCCTATCTGGACGCCTTCGCGGCAATAGACAGCGATCCGAACCAGTTGCTCGCGGTGATGGCCGACGGTGACGAGATCATCGGCACGCTGCAGATCACCTTCCTCGCCGGCCTGTCGCTGCGCGGCGCCTGGCGCGGCCAGATCGAGGCGGTGCGCGTGGCGACGAACCGGCGCAACGAAGGGTTGGGACAGCGCCTGTTCGACTGGGCGATCGGCAAATGCCGCGAGCGCGGCTGCCGGGTCGTCCAGCTGACCACCAACAAGAGCCGGGCCGATGCGCATCGCTTCTATGAGCGCCTTGGCTTCAAGGCCAGCCACATCGGCTACAAGCTGGAACTTTAGCCGGTCCGGCGGCTGCCACGTTGGGACCGGCCGCCGCGTGGCCAGGGCATGATGCCGAAAAGTGTAAAGCGGTGTTCGGGCGACATCGCGCTCTGGCGATGGTCAAGCATTTTGGCTTCGGCCTGGCGGGGCCGCTGTTCAAGCCGGGCGCTTTGCTCTATGCCGCAATGCAACCATCTTCGCCCGGCATAGGCGAAACCGGGATCGAAGGCCAATGAACGAAGCAACCCCGCCCAACCGCTGCCGCATCGTGTTGATCGCGCCCCCGCTTGTAGCGGCGGAGCATATCTGCGCGGCATTCGAGGGTGGCGACGTCGCCTCGCTGATCCTGCCCGACAACGGCATGGACGATGCCTTCTTCCAGGCCTTCGCCGAAAGGATCGTGCCGATTGCTCAAAGTGCCGGCGTCGCCGTGATCATCGCCGGCGACAGCCGCATCGCCGGGCGCGTCCAGGCCGACGGCATCCATGTCGACGTCAAACCCCGGGAGCTCGGCGAGACGATCGAGCGCGTGGCCGGCAAGATGATGGTCGGTGTCGGCGGCGCCAAGACCCGCGACGAGGCGCTGGAGCTCGGCGAGGAGCGGCCAGACTATATGTTCTTCGGCCGCTTCGGCTATGACAACAAGCCGGAGCCGCACCACCGCAACCTCGCTCTCGGCGAATGGTGGGCGGAGATGATTTCGATCCCTTGCATCGTCATGGCCGGCTGCGAGCTTGCGTCCGTCGCGACGGTGGCCGCGACCGGCGCCGAGTTCGTGGCGCTTTCCAGCGCCGTGTTTGCCGACGGGCGCGACCCGCGGGCGGCGATCGCCGCCGCCAACGCGCTGCTCGATGAAACCGCGCCGCGTTTCGAGGGCTGACATGCGCTTGCGTGTCCTTCCGCTGGCTGCCTTGGCCGGCTTGCTGGCCGGAGCGGCGATCGCGGCCGAAACCGTCCCGCTGCCGCAACCCCGGCCGAACACGAACGTGCCGGACAAGAGCATACCAGACACACCCGCGCCGGATGCTGGCAAGCCCGATGCCGGCACGCATATCGACAAGCCGATCCAGAACACCTTGCCGCAGCCGGCCACCATGACGCCGCCATCGGTCGACGCCGTCAATCCCGACCGCTTCGGCGCCAAGCAGCCGGACGCCGCCTATGGCGCCTTCCAGCGCGGGCTCTACAAGACCGCCTACAACCTTGCCATGGAGCGCGCCAAGAACGGCGATCCGGCGGCCGAGACGCTCGTGGCCGAAATCCTGTCGCGCGGACTGGGTGTGCCGCTCAATCCGGCCGAGGCCGCCAAATGGTACGCGCTGGCCGCCGAACAAGGGGTGCCGGAAGCGCAGTTCCAATATGCGCTGATGCTGCTCGACGGCCGCTATGTGAAGAAGGACGAAAAGGGCGCCTTCGCCCTGATGCAGGCCGCGGCCGAGGCCGGCAACCGGCTGGCGCAGTTCAACTTCGCGCAGTTGCTCGTCCAGCGGGATCCGGGCAATGACGGCCTTGCAAAGGCTGCCGTCTACTACGAGCGCGCGGCCGCCACCGGCCTTGCCGATGCGCAATACGCGATGGCCCAGCTCTACGCCAACGGCGTCGGCGGCAAGCCGCATGACGACGCCCAGGCGCGCATGCTGCTCGCGCAGGCCGCGAGGCAGAACTACGACACCGCGCAGATCGACCTCGCCGCCTGGATGATCGAGGGGCGCGGCGGCGCGCGCGACCTGAAATCGGGCTTCGCCTGGATGAAGCGCGCGGCGCAAGGCGGCAATGTCGCCGCCCAGAACCGCCTCGCCAAGCTCTATATGGGCGGCATCGGCACCGACCCGGACCTGATCCTTGCCGGCGCCTGGTACATCGTCGCCCGCCGCGCCGGACTGATCGACCCGCAGATGGACGATTTCCTGCAGGGCCTCGACGACGACCAGACCAAACAGGCGCTGCAGAAGGCAAACCGCCTCCCCTGAGGCGCGTCGCCACGGGACGCATCCAGGCCCCCTTGGCTTCCCTCCCTTGCCTCCCCAGGCGATTTGTGGTCTTGGAGGCGCCAAAGCGCGACCTGCGCCAGAAAAATCTCATTCCGGATCAGTTCATCATGGCCAAGATCAGTGGCAACGAAATCCGTCCCGGCTATGTCATCGAGCACGATGGCGGGCTTTGGGTGGCGGTCAAGACCAACACCGTCAAGCCAGGCAAGGGCGGCGCCTACAACCAGGTCGAGTTGAAGAACCTGATCAACGGCACCAAGCTCAACGAGCGCTTCCGCTCGGCCGAAACCGTCGAGCAGATCCGGCTCGACCTGAAGGACTTCTCCTTCCTCTACGAGCAGGGCGACGCGCTGGTGTTCATGGACACCGAAAGCTACGAGCAGCTCGAGCTGGCCAAGGACTTCGTCGGCGAGCGCTCCGCCTTCCTGCAGGACGGCATGATGGTGACCGTCCAGCTTTATGAGGAACGGCCGATCGGCATTTCGCTGCCCGACCAGGTGACGCTGACCATCACCGAGGCCGACCCGGTGGTGCGGGGCCAGACGGCCGCCTCCTCCTACAAGCCGGCGGTGCTGGAGAACGGCATCCGCGTGCTGGTGCCGCCTTTCATCTCGGCCGGCGAGCGCATTATCGTCGACACCAACGAAATCACCTACGTGCGCCGCGCAGACTAAGGATGATCCCGAAAAGTTGCAGACTTTTCGGATAAGACCATGCTTCAAAAGAAATTCTAGGACGAGATGGCGTCATCTCGTTCTAGACGGCCAACACAGGAAGATAAAGAATGGCGCGTTCCGCTCTTCTCAACGTCATGGTCCAGGCCGCGATGAAGGCCGGCCGCTCGCTGTCGCGCGATTTCGGCGAGGTGCAGAACCTGCAGGTCTCGATGAAGGGACCGGGCGACTATGTCAGCCAGGCCGACCGCAAGGCGGAAGAGATCGTCTTTGCCGAGCTCTCCAAGGCGCGGCCGGGCTATGCCTTCCTGATGGAGGAGCGCGGCGCGGTCGAGGGCGAGGACGCCCAGCACCGCTGGATCGTCGACCCGCTCGACGGCACCACCAATTTCCTGCACGGCATCCCGATCTTCTCGGTGTCGATCGCGCTCGAGCGCCAGGGCCAGGTCGTCGCCGGCGTCATCTACAATCCGGCGATGGACGAGCTCTATACGGCCGAGCGCGGCGGCGGCGCCTTCATGAACGATCGCCGGCTGCGCGTCGCCGGGCGGGCCAAGCTGACCGATGCGGTGATCGGCTGTGGCGTGCCGCATCTCGGCCGCGGCCAGCACGGCAATTTCCTGATCGAGCTGCGCAACGTCATGGCCGAAGTCTCCGGCGTTCGCCGCCTGGGCTCCGCCGCGCTTGATCTCGCCTATGTCGCGGCCGGACGCATGGACGGCTTCTGGGAAACCGGCCTGTCGTCCTGGGACATCGCCGCCGGCATCCTCTTGGTGCGCGAAGCCGGTGGCTTCGTCTCCGACATGGATGGCGCACAGGGCATGCTCGACAATGGCGAAGTCGTCGCCGGCAACGAGCTTATCCAGCGCGCCCTGCTCAAGACCGTGAAGAAGCCGCTGTCGTCGCGCTGAAAGACCGGCGTGCCGAGGCGCTATTGGCACAAATCAAACTGCTATAATGTCCTTTGCGCGTCGAAAGGACGCGCGGCGCTGTAGTCGCAAAACCGCAACCGAAGCTTGAAATACTGGTCCGTGACCGCCCAGATAAGGCATTGCAGGATCATTCATGAACGACGCGCGGCCAGATACCCAGCCTGAAATCCCCTTTGTGGGGCGCTGGCACTATTCGCACGCCGAAATGATCGCCGACGGTATCGTCCATGCTGTAGGCATCGTGCTGGCGATCGCGGCTGGTTCCGCTTTCCTTGCGCTCGCCGCCTTCCATTCCGGCCCGGGCGAGTATGTCGCCGCGGTGTTCTATGTCGTCTCGCTGCTCACCGTGCTCTCGGTGTCGCTGGCCTATAATCTGTGGCCGGTCTCGTGGCCGGCGAAATGGATCCTGCGCCGCTTCGATCATGCCGCGATCTATCTGCTGATCGCCGCCACCTACACGCCCTTTCTCGCCCAGCTCAACAACTCGCTGCTGGCGCTGCCCATGATCGTCGTCGTGTGGAGCGCGGCAGCGGCCGGCATCGCCATCAAGATGTTCCTGCCCGGCCGCTACGACCGGCTTGCCATCGTCTTCTATCTCGCCATCGGCTGGAGCGGGGTGGTGCTGGCCGGCCCCCTGGTCGAGACACTGCCGACAACCTCCATCGCGCTGCTGATCGCCGGCGGCGTGGTCTATTCCTGCGGTGTCATCTTCTTCGCCTGGAAGGGCCTGCGCTTCCACAATGCCGTCTGGCACGGCTTCGTCGTCACCGGCGCCGGCTTGCACCTGGCCGCCATGGTCGACTGCCTGGTCGTCAACCGGTTCTGAATCGCCCGAGCAATTCCAGGAAGGTGTGAAACGATTAGTTTCGGCTGCCTCGCCTTAACTTTCCGTCCGGAATTGCGCCGAAACAACCAGACGGAGCGGTTCGCCGTTTCCGTGAAACCCTGAAACGCTTCAGGCGCAAGCGATATTGCCAAGCGCCATTCATTTTGGTCACAATTCCGTTTAGAGTCGCGGCAATTCTGCGGCGGTGGCATCGGAACGGGGCACGGATGGCTTTTCTCAGATCCTTCGGCAAGCGATCGGACGTCCTGGTCTACGATCCGCACAAGCTGTCGAGCCCGCAGGTCTTCCTGCTCACCATGGTGATCTTCCTGATCATCGTCGCTTTCATCGCCGCCATCCTCACCCGCCAGATCTCGACCGCCTTCTCCAGTAATCCGGGTCTCAACGGGTTGATCGTCGGTGTGCTGGCGATCGGCATCCTGCTTGCCTTCGCCCAGGTCGGCCGGCTGTTCCGCGAGGTGCGCTGGGTCAACTCCTTCCGCGCCGGCTCCGAGACAACCGAGCCGGTTCTGCTGGCGCCGATGAAGGCGATGATCGGCCGCTCGTCCTCGATGGCCTTCTCGACCTCATCGATGCGCACGATGCTCGATTCCATCGCCACGCGCCTCGACGAAAGCCGCGACACCTCGCGCTATCTGGTCGGCCTCCTTGTGTTCCTCGGCCTGCTCGGCACCTTCTGGGGCCTGCTCAACACCATCGCATCGATCCGCGAGACGATCGAGGCGCTGGACCCGGGCACCGGAGACGCCGCGGCTGTCCTCGATGCGCTGAAGCAGGGCCTGTCGGCGCCGCTCGCCGGCATGGGCACCGCCTTCTCGTCCTCGCTGTTCGGCCTTTCCGGCTCGCTGGTGCTCGGCTTCCTCGACCTACAGGCCGGCCGTGCCCAGACCCGCTTCTACACCGAGCTCGAGAACTGGCTGTCCTCGGTCACCGATCTGTCGTCGGACATCGTCGTCTCCGACACGTCAAAAGCCGCCGAATCTTCCGAGGACATCCGCCTGCTGTCGGAGCGGCTGCGCAGCCTGCAGGAGAATGGCGGCGGCTCGAATCCGCGCGTCGCCACCGCCATGGCTAACCTTGCCGACGGCATCTCCGGGCTGGTGAAGAACATGCGCTCCGAGCAGCAGATCATGCGCGACTGGGTCGAGGCCCAGTCCGACGAGCAGAAGGCCATGCGCAATACGCTGGAAAAGATCGCCGAAGCGCTGAAGAAGCAAGGGGTCCACTGACGTGGCGCTGGCAAGACGGCGCGCCGACCGCCGCATCGACTACTGGCCGGGTTTCGTCGACGCGCTGTCGACGCTTCTGCTCGCCATCATGTTCCTGCTGACGGTGTTCGTGCTGGCGCAGTTCCTGCTCAGCCGCGAAATCTCCGGCAAGGACACGGTGCTGAACCGCCTCAACTCGCAGATCAACGAGTTGACCCAGCTGCTTGCGCTGGAGCGCTCGAACAGCCAGGACAAGGAAGATACCCTCGCCAACCTGCAGGCTTCGCTGTCGGCGACGGAGGCCGAAAAGAGCCGCCTCGAACAATTGCTGGCGCAGGGCGCCGGCGCCGGCGACGCGGCCAACAAGCGCGCCGACGCGCTGTCCGGCGAGCTCAGCAACCAGCGCCAGATCAGCCAGCAGGCGCTGAGCCAGGTCGAGATCCTCAACCAGCAGATCGCCGCGCTGCGCAAGCAGATCGGTGCGCTGGAAGACGCGCTCAACGTCTCCGAGCAGCGCGACCGCGACTCCAACACCAAGATCGCCGACCTCGGGCGCCGCCTGAACGTAGCGTTGGCGCAGCGCGTCCAGGAGCTCAACCGCTACCGCTCCGACTTCTTCGG
>Ga0105238_10005638_pt1 | contig 12374 bp, 12 predicted proteins | sample KBSC34metaG_FD_81526 | JGI IMG/M metagenome (GOLD analysis project Ga0105238, IMG submission 81526) | Corn rhizosphere microbial communities from Kellogg Biological Station, Michigan, USA - KBS C3-4 metaG | ecosystem: Host-associated > Plants > Roots > Rhizosphere > Soil | place: Michigan, USA... | reverse complement strand
ACCTCAAAACGCCCTCGCCAAAGAACCACTTCACCATCGGCATCAATGACGATATCGCCCACACCAGCCTTTACTGGGATCCGTCGTTCACAACCGACAATGACGACACGGTCCGCGCCGTCTTCTGGGGGCTGGGCAGCGACGGCACCGTGGGCGCAAACAAGAACTCCATCAAGATCATCGGCGAGGAAACAGACCTGTTTGCCCAGGGCTACTTCGTTTACGATTCGAAGAAATCGGGATCAGTCACAGTTTCTCACCTGCGCTTCGGTCCACGTCCCATCCGCCGTCCATATCTCATCAGCAATGCAGGCTTCGTCGGCGTGCATCAATTCGATTTCCTGGGTAAATACCCCGTCCTCGATCTCGCGGCTCCTGGCGCAATCGTATTGCTGAACACTTCCCATAAGCCGGAGGACGTTTGGGACAATATTCCGGTATGGATACGACGTCAGATCTTCACCAAGCGGCTGAAGCTCTATGTAATCGATGCCAATGCCGTGGCGCGTGAGAACAAGCTGGGCGGCCGCATCAACACCATTATGCAGACCGCGTTCTTCGCCTTGAGCGACGTCCTGCCACGGCAGGAAGCGATCACGCACATCAAGAGTTCCATCGAGAAGACCTATAAACGACGCGGCCAGGGAATTGTAGACCGCAACTGCGCCGCCGTCGATTCGGCGCTGTCCCATCTGTTCGAACTGAAGTATCCACCGGAAATCGAGTTTAACGGGCGAGTGCCCATAAAGTCTCAGGTCTCCTCAATACCGGCCACCGCCCCCGAGTTTGTCAGGAGGGTAACAGCCGAGATCATCGCAGGGCGCGGCGACGCCCTCCCCGTCAGCGCGCTTCCCAATGATGGAACCTGGCCGGCAGCCACATCCCGGTGGGAAAAGCGCAATATCTCGACGAAAATTCCGGTCTGGGAACCCGATATCTGCATCGAATGCGGCAAATGCATGCTCGTTTGTCCGCATGCGGTGATCCGGGCAAAAACTTGCCCTGCGGAAGCGCTTGCCGGCGCACCGGAGGGTTTCAAATCCATTCCCGCTAAATGGAAAGAGCTCGCGGAACAGCGTTACACCATCCAGGTATCGACGGAGGACTGTACCGGCTGCACATTGTGCGTCGATGTCTGCCCGGCCAAGGATAAGTCCAATGTGGGGCGCAAGGCGCTCAACATGGCACAGCAGTCCCCGGACAGGCAAAAAGCGCGCAGCGCATGGGAGTTCTTTATGGGCATTCCCGATGCTCCTCGGGAGGGCGTTCTGCGTTACAACTCCATTAAAAACGTTCAACTTTTGCGTCCGCTATTCGAATTCTCCGGAGCCTGCAGCGGATGCGGCGAAACGCCTTATCTCAAACTGCTGAGCCAGCTTTTCGGCGACCGCGCCATCATCGCAAACGCAACCGGCTGTTCCAGCATCTATGGCGGCAGCCTTCCCACAACACCCTGGGCTAAGAACGCGGAAGGCCGCGGCCCGGCATGGGCGAACTCGCTATTTGAGGACAATGCGGAGTTCGGCCTTGGAATGCGCCTGACGATCAACCGGCAGGCTGGCTACGCGCGGCGACTGGTGAACGGCCTGCGCGACAGGATCGGCGATGGCCTGGCCGATGCCTTACTTACGGAGCCGCAGCAGGATGACGCCTGGATCGCGGATCAACGGCGACGCATCACCCAACTCCGCGAAACGCTCGGCGCGGCAGTCGATTCGGCGGCGCGAGACTTGCTCACGATCGCTGATGCGCTCATCCCGCGAAGCATCTGGATCGTCGGCGGCGATGGCTGGGCGTACGACATCGGTTACGGCGGTCTGGATCATGTGCTGGCGAGCGGCGAGAACGTGAATATTCTGGTGCTCGACACCGAAGTCTACTCCAACACCGGCGGTCAGGCGTCGAAATCGACTCCCCGGGCAGCCCTCGCCAAATTTGCAGCACAGGGAAAACAGCGGCCAAAGAAAGACCTGGGACGGCTGGCGATGACCTATGGCAGCGTGTATGTCGGACAGGTTGCCCTTGGCGCCAAGGATCAGCATGTCATAAAGACATTCCTCGATGCGCAGTCTTATAACGGGCCGTCGCTGATCATCGCCTACAGCCATTGCATAGCGCATGGGATCGACATCGCGAACGGCCTGCACCAGCAGAAATTAGCGGTCGATTCAGGATACTGGCCGCTCTACCGCTTCGATCCCCGGCTTACCGAACACGGCGAAAACCCATTCATCCTGGACAGCGGCAAGCCAACACTCCCTCTGGGCGATTACATCTATACGGAAGCGAGATACCGAATGCTAACCCAGTCTCATCCCGAAGAGGCGGCAGAACTGCTGCGACTGGCTCAGTCAGATGTCGACGCTCGCTATCGCCTTTACGAAAAACTTGCGGCGGGAGACACTGCAGTCGCCGCGCCCGCCACAAAAAACGGGATAACCGTTGCCGGCAGCGTCACCGGCTAGAAGTATCCCATGGACCTAACACTAAGGATAAACCGATGGATTTAACAACAACTTATTTGGGATTGCATCTCAGAAACCCTATTGTCGCATCCTCATCGCCTCTCACCCGGGATGTTACCGGTATACGCCGTCTTGAGGACGCCGGCGCTGCAGCTGTCGTTCTGCCCTCGCTGTTTGAGGAGCATATCGAACACGAGGCGCGTCAATTTGAAACGATGCACTGCTTCAACGACACCTACGCAGAAGCAATGAGTTACTTCCCGCACTCGGACCCGAAGATGATTGGCCCCGACGAGTATCTGGAAACCATCCGCACGGCGAAAACGGCCGTCGATATTCCGGTCATCGCCAGCCTGAACGGAGTGACAGGAGGAGGCTGGACCCGGCACGCGGCGCTCATTGAAGAGGCAGGCGCGGATGCTATCGAACTGAACATCTACTTCCTGCCGACAGATCCGAACCGTTCCAGTGGGGATGTGGAGATGAGCTACCTGGAAGCGGTATGGGGCGTGGTGCATCAGGTTAAGATTCCAGTGACCGTGAAGGTCGGATCGCATGTAAGTTCCCTGCCCCACCTTGCCAAGTGGTTCGCCGATGAGGGAGCGCGCGGTCTTGTCATGTTCAACCGGTTTTATCAGCCCGACATCGATATGAACACGCTGGAAGTCGTTCCCGGTCTGACACTGAGCCGCTCCGAAGACCTGAGACTGCCGCTGCGTTGGGCAGCGATCCTGTACGGTCGCGTTCCCATCGATCTGGCCGTAACAACCGGCATACATACCCATATCGATTCGCTGAAAGCCGTTATGGCAGGGGCGAATGTCACGATGATGGCCTCGGAACTGCTGCAGAAGGGCGTATGGCGCATCGATGACATCCTGCGGTCGATGGACGAATGGATGGATGAGCACGAGTACGCGTCGATCACACAGATGCGCGGCAGCATGAGCCAGAAGAATGTCGCAGATCCGCAGGTCTTCGAGCGAGCCAATTACATGAAAGCGCTATACTCATTCCGGCCTGTGGCGGTGTGAAAGGAAACCTCTCCCTCAAGCGCGACAGCGACGGGGGGAGAGGTTTCCGAAAAGGCCTACCACGGCGAACACTCCTACGCAGCGACCGCCAGGCTGTCGAACTCATCCCAGTCAAACTCCTGCTGCACGGGAACGACCGGCATCTCGACCACGGTCAGCGCCGGGCGCTGCGTCATTATGAGCTCCGCGGCGCGAGAGAGCACATCGGCCGCATCGGCGTTATCTGCGGAAAGCCGGAGCATCGGCATCGGCCAGAGTTCGGGATGCCGCCCGCCGAATGCAACTGCGACCTGCTTCTTGCCGTGGCTTAACATGATATCAGGCAGCCAGAGCCCTCCTCCGGTAACGACAGGATCGGGATCGCGCTTATATCGCCAGCCGTTTGCCTCACCCTTTGCGCGCAGTTTCAGCAGATCCTTATGCAGGGCCGACACAGCCGCATATCTCGCCTTCAGCCCTGCCGCCGCCGCAGAAGCAGCGCCGCCGCGGAGTGTCTGCAATATGTCGATCGACAGTATCAGCCGGACTTTACGCGCGCCGATCAGCGCTTCGCAATAACCGGACATGCCCGTGGTGTTCAGGCAGTGCAGGATCAGCATCAGGCATCGCGCCAACCGGCCGGCCCGACGCGGAAGCAGGGACGACATCTCCAGATCCGTGAGAGTCACCGTGCTGTTGCCGGCCGAGAATGCCGCGCGGCAGCCGTAAGCCGATGCAAGCGCCCGGATATCGGCTACTTCGGGATTGGCAAGCGCCAGATCCTGCAGCACGACCTTGGTCGCGCGGCGCAGCACGGTGTCCAGAGAGTGATAGTTGTACTGCGCCACGATATCCGCCGGCGCAGGCATATCCCCCACCCTTACCAGGACCTGGTTCTCTTCGGCATCCAGATGCATGAGGGCATCCCACGTTTCGGGCGCAATCCGATATGGCGCGGCAATCTCCCCATAACAATCCATCCGGCTCGCCTCGCTCACCCAGCCGTTACGGGTCGCGTTTACATACTCGTAGGCCTTAGATCGAAAATCGGCAGGCGCCAACATTCCGTCCAGGGCCAATTGCCGCGCGGTTTCGGCCCCGGCAGCCTTAGACACCGGCAGCGTCTCGTACCGGTATTGCTGCCCAAGGCATGCCACAATTCCCCGCGCCACCCGATGATCCCCCAGAAAGTAGACCATCGCCCCTGCATCCATCTCCTTGCGCGGCCGGCCGACAAGGTTATCGTAGCTGCGGATCGCCATATCGATCCGCGCATGCATCTTGCGATCCTTGATCTGATGCGGATAGATCGCAGCCGTAGAGCTGCCCGCCGATTTGCGGGCCACCTTCTTAAAATCTTCCAGTCGAAATGCCATGAGTATTGGTCTTTCTAGAAAAGAGGCTTCCGGAATCCTCTCCCCCCCCGTCGATCTCCCGGCGGTTAAGCACCGGCCGTGGAGGCAGAGGATTCGGTTTTCGTCTTCCTTCTCCTCGCCGCCGACTTCACTTCGCTTGTCCCACGCGCGATCACTTCATAAAGGCAGGCATGCCCGGGCTTCGGGCGCAATACGCGGCCGAGGCGCTGGATATATTCGCGGGCGCTGCTCGAACCGGATACGACGATTGCGACATTGGCATCGGGGACGTCGACGCCTTCATTGAGGACGCGTCCGGTAATCAGCTTCGAGTATCGGTGCTGCCGGAAGTGTGTCAGGATATCCCGGCGCTCGTCGGCGGCCGTCCGATAGGTAATCGCCGGAAGCGCAAGGCGCCGGGATAGATCGTTGACGACCGAATTCCATTCGGAGAAAACGATCACTTTATCCGATTGATGCTGGCGAAGCAGATCCTGCACGGTATCGCCCTTGCGGCTGGCGTTCATGGCCAGCATGCGCGCCTCGCGGTGGGCCTGCAAGGCAGCGCGAGCGGCAGGGTCATGGCCGGCGACACGGATCAGCGCCTCGAAGAGGTTGCTTGCGCCCGACATCATCAGCTTCCTCCGATTGGCCGCCATATACCAGGAATAGTTGGCGCTCAACTGCTCATATAGGATTTGCTCGTCGTCGGTAAGGTCAACGTAGATCCGCTTTGCCTTATAGTCGGCGATATGTTTGTCCCGAGCGAGCGTCTCAGGATTTTGTTCGTAGACAGTTGGACCGATGAGATCGCTCAGGTCGTCGTGCCGGCCATCCGATCTCTCAAGCGTTGCAGACAGACCCAATCGAAACGGCGCAGGGCAGCGCTCAGCGATGGTCCGGTAAGAGGCGGATGGCAGATGGTGCGCCTCATCAAAGACCAGAAGGCCGACATCCGAAAGGTCGCGGCGAGGCATGGCCGCCGAATCGTAGGTAATGACGGTAATCGGCCGCCGAGCCCGGAAGCCGCCGCCGATCATTCCGACATCTTCCGGCTTCAAGCCGAAGCGCGAACAGACGGTATCGTGCCACTGGTGCAGCAGGTCGATGGTCGGCACCACGACCAGTGTGCTCACGGCCGCGGCCTCAATGGTCATCAGAGCAACAACGGTCTTGCCCGCTCCCGTCGGCAATACCACCACGCCGCGGCCATTCGCCTTGGCCCAGGCCTCAAGCGCCCCTTTCTGATAGGGGCGCGGTGTCAGTGAGAGCGGCGGCAGCGGCTCCGGCAGACCGAACGCCGCCTGCGCTTCGTCCAGCCAGCTTCCGGCATCGTCATCGCCGTCCGTATCCAGACCGGCATCGAACAGGTCGTCGGCCGCGTCTTCCTGGATTTCGTCCTGTGGTTCTTCCATCAAAGTTGGTCTTTCTAACGAAATGTGCCTTTAAATCGCTTATGCGGCCATCTGAAGCTGTGGCGTCTCGTTCATCCACGCGTCCTCAAAGAGGCTCAGCTGCGCGATGTTTTGCTCCCGCTTTGCGCCAAAGCCCCAAACAGTGCGGACCTTATGATTACGCGCCGCGCGAACGAGCTGTTCAGCGGTATCCACATTGAGCGATTTATGGAGAAGATCCGCCGTGCGCGGCCCAATGCCGGGCACACGCATCAATTCTTCGATATGCGGGGGAAGGTCGGCGCAGAGATCATGGATCAGTTCCAGATCGCCGGTATCTTCCAGCTCCCGCAGGCGATTCTGCAGACGGTCGCCCAGCACTCCCTTGCGATGCTTAAGCTTCTGCCCGCTGCCGATCACAGCGGCAACATCGTCCTTACGCCGCATAAGCGCCCGCGCTGCATTCATGTAGGCGCGAACGCGGTAGGGATTCTCATCTTTATCCTTCAATAGAGTGTCAACATTAAAAAGCACGGATGCCATTTCACGGTTCGTCATCATCGTTTCACTCCCAATCCAATACATCGAACATCCGTATTTATTATACCCGATACAGGTTTCTGTAGTAACACCAGCCGAACAAAAATCGAACACGCGTTTTAAACAGTAAGAATATCCGCTCGCTCTCTTTTTATTGGGCGAATCTAATGCTTTCTGTGGTAAAATATCGTCAACAGACTTCGCTCAAGGTCTACAGAGCAAGCATAGGATTTACATTTCACGCTGGCGCATTGGGAGATAAAAATCTAGCTTACAATATTATATAGTAGACTTTTGATTTGACACAAAGCAAGCCTCTCCCTCAGGCGCTGTCGCGCCTCTTCCCTCTCCGAAACGGAAAGGGATGTCCAAGGATCGCAGTCCAGACGACTCTATAGTGAACTGAGCTTATGATCTCAGGCTACGAAAATGTAAGAGTAGCCTGGGCCGCGATCCTTGGACACCCCTTTCCCAGTGGGGAGGGGAAAAGCGAGTCGGACGAGCTTGGGGGAGAGGATTCTAGTTTGCCTAAGCTCTCTCACATCCTTCAAACACTGGCACTCTTGAATTTAATTTTGTATACTTATTTTCCGAGCATGTTGCCATACTATTTTCAGGCAAATGTTTGCCTGCCTGCCATCGGCGGCTTCACTGAAATCTGTACTTCACATAACCGGGACGCCCACTCCGATGAGGCGCATCCCCATTGATAAACTAAGGAAACCATACATGCGATCATCTAATATTTCCGCAGTTTTGATCTTGACGGCAATCGCCGCATCGGCAGTTTACGCTCAGGACAAGAGTCCTTCCGTGAAGTTAGTCAAGGGACCGGCATCGATCAATCTCGACGGCAACGAGGGCGTTCTGAACTTACCGAAAGGCTATATCTTCATCGATAAGGCGACATCGGAGATGCTGCTGAAGAAGCACGGCGAACCGGTGGGCGACCATCTCATGGGGATGGTGAGCGAAGACAAAGACGACCTGCAGTGGATGGGAATCCTCGAATACGAGCCCAGCGGCTACATCAAAGACGACGAGGCCGACCACCTCGACGCCGACGGCCTGCTGACATCGATCAAGGAAGGCACTGAAGAGGCAAACGAGGAGCGCAAAAAGAATGGAGCGGCTCCAATGGATGTCGTCGGCTGGTTCAATCCGCCCCAGTACGACAGAAACTCACACTTCCTGGCGTGGTCGATTATCGGCAAGGATGCTGAGCAGAAAGAACCCACGGTCAACTTCAATGCGCTGGAACTTGGCCGGTACGGCTACATCTCATGCACGGTTGTCGGAGATAAAGCCGATGCTCCGCTCCTCCAGTCAAAGCTCGGGGTTCTGGAATCCAGCGTCAAGTTTGTAAAGGGCCACGACTATGCATCGTTCCGCGAAGGCGACGCCGTTTCCAAAGTAACGATGGCAGGGTTGATCACCGGCGGCGCGGCTGCCGCCGCTTACGGAGCGGCGAAAGTCGGACTGCTTGGCAAAATCGGCGTTCTGCTGCTTGGCCTTAAGAAGGGCTTGATCGTCATACTAGCAGCCATGGCTGCCGGGTTCCGCAAGCTCAAAGAGCGCATCACTGCAAAGAAAAACCAGACACCCGCTGCCGGCGCCCCTCCTGCCGACACCGTTTAACCAATCACTGAAAATGCAAACAGCAAAGCCCTCCTCTCGATTATCATTTGACAGCGAGAAGAGGGCTTTGCTGTTTGCGGCATATAGAGGGCAAGGAGATATCGGAGATTATCCTTTCATATCTGAATCCCCTGCAACCATTATCATGGCCGTGTGTCAAATCTGGCATAACCTAAATCGATATTGGAGATCAACATGATTGTTTGGGAAGAATTGCCCCATAGAAACGTAAACGAGGGATTTTTCGTGGGTTCAACGCCATCCGTATATCGCGCAAAAGTACCCGGGGGCTGGCTTGTGGCAACGAAGGATTCCGATAGCGGAGGCGTTACATTCCTCCCTGACCCGAACCATGAATGGGATGGCTCATCGCTGCCATAACACAGGAAAACAATCGGTGCATTTATCACAAGCGGATAGTATCCGATCGCTGGAAGAGATATCTTTCAACGCCTGGCCGGCGCTGAATACCATCTCTTACGATGGCTGGCTTCTGCGAATGGCGGACGGCAATACGCGCAGAGCGAACTCGGTCAATCCGATTTACCCATCATCACTGCCCCTTGAGGAGAAGGTAAGTCACTGCGAGGCGTTCTATGCCGCTCAGGGCCTGGCTACCGTCTTCAAGATCACCCCAGCTGTACAGCCTGCAGACCTTGACCAGATGCTGGAGCGCCTCTCATACCGCCGCGAAGCTGTCACCAGCGTCCAATTACTTGACATTGCGGATCTGCATCCGGCGGTCCAGTCGGCGAGCGTCAGCATATGGGACACCCCAAACGACGAGTGGCTTGCAAGCTTCTGCGCCTTTAACGGCGTCTCCATTGAGAGGCGGCGCATTATGGAGCAAATGCTGGCAAAGATCGTTCCTTCAACCGCTTACGCCCGGATCAAGCATGGAGAAGAAACAGTCGCGGTTGGCCTCGCAGTCCGCGAACGGGAGCACATCGGCCTGTTCGACATTGTGACGGCGCCGCAGTGGCGAGGACAGGGATTCGGGACGCAGCTAATCCGATCGCTGCTTCAATGGGGCTATGAAGACGGGGCGCAGCAAGCATATCTGCAGGTGATGACGGACAATGCAGCCGCCATCGCCCTCTATGCTAAGCTCGGCTTCTCCGAAACCTACCAGTACTGGTATCGCGTCAAAAACGTGTGAGCGGCTGACGCTTCATTTCCGCGCCCACCCTGAATACCAAGCCGGCATATCAGGATGGGAAAGCTTGCAGCAGAGTTTCAAGCGTCTCGCCGGAAATCTTCAGGATTGTTCCATGGCGCGCATCGGCAGGAAACTCGCATCCTGTCACCTCGCTCCAGGTCAGCAAGTCTTTGGAGACGGATGCGCCGTAGCCGTTCGCCATGCAGTGATCATAGGAAAGCTGCCACTCCTCGCTACTCTCCAGGTAGATCAGCGACGGACCTTCAGTGAGAGTAGGCGTGACCGGTTGATCATCCACGACAGTATAAGGCCCGCCAAGCGCCGACGCGGTTGCAACCTTCATGTACCGGTGCTCGCCGTGCTCATGGCCGAAACGCTCGTCCTTGTAGAGCATGTAATAGACACCTGCGCTCTCGGCGATCGTCGCATCGATAATTGTGTAGCCCGGATCGAAGAGCATTGAGGGGGCGCTGAATTCACGAAAGTCTGTGGTTCGGGCACTCCAGATACGGCTGTGATCCCACCCCTCCTTGCCGAATGACGACGACCAGAAGACAAGATAATTGCCCTCGTGTTCGTCGTAGTAGAACTCGGGCGCCCAGGCGCTGACTGCTCCGGGCTGAGCGGCCATGATCGGGATCGTTCGCTGATCCGTCCAGTTGATGAGGTCCTCGGAACTTGCATACAGGATCTCACGCCCGTTATCGCCCCCCGTCGCCAGCATGCGATAGACGCCGTCGGGGCCGCGCCGGATAAACGGGTCGCGTATCTTATACTTTCCGGCGATATTCTCAAGAACGGGAAGGTTACCGTTGAGGGGAGTCCATACGCGGGCGTCGCGGCTGTATGCGTAGTGCAGCGACTCGGCACGGTAAGGCCGGTCCGTGATCGGCACCGTGTAAGTCGATCCGTCCGGCGCGATCTCCACCCGCTCGCCGTAGATCTGGCGAAAATAGACGAAGAGCCAGGCAGGCTGAACATCGGCGTTCACATCTTGTTCGAAGTTGCTCATACTATATATTATGTACCAGGCAAGATGAGTTGACTGAAAGGGATATCGATATGATGACGCCGGCAACTAAATCGGAACGGCTTGGCCGCGCATCCGTTAACCTTTGTATCATCGGTTTTATAATGTTCCAGCTTGCGATTTGGGGAATAGATGTTCAGGCGCCAATCCCGGTTCTCAATTCGGTTGCCATTACGAATAACGGTGATTTCTCCATCTTTGGGAATCTGGCATTCGTTTTGGAAGCAATCGCTCTGATAGCGGGCATACGTGGTTTCAAGTCCAAGCACGGCAAAGCGGGTATTGTTCTATCAAGTCTGCTGATGACACCGATTATCTTCGCTACGGCAATATTTCCCGACCACTAATGGATGACAATGAGCCACACAGACGATTGGCCGCCGGCTGTTTCATATTCGCAGATCAATAACCTATCGAACGCGCCAACCATGAAGGGTCACCTGAGCATTGTCGCGCTGCTCTTCTCAACGGTCGTCCCTGTCAGCTTCGTTTACGTCTATGTGCGAGAATGCACCCAGCGCCTCGGACCATGGCCATCCGACTTACTGTTCATGGATATTGTCTGCGGTGGCTGCTTCCTGGCGTCCATAGTTTGCGGATGGATGTCGCGAGCAAAGAAGACGGCGCGCCTGGCGCTCGTTCTGGGAGTTATCGGCTCCCTTTTAGTGGTTCGCGTTCTGCCTTCATTGATTTCAGACGTGGCAGCAACGAACGCAATGGAACAAGGGCAAACCGCAGGCGGGGATTGAGGGCAGCTCTGAAGGTCACGTTGCATCATCCCATTCCCCAGCTGCGATGCACTACCACACCTGACGCGTCAAATATCACAGTGATGCCCTTGGCCCAGCCAAAGAACTCGTATGTCCACACTTCTCTGGCACCGGTGCTTTTGTCTGTTGCATGGATGATATAAGTTGGAGCGCCAAGCAATCCACGGACCTGCTTCCTGGTCATCCCCAAATTGATCTCACGGGCATGGGGATAATCAATAGCGCTGGCGTATCCATCTGGCCCCATATCCCAGTTAGAGTGCGCAAGCCATACTCTCAGATGGGGAATGCGCGATGCAACAACGGCAGTCAAGACCAGGCAGCATGCAGCGGCGAAGAGAGCAGAACGAACGATGATTTGACGGCGCAATCGCATGTTTCTTAGGTAACCATCCGGCATGCATAGCGCTCATGAGAGTAGTCGCCGGCATAATTCTAGTTATACGAACTTTGTCTCCATTGGTTTCGCCATATATGGCCCTTCATACCGAGCGGAGGCACTATTGTTGCCGAGGCGCAGCATCATAATCGGAAACTGCCGGCCCGAAATCTCTCGGGCCGGCATCATTGATTACAACTCTTCCCGCAGGCTATCCCGCATTCGCTCGGCCTCTCGCTTTTCACGACCGGATGGTTCCCGTGGCTGGCATATGCCGCACCGAGCACGGCTGCAGCCGCCGTTCAACCAGTGCCCGTCCCCCTTGACAAATCGGATATACCACCATCGTTCGGAATTCACGATATGGCGCGGATGGCCGTAACTTTTAATAAGCTCTTCTTCATGTCGGCGTTCCGCCTTCAGTCGCGCCTTGCGGCGCATATTCGCAAGATATGCGCGCCGCCGAGCGCGAACTGGCACATTGAACTTGTCGTCCACATGTTCCCTCTCTCCTATTGCCCTCTCTGATGGAGGGCTAAATAGGGAGAGGGAACCAGATATTGCCGATGAGCATTTCGCCTGTCTTTCTTAACTATGGGAGCACAGTAGCCTACTCCCTCACATCCGCTTT
>Ga0105238_10005637_pt1 | contig 12375 bp, 8 predicted proteins | sample KBSC34metaG_FD_81526 | JGI IMG/M metagenome (GOLD analysis project Ga0105238, IMG submission 81526) | Corn rhizosphere microbial communities from Kellogg Biological Station, Michigan, USA - KBS C3-4 metaG | ecosystem: Host-associated > Plants > Roots > Rhizosphere > Soil | place: Michigan, USA... | reverse complement strand
CTCGGTTGCTATCGACGATTTAGCCGCCTCACGCCGTCATTTTGTTATTCGGCTTGTGGGCGAACGCTTTCAACTCAGAGACCTGAACAGCCGCAACGGGACTCTGGTCAATGGCGCTTTGGTGCAGGAGCGCCTGCTGGAAGACAACGATGAGATCCGCGTCGGAGGTTCAGTCTTCCTGTTCAAGCGCTCCTCCACCGAAGCCACACCTCCGCAAGGGAAATCGGGCGGAGCCCAACCCACGGCGGATACCACGGTGCTGCGGAGCACTGACTCGCTCTATCTCAATCCGAAGAAAGTCGACGAGCGGCTCATCCCGAGCGACCGCACGGCCCAGGGGATCCACATCCTGCTGCAGATTAGTCAGGCCCTTCAGGGGGCACAAACGGTCGAGTCTCTCCAGCGGCAGTTGCTGGAACTCCTGCTCCTGGCGCTGCCGGCTGAGCGGGGAGCGATCCTGCTCTCCTCGGGAGGCGAGTCCGCCTTCGGATTGGAGCATGGCTCTGGAGAGGCGAAGCCGGTGGAGATCCCAGGCCCGCTGGCCCGCCAAGTTCGGGAAGAGCGCGTCGCGGTACTGACGGATCGTCTGGGACCCGAAGGACTGGAACGCTCACGTTTCTTGGGCGTACCGCTGATTTGTTTTGAGCGTGTGGAAGGCGTTCTTTACCTGGAGGGCGGGGCGAAGCCCTTCGATGAGTCGCACCTGGAACTGGCCGCGGCAGTCGGTTCGGTGGCGGGATTGGCGCTCCACAATCTCCAGCGGGTCGACAGCCTGCGCAGTGAGAATCAGCGCCTGGAGGCTGAGATCCGTGTCGAACACGATATGGTGGGGGACAGCGGGGAAATCCGCGCCATTCATCAGTTCATCGCGCGAGTAGCGGGGTCTGGATCCACGGTGTTGATCGGCGGAGAGAGCGGCACCGGAAAGGAATTAGTGGCGCGCGCTATCCATCGCACCAGCCCACGAGCCAGCCATCCGTTCGTCGCTATCAACTGCGCCGCGTTGACTGAATCGCTGCTCGAGAGCGAATTATTCGGGCACGAGCGGGGCGCCTTCACAGGGGCAGTGGGGCTGAAGAAAGGCAAGTTTGAGGTGGCCGACGGAGGCACACTCTTTCTGGACGAAGTGGGGGAACTCGACCCATCGCTTCAGGCCAAGCTTCTGCGCGTTCTCCAACATCAGGAATTCGAACGCGTCGGCGGCACGCGCCCGGTCCGCGCCGACGTGCGAATCATCGCGGCTACCAACCGCGATCTGGCCTCGGCGGTTCGGGATAAAGCATTCCGCCAGGATCTCTATTTCCGGCTTAACGTGATCTCAGTGGAGATGCCACCGCTCCGGCAACGGCGGGACGATATTCAACCCATGGCAGCTTACTTCGCGCAGAAGTTTAGCGAGAAGGTGAAGCGCAGGATTACCGGAATATCCGAGAAAGCCGGCACGGCCCTGGTCCGTTATGACTGGCCGGGAAACGTGCGCGAGCTGGAGAATGCGATCGAGAGAGCGGTCGTACTGGGAGTCACCGACCTCATTCTGGTGGAGGATCTTCCAGAAGCCGTGCTGGAATCCGCGGTCGCGGCTCCGTTTTCCGCGGGCAGCTATCAGGACGCCGTGGTGGAGGCGAAACGTCGCGTGGTTAGCGACGCCCTGGAGCGTGCCCACGGCGTGTATACGGAGGCCGCCAAGCTGCTCGACATTCACCCCAATTATCTGCACCGGCTGGTGCGCGCGCTGGGCTTGCGGTAAAGCTGTGGGTGGCTTGCTTCGACACCCGGGACGTTAGGAGGAGAGGCGGGTTCGCCCTCAAGGAGGTTTTCCCGTTCGAACGCGCTGGTTTAGCATCCAGCCCGTCCTCTGAAAATCGAAGTGCGGTCCTGATCCGCGCCAACTGACGCCTCCTTTGACATCGTCAAAAGCCTCTCCTATACTTCCGTTGCGCCTTCTCTGCGGAAACCCTTGGAGGGTCTGCCGATTGAAGAACGGGTTGGGGGTCGGATGCAGCACGGGTTGGTTTCAAGGCGGACGTTCCTCAGAGCCGCGGGCGGAGCGTTCATCGCCGCACCGCTTGCCCGCGGCCAAACTCCTCGACCCCCTAACATTGTCCTGATTCTCTGTGATGATCTCGGTTATGGCGATCTACACTCTTATGGTTCCGCGATCGCAACACCGAACCTTGATCGCATGGCGCAGGAAGGCGTGCGCTTCCGGCAGTTCTACTCGACAAGCAATGTCTGTTCGCCGGCGCGCGCCGCGCTGCTGACGGGCCGCTATGCGACCCGGGTTGGCGTGCCGTACGTTCTTAGTCCGCAGGATTCGACCGGTCTCCCGCTTTCAGAAGAAATCATTGCCGAGGTGCTAAAGCCCGCTGGCTTTAGCACGATGTGCGTCGGCAAGTGGCACCTTGGGGCGCAGCCGCAGTATTTGCCAACCAATCGCGGTTTCGATGAATACTATGGAATCCCATACAGCAACGACCAAGAACCTTCCATCTTGCTGCACAACGCCGACGTCATCGAATCGCCTGTGCAACTGGACACGCTGACGCAGCGGTATACCAGGGAAGCGGTCGATTTCATCGCACGCTCTTCGAAACACGCGCCGTTCTTCCTCTACCTTGCCCACACCTTTCCCCACATCCCGCTGGCGGTTTCGGCCGGGTTTCGAGGACAGTCGCGATTAGGGTTGTATGGCGATGTCATCGAGGAAATCGATTGGAGCGTCGGACAGGTACTGCAGGCGCTCAAAGATAATGGAGTAGATGGAACTACGCTGGTGATGTTTACGAGCGACAATGGACCCTGGTTCCTGGGAAGTCCCGGCAAGCTCAGGGGCCGCAAGGGATCCAGTTACGACGGTGGCGTGCGAGAGCCCTTCATCGCACGATTCCCGGGTCAGATTCCTCGATCGAGTTTCTTGAGTGCGCGCTCTTCCCGTACCGCCCCAGATTCTTGGTCCATTTTGCCTGGGCGAGTAAGTGGCGCTGTCGCGACCACTCTGGACATATTGCCGACGATTGCGGGCCTGTGCAACGCCGCCCTGCCAAAACAGCCCCTGGATGGAGTGGACATATGGCCAATCCTGTCAGGAAAGCAGGATGGTGTCGATCACGAAGTCTTCCTATACTTTGACGGCTGGAACCTGCAATGTGCGCGGCTCGGTGCCTGGAAATTACACGTATCCCGGTACAACGACTTCCCCTGGAGTCCGGACCCGGTCGGTGGCAGATACAATCTGCCTCTTCCTGTCCCGGAACTATACAATCTCGAAGAAGACCCCGATGAGAGCTATAACGTAGCGGCGGACCATCCACAGACCGTGGCGGAAATACAGGCCCGTATCCAGAAGCTGCTGCCCACATTTCCGGTTGATGTGATCGATGCCTGGAAGGCGACCATGAGCCAGCAGGTATACGGAGTAACTGACGGCGCTCTGCCGGTACGCGCTACTCAACAGTAATGGATGCTAAGACTGCCCCGGCTCAGCACCTAGGGAACGTAGAGGCTTCGCATGCGAAAGCTTCGGTATTCCGCCGTTGAGACTTGGATCTGGTAGACAATGCTCCCAGAAGGATCAACCTGGACGGACTGGCTCATCAGCTCATGCTGCGGACCAACGATTAACCCCAGGTCAAAGTGGTAATCGCCATTCGCCAGCGAATGCGCGGAACCGACCGCTCCCGAGTACATGCCCAAATCCGCGTTGAGGATTAATCTCGCAACACGGTTCTTCTCATCTAGCTTGATCACCTGGCCGCGGCTGTTGGTGCTGTCACCGGCCAAGCGACGCACATTTCCGTTGTCGAACACCGCAAGCAGAGACTGGTCCGTGTCCACGATATTCGCATCATGCTGGTGTGAGAACCACGGATATGAGTCGATGGAATCGTACGAAAAATCACCGTCCTTGCCGAGCCGCCAGAGAATGTCGCCGCTGCCGGTCCCATTGCTGTAATCGATCTTGAACACCCAGTCCTGGTGGCGACTGGAATACAGAATGTTACCGTCAGGCGCCAACTGAAGCGAATTCCCGTGCAACCAATCGTTGGCTTGCTCGGCCTGATAGAAGGGAGGGCAGCCGCCGGAGGCCTTGTGGCAGATCTCGTTCAGGGTTGCAAGCCGATGAGGGTCTAAGTGATCGAAGGCATCCCAAGCCCAGGTCACCTGAAGGTTTTTGTCAAGTACGAGAATCATATCGCCGAGCACGTCGACCGGGCCGGGACCTTGGACATCCGTCAAGATTTGCTCTACGCTTGCCAACACGAGAATGCTACCGTCGGGAAGCCTTGCAGCTTCGTGATGGAACCCGCTGATCGGCCTCCTGTTCATGAGAGCGAGTTGCTCGTTGATGCGTGCTGCGTTGGTTTCAAGCAGAGTATTCCCCGCGAGATCGAATTCCCGGATCAGTTGGTGAGCAATGTCTGCGTTCGAATCTTCGTAGATGCCCAGGAAACGGCCGCCCGCCTCGGGCCGAGTGAGGAAGGATATGCCGCCGTCATAATACCAAAGAACATTTCCATTCAGATCGGTGGCAACCGTTGGTTGGGACAGCGTACTTTGCAGCAAAACACCCGAAGCCGGTGGAGAGGGTGACTTGATCACCCTATAGTCTGCCAGCTGAAGGGGCAATACGCCCGAGGTGACGCTTAAAAGGGGTCCATGCTGGAACTCCTCGCCGGTATCGATCGTCTGACGGACGTCGTATGTAGTGTTTTGCTGCATTCCGGCAAGATAAAAGTTCATGGTGAGGCCACTCTGGCAGGGTTTGTACGGCGTGGTCTGGAGATCTCCATTCGGCGCCCGAAACTCTACACGCATGCGCTCCCCGTCCGCGCAGGGCGGCGCGCTATAGATGAATACTAATGGGTGCGCTGTAGGAGTGATACGGGGAGTATCGCTAGCAAGCGGGGTCACTTCGAAGAGGAAGATCTGCGTGGCCGATTCGCCAGTTTTGATGTCTCGCGCGGTCACTTCCATCTCATAGCTGCCCTCGTTCTCAGTCGCATTCCATGGAAAGTTAGTCGTGGGGCCAAAGTCCCGGATCAAGCGGGGGGCTTGGCCAAATCGGCGGACGCGGTAACGATACCAAATCGTAGACTGGCCGGTTGAATCGCCGTCCGAACTTTCAACCTGGGCATTCCAATTAATGAGCGTTCCTAAAGGGACGCGGGGAGATGATGCCGTCATGGAAACGGTCATCTGCGCCGAGAGCGGACCTATCAGCGCTAACAGCAAAGCAATCAGGTTACGTAGAAGTTGGGGTTTCATTTTGCTCTCACATTCGCGTCTGTTTTATACAAGCCAGCGACTCGCTCCGATCAACTTTGTTCCAGTGCGGTTGGTCGCTGTACTGTAACCAAGGCAGATTGCGTGCCAATACCTCCCCAATCACCAAACCCAAGAAACTAAGGGCAGTAGTGGGAGGAGCTTGGGGCGAGGCACCCTTTAGGTTCTAATCGTTTGGTGAGTCACTCACTTAGTGTGGCTGTTCGGATGCAACTTACCGAGAAACTGTTGTGCCAGCGCCATGCGCTACTTGTAGCCGTTCGTGCCGCACCGACTACTGGTAAACCGTATCCGAACAACCGGCCGGGTGAGGCGATGAATTGGCTTCAGAAGTGTAAACGAACGCCGGCGTTGAGAACACGGCCATCCAAGGGTGCCCATGCATCGACGGTCCATCGGCCATCGACCGCGCGATCCGGGCGGAGCAGCGAATCCCAGCGAGTTTGACGGACGTTGCCAAGGTTCTCGATGTTAACGAAGAGCTTGAATGGCCCGATCGGGCGCTCCGCCAGGAAACCGAAGAGGACGTACGGTTTTGATTCACTTCGGTACGGGTTGTCTTCGAGACGCTGCCCTCCCGTGTAATAGCTCTCGACGCCTATTCGACCAGCCTTTTCCTTTTCCCACATGCCGACGATTCCGAAACTATGGCGCGGCGTCAGCGGAGTATCGACGCGTTCGCCGAACTCGAACTGGCGCGAAAGCACATACGTGTAGCTGAGGGTGGCAGAGAACGCAGCCTTTCTCAAAGTACCGAGAAACTCCGCCCCGACATTGTGCGTCGGCTCAGATAGATTCACAAGCTGGTAGAGGTTCCCGCGTTCTACATTGATGGGATGGCTCACGCTGGAATCGAATAACGTCACCGTGTAGTAGCCTGGACCGATCTTCCGGGAGATATCGAAAGAGGCACTGCGTCCACGCTCGGCAATGAGTGGCTTTGGGATTACCAGCCGCGTGAGCCCGGCTGCTTCGGTTTCCTCGGTCAAAGGGGTGGGTGCGAAGAATCCTTGCCCAGCCGAGAGGCGGCTGGTCCAGCCATGCCAGCGAACGAGTGCGGAAACTCGGGGACTGAGGAACGTGCCGTAGCGACTCTGGAAATCGGCGCGCGCGCTTGCCGAAACAGAAAGCCAGCGGGTGATCTCGAAATCGTCCTGCGCGAACACACCGGGAGTGGTGTACCGGTACGTGAACTGAGGAACATCGCGCGGAAGATATGCCTCCCTCTCCGCTGCAGCCCCAACAACCCAAGTGTTCCGGTGAAATGTTCCGCGTGCGGTAAGCTCGCTAAAAAGCAGTTCGTGGCGATCACGTTCGCGGACGTCACCGAAGCGGTGGTCATGATCCTGCAAGGATGTGGAGAATCGCGCAGTGATGACGTAGCGTTGCTTGACGACGTACTGTAGATTACTCCCGATGTCATAGCGGCGGGTATCCAGAGCCTCTGTATAAGGCGTACCGATTGCTGGCAGAACCGCTCCGGGAAGTGTCCCGCCGTCGCGATTCTCGTAGGTGACACCGCCGGTAAGAAATGCTGTCCATCCGTTGCCGCCGTCCCAGAAGAGCCGCGGCCGAACTACGCCGCGCGAGTATCCGGCGATGTCAGCCCATCCGTCATGATCGATGTCCTTTCGCTGTTGCCAGTCTCCGCTGCCGAGAAAGGATGCACCCCAGCGCGGCGTTAGCTGTGACGCTAGAAAAAGTGAAGTGTCTGTCGCTCCGCGCGTGGAACGATTGAAGAGGATCTCGTGCACGGGCTCTTTACTCGGCCGTCGGGAGATCAAGTTCACCACGCCGGCCATCGCCCCAGCGCCGTAGAGGGCCGAAGAGACGCCCTTGATCACCTCCACTTGGCCGAGATCCACAGGAGGAATCTGTAGCAGCCCCAAACCGCCGCCCTGCTGTCCGAACAACGGGAGACCATCGCCGAGGAAGGCGGTGTAACGCCCGCGCATTCCCTGGATGCGTACGCTCGCGGCGCCCAGCGAGGGCGAAGTACTTTGGACACGGAGTCCTCCCATTTCATTGAGCATCATCACGATGTCCCCGGGTGTCATCATCGTCTTTTCGTCGATCTCCTCTTGTCCGAGGACTTCGACGCGGATTGGAAGGTCCTGGATTCGGGTACCGGTTCGCGTTGCGAATACCGTTACCTCTTCTTCGGCTTGCTGTTGGGGCTGGAGATCGACCGTGATCTGCCAGTCGCGAGCCTCATCCACCGAAAGCGACGTCTTCACAGGCACAAATCCTTGTTTTGAGACGGCGACTTCCACTTTTCCCAATGGCACGGTGACGGTCGCGATGCCGTTTTGATCCGTGGAAGTGGAAGTGTTGTTCATGCTCACGGCCGCTCCTGCTACGGGACCCGCCGCTGCTTTCACCGCGACGTGAATTGTGGCGGACGGTGGCTCCTGTGCGAACGCTGAAAGTAAGGTGGTGATCAGAGCGAGGAACGTACCTTTCGCGCTCATCAGCAGTTGCTCACGGCACGTCGTCCTTCGCAGGACATTTTCATCTTGTAGACGGCGCGGTGGATGGCTTGCAAGTGGATTTTCGCCTTTACCTCGAGGGCTTTCGCGTCAACTTGATTTGCCGCTTGGCCGATCCTAAGTGTAGTCAACCTCACACGCCTCCCAACCAGTCTAAAACCGGTAGTTGACGAAGCTCAACTTCCAGCACTGCATCTTCCAACGTGAGTTGCGACAGGCAAACATCTGGCGAAACCGGCTTCGATGGCTCCTATTGTCGGCATGGATGCATTGCAGGAACCTTTTCCAAACCTCGGCGTCTAATCCCCCGTTAGCGTCAACACGTAGGAGTAGACAGCGTCAGAGATATACAGGTCGGGGCGCATATCCTGCGATCAAATAACGGATATCCGACTCGCCGGGAGGCTTCTATGGCACGAAGGATTCTGAAGGTATTCGCTCACAAGACACTGTTCAGTCTTATCGCGGCTTTTGCGGTTCTCTGCACGGCCGGAACACCGGTGTTCGCGCAGGCTCCTGCTCTGAGCTTCGTCGTCGCTACGATCAAACCCGCTCCGGCGGACGCCCGAGGACAGGGCGTTGGCATGCAGCCGGGGCGCCTCATAGTCAACAACTGGACGCTCAAACAGATGATTGGTTTTGCTTATGGTAATGGAGGCTTGGTGGGCATTCAAGTCTCTGGCGGACCGAACTGGATCGATCAGGATCGCTACACCGTGGAAGGGCAAGCCGAAGGCACGCCCACCCCTGCGGAGTTCCGCGCCATGTTGAAGAGTTTGCTGATCGAACGGTTCGCTCTGAAGACCCACACGACGACAAAGGAGATAAACGTTTACAACCTGGTTCTCGCGCGGAGCGATGGAAAGCTCGGGCCCAAGCTAAAGGAATGGGACGGAACATGCCCCGGCGGCCGTGCTCCGCAGCCACCGTCACCCGCTTCGCCGCGCTGCGGGGCGTTCTTCACACCGGCAGGTATGAATATGACAGGAGACAGCATGGCGGTGCTCGCCAACATGTTATCGACGCCGCTCGCCGGTCTCGACCGTCCAGTGGTGGATAAGACCGGGCTGACGGGCGAGTACACCTATGAACTTGAGTATCAATTCCCTCGGCCCGGCCAAAACGCTCCGCCCGTGGCTCCGGCTAACCCCGGGGCTATCCCTGATGAGCCGCTTCCACCGGCGCTTGGCACCGCTTTGCAGGAACAGCTCGGCGTGAAGCTTCAGCCGACGAAAGGCATGACGGACGTACTGATTGTGGACCAGGCCGAACGGCCTTCCGAGAATTGACGCGAGTCCGGAGGTGCCTATGCGGAACGTAACCGTCTTAAGCGCCCTGTTCGCAGCCGGGACGATTGCGCAAGTCCAGCCAGGGCAAATCCAACCAGCGCAAGTCCCCGCGCCTAAGATGACTGCGAGCCAAGCCGAGGCCGCCCGCGCGGGCGCTCCCTTCCGCCAGTTCCTGGCGTTTCTCGAAGCCTACAACTCCGGAGATCGTGGACGCCTCACTCAGTTTCGGGATGCCAACTACCGGACCATGAACTTGGATGCGCAGATGAGCTCTCGCGAGCAATCCGGCGGCCTGGAACTGATCGGGCTTGACAAAGCCACGGACACCCGAGTTCAGGGTTATGTATTGGAGCGCGATACGTCCCAATTTGGGTTGTTCGCCATGGAAGTGGAGCCGGGGGAGCCGCACCGGGTCACACGATTTGCGATTCTTCCCGTTCGTCGTCCCCCAGAATACCCCGTCGTAAAGATGACCGAGGCGGAAGTGGTTTCGGCACTGCGGGCAAAAATGGACAAAGATGCGGCAGCCGGCCGTTTCGCAGGAACCGTCCTGCTTGCCAAGAACGGAAAAGTGCTGTTCAGCGGAGCGTACGGCATGGCAGACCGCGAGAAGAAGACGCCGAACACGCTCGACACCAAGTTCCGCATCGGCTCGATGAACAAAATGTTCACGGCGACATCGGTTCTTCAATTGGTTCAAGCCGGCAAGATCAAGCTGACCGACCCGCTCGGTAAGTACATTACGGATTATCCGAATCAGGATGTGGCGACGAAGGTCACCATCCACCAGCTTCTGACGCACACCGGCGGCACCGGCGATATTTTCGGCCCGGAATTTACCGCCCATCGTCTGGAAATAAAGACGCTGAATGATTACATAAGTCTGTTCGGTAAAAGAGCCGCCGAGTTCGAGCCGGGTAGCCGCTGGGTGTACAGCAACTACGGGATGGTGCTGGCGGGCGTTGTGATCGAGAGAGTGAGCGGGCAGAACTACTACGATTACGTCGACGAGCATATCTATAAGCCTGCGGGGATGACTCGCAGCGGCTCGCCGCCGGAGAGTGAGTCCGCGACTGGTCGCTCGGTTGGCTACACGCGCGCGAAACAAAGCGGAGCTTGGATCCCCAACACAGATACGCTCCCGTATCGCGCAAGCTCGGCCGGCGGGGGCCTTTCGACCGTAGGTGACTTGCTGAAATTCGCGGAGGCCTTGATGGGACACAAACTTTTGAACGCCGATTACACGGACTTGTTGATCGCCGGTAAGGTGAACACCAGCGGAGGCGGCAGATATGCTTACGGCTTCGAAGATGGGCGGAAGGACGGCGTGGGGGCGGTGGGCCACAGCGGCGGAGCACCCGGCATGAGTGGAGATTTAAGGATTTACATTCCGTCGGGTTATGCCATCGCGGTGCTGTCGAACCTGGATCCGCCCACGGCTCCTCAGGTATCCGCATTTCTTGATGTAAGATTGCCGGATTGAGTTTAGGCGAGAGTAAGTAAAGGATGACGGCATCCGGGAATCCAGCTTTCTTTACGGCGATCACGTCATCATTGTTCAGTGACGTGTTGAGTGACGTGTTCAGTGACGTGTTCAGTGACGCGTCCGAGGCTTTCGCCGCTGCGAGAGTGAGGCCCCCGCTGCGGCCTACGGAAGCATTCACAAACGGGTGCGATTGCAGAGTCCGCGCCACACGAACCAGGTGATTGCGAGAGATCCGTAAGCTTCACTGATTTCGCGTGTGGATACCGGGCGGCAAGATCCGAAGCGAGCAGTCCGCAGGAAGTGCAGCGGCACTTCAAGTTACTTGGGGGATGCTGGGCTTTGAACGATGGAGGACTTCAACGAGCCGATGATAGCCATCACCTCGCCCTTTTCCTTTTCAGGCACCTTCAGTTGGTCCAATTGCGCGACGAGATCCTGCGCAACAGCGTCGAACGCCTCGCTGGTGACGGCCCGGCCTCTGTGTGCTGCAACCATATCGGGACCGGTGTACTTACAAGGACCGCCCACGCCAGCACAAATGAAAATGGCCAACTTGGCCTTATAGATGTTGGCATTGTCTTTGCTGGCAGCAGCGTGAGTGAACCATTGGTTTATGCGATTGTCCACCAGAATTCGATCCACAAGGCCGTTTGCAACCGCTTCTATTGCCCGCTGCCCTCCGAGCCGGTCATAAAGCGACATCTCCGCATTCGCCTTTTGAATCGACGCCCCGCCAACTGCGAGAAGAGATGCAATAAAAACAGCCGACACGAATCTTCGCATGAATTTTCCTTTGAGAGTATTTTGAAGTACCGGGCCGGTGAAACTATGTATTCATTATGCATATTTAGCAGCCAGGGGTCAAGACTTTCTTGCGTCCATGATCGAGACGGAGTGTGTGGAACGCTCGCAACCAACCGTGCAATTCTAAGGCTTAAACTCATGAAGATCACCAATGATGAAAGTCTAAACCGCCTTGAAGTTTCCGTGGACGGCGGACTAGGCGTTTTGCGTTATCAAATTGCACGCGACACGATGTGGCTACTTCATGTCCAAGTGCCTCCAGAAGCACAGGGGCATGGCGTTGCGAGCCAACTAACGCGGACTGCGCTTGAACTGGCGAAGGAGCGTGGCTTGAAAGTGGTTCCAGTCTGTTCCTTCGCGGCCACATATATCCGGCGGCACCCAGAGTATTCGGCAATGCTCAGGTAGCGCCGTTGGGGACCTATGCCACTCTCTTTAACGAGGCTGACGGCTTGCTAAGGACGCCCATGACAAGAGGGATTGTTGTGACCGCACCCACTCCCAATAGCGCCCATCCAGCACCCCTTCGGACGTCGCGCCCCAGCTTGTCTCCGATCAACAGGCCTATACCTACGCCTAGTGCGACGCGAGTACCCGCAATCAGGATTAGTTCAGGAATTGTCAAAATGTGCTCTCGCATTGGGTCCTCCAATACTTGGATACGCCACCGGGTCGAATGTGACAAATTGCTTTGCCCGGCCAGCCGATGGCCAATCCGCTGCCTGTTGAGCCTTACTGGCCGCCATGACAATGGCTCGCTTGTCAGCCTTGAGAACCTTCAGCCAGTGCTCAGCCCAAGGTGTGCGCAAGCGAACGCCGCCGCAAGTTCCGCAATCAACTCTTCAGCAGCATAGGCATTATCGCAAAGCGCTTGCCTAGTTCGCGGTTGCAGCGGGAAACGTTAGTGGTCCAGTGCTGATTTCGGTATTCTGATCTGGCCCAGTTCGGCGGTTTAATTTGGCCCACCCTCTAGACGAACGGGTACTCTGATTCGGGCGTAGCCCGAACGGAGGGGACTCGTTGG
>Ga0105238_10005636_pt1 | contig 12375 bp, 10 predicted proteins | sample KBSC34metaG_FD_81526 | JGI IMG/M metagenome (GOLD analysis project Ga0105238, IMG submission 81526) | Corn rhizosphere microbial communities from Kellogg Biological Station, Michigan, USA - KBS C3-4 metaG | ecosystem: Host-associated > Plants > Roots > Rhizosphere > Soil | place: Michigan, USA... | reverse complement strand
GTGCCCTGGTCGATCGAGGCGCGCAGGCCGCCGCCGTTGGAGATGACGATCTCGACGCCCTGGCCCTTGGTACGGTCGAGGATGGCGTCGGAGACGAGATTGCCCATCTCGCATTCGCGCGTGCGGCAATTCTCACGGCTGCCGTCGATCGCCTTGGTGGTCTCGGCCACCTCCTTGTTCTTCAGCGCCTCGATCGGCGCTCCGAGCTCCTTGATGCGGGCAAGAACGGCGGGATCGGGTGTTATCGACTTGTCGAGATAGATGGGGGCGCCGCTGGCCCCCTTGACGACGCCGTTGTCGTCGAACACGACCTTGAACTCGCCGAGATATTTCGAATAGGACGCCGCCTGCACCACCGGCACCTTGGAGCCGTCCGGATTGTCGACCATGGTCGGATAGGGGCCCTCGGCTTTCGGGTCGGTGTTGGACAGGAGCGTGTGGCTGTGGCCGCCGACCACCACGTCGATACCCGGGATCTTGGCGATGACGTCGCGCTCGCGCCTGTAGCCGATATGGGTGACCGCGATGATCTTGTTGATGCCTTGCGCCTTGAGCTTTTCGACCTCCGCCGTGATCGACTTGACGTCGTCCGCGATGGCGATGTTCGGGCCGGGCGAGGCGAGTTCCGGCGTGTCGTTGGTGACGGCGCCAATGATGCCGATCTTCTGGCCGCCGACCTCGACCACGATCGACGGCTTGATCTTGCCCGCGGCGCCGGACTTGTCGTTGGGCACGACATTGGCGCTGACGATGGGGAATTTCGCCTTGTCGAGGTAAGGCACCAGCGCGGTCTCGCCGTCGTCGAATTCGTGGTTGCCGAGCGTCACCGCGTCAGGCTTGATCTGGTTGAGGAATTCCTCTTCCACGGCGCCCTTGTAGGTGGTGTAGAACAGCGATCCCTGGAAGCTGTCGCCTGCGTTGAGCAGCAGCACGTTCTGTCCTTCGAGCTTCTTGCGCTCCTGGGCGATCGCCGTGATCAGCCGGCCGGCGCCGCCGATGCATTCGCCCTTGGTCTCCTCGTCGGCGGAACAGGTCGATTCGTATTTGTTGTTGCCTTCGATGCGGCTGTGCCAATCGTTGAAATGCAGGATGTTCAATGTGTAGTCGGCAAAAGATACGCCTGCCGACAGGCCAAGCGTCGAGGCGGACAGGGCTAGGATGGCGGCAATCTTCTTCATCTTCGTCTCCCGGATGAGCTGATTTCGAAGGTGCTTGAAGCGCGTCGCGCCGAATCGGATTCGAGCGACGCGCTGCAAGGTTTTCCTTTCGTGCATGTCGTTCTCCTGAAACCGCTGCGCACTTTCAGGCAACATGCATTAACGCCCTCGCTTGACTGGAAAATAACAGTCAGCATTGGGTCATGTTCACATCGGGTTCCGGCCGATGCAAGCACAAATCAGGGAGATATTTGCCGGCACAAAAAAGACGGCGGCTTGCGCCGTCGTCCTTTCAGCTGGATATTCGCGAGCCTTCAAGCCCGGCGCGTCAGCACGAAATTCTGGCCGCTGGCGCTGGTGCAGTTGAGCTGGCTGGTGGAGACCATCAGGCAGTTGAAGCTGACCGGCGTCTGGCGGATCAGCGAGGTGCCGTGGATCTCGACCGAGGTCGCTCCGGTCATGGTGTAGCTGCCTTCCGACAGCTTCTGGCCGGTGTCGGTGGCCACGGTGGCGAACTTGCCAGCCGTGAAGGTCGACAGGCCGGTGCCCTTGGCGTCGATCCAGTTGCCCTCGACCCCCTTGGGGGCGGCCGCCATCGACGGTTGGTCCGAAGGACCGGTGGTGGTGCAGGCGGTCGCAGCCAGAAGGCTTGCCGCGGCGCCTGCCGAAAGCAGTTTGCGCGCAATGGTCATTCTGAAAATCCTCTCCTCAGTCCGCCGATACTCAATCGCCCGATTTCCGGGCGATTGCAAGGCGCAGAGACGTGCCAACCGAACCGCTATCGGACCAGAATGTTGCGGAACTGCCACGGGTCGTCCTTGTCCAGGTCCTCCGGGAAGAGGCCCGGACGATTATCCAGCGGTGTCCAGTCCGTGTAGTAGCCCTTGACCGGCCCGAGATACGGCAACTGCACTTCGAGGCAGCGGCGGTAGTCCATCTCGTCGGCTTCGACGATGCCGGCCGTCGGGTTCTCCAGCGCCCAGACCATGCCGGCGAGCACCGCCGAGGTGACCTGCAGGCCGGTGGCGTTCTGGTAGGGAGCGAGCTTGCGCGCCTCGGCCAGCGACAGCTGCGAGCCGTACCAGTAGGCGTTTTTGTCGTGGCCGTAGAGCAGCACGCCAAGCTCGTCGACGCCGTCGACCAGCTCGTTTTCGTCGAGCACGTGGTGAACCGGCTGCGGCTTGCCGGCCGCGCCGAACATCTCGTCCAGCGACAGCAAGGCGTCGTTGCAGGGGTGGTAGGCATAGTGGCAGGTCGGGCGGTATTGAAGCTTACCCTTCTTCGAGCGCACAGTGAAGAAATCGGCGATCGAGATCGCCTCGTTATGCGTCACCAGCAGGCCGTATTGCGCGCCGGGCGTCGGGCACCAGCTGCGCACGCGCGTGTTGGCGCCGGGCTGCTCCAGATAGATCGCCGCCTTGGAGCCGTGCTTGTGCTTCTTGCCGTTCTTCGGCATCCAGTTTTCATGCGTGCCCCAGCCGAGCTCGGCCGGCTGCAAGCCCTCCGAGATGAAGCCCTCGACCGACCAGGTGTTCCAGAACACGTCCATCGGCTTCGGCTTCTTGGTGCGCTGGGTGTCGCGCTCGGCGATATGGATGCCCTTGACGCCGGCCTTCTTCATCAGCTTGGCCCAGGCCTCGCGGTCTTCCTGCGCGGGCTCCGAAAACTCGAGACCGAGATCGGTGGCGAGGTTGACGAGCGCCTTTTTGACGAACCAAGAGACCATGCCGGGATTGGCGCCGCAGGTGGAGACCGCCGTCGGGCCGCCGGGCTTGTCGTGCTTTTCCTTGGTCAGCGCCTCGCGCAGCGCGTAGTTGGTGCGGCTGGCATTGTCGGCCTCGGTGTCGAAATAGAAGCCGAGCCACGGCTCGACGACGGTGTCGATGTAGAGCACGCCAAGCTTGCGGCACAATCTCATCAGGTCCACCGAACCGGTGTCGACCGACAGGTTGACGCAAAAGCCCTGGCCGCCGCCATTGGTCAGAAGCGGCGTGAGGAGCTTCTTGTAATTCGTCTCGGTCACCGCTTCCTGGACGAAGGCGATGCCACGCTCGTCGAGCAGCTTGCGGTCGGTGTCGCGCGGGTCGACAACCGTCATGCGCGACTTGTCGAACTTGAAATGGCGCTCGATCAGCGGCAGCGTTCCCCGCCCGATCGAGCCGAAGCCGATCATCACGACAGGACCGGTGATTTCACCGTAAACGGGCCAGTTTTCATTCGCCATTTTATCGAGCACTCCTTCAGACAACGCTTGGCCGCAGCCGTCTGGCCGCGGCGCGACAAACCATAGATCATTGTCACAATAAAGGGAAAAAGCAGCGAAAACGCTTGGGAACGCCGCTGTGGAAGTGCTCGGCGATGCCACCGGGAGGCCATGGCCTGCCCGATGGCGGATGTTGAGCCGGCGTCGTATCAGCGGGCGCCGCCGGACGCGTTGATGCGTTCGCCGGTCAGCCACGCCGCCTCGTCCGAGGCGAGGAAGGCCACGGTCGGGGCGATGTCGTCCGGTTTGCCGAAGCGCTGGCCAAGGGGGACGCCGGCGATCAGCATATTGCCGAAATCGGTGCCAACCATGCCTTCGGTCATTTCGGTACGGGTATAGCCAGGCGCCACGATGTTGACACGGATGTTGCGGGCTCCGAGTTCTCTCGACAGGCTAAGCGTCAGCGTATCGATCGCCGCTTTGCTGGCGGAATAGAGGCTGGTGTTTGCCACCGGGTTCCAGCTCGAGATCGTGCCGATGTTGACGATGCTGCCGCCGGTCTCTGGGAAGTGGCGCATGGCCGCCTTTGTGGTCAGGATCGTGCCCAGCACGTTGGTGTCGAAGAGCCGCCGATAATCCGCCTCTGTGGCTTCCTCGAATGTGCCGAAGCTGGCGGTTGCGGCGTTGTTGATCAGAATGCTTGGCTTGCCGAATGCGATCTCGGCGGCCTCGAACATCTTCTCGACTTCGGCGGCCTCGGCCACGTCACCCTGAACCGCAGTCGCCTTGCCACCGGCGGTGACGATCTCCCTGACCGTGCGTTCTGCAGCCTCACGGCTGGAGGCGTAGTTGACGACGACGGCGGCGCCTTCCGCCGCCAGCCGTTTGGCGATGCCTGCACCGATGCCGCGCGCGGCGCCGGTGACGATGGCGACCTTGTTGTTGAGCTTGCCCATTTTGTTTCTCCGAATGGCTGGATGGATTTGACAATCGGGCAATTGGCTATTCCAAAATCGTTCAGGTAGGCCAATAATTGTCATATGACTAATTCCAAGGAAGAATAAATGGATAGGCTGGCAGCGATGAGCACTTTCATACGGGTCGTCGAAACCGGTTCTTTCTCGGCCGCCGCACGGCATTTGCGCGTCGGGCAGCCAGCCGTCTCGAAGGCGATCGCACAGCTTGAGGAACGGCTCGGCGTGCGCCTGCTGTCGCGCACCACCCGAGGTCTGTCGCCGACCGACGCCGGCCTGGGTTTCTACGAAGGCGCCAAACGCGCGGTCGACGAAGCGGACGAAGCCGAGAACGCGGCGCGGGGCGCGTCGGCGGCACTCACCGGCTTGTTGCGCATCGGCACGTCCGTGACCTTCGGCCGCCTGCATGTCGTACCCCGGCTGAAGAGCTTCCTGGACGCTCATCCGAAACTCGACGTCGAGGTGGCGATGGACGACAGGAATGTCGACCTCGTCGAGGAAGGGGTGGATGTCATGCTGCGTCTGGGCGAAAGCTTCGCCCCCGCCCATATCGGGCGCAAGATCGCCACCTGTCGTCGTCTCGTGGTGGCAGCACCCTCCTATCTGGCACGCGAGGGCGAACCCATCGCGCCGGATGAGCTGTCGCGGCACGAGGCGATCCTTTTCGTCCGAGCAGGCATTTCCAATCGCTGGACGTTCCGGCGAGGCGCCGAAGAGGTCTCGCTTGCCGGCCAAGGGCGGCTGCGCGTGACTTCCGCCGAAGGGATACGTGAGGCAGTGCTTGCCGGCATCGGCTTCACGGTCGGCTCCGAGTGGATGTTCGACGCGGAATTGCGCAGCGGCGCGGTGCGGCCGGTCCTGGTCGATTGGGCGCTGCCGCCTGTTGAACTGTGGGCGCTGTTTCCGGCCGGGCGCAAGGCCAGCGCCAGGGCAAGGACATTCGTCGATTTCCTGGCGGGCAGCCTATAGGCGCTTCAGCCGGCCACTGTCTTCAATCGTTCGATCAGCCGGTCACGGTCCGATGTCAGGCCCTTGTAGTCGAGCTGGGCGAGATCGAGTGCCTCGAGCTGGGCAGCGAAAGACGTTGCGAGCTTCGCCCGGTCCGGATGCACTGCCAGCACGGTGAGCGGGTCGAGATGGATGCGGATGGTGAACAGGATGTCACGTGAGGACGGCAGCTTGCGCAGTGTCTGGCGCTCGACGCGGATGAAGGCGTGCGCATTGACGTCACCGTCGGGGAAGCGTGTCGGCCGGTTGGTGGCGCGGTCCATGCGTTCGACATTGGACAGCGGATGATACAGCGCATTGCCGGCCTGGATCGACCAGTTGAAGCGCTCGACGGCCTGGCCCTGCAGGCCGTCGAACATGCGGTTGATCAATTCAGCGGGACGCGTGCCGGGGCCGAAGCCCGGCACGGGCTCGTGGATCTGCTGCAGCGGCTTGCCGAATTTTTCGAGCAGCGACCAGGACGAGGGGAAACACAATGAACCGGCGGCGAGCCGCCAGCCGTTGTCGTCGCGGCGCATCAGGATCAGGTCTTCCTGGACCAGCAGCGAGGCCGCGACCAGCGGTGCGTGGGCGAGCCCCGAAGGCAGGGCAGGGTGGTCTGCTGCGCCCACGACCTCGATGCCCCCATCGGTGCGGCGATGGGTGCGCGGAAATCGCTCCGGCAGATACGCGCCGAGCAATTCGAGCACTTCCTGCTGGGCGTCGCGCGTGTCGTTCTCCTCGACGAAAACCCGGTCGGGGATTTCGGCATAGAGCCGGCGCTTTTCGGCGAGATAGGGCAGAAGATAGCCGTCGACCTCGATCCAGTCTGCTGGGTCGAGCGGCTTCAGCCCGATGGTGAACAGCTTCGACGAGCCATCATAGGGAGTGTGGGTGGGCAAGGCCTCGACCAAGCTCATGCTTCCTTGAAAGCGTCCAGCCCGGCGGCGGTCATCCTGGCGAGGAATTCAGTGACATCGTAGTCCGCCGCCCCGGCCTTGGCGAAAGGGTCTGCAGCCAGCCTGGCGTCAAGGATTTCGCGCGGGCATTGCGCGACGATGATGCCGCCGGTCCTCGGTTTCTTTGGCCCGGAGGCAATGAAGACGCCCTCCGCATAACAGGCCTTCAGCCATTCGACATGCGCTGCTTGCAGTTTATCGATCTCGGCCAGAGGCACCTTGTAGTTCAGCGACACGACGAACATGGCATTCTCCCGGTCACCCCAGCTTCGCGGGGATCAAGCCGCGCAGCGAATTGCCGACGAAGATCGCCTTCGCGGCCTTCAGATCGTCGAAGCTGTAGATCGCTTCCATCGCGCGGCCTTCGTCCAGAAGCTGGCCGCGCAATATTCCAGGCAAGAGCCCGCAGTCGAGGCGGGGCGTGGCGAGCGGGCCGTCGCCGAAGTCGACGAAGAGATTGGTAATCGTGCCCTCGCAGAGTTCGCCACGCTCGTTGGCTAAAAGCACTTCGTCGGCGCGGGTGGCGAGATATTCCGAGCGCGCGTGCGTGTAGACCTGGCGCTGGCTGGTCTTATGGCGCAGCAAAATGTTGCCGGAATCGAGACGGATTCGCGCCAGTTGAAGCCGCCAGACCTTGTCCGCGGGTAGTGGTTCGTAGGCTTGAGCGGCGGCCGTCGCCTCGCCAGTGCGCTGCAAAGCAAGGCGCACGCGCAACGGACCCCCGTGTCCACTGACGGTGCGCGAAAGCACCTCGCCGATCCGCTCGGGATCGCAGGCGAACCCCAGTTCGGCGGCAGACGCATAAAGCCTCGCAAGGTGGCGCTCGAAGCGCAGGAAGCCAGAGCCTGGCTCCCAGCGCATGGTCTCGATCAGCTCGAAGCCGGCACCGTTCCCGTCGCGAAGCGCGCTTTCAACAGACACTCCCGATACTCCTCCTCGGCAGTCGAATCGAAGACGACACCGCCGCCGACATTGTAGACGGCCTCGCCGTCGGCGAAGAGCGAGATGGTGCGGATCGCCACCGAAAAACGCATCCTGCCGCCGGGCGCGATCCAGCCGATGGCGCCGCAATAGACGTCGCGCGGTGCGTCTTCCAGTTCGTGCAGGATCTCCATGGCGCGGATTTTCGGCGCGCCGGTGATCGAGCCGCAGGGGAAGAGCGCGGCAAAGACCTGGCGGATGCCGACGTCAGGCAAGAGCTTCGCCCGCACGCGGCTCACCATCTGGTGCACCGTCGGATAGGTCTCGATGCGGAACAGTTCCGGCACGTCCAGCGTGCCGACTTCGCTGATCAGCGAGATATCGTTGCGCAGCAGGTCGACGATCATCCGGTTCTCGGCCTGGTTCTTTTCATCGTTGCGCAGGAAGGCTTTCAGCTTCGAATCCTCGGCCTTGGTCGCACCGCGTGGCGCGGTGCCTTTCATCGGGTGCGTCTCGATCATGCCGTCGGCATCGATCTCGAAGAACAATTCGGGCGAGCGCGACAAGACGATCGGGTCGCCGAGCGAGACCAATGCGCCATATTTCACCGGCTGGCGCTCGGTCAGCGCGTCGAAGGCGGCGAGCGGATCGCCGGACCATTGCGCGCGGACCGGGAAGGTGAGGTTGCCCTGGTAGCAATCGCCCTTGCGGATATGCTTGTGGAGACGCGCGAAGCGGGCGGCATAGTCCTCGGCGGACCATGTTGCCCTGGCATCGAAGATCGGGCCATTGCTGACGGCCCCTGCATTTTGCGTCACCGTCTGGTCGGCCGGCGCATCGAAGACGCCGAGGCAGATCAGCGGCGCGCGGCGTCCTTCGGGCAACAGCGGCACCAGCTTCGGCTCGAGCAGGTAACCGGCTTCGTAGGAGAAATAGCCGGCCAGCCATTTGCCGGAGTCCGAGGCGGCCTGCGCCCGTTCGAGCGCGGGCATGAACTCATCCACGCCATGCGCGACAATCACCTCGCGCGGCTGGTCGAAGACCAACTGACGAGCGGTCGCGTCGTTGCGGAAAATGGCTGCGGGCAGGGACATGAGCCTCGGATGCGGACAATCAAGTCGACCGCTCTATATGGGGGTTCGCCGAGGCGCAATCGAGGGAGCGGCGTCGGGCGGCGCAAAGGTGGCTGGCCCAAAACAAAGACGGCGCCCGTGAGGACGCCGCCTGTAGGGAAGAAGCCTGCTCAGGTGTTGCTGGCGGTTCCAGCCGACGGGAACTGGCGGGCGAATTCCGCCTCATCGCCGGCGGTCAGCAATTTTGCCTGCTCGATCCATTTCTCGCGCGCGATGCGGCCGTCGAAATTAAGGATCTCCTCGACACGTTTGACGTCGGCGTCGGTCCAGGCTGCGATCTGGGCATAGGTGGTGACGCCAAGGCCCTTAAGCAGTCTCTCATTGACCGGCCCGATGCCGATGAGGCGGCGCAGATTGTCGGCCTTGCCGGATGCGGCCTGCGGCGCGGCTGCTTTCTTAGCCGCGGGCGCTGCCGCCTTCTTTGGCGCGGCGGCTTTGGCCGCAGTCTTCGTTGCCGCCGGCTTTCTTGCGGCGGCCGACTTCGCCGGAGCGGCCGATGTTGCGGCTGCCGGGGTCGACATCAGCGCCGCCGGCGGGGGCGTGGCGGCCTTGGCGGCCGGCGCGTCCCGCAGCCGGCTTTCGAGATCGGCGCGGGCGCGGCCGCAGGCATCGAGCTCGCCCTTCAACCGATCGCTATCGGCGCGCAGCCTGTCGCGCTCGCTTCGCGTGCGATCGAGGTCGCCACGCAGGCTGTCGAGCTCGCCGCGCAGGCGGCCCCAGATGAACCAGCCAACCAGGATACCCACAACGAACGCCAGGAGCATGTAGAAGAAAGTGCTCATTTCTCTCTCCAGTCAGATCTGTCGGCCAAGGCCCGCAAAGGCGAACTTGCCATGAGGATCGTCAAAGGTTCCGTGGTCGGCGGAACCGCCGGCTTCTATCGAGCCATCGGCGCTCGGCCTTATCCGGGCCGACGGCCATCATCGCATTCGCCGTGGCGCTGCGCCCGGCCGTCTCTGGCCTGCGCGATGCGTCCGGCTGAGCTTGAGGCCGGACGCTACCATATGGCTTGTCGAAAGCCAGTTGAAAATGCGCCGGAGAGTTATTCAAGAACAGCTATTTAGAGCAAGAATAGATCCTTGCTAATATGCGTCCCGGCTAAACTATAGCGGCTTATGCTCGCTCGTCATTGCTGTCACTTGTCGAGCGTCTCCAACTCGTCGATGAGCGAACTGATCACGCCAAGACCAATCTGCCAGAAAGCGGGATCGGTGGCGTCGAGGCCGAAGGGCGCCAGGAGTTCGGAGTGATGTTTCGTGCCGCCGGCGCGCAGCATCTCGAAATACTTCTCCTGAAAGCCGCGTTCGGCGTTCTGGTAGACCGCGTAGAGCGAGTTCACCAGGCAATCGCCGAAGGCATAGGCATAGACGTAGAAAGGCGAGTGGATGAAGTGCGGGATATAGGTCCAGAAGACCTCATAGCCCTCGCGTAGCTTGATTGCCGGCCCCAGGCTCTCGGCCTGCACCTCCAGCCAGAATTCGCCGAGTCTGTCCGACGTCAGCTCGCCATTCTTGCGCTCGGCATGCACCTTGCGCTCGAACTCGTAGAAGGCGATCTGGCGCACGACCGTGTTGATCATGTCCTCGACCTTCTGGGCGAGCATGGCCTTGCGCTCGCGTTTGTCGCTGGTCTGTTCGAGCAGCGAGCGGAAGGTCAGCATCTCCCCGAAGACCGATGCCGTCTCGGCCAGCGTCAGCGGCGTCGAGGCCATCAGCGCGCCCTGGCCGGCGGCCAGCACCTGGTGCACGCCATGGCCGAGCTCATGCGCCAGCGTCATCACATCGCGCGGCTTGCCCATGTAGTTGAGCAGCACGTAAGGATGCGCCGACGGCACCGTCGGATGGGCGAAGGCGCCGGGCGACTTGCCCGGCCGCACCGGCGCGTCGATCCATCTGCGATCGAAAAAGCCGCGCGCGATTTCGGCCATGTCCGGTGAGAAGCGCTGGTAGGCGGAGAGCACCGTGTCCCTGGCGTCATCCCAGCGGATCACCGCCTGCGGCGTCTCCGGCAGCGGCGCGTTGCGGTCCCAGTGGTTCATCACCTCCATATCGAGCCAGCGCGCCTTCATCGCGTAGTAGCGGTGCGACAGCCGCGGATAGGCCTCGCGCACGGCCGCCGCCAGCGCGTCGACCACATCGCGCTCGACGCGGTTGGCGAGGTGGCGCGAGTCGGCGATATCCTGAAAGCCGCGCCAGCGGTCGGAGATTTCCTTGTCCTTGGCTAAAGTGTTGGTGATGAGCGTGAAGGTGCGCAGGCTCTTGCGGAAGGTCGCTGCGAGCGCCTCGGAGGCCCGGCGGCGCACCTCGCCATCCGAGTCCTGCAATCGGTTGAGCGCCGGCTCAAGCGTCAGCTCCTCGCCGTCGACGTCGAAGCGAAGGTCGGTCATCGTCTCGTCGAACAGACGGTTCCAGGCGCCGCGTCCGGTGACCGACTTTTCGTGGAACAATTGCTCGACGCGGTCCTCGAGTTGGTAGGGTTTGTCCTTCCTGAGGTCGAGCACCCAAGGCCGGTAATGGCCGAAAGCCTTGTCGGCGGCTAAAGCGCCCTCGATCGCCGCATCGTCGATCAGGTTGAGTTCGAGCGCGAAGAACAGAAGATGCGCGCTGGCATCCGTCATCTTTTCCTGAACGTCGCCATAGAGCTTGGCGCGCTGCGGATCGGCGGTGTTGCCGGCATAGACGAGGCCCGCATACGAGACGATACGGCCGATCAGTTCCTCAAGCGCCTCATAGGCTTGCAGCGCCTCGCCGAGCCGGCCGGCGCCGCCGCGCCCGGCTTCCGCGGCCAGCGTGCCTTTCCAGCGGGTTTCGAAGGCGATGGCGTCGCTGGCCGCCTTGGCGATGTCGCGCTTCAACTCGGGCGCTTCCATGCCGGAATAGAGATCGGCGAGATTCCACTCCGGCAGATCGCCGAGCTCCGCCGCGCCCTGCCCGGACGCCGTCGCTGCAAGCTGCTGACCAAACTCCATGCGCATCAGCAATACCTTCTTTGAATCAGGGGCCACATCAGAGGGAAAAAGGAAGCCGGTCAAATCCTAAGGAATTCATTCACCGGGTTTTTTGAAACCTTATTTAGAACCCTGTGCCAAGATGATCCATGGGGATTTCTGAGGCGGGCGGCCAGCACAGTCATGACAGGTTCCATACTCATAGTCGATGACGATCCGGTCCAGCGCAGGCTTGTCGAGGCCGCGTTGACCAAGTTCGGCCACACCGCGATCGTCACGGATAGCGGTGAGGCCGGCCTCGACGTGCTCGACGGGCCGAACGCGCGCGAGGTCTCCGTCGTCATTCTCGACCTTGTCATGCCCGGCCTCGACGGCATCGGGGTGCTGAAGGCGATGCGCGAGCGCGCCATCAACATACCCGTCATCGTGCAGACGGCCCAAGGCGGCATCGAGACAGTCGTCTCGGCGATGCGGCATGGCGCCTTCGACTTCGTCGTCAAGCCGGCATCCCCCGACAGGCTGCAGACAGCGATCTCCAACGCGCTCAAGGTAGAGGCCGTCGAGGACGAGATGAAGCGCGCCTCGCGGCGACGCGGCGGCGGCCATCTCACCTTCAAGGACATGATCACGCGCAGCCCGGCAATGGACCGGGTGATACGCCTCGGTCAGAAAGCGGCGGGCTCCAACATCCCGATCCTGATCGAAGGCGAGTCCGGCGTCGGCAAGGAACTGGTGGCGCGCGCCATCCAGGGGAGCGGCGATCGCCGCTCAAAGCCGTTCGTCACCGTCAATTGCGGCGCCATCCCGGACAATCTCGTCGAATCGATCCTGTTCGGCCACGAGAAGGGCTCCTTCACCGGCGCCATCGACAAGCATACCGGCAAGTTCGTCGAGGCGAATTCCGGCACGCTGTTCCTCGATGAGATCGGCGATCTGCCGATCGACGTCCAGGTCAAGCTGCTGCGCGCCGTGCAGGAAGGCGAGGTCGATCCGGTCGGCGGCCGCTCGACCGTCAAGGTCGATATCCGGCTGATCTCGGCCACGCACCGCAACCTTCTGCAGCAGGTCAAGGACGGCAAGTTCCGCGAGGACCT
>Ga0105238_10005634_pt1 | contig 12376 bp, 11 predicted proteins | sample KBSC34metaG_FD_81526 | JGI IMG/M metagenome (GOLD analysis project Ga0105238, IMG submission 81526) | Corn rhizosphere microbial communities from Kellogg Biological Station, Michigan, USA - KBS C3-4 metaG | ecosystem: Host-associated > Plants > Roots > Rhizosphere > Soil | place: Michigan, USA... | reverse complement strand
GCCTGGCCAGGCGGGACGCTGACGGCATAACGTGACACCCCCGACCAGAAGTCGCCCCCGGCAAGATTGATCTCGTAGCGGAGAACGTAGGCGGAGGCCCGCGCGGTCCAGCAGACGTCGTGTTTCAGGGCGTCGGCCTTGACCCTCCAGGCACGGGCCAAGGCATTCAGCCAGGATGCGTTGACGGGGTACGGCGTCTCGGAGGCGAATCCGCGCTGCACCTGCGCGCCGGTTGGGAGCAGGGCGGCCTTCACCGATAGCAGCGCGCGCATCGGAATCGAGTAGTCGGCTGCGGCACGAGCGACGCATACGGGCACCGGGCCGATGTCAAGGACGGTGGCAGGCATTTACAGAGGCAAGAAAGTCCGTATAAGAAGCATAATACGGAACTAAAGGCGCGTCCATCGACCTTGATGGAAAGGGGCCGATCGAGAGAGAAAGGAGGCGCCATGGCGCCCTTGTCATACGTCGCGAAACTTCGTCTTGGCGTGGCCGCTGCCGCGGTCCTGGCTCTCTTCGTCGGATGCGAACGAAGGCCCGAGCCGGTGATGGCGGGCTCCGTGAGCCGCTCGTCGCTGCAGACGCTCACCATCGCGTGCTCGCGCGTGACCGACGGCCAACACACGTGGCTTGAGCTGGAGATCGACATGGAGGGTCGGGACCCGCAACGGATGCCCGTGATCTTCAAGCAGGGCGGACGCCCGGTGGAGGTAACGGAAGACCAGGCGCAATCCCTCGTCGGGGGATGGATGAAGGCCCGTGCTGACGAGATCGCAATCTTCGGCACGATCGGCATGAGCTTCGGTCAGACCACCCCTGCGGTGACGATCGACCTCGACCATCCATCTGGAGGCTCGTCATGAGCGCGCTCACCGATACCGTGCCCGGATACTGGGCCGAGGCAAGCGAACGCCGCCGTGTCCCCTTCGTCGTCACGCTCTACCTCGTCGACGGACACGGCGTTGCACGTCTCCCGCCGGCAGTGGAGCGCGTGTTGGACCGGACGGTGGAAATCACCGGGCGTGAAGGACTGGCGATCACCAATGTGCTCGACGTCCCTGGCGCGCTTGCTGCTGCTGGAAGGGCGCTCGAGCGAGCAATGGGGATGAGCGGCGTGATCGTGCTCTTCCGGTGTCAGAGCCTGGAAGGGAGCGAGCGGCTCATGAACTTCCTTCACGGTGCGTACTCGCTCTCGCTGCTGCGGGCGGCCTGAGCGCCGAATGACCGAGATCAGGGGTGACGCCGGCTGTTTACATCAGAAGTCCATATACTGACCATGATACGGAAAAACGAGGTTTCCCATGGTCAGACGGCGATCAGCGCCGGAGTCGGCCGGCCAGATGGCGTTCGACTTCGGGTTCATGGAAACGGCGGACACCATCGACCGCCTGCAGGCGGACAATCCGCCGGAAGGAGATCAGCATGTTCAGCACATCGACCCAGCCCCTGGAGATCGCGGCGCGCGTCCTGAAGCCGGAGACGATCGAGGCGGTACGGCGGTCCCCGTCGTTCCACCTGCGCGGCTGGACCATCCTGGACCGGTGGGCGCTGAACAGCCCGGAGAAGCTGTTGGTGCTCGAGGCGGAAGGGGAGATCGTCCTCCTGGGCAGGCTGCTCGACCAGCAGCAGAAGGAGCATCGCATCCTGTCGGCGATGGCGATCGACGGGCCGGCAGCGCTGGCGGAACACGAGATCCTGGCGCAGCACGAGATCCCGCTCGACCTGTAGCGGCGAACGACTACGCCATCACCGCCGACGACCGCCTCGGCGAAGGCGGTCCCAAGGCGAAGTTCCGGGACAACATCGCAGCCCTGCAGGCGCTCGCGCGTCTTCGGGAAGAGGGCGCGCGAGCAGACGTGGCCGAACAGCGTCTATTCGCGCGCTACGTCGGCTGGGGCGGTCTGCCGCAAGCGTTCGACCACAGGAACGACGACTGGCGGAACGAGTACGTCGAGCTGGCGGGCGTGTTGGGCCGGGACGACTACGAGCGCGCCCGGCGGTCGACGCAGGACGCGCACTACACGTCGGAGGCGGTCGTGGCGGGCATCTACGACGGCCTGCGCCGCGTTGGGTTCAACGGCGGGCGAATCCTCGAGCCTGCTGCGGGCACGGGGCATTTCATCGGGCTGATGCCTCGCGACATGCGGGGAGCGTCGGCGCTGACGGCGATCGAGCTCGACCCGGTCACGTCCGCGATCGCCAAGCACTTGTACCCGTCGACCACGCACATCAATCGCGGCTTTCAGGACGTGGTGATTCCGGCGGGCTACTTCGATGCGGTGGTCGGTAATCCGCCATTTGGCGCCCAGGCCTTGTACGACCCCCATCACCGCGACCTGTCTGGGCTGTCGATCCACAACTACTTCATCGCCAAGGCGATCGACAAGCTCCGGCCAGGCGGCGTGATGGCGGTCGTTGTCAGCCGCTACTTCCTGGATGCTGTCGATGCATCGACTCGCGAACTCGTCGCTCGCCAGGCGCACCTTTTGGCTGCGATCCGGCTGCCGAACACCGCGTTCAAGCGCAATGCCCTGACGGAGGTCACGACCGACATCCTTTTCTTGCGCAAGGCCGAGGCGGGTGAGCTTCCTTCGAGCGAGTGGACGTCGACCGGGGAGGTCCGCGACCCCGAGACCAACGAGCCCATCACCGTCGGCCGCTACTTCGTGGATCACCCAGAGCAGATGGCAGGAACCATGAGCATCACGCGGAAGATGCACCGCGATGCCGCCGATCTGCTGCCGACTCCGGGTGAGGACCTGGCCGAGGCTATCGTGCGGCGCTTGGAGGCGCTGCCCGTTGGTGTCTACCGCGCCGCGCAGCGAGCTGACGAGCCGGCGCGGGAAGACAAGCTGGTTCTTGACCTCCCCGCCGCGCTGAAGGTCGGGGCATTCTTCGTCACACCGGACGGGAGGCTCGCCCGGCGTGTGCCGGACCACATCGGAAGTCCCGACTACGTGTTGGTGGAGGGCCGCGGCGACCGGACCGAGGCCCGCATTCGGGGCATGGTCGCCATCCGGGACGAGCTGCGGGCGTTGATGTCGGCGGAGCAATCGGAGGCGGCTGCGGACGCGGACCTTGATCGTGCGCGCACGCGGCTCAACCAGGCGTACGACGACTTCGTGCGCCGGCACGGCTGCCTCAGCGGCCAGGCCAATCGCCTGGCGATGTCCGAGGACCCTGAGTACCCATTGCTTCAGGCGCTCGAGAGCGACTACGACAAGGGCGTGTCCGTGGAGGCGGCGCGCCGCGGCGGCGTGGCGGCCCGCGCGCCGTCGGCCGGGAAGGCCGACATCTTCAGCAAGCGCGTGATGAGCCACCGGCGCGCCGTGGATCACGTCGACAACGCGACGGATGCGCTCGTGGTCTCGATGAACGAGGGCGGCCGCGTTGACCTCTCTCGCATGGTGCAGCTCACCGGGCTCGCGGAGTCCGAGATCGTCGAGCAGCTGCGCGGACGCATCTTCCGCGACCCGACGGCCCGTACCTGGAAGACGGCCGACGAGTACCTGACCGGAAACGTCAAGCGCAAGCTGCTCGAGGCGACGGCAGCGGCCGCCGACGACCCGGGGTACGCCGCGAACGTTGCCGCTTTGGAGCAGGTGCAGCCGGCCCCGATCGACCCCATCGACATCTCGGTTCAGTTGGGGTCGAGCTGGGTGCCCGACGCGGTCGTGGACGACTTCGTGAAGCACCTCCTCGGTGACGTGCGCAGGCGCATCAGCTACCAGGAGTCCTTGGGGAAGTGGCTCGTCAAGGTCGATCGGGCGGAACGCACCCTCGGCACCGTCACCTGGGGCACGGAGGCCTTGCCGGCGAACGAGCTGATCGAGGCGATCCTGACGAATGCGTCGATCCAGGTACGCGTGGTCGAAGGTCACGACGAGCACGGGAAGCCGTTCTATCGGACGGACGAGATCCAGACCGCGGCCGCGAACCAGAAGGCGGACGAGATCCGGCAGGCTTTCCTCGACTGGGTCTGGGATGACCAGGGGCGGCGCGAACGGCTGGCCGGCATCTACAACGAGCGGTTCAACACCAACGTGCCCTCGCGGTTCGACGGCGCGCACCTCCAGTTGCCCGGGTCGTCGCTCGGCGTCACGTTGCGGCCGAGCCAGAAGGACGCGATCTGGCGAGGCATCCAGGAAGGCACGGCGCTGTACGACCACGTCGTCGGCGCCGGGAAGACCTTCGTGCTGGTGGGCGTGGTGATGGAGAGCCGCCGGATGGGCTTGATCAACAAGGCCATGCTGACCGTGCCGAACCATCTGCTGCTGCAGTGGAAGGACGCCTTTCATGCCCTGTATCCGCAGGCCAACGTGCTGGTGGCGGAGAAGAGCGATTTCCAGAAGGAGAACAGGGAACGGCTGTTCGCGCGCATCGCCACCGGCGACTGGGACGCCGTCATCGTCGGGCACAGCTCGTTCAAGAAGATCGGGATGCCGGAAGACACGCTGACGGATCTCCTGGAGGAGCAGGTCAGGGACTTGACGACAGCCATCGCGCGGCTCAAGGACAGCGACGGCGATCGCCTGACGATCAAGGAAATGGAGAAGGCGAAGGACCGCATGCGCGAGCGGCTGGAGCGCAAGGCGGACACCGGTGCGAAGGACAAGGCGGTCACCTTCGCGGACCTGGGCGTCGACGCCTTGCTCGTCGACGAGGCGCACGAATTCAAAAACCTCTTCATCACCACGTCCTTGAACCGGATCTCCGGCCTCGGGAACCTCTCGGGCTCCGAGCGGGCCTTCGACATGTTCGTCAAATGCCGCCACCTGCAGAAGCGGAACGATGGTCGCGGTGTCTTCTTCGCCACCGGGACGCCGATCAGCAACACGCTCGCCGAGCTGTACACGATGCAGCGCTATCTGCAGTACGACGAGCTCAAGGCGCGCGGCATTGCGCACTTCGATGCCTGGGCTTCCACGTTCGGCCAGGTCGTCAGCGGCTGGGAGCTGGATGCGACCGGCGTCAACTACCGGTTGAACTCGCGGTTCTCTCGCTTTCAGAACGTGCCCGAGCTGACCGCCCTCTACCGATCGTTCGCTGACGTCGTGACGAAGACTGACCTCGACGAACGCGCCCGCGCGATGGGGCAGCGGTTCCCCGTGCCAAGAGTCGCCGGCGGCAAGCCGGAGAACGTGATCGTGGAGCGTTCAGCCGACCAGGCGCGCTACATGGGTGTCCTGGAGCCCGTGCTGGATGAACAAGGCCGCCCTGCCGTTCGCGCGGACGGTGGCGTGGTCAGGAACTGGAACGCCGGCTCGATCATCTGGCGCATGGAGAACCTGCCGAAGGATCCGAGCGTCGACAACCCGCTGAAGGTGACGAACGACGCCCGGAAGGCGGGCCTCGACTTCCGCCTGATCGATCCAGCCGCGGCCGACCACCCGGGCAGCAAGGTCAACGTCGCGGTCGATCGCGTCTTCGCGATCTGGGAACGCTGGAAGGAGCGCCGCGGCACCCAGATCATCTTCTGTGACCTTTCCACGCCGAAGGCGGGGAAGCATCCGGCGGTGGCGACCATGGCCGATGGGGCGTCGGACGATCCGTCGACGGAAGAGGGCGACGAGGCCACGGTATCGATGGACGAACTGCTTGCGGGACGTTCGCCCTTCAGCGTGTACGACGACATGCGGAGCAAGCTGGTCGCTCGCGGCATCCCGACCCAGGAAGTGCGCTTCATCCACGAGGCGTCGACGGACCTGTGTCATCGCCGATCTGAATCTCGTCTAAATCCAGCGGCGTGAACGTCGTCTTGTTGGCCGTCTTGTTCGTTCGACGTTGACCTCGATTGGTTTGTTTTCGCCGGCAGGCGACGTGTGGTTCGACGATCTGGTTCCAAGGCGCCTGCGCGCAATCATCGTTGCCGCAGGAGGGGCGAGCTGCGATGGACGGGATCAGGCGATGCTGCGCGATGTGCCATCAACCCTTCCGTGCGGACGCACGTAACGCTTGGCACCAGCGGTACTGCACGGCACCGGCGTGCCGCGCGGCGAGCAAGGCGGCCAGCCAGCGCCAATGGCTGGCCAAGCCGGAGAACCGCGACTACTTCCGTGGGCCGGAGCACGTGCAGCGCGTGCAGTCGTGGCGACAAGCCCATCCCGGCTATGGGCGTCGTGGGCAGGCGGCCGCGACGAGCCCGGCTACGAAGCTGTCGCCTGCGCAGCCGACTTGCACGTCGGCACCGTTACAAGATCTCGTCCCCACTCAAGTCGTTGCTGCACAAGAAGATTTCGACCTGGTCGCGGTGCCGGTAGGCGCCGCGGAGACATTCCAGGCGAGCGCTTCGTCGCCGTTACAAGATCTCTTGCAGCAGCAACCCATTGTTCTGATTGGCCTTTTGGCGCATCTGTCGGCTTCGACGCTACAAGATGACATCGCGCTGGCGGGGCGCCGTCTCCTACAACTCGGGCACGACGTCCTTAGCGGAGTGCGGGCATGACGGTCAAGCGCATCCTGTGCGCGGCGCGGCTGCGCCGCATCCCGGCGCAGTTCAGCTGGGTCGACCCGCGGCTGGTGTTCGACGGCCATCTGGGTCGGCTGGACACGTACGCGGCGGCGCTGTACCTGCTGCTGGTCGCGGTGGCCGACGCGCAGGGGCTGAGCTATTGGGGTGACACGCGGGTGACGCAACTGCTGCACACCACACGAGCGCGGTTGGCCCGTTCGCGGGCGCAGCTCGTCGGCGCGGGGCTGCTGGCCTACGAGTCGCCGCTGTACCAGGTGCTGGCGCTGGAGACGCCCACGGCCAGCCCGCCACCATCGCCATCGCCATCGACGACGCCATTGACGACGACGACGCTGCCGCCGACGCCGACTGGCAGCATCGATCGCACGGAGGTGCTGCAGCGCTTGGCCCAGGTGCGCGCTCGTCTGACGGCACCGCGATGATCGACTACCCGACCTACTGCCGCATCAAGGATGCGCTGCAGCGCCAGAAGCTGAACTACACGCAAGCCGCGAAGGCCCTCGGGCTGCACCCCCAGACGGTGGCGGCATGGGCCGAGCGGCCGTGGCGGCCGCGCGTGACGCGGCCACGCACGAGCCTGCTCGATCCGTTCAAGAGCCGCATCCTTGCCTGGCTGGAGGCACACCCCTACAGCGCCGTGCAGGTCGTGCAGCGCCTGCGCGAGTGCGGTTATACCGGCGGCATCACCATCGTGCGCGACTACGTGCGTCGCGTGCGCCCGCGCGAGCGCGCGGCATTCCTCACGCTCTCGTTCGCGCCGGGCGAGGCGGCCCAGCTCGACTGGGGCGAGTACGGCACCATCGGCGTGGGCAGCACGCGCCGACGCTTGAGCTTCTTCGTGATGGTGCTGTGCTACAGCCGCATGATGTACGTGGAATTCTTCGTCTCGCAGCAGATGGAGCAGTTCCTCGCGGCGCACCAGAACGCCTTCGCCGTACTCGGCTGCCCGACGCGCGTGGTCATCGACAACCTGCGCTCGGGCGTGCTGCGCCACCTGGTCGGCGAGGCACCGGTGTTCAACCCGCGCTATCTGAACTTCATCCAGCATTACGGCCTCGCCATCACCGCCTGCAACCTCAATGCCGGCCACGAGAAGGGGCGCGTCGAGCGCGGAGTGGCCTACGTCAAGTCGAACCTGCTCAACGGCCTGGAGCTCGGCACGCTGGAGGCGCTGAACGTGCAGGCGCGACTGTGGCTCGATACGGTGGCCAACGTGCGCGTGCACGGTGCCACGCACCGCCGCCCGGTGGATCTGTTTGCCGCCGAGCGCGCCGCGCTGCAGCCGCCCAACCCGCGGCCCTACGACATCGCGCGGCCGATCAGCGTGCGCGCCTCGCGGCAGTTCCGCGTCGTGCTGGAGACCAACTCCTACTCCGTGCCGGCGCACTACGCCAGCCAGCGCGTCACGCTCAAGGCCTACCCGGATCGCGTGTGCGTGTACCACGGCGAGCGGCTCATCGCGCGGCACCCGCGTTGCTACGACCGGCATCGCGATATCGAGGATCCCGAGCACCCCAAGGCGCTGCTGGCGCAGCGACGCAGCGCCCGCGAGCAGCGCCTGATGCTGCGCTTCCTGGCGCTCACGCCGCGCGCGCAGACATACTTCGAGGCGCTGAGCACCCGGCGCACCAACGCGCGCGATCACGTGCGCCGCATCGTCGCGCTGGCCGAGATCCACGGCGAGGAGGCCGTCGCCCGCGCCATCGACGACGGGCTCGACTTCCAGGCCTTCAGTGCCGAGTACGTGGCCAACACGCTGGAGATGCGCCGGCGCCAGCCGCCCGAGCCCGCGGCACTGCAGCTCACGCGCCGCGCGGACCTGCTGGAGCTCGAGTTGGCTCCGGCGGACCTGTCGCTGTATGACCGGAGACGATCCCGATGAAGAGTGAACCGAAGCCGCTGCTGGACGACCAGCTCGCGACGCTGCAGCTGGCCTATCTGCGCGAGCACTATCAGGCGCTGGCCGCCCAGGCGGCGGCCAAGCAGATGTCGCACGTGGACTACCTGGGCGAACTCGTCGAAGGCGAGGTGCATCGGCGCGAGCAGCGCTCCCTGCAGCGACGCGTGCGCGCCGCACGCGTGCCGGTGGCCAAGAGCCTGGACTGCTTCGACTGGAGCTGGCCTAAGAAGATCAACCGAGCGCAGGTGCAAAACCTCTTCCGCTTGGCCTTCGTCGCCGAGCACCACAACGTCGTGTTCGTCTCCAACGTCGGGTTGGGCAAGACGCATCTGATGAGCGCGCTGGCGCTCGCCGCCTGCGAGCGCGGCCATTGCGTACGCTTCACGACGGCCGTCGAGATCATCAACACGCTCGGTGCCGCGCAGCGCCTGGGCTCGTTCAAGAGCATGCTGGGCAAGTACGTGCGCCCGGCGGTGCTCGCCATCGACGAATTGGGCTACCTGCCCATCGACAAGGCTGGCGGCGACACGCTGTTCCAGGTCATCAGCCAGCGCTACGAGCGCGGCTCGACCCTGGTGACGACCAATCGGATCTTCCGGCGCTGGGCCGAGATCTTCAACAACGACAGTACGCTGACCACTGCGCTGCTCGATCGCCTGCTCCACCACTGCGAGGTCGTCACCATCGAGGGCAAGAGCTACCGGATGAAGGACAAGATCGACGAGCCAGATGAGCCTCCGACGTCATCACGATAGGCGCGCACCTCGCGCTTCGTCGCTCACGTCGCTCGCGAAGCTCCCTCTACAACAAGGCGTCGCACGCGACCCCCAGTTGGCTCGCTCCTGATCGCCGGAGTCCCACTCGCAGAGCGGGGAATCTCGTCGACCTACTGGTCGGCCCCGCTTCTCCTCGTCGTCGCCCCTTGCAATCCCCCCAATTGGGACCCGGCCACACCGGTCGTCCAGATGCCGACGTTCATCCCGCTGCAATTCGACGATGTTCACGCCGCTGCCGACAGGACCTGCAGAAGGCCAAGCTGTTCCAGGAGATGAACCGCGGCGACGTGCGCATCCTGTTCGCGTCGACCGCGAAGGCGGGCGCGGGCACGAACGTGCAGAGGCGACTGGTCGCGGAGCATCACCTGGACGTGCCGTGGCGTCCCAGCGATCTCGAGCAGCGCGAGGGTCGCATCGTTCGGCAGGGCAACTTGTTCTACGAGGAGGATCCCGAGGGCTTCGAGGTTCAGATCCTGCGGTATGCGACGAAGCAGAGCTACGACTCGCGGATGTGGCAGACGATCGAGCACAAGGCGGGAGGCATCGAGCAATTCCGGCGGGGCGACATCCTGCAGCGCGTGATCGACGACGTGGCGGGCGAGGCTGCGAATGCGGCCGAGATGAAGGCGGCCGCCACCGGCAATCCGCTGATCTTCCTGCAGGTGAAGCTGTCGGCGGACCTCAAGAAGCTGGAGGCCTTGCACGCGAACCACAAGCGCGGCCACCACGCAATCGAAAGCCGCCTCGCCTGGTTGGAATCGGCCGACCACCGCGGCGAGAAGGCTGCGCGCATGTGGGACGCGGAGATCGCGCGACGCGAACCCGCGCCGAAGGGCCGCGGCACCCCATTCCGGACGCCACGCGGTGTGTACGACGACAGCAACCGCGAGGGCTTCCTCGCCGACATGCTCGGCGCCATGCAGGCCGCGATCGAACGGCGCGGGCGCACCGCGGCGTCTTCCGGTCAACCCGAGCGCGTCATGGCCGGGTGGTACCGGGGATTCGAGATCCAGGTGTTCGCCCGGCGTGACCAGATTCAGTTCTGCGTCCATGGCGGGGCTGTCCACGAGCCCGAGAACTTGCTGTACTGGGCCGACGACAAGTTCAGCGCGCCCGGATTCCTGCAGCGGCTGGACAACTTTCTCGACCGGTTCGAGCAGCGCAAGGCCGAGGCCGGGGCTGCGCACCGGCGCGAGAAGGAGGAACTCGGCCGCGCCAAGGGAGAACTCGCCAAGCCCTTCGCACGTCAGCGCGAACTCGAGGACCTGCGGGCGGACGTTCGCGAGGTCATGGCCGAGCTGAAGAAGATGCAGGGCGACGATGGCTATGTCTCGTCGTGGGTGCCGCGCAGTGCCGGATCGGAGGTTTCGGCGGCGAGCCGTCGAGAGGTTCCGGTCCGCCCGCGAGGGTAGTATTGCGTAATGACGTACTTGCGTATGTACGTATCGAATCCTAGAATGATTGCGAGGATGGGCGGCTACCTGTCCTCGATCATTCAACGTCTAGGAGCGCCCTTCCCATGAATCTCGTCTTTCACGGTAGCAAGACCGATGCGTTGTTGGCCCTGCAGGACGGCGAAAGCCTCGTCGTGCCCTGCGGCGCCAGCACGGTCCAGTCGGCGATGTCCAGCCTCGCCTCGTTGACTTCGAAGCGCGGCGTGCCCGCTGGCGAGTTCAGCCAGCGAAAGGCGCTGCTCGTCATCGACGAGACCGTGCGGCCGCTGCCCGTCGTGCTGGTCACCCGGCGGCAAGCCAGGCAGGCCTGAGCATCCCGCCGTTTACACCATCGGTCGCGGACGGACGGACGATGCGATCGCGACTCGACGTCTGCGGCCGGGGCGCGTCACATTCCGCGACCCTTGGCGCGCTGCCGGCGTCGTTGGCGCACGCCCGCTTGCCTGCCAGGTAGGCCCTGGCCATCGACGGATCGGTAAGGTGCGCCTGGCCGGTCGCTCCATCAAGGCGCCCCAGCTTTTCGGCGAGCCGCAGCGCGATCATGCGCACCGCGCGCGCGTCGTCGGCGCGATCGATCTCGTCGACCAGCGCGACATACTCGGCACCTGACAGGCGCCGCCTCCGGCCGGCCAGGATCGCGTCCAAGGCCCGTTCCCAGCGTTCCAGTGCTTCCATTTGGCCTTACTCCGCCTCAGCTGCCTCGCAGGTCGAATCGCCCCAGCGGCGACCTCTGCGAGCCTTCGGTCAGCACGATGTGCGCGGCGGCGACCACCCCGTTCGCCGCCCCCTTGTCGGCTTGCGGGACGAAGACGTAGGCCGTGCCGTCCAGATGCAGGGAGTGATTCGCCCGAGCAGATTCGATGGCTCGCGCCGTGGCCTCGTCCGGAACAGTCAGGCTGCACGCTGGGCCGCCGCCTCCAAGCTGGAGCACCGCACCTTGCGAGTTGCGGATGACACCGGCCCAGCAGCTGGTCCCGTAGCCCATCAAGGGGAAGCTCTTGCTGGCGGCCTGGTAGGCACCGACCGAGACATTGGTCAACGCCAGCGCCTGCGGCGTGTAGTTGGCGATCGGCAGCGAGTAGTACGACTGCTTCTGGTACTTCGCGAGTTCCGCGTCGACGCGCGGGAGCTCTGTCTTCGCGATCTCCTGCCGCTTGAACACGTCACGCTCGGAGTGGTACGTCGGCGAGAGCCTGTCGAGCCGTTCCTCCACCGCCATCGGCGCCGGTGCCTTGGCACTCACGATGAGGCTCAGCGCAAATCCGCCAGGAAGCGCGTTGAGGTCGGTGTAGCGCTGGATAGGGACCGACGGGTCGGGAGTGGCGGACGGGGTGTTCGGGGAAGGCTGGGTCACTTGCGCGGACGGCGCAACCTTCGGGCTCGCAAGCAAGCTGCCGGGATTCCCGCTGGCGGTGGACGCGGATTCGCCGGGTGCAACAGGCTTGCCGCAGGCGGCCAAGAGCGCCAGCGAGGCCAAGGCGAAGGTCCTCGACGATCTCTTCATTTCGTTCTCCCCATGTGGAACGGGCATGGGGCTACGAGAGCCGCCATGCCCGCGGTTCTTCGACCGTGCGCCTGAGGCAATCAGTGCGTCAGCGCGGCCAGTTCCGCGGCAACGCGTGCGGAATCCCGGCGCGACAGCCGGAGCCGGAAGGAAGGCTGCCGCGGCAGTGCCGTCGACACGGTCAGCATCGGCGCCTGACGCGGCGTCTCGACCACCTGCCAGCCATCCAGCGCATCGAGGTCGACCACCTCGCGCGTGCCCACGTCGGTG
>Ga0105238_10005631_pt1 | contig 12380 bp, 10 predicted proteins | sample KBSC34metaG_FD_81526 | JGI IMG/M metagenome (GOLD analysis project Ga0105238, IMG submission 81526) | Corn rhizosphere microbial communities from Kellogg Biological Station, Michigan, USA - KBS C3-4 metaG | ecosystem: Host-associated > Plants > Roots > Rhizosphere > Soil | place: Michigan, USA... | reverse complement strand
TGTGCACGATGCGTTGCAGCGTGTCCATGCCGGCATCGAGCGGCGACATGCCGCGGCGCATGTTCTCGATGATCGTGTGCGCCCCCGCAACCTTTATGTTCTCTTCGCCGCTGCCTGTGGCGCCAGCAGACCCAACGTCCTGATCGGTGTAGCAGCCAGCGCCAATGATGGGTGAATCACCAACGCGACCGGGAATTTTCCACGCGAGGCCGCTCGTCGTCGTGCATCCCGACATCTCACCCTTCGCGTTCAAGGCCGAACAGTGAATCGTACCCGTCGGAGGGAAAATCACGCTGCGAATCGCGTCCATCTGTTCTTCTCGCGGAATGCCGATCGCGACAGCTATCGTCTTCATCCGGTCCATTCGTTCCTGCCATTCGTCCGTGTGTGCATGTACCCGCAAGCGCGTGCGCCAATCGGGACTCGACAGCGATGCCCCCCACCAGTCCGAATGCGTTTCCTTCCACAGCAGCCATTCCTTTCTCGACTTGTCGGTCAGCAGGTTTTCTCGAGGAAACCCTTGCGCGACAGCAAATTTCTCCGCACCTTCTCCGACCAACATCACGTGGCCGGTATGCAGCCGCACCGTGTTTGCAAGCAGCGAGGCGTTCTTGATATTCCGCACCGCCCCAACGGATCCCGCGGTGCGCGTTGGACCATGCATGCAGCACGCATCGAGTTCGACGACCCCCTCCTCGTTTGGATGGCCACCTAGTCCCACGCTCTCGTCATTCGGATCATCCTCCGGCCCTTGCACAACTTTCAGTGCTGCATCGAGCGTATCTCCGCCTCCAGAGAGCAACGTGTACGGCTCGTCCAGATACTTGAAACCATTCGCGGCAGAGATAATTACCGGGAGCTTCGCCTTGCCGCTCCCCTGGGCAGGCGCTGTGTCTGCTTTTGCAGAACCTGGCACGGACAGAGAAGCCGCTCCCAGCAGTGCAGAGTGAACGAAATCACGGCGAGAAATGGCCATGGAATGACTCTCCTAGCACGAGAGTTATATCACTTTACGAAAGTAGTCTTCGCAGGCGGCGCTGAATCAAAACATGAGAAGGTAATTGCCGCTGCGACTAATGGCCGCCGCTGCGATCGGGGCTGCAAATCATAGCAAATAGTGATAAGTGCCTAACCATAGTTTCTACGGCCGGCATCTCCGCGCCTGCACAGTGGCCAGCAGCCGTATCACCCTTGCCCTAGATCGCCAATTTTTGAACTGGCGATAGCACCCCGATCTGCAAAGAGGATGCTGGAAGCATTCATGAGGTACTGCTCGTCGCTAAGTCTCTCAATCAATTCATCAGGGAAGGGGCATATTTCGCTCTGCAGGTACGCGGCCAGCTCGCGATAAATTTCCCGCCTCGCGTACGTTGCGAGTTCGTTGCGACGGCGTAGTGCGTCCTGAATTAGAGCGGCGAGTTCCGGAGTTGCCGCTCGGCGAAGCTGCATCGCGATCGTGGGATACTCGGTAAAAGAGTTGTACTTCTGCCGCGTCCAGAATTCCTCGTCCGGCAGGGATAGTGGTGTTTGCCGCGTAACCAGCGTTCCCGCCACTCGGTCACCAAAACGCTGCATCAGCGGACTGCTCAGCACCGAAATTCCTCCAACCAGGTACGCAAACGGCAAGGCATCAAAAACACGCATGAGATTCCGCACCCACGCCTGTTCGATTCGTAGGGGAAGTCCGTCCTGATCAATCACGCGCAGATGAAATAGACGTTTACCGATTGTCTGACCATTCCAATAACCTTCGAGCAGCGCGCTATAAGCGAACCCAATTGCGAATTCCGCCAGGGTGATCACCATGACGCCGAATCCTGGCGCTTTGGCGAAAACCCAATAAACCAGCAGCCCGATTCCGTTCACCGTTCCGAGGACAATCACGATGTCGAGCAACATGGCATAAAGGCGGGGCGCCGGGCCGGCGAGGGGCAAGCGAAAAAGTACACCTTCTGACGTTGCGATGGTCAGTTCGGAGGTCGTTGCCGCGCGAGTGGATTGAGTAATCGTCATCCGTTCTCCGTAGCAAGGCCACTGCGCGTCACCCGAGCGGACTCAGTTCGCCCGATCAGTAAGAGATACAGCGTCAGCAGCACGAGTTCCGCTAAGCCGACTCCAACTTTGAATCCATATGGCAGAACAGGGGCGTGATGCTGCGAGAAAAAGGCTTCCATGAATCCGGCCCACACCAGCATCATCGCCAGTCCAGCGACCAGGATTAACCACTCGCGCATCGAGTCACGAACGTTACGATCTTCACGACGATGCAGCAGCAAACGCGCCAGGTAAAAACCCGCTTGGCCGGCAATCAAGATAGATGGAATCTCGAACACACCGTGTGGTAACAGCCACGCCGACATAAATAACCCGAAGCCTTGTTGGGTGTAACGCACAGCTACGGCCCCGAGTAGTACGCCGTTTTCGAACAGGAGAAGTGCCGTACCGATACCAAAGGTTACGCCGAGGGCTGCGGCAAGCAGCGCGACCTGGATGTTGTGCCGGATCAGCTGTGCCGAGAACTCTGCCTCGATTTGTGCCGAGTTCGAGTGGCGGGCTTGTCCTTGCTCCTCCTCATGTACTCGCTCACCTGGGTTGCGCAGGTAGTTGGCCGGGAGCAACACGTCGACAGAAGCGGGATCGTAGCGCACCGCAAGTGCGCCCAGCGTACAGCCTGAAATGGTAACCAGAGCGGCCATTGCAAAATAGCGGGACTGGCGGCGAAACGATTCCGGGAACGCCGTGAAAATTCTCAGCCAGCGGCGTGGCTGCCACAGTTGGGAGCGCGTCGGCGGGGTGTAATGCAACTCCGCATAAGCTCTGGCGACGAGTCGTTCAAGATACTGTCTTAAATCGGGCGCCAACGCGCCATGGGTGACGCGATTCAGATCGGCAGAGGCTTGGGCGTAAAGCTGTTGCAATTGTTCCGCTTCAGCTGAGTCCAATCGGCGGTCCGGCCGGCTTTCGAGCGCAGAAAGTAGGGATTCAAGATCTTTCCAGCGCGGCTGCGCTTGTGCGCGAAATCGCTCAAGATTCAATATCACAACCGCTGCTCCCGCTTGCTTTCCAGATATCCTTCCACGGCCGTTCGCAAGAATGTTTCCGCAGGAACGTAGCGAAGCTGAACGTTCAATTGGCGCAACTGCCGGCTCAAAGCGCCAAGGCGCTGGTTTTCTTTTTCCCCCGCCAGCGCGGCATAGACATCCTGCTCGGTGTGCAACTGCTCAGCTGGGGAAAATGCGGGTCGAGCATGGCTCGGCAAGATGCTCGTCATTAGAACGGCGTGCGACGAACGTACCAGGCCAATTCCGCGGCGCAACGAGTCTGAAACCGAGCGTTCCGTCAAGTCTGCCAACAAGAGCAGATAGGCACGTCGCCGCAACCGTACCCGAATTTCTCCAAACAGCGCGTCGTAGTCTGCAGTTGTCGGCAGGGGCTCGATATTCAAGAGCCGCTCTCGAAACTGGTGAAACTGCGATTGACCGGCGCCGGCCCGTAGCCAGGACTTCGGCTCATCGGCGTAGGTGACAAGACCGAAGTCATCACCAAGTTCAAGTGCCACGGTTGCGCCCACCAGCGCTGTCTCCATCGCGAGATCCAGCAGACGTCGTGGCGTGCGTTTTTGTGAGCTCTCACCCTCAGGATCTGAGCTTGGATCGACAGCAAGCCCGGACGCGCGAGATTGGTCCACCACGAAATATACTTCCTGCTTCTGCTCCCACTGGAAAAGGCGCGTGACGGGGGCGGCGCGACGAGCCGTCGACTTCCACGCAATTTCAGAGTAGTTATCGCCCGGCTGATATTCGCGCAGACGCTCAAAATCGCGACCGTGACCAGTCCACGGGGTTTGTTGCGAGGCGACTAGCAAGCGGTAAACCGGGCTGCGGAGCATCTCCCGTCGTCCCGGTCTCAAGTCCGCGTCGATTCTCAAAGCTTCCGGCGAATCAAACCATTGCCGTAAACGCCAGATTCCCAGCGGCGATCGCCGCTCGATTCCAACGCGCGGCCCGGGCCACAGTCCGCGTCGCAGCAGCGTTATCTCCGGCGTCCATGGCCAGAGGTGGAGTTGGGGGCGGTCGGTCGGAGTTGATTCTTCTGCCGGAGGCTTCGATTCCTCAAGCTTCAGCCGTTCAGGCTCGCGTTTCATGCGAGTCGCGGACTCGCTTTCTTGGGTCGCAGGCATAATTCCTGCGCGGATTTCCCGACCCGGGTGGCGTCGTCCAGAGCCAGTGATTGCGAGCGGCACTTGGATACTCTGACCTTCGCGTCCACGAAGACCTTTTTCTGGTGACAGCAGAACTGGAGTACCTTCGTGTCGAGTACGCCAAAGCGCGAGTGCGTCATAGCAGGCGAGCAGCGCCACCAACGCGACAATCAATTTGAACCACAGCCATCCATGAGAAGGCCAAGGTGCAATGCACGCGCCCAAGGCCAGAAATGCCACCGCCCATGTGAGCGAGAAATCTGAACTGAACCGCGTTCCTGCCGGGCGAAGCGCGAACCGTCGGGCAAGCTTGTTGCTTGCAAGCGAGCCAGAAGCTGTTAGCGAATAGGGAGCGCTTAACTCACCGACAGCCACGTGCTGCGCACCCATAGGTCTTTGTTCATCTCCAGCCGTTGTAATTCCGGCCACTTCGGTGACATCCTTTCCGGCTTACCGCGGTACTTCCACCATCTCCAGCACCGCGTTGATGACCTCACGAATCTCCACGCCTTCCATTTCGAACTCGGGCCGCAACAGGATGCGATGTTCCAACACGGGCGCAGCCAGCGTCTTCACATCCTCGGGTAGCACAAAATCGCGCTCTTCCAACGCTGCGAGAGCCCGGGATGCCGAGAGCAACGCCAGCGTCGCTCGCGGCCCAGCACCAACCCAAACGGCCGCGTGCTGCCGTGTTTGCCGGACCAGATTGACGATGTAACTGCTTACCGCCTCACTCGTGCGAACACGCTCCGTGGCTGCCCGTAGTTGATCTAGCTCATTGGGCTGTAGGACGGGTGAGCGCAACTCTTCCGCCAGTCGGCGCTCCGGCGCTTCACCCTCGGCTACCAATCGTGCGAGTTCGTTCTCCTCTTCCACGGCCGGGTAGCCCATCCGAATCTTTACAAGGAAACGGTCCTTCTGCGCTTCGGGCAGCGGATACGTCCCCTGATGTTCGATCGGGTTTTGGGTTGCGAATACAACGAATACCGGCGGCAGCACGCACGTCGCACGATCAATTGTGACCTGCCGCTCCTGCATGGCTTCCAGTAAGGCAGATTGTGTTTTAGCGGGTGCACGATTGATTTCGTCGGCGAGCAGGAAGTTCGTGAAAACCGGCCCGCGTACCAGCCGGAATTCCTGGGTCTTCAGATCGAAGATGCTGGTACCGGTGATGTCGGCGGGCATCAAGTCGGGCGTGAATTGAATCCGCTGAAATTCGCCTGCAACGGCCCGCGCCAATGCCTTCACCAGCAGAGTTTTCCCTACGCCGGGAACACCTTCAATCAGCGCATGCCCTCCGGCCAGGAGGGTCACAAGTGCAAGATCGACCGCCTCGTGCTGGCCGACCACGACGCGGCTGAGCGCCTCCCGGATGCGTCGCGCGCCGCTCGTGATCATCGCGAAATCCGTTGGCGCTAGAGTCTCCGCGGACGCAGGCTGTGCCTGTGCGTCCGAACCAAGTAACGGTTTCTCATTCATGCAACCGTGCCTCCTCGAGACTTCTGTTCGTTCAAGTTGTTGGAATCATCCGGCGCGTCACGTTCTGGACCAGCCAGACCTTTCGCGGATGCCCTGCGCTCGGCAATCAATTGGCTTAGCTGCCTGTAACCTTCCACGGAAGGCTGCGCCAGAGCCGCGACTAGGCGCGGGCCGGTCCGCGGACCTGAAGCAATAGCCTGCGCGTCCTGCGGCGAGCGCCGGCGGAACTCTTCCCAGCACTGCGCCAGAACTTCTCCGGGTGCAATGCTGCGCTGGAGCAGGCGTTGTGCAGCCACTCCGGCACTCTCGCTGTAGCGGATAATATGTGCATCCCGGGCGCGGGCCGGTCGTCGGACTAAATCGCCGCTCATGCTCCAAAGCAGCACGAGCAGTGTCGCCCAGAATAGCAGCAGTGCAGTCTGCAACCGGTATCGTTGCACGAGCCAGAGCACTCCCTGGCCCTGGTGCAGCCCATGCAAGGTTTCATCCACCCAAATCACCTGGCGACCACCTGCGAGGAAATCCAGCAGCGCCGGATTGGGGTGCGTTTTGATCGCTTCATTCAACAGGAAGGATTGTTGACTAGCGGCGATGAGTTCGCCCTTCCCTACTTTTCGCATTGCCATGTACACATGTGCTCCAGCTTCGGCGCTAGTGGGCGCGGAATAAAGCGGGCTCCACTCCGCGTCTGTCTCAAGCCAGGGGACTTCGGAGCCGAGATACATCTTCTCGGTTCCGGAAGGGATCGCGTCGGCATTCGGAGAAATCCATGTCGGCCCAGTCTTATTTCCGGCTGGGCTCCAAACATTTTGGACTTCCCACCCTTGAGACTCAGACTTGAACTTCCAGGCGGGTGCTACCAGAACAGCCCTCCCTCCACGAGCAAGAAAATCCTCCAGCCGCCCGCGAAACTTTTCGCCCATCAGGAGCTTTCCGCGTTCGAACTTCCAATCGTCGGAGGAATAGCCGCCGATAAAGAATGCAGTTACCGTGCGCGCGTTCTCATCCGAAAGCGTGTCCTCATCGTCGCTACGCTTGACCTCGTACCCGGCGTGACGATACGAGTCGAACAACAAGCTGGTGCCGTACGGGTCTTCACGTAAGCTGGAGCCCATATCGCTGGTCTTCGACTCGTTCTCGCGGGCCATCAGCAGCAAGACCCCAAATACGGCTGCGAAAATCCCAGCGGCCAGCAGTGGCCCTCGCCAATTGAGCACCACGGTTTCCCTGGACCTATCATCAAACATGGTTGAGGAACTCCCGCTGATTCTGGCGATATGTGGTGACAGCCGCGCCCGTCACCGCATGGGACCCGTACCAAACACCATCAAAGAGCCGCAGGCTGCTGCGTAACGCCTCAGGAATTTCAGTTCGCGCGTCGAGCGACGCCTGCGGACGCCGACGCCATCGACGAGTAAATTCGTTGAGATATTCACGGTTGGTTCGATCGCGGCGAATCGTCAGCCATTGGCGCTGCGCAAGACCCGCGAGCAACCCAAAGTACGCTGCCCGCAATGCCAGTCGCAGTTCGCCTTCACCTTCAAGGCGGTTCGCCAATGCAAACCATTCATCCTCGGATCGTTCACTTGCCGCGGCTGTGTCGCTTAGATCGGGAATGGGCGCGATGGCGATGGGAATTGAAATAGATGCGGTTTCTTTCCGCCGTCGCAGCCAAACAAGCACCCCTCCTGCCACAAGCGTCAAGATGGCAATTAGCATCAGCCATAACCGGAGGTCCTTCAGTTGCCAAGCGCCGCTTGCTTTTGGGGGAGAAGGAGTCGATGAATGAGGCCAAAACCTGCGAAGGAAATTCACCAAGCTGTTCCACGCACGGCCGATGCTGTGTTGCATTTTGGCCAGCAACTTATCCAGCCATGTGGGCGGTGTGGGATGCTCGGCGTCATGCCAACGATAAATCGCGCGCTGCGATTCCTCAGTCAGGGCCTGGCGTAGTTTCTGGACGCGTGCATCGCGAGCGGAATTGTCCGCTATCTCTGTTCTTCCTGTCGGCTCGGCCTGAGCGGATCGTGCCGCACCGGTCAGCGCCAGAGCAGTCAGAATCGCGGCGAGCATGAATACGGCGCCGATCATCGCATTGCCGCCCGCTGCCTTGGAGGAAATCATCTGCGCCTTCTTTTGCCGTTCGCGCGGCAGCGTCGCAAGCAACCCTCGCAGGTCGTCTCCTTCGCGCCTGGACCGCAAGTGCTGATAAACAATTGCGAACGTGCATTTCACGATCGGGTCCAGCGCCAACCAAGTTCCTGCGAACAATGAAAGCCAAAACGCGGAACTTTGGGCCAGCGCATACATTCCCGTTTCTGTGGACAGCAGGGTGTTCACACCGAAAAGAGAGTGCAGAAGCTGCGGGAGCACCATCGCAAGAATCAGGGCGTTCAGCCACACGGCGATCCACAGAGGGAAGAGCATTAGGAGGAAGAGAAAGCCGCCACCGAACCATTGACTCGAAAGTGCCAGGCAGCCGGTCAACGAATGCCTTTCGCTGCCATCCTCCTGAGCCTCAAGGCTGGCGAATTGACACGCACTGTAGAACCACGACGCACCGGCCAAGGTTGGCAGGGTGGTCAGCGCACCGGCACTTAACATGGCCTTCCACGTGAGCAGACGACCCATTGCAGCCAACCGCGCTGCTCTGCCTTCCGGTTTCGACGTCGGTGTGCCAAACGCCTGCTCGCGTACATGACGCATATAGCTGCTGACCATGTACACCCTAAAAAGGTAGCCACCGGTAAGCAGCATGGCTTCCAGAAAAAGCGTGCCATTGGATACCTGAATCTGGCCATTCACGACCCACAGGGGTATGAAACAAACGATGAGCGGCGCAGTGCCGGCATAGTAGCGCCAGGCCTCGCGCGCGAAGGTTGAGCGAAACAGTGCCAATCCTCGTTCCAGCGCTTCCAGAGGACTAAGCCGGCTGCGGTGAGCGCGTGCAATCGCCGGCTGTGCGCGTTGTAGACCAGACTGGGCGAGCGCTGCTTCACTCATAGAGTTACTTTTGCGGTTGATCTTGAACAACGACCACTTGACTGAAATTCAAGTGTTGTTCCGGCGTATTCACTCTCCAACGCAACAACACGAAAAATAAAGTCCCCACACACGCAGAGACGGTGAGTCCGACGAAGATTTCCCGGAGGGACCTTGCCAGCGAAGCCTTCTGCGCAGGCGGACGCGCTAACCGTCGTAGACATGGAGGGCAGGCCAGCTTTCCTTCTTCGTCGGTTACACATTCACGACAGAATGTCCCTCCGCAATGCGGACACCGTGCCGCTGCTTCACGCAATGGGTGAAACAAGCAGCGCGCATGCCGCAAACTCGTGACGGGTGGGATCGTTGCGTTAAGAGGCATTCGTCTGTGTTGCCGCCGCGATGGATGGGGCCGCAGCCGCCGCTTGCGAGTTCGTTGCAACCGAGGCCGCAACCGGTTGCGAACTTGCGTGCGCTACTGCCGGTTGCGCGGGGACGTCGCGTGAGGCGCGAACCGCATCGTCGATGATTGCGAGGACTTTGCGTGCGCGGCGCGTTCGCTTCACCAACCGCAAATCCACGCTGGCGCCAGTGGTACGAATGTACGAACGCGCTGTCGGGCCGAGCGCCAGTTCCAGCAACACCCAAGCCACCCCAATGGCAATGAAAATCTCACCGGCAGTGGCATTCACCCAAGCCCATAACGATGCGCCCAGCGCAGCAGGTAACATCGCCGGAATAGTAACGCGCAACCACCAGGAACGGCTGGGCCACACTACGATCGATTCCAGATCTCGCAAATAGAACCGACGGTACTCGACCACATACATTTTGCGTTTCGCCGCAAGCAGACAGTCGTGACTCAGGTACCACTTCGTCCCGCCAGCCAGACTGCCAACACGCGATATCTTGCGGAACATGCCTTCCACTCAGTGCCTCCCGCCGGACGAGGCTGCAATCAACGAGATTGTCAGTAACAGAGGAGCCCAGAGCAGTCCCGCGTAGGCCATCCAAAAACGCCAGCCGGAACGCGGAATCACGTAGGCGCGAGGTGCTTTTCGATACTTCACATGTAAGACAATCACGATCGGGACCGCAGCCAGAAACACGGGCCAGAAGAGGATCCATCCCCATCCGAGTGTCACGGCAATGGAATCGTAGAGCACATCGCGGGATCTCCATTCCGCTTTGGAACCCTCAGTGCCGCTATCGGTGCGACCGCGCTCGAAGCAAGCGGGACAAATGTGCTCCGCGCCCAATTGCAGATCGCACAGCGTGCACACGAACCGACCGCAACGCTGGCAACAAGCCTGAAACGCTTTATCGGGATGAAAAAAGCATGTTGCCTGGTCGGAAAGGGCGACCGCTGCGTTGGTGTTCTGGTGAACAACAGTCCAAATGCGAACCTGGAGCCGATTCGCGCAGGAGGGGCAGGACTGCCATCCTGTTTCGCTCTCAACTGGCGCGACGTCACCTCCACAATGGGGACAGGAGGCTGCCGCAGTTGCCATTGGCGACGACGTCGCTGTGTTGCCTCCGGAATCGCTCGGCTGACCGGGTCCGATTGTGAAGGGGCTAATACTAAGGTTCACGCTACGCTCTGCTTATAAATTACTCTTGTGTCACACACACGGTCGTGCAAAGCTCGCTTCTGATCATCGACGCCCAACATGATCGAACTGACCAGCATTAGGACCGAATTCAGGTACGGAATGCCGCTGGTAACAATGTTCCACATAAAAAAACGCCCGAAGCATACACCCCAATTCAAGCTTCGACCGTCGGATCGGACCACTTTCAATCCGCAAGCCATCTTCCCCAGAGTTGCACTTCGATACTTCAGCATCAGAATCTCGTAGCAAGCTCCGGCCAGAAAAGTGATGAGAAAGAAAGTGAGGATCGCAAAGGGCATGAGTACCCCGTTGATCTGGTCTGGCGTCGGTTGCTTGGTCCGGAGCAGGTTTGGAATGAGTATAGCGAGGAAGACTATGACAGGGACCACGAAAAGAAGTCCATCGATAAAACGTGCGCCGAAACGGATCCAGAAGCCGCCATAATGCCAACCGAGAGGAGATGCCGTGGCGGCGCCGCTCGCCATGACTCGGCTTAGATACGCTGGCTTGCACTCGGCACACACCCAATTTCCGGCGATTTGCACTAAGTCAGACTGTGAAAGGCCTCGTCCGCATTGGGAACACCATAAGGTAGTTTGGACCTGAGTTTCCTGGCTCATTGAAACCTCCCCCGGCGCGCAAAAGTGCATTAAGCCTAGCGCAAGCGGTTCTCCGCGCCAAGTATTATCTAGACCGAAGCCGTCAGCTTCGAAATGCCTGTAGATGAAGGTTACGCCCGTAACTCTGATGGAGGCTCCCCCGGCAAAGCTTGTGTCCTGGTTAGCTAAATGAAGATTGCTTTAGGCATAAGGGCGATGTTTATCTTTGCCCTAGTAAGAGCGTCATCGAGAGCCCCCCTTCAAAGGACTCATACTGCTCGCCTTCAGTGCCTCCGGAAACTGCATACCTTAAATACCGCCGGAGCTGTCAAGCTCCTAGGCATGTGTTGACGATGCGGCACATGGGTTCGCGTGAATTGGTGAAAACCGCAATAGCAACTTACCGACGCGCGTTCTGTTCAGGATTGTCGGCTAGAATCAAGAACTGCGGCGCTTGGAGGGAGTTCATGGAAAGGATGCGCGAAAGGGCTGTAGTCATTACCGGTGCTTCCAGCGGAATAGGACGAGCTGCTCTTGCCCGCATGGTGCAGTCAGGATGGCGTGTGTTCGGGGCCATCCGCAAAAAGCAAGATGGTGACGGATTGCGCTCTGAGTTCGGCACGCTAGTCACTCCAATTGTCCTTGACGTTACCGACCGCGCGTCAGTTAGCGCGGCGGCGCAGGCAGTCTCCACTGCTCTTCAAGGATCTGGATTGGACGGTTTGGTTAACGTCGCTGGCGTTGGCAAAGTAGCGCCAGTGGAATACCTAACCCAAGAAGGATTGCTAGAAATCTTCGATATCAACTTGTTTGGGCAGATTGCCGTTACACAGGCCTTTCTTCCCCTGCTGCGAATTGCTCCCGGAAGAATCGTTAACATCACCTCCGTCGGCGCCCATATTGCAATCCCGTTTGGCAGCCCCATCAACGCCAGTAAGAGCGCGTTCGGAATTTTCAGTGACACGCTACGACTTGAATTGCATCCTTTTGGCATTCATGTTTCAGTGATCGAGCCTGGTGCCATTAAGACACCTGCAGTTAACAAGACCCTAGGGGATGTCGAGGGAGTAATACGTGACCTGCCGCCGACGGGTGCGGCAGAATACGGCGAAATGTTGCGGTCTTTTGCCCGCCGTGCTTATCAACGAGAAATGAATGGTAGCCCTCCCGATGTGGTGGCACACGCAATTCACCATGCAATGACCGCAGCAAGGCCGCGCGCACGCTATCGTGTGGGCAAACATTCCCTCCTGTTGACACTCCTAGCCACCTTCTTGCCTGACCGCGTCCTTGATGAGATCCGATTTCGAATTGTGGGCATGCCGAATCAATTTGGATCGTTAATGTCCACAAAGGAACAATCCCTTCGGGACGCCGCTTAGGTCCTGGGTGACAGACGATCGGTGCATTCTGGCGCACAGTCGCGCCTTCAGCCGGACATTCAGCTTAAATGGACATGGATGATATGGGTCATACTGGGGAAGAGCGGCTCCTTACTGAATTCGC
>Ga0105238_10005628_pt1 | contig 12382 bp, 9 predicted proteins | sample KBSC34metaG_FD_81526 | JGI IMG/M metagenome (GOLD analysis project Ga0105238, IMG submission 81526) | Corn rhizosphere microbial communities from Kellogg Biological Station, Michigan, USA - KBS C3-4 metaG | ecosystem: Host-associated > Plants > Roots > Rhizosphere > Soil | place: Michigan, USA... | reverse complement strand
GAGCCCGGCGGTGCGTTCGATCCTCGACCGCGCCGTCGTCTTCAACGACGGCGTCGGGCTCGATATTGCCAGCCGCATGCTGTTCGGCCGCGCCTTCCCGGAAAACCTCAACGGCACGGATTTTGTGCCGCACTATCTGCGCAGCACCAAGCACAGATATCGCCTGTTTCTCGTCGGCGCGAAGCCGGGCGTCGCCGAGCGCGCGGCAACCCGGCTTGCACAAGCCGTCCCCCAGCACGAGATCGTCGGTTGCAGCGACGGTTACGTGCCGGCGGAGAATACAGACGCGCTGATCGAGCGCATCCGCGCCGCGCAGGCCGACGTCCTTTTGGTCGCGATGGGAAACCCGCAACAGGAGCAATGGCTCGACGGCAATCTCGCGGCGACCGGCTGCCGGCTCGGCTTCGGCGTCGGCGGCCTGTTCGATTTCCTCGCCGGAAGCGTACCGCGTGCGCCGGCCTGGGTGCAGACGGCCCGCCTTGAATGGAGCTTCCGGCTGATGCAGGAGCCGCGGCGACTGTGGCGGCGCTACCTCGTGGAGATGCCGGTATTCCTCGCGCGCATTTTCCGCCAATGGCTCGCCGGCGCGCGGGTGTCGCGGGCGCGGCAATCGTGAGCCAGCCCGCACTGCTTGCGATCAGAGCGCGGCTGGGTTCGGCGAGCCTGCGCCACCATGCCGGTGGCGTCTGGCGGCTGGCGCATCGCTGGAAACGCCGCGTGCTGTTCGCCTTCATCGACCAAGGCGTCTACAGCGCCGCCAATTTCCTGCTGACGATCCTGTATGCCGCGTGGCTGCCGCTCGACGATTTCGGCCGCTACGTCGTGATCTGGACCGTGGCGCTGTTCATCGAGGCGATCCAGACGTCGCTGATCGTCGACTCGCTCCCGGCCATCGTCAGCCGGCACACACGGACCAATCGCAGCCGCCTCGACGCGTCGGCATTCTGGGTCGTCGCCGGCTATAGCGGCCTGACCAGCGCCGCGCTTGTCGCGGCGGCGCTGGTTGTCGGCGCGTGGAAACCGGTTTATGCGGGCCCCCTGCTCGCGCTCGCCGCCGTCAATCCGTTGCAGCGACTCTATCTGCTCTGCCGCCGTCTCGCTTATATCCGCGACCGGCAGGATATCGCCGCAACGATGGCCGCACTCTACGGCACCGTGTCGCTCGGCGGCGCGTTCGCGCTTGCCGCCGCGCATGCGTTGACACTGCCCGCCATCATCCTCCTGTGGGGGCTCGGCACGCTGGCCGGCGTCCTCGCCGCAATGGCGCTCAACGTCGCACGCCCGCGCGCAACACGTTGGACCAATGTCTACTGGCTCGCGGCCGAGATCTGGCATTCCGGCCGCTGGCTGTCGGCCGCGGCGATCGCTGCCTGGATCAGCAACTGGGCCATCTTCCCCCTTGTCGCCGCAACGACGGGTGCCGGGACTGCCGGCATCATCCGGGCCTTGCAGAACCTCCTCACGCCGGTCGTACAGTTCAACGCCGCGCTGCATCTCGCCATCCTGCCGCGCGTCGCCGACAAGGTCGCCGAGGTGGGAGCGCATTACGGCCGCCGGTTCGCATGGCGCGGCACCGCGATCTTCAGCCTCATTGCGGGCGGATATTGCGCGATCATCGTGGCGGCAGCGCCTGCAATCCTGCCGGCTCTCTACCGCAAACCGGAGATCGCGGCTGCGGCGCATCTGTTGTGGCCCCTGGCGCTGGCGATCGTGCTCGACGCAATCCGTCAAGCCTCGGCGATCTCGCTGCTCGCGAACCGCCGTACGCGCGTTGTTTTCGTCGCGCGCGCCGTTTCGCTCGCGGTCTTTGCGGCCGGCGCGGCCGTCCTGCACGCGCTGATCGGCTTCGAAGGCATCCTTTGGGCGACGGCCGCCGCCAGCGCCACCGGGGCCGTCATCGTGCTCGCCAGTGCACTCTCAACACGAACGGAGACCCGCTGATGGTCGATGTCCGGTTTCAGCTCAAGAAGCTTGCCCGCAGCGCGCTGGCGCCCCTGCTCTATCGCTATCCGCCGTTCACGCTGGCGCCGGAACGACTCTATCTCTTCATGCATCATCTGATCGAAACGCAGACCGTGCCGGGCGCGGTCGTCGAGATCGGCTGCAATCTCGGCGGTTCCGCCATCATCGCCCGTAAGATGCTGCGCCGGCTCGGCATGGACAAGCGCTATATCTGCATCGACACGTTCGACGGCTTCGTCGACGCGCAGTTCGCCGCCGATACGGCGCGCGGCACGCCGGCCGGCGACCGCACGATGTTTTCCGGGAATTCCCGCGTACTGGTCGGCAAGATCATGGACCAGCACGGCTGCGACGATGTCACGCTGATCGAAGGCGACGTCACGACGCTGCCGGACGACGACCTGCCCGATACGTGCTCGGTCGTTCTCATCGACGTCGATTTGACGGAGCCCACGCTCGTGTCGCTCGAGCGGTTCTGGCCGCGGCTGGCCAAAGGCGGCGTCATCCTGGTCGACGACTGCGCGGAACATTCGAGCTGGAAGGCGCGCATCGCTTACGAGCGGTTCTGCGGCACGAACGGCCTTCCGCCGGTCTACCGCTTTGGAATGGGCGTGCTCGTGAAGCCGTGAGGTCAGGCTGTCTGGCGCGCGCCTCGCACATACGTATACGGCTCGATATAGGCCGAGCTGTAATAGCAGTCGTAATGGCGCATGCGCTTCAGGTCGACGCGGGTGAGCACCGTGCCGAGCAGCCGGTCGTGCAATGACGACAATTGTCCGAGCGCTCGGCTGACGACGTCCTCGCGCGTGCGGTCCCAGCCGACCGTCATGACGATACCGTCGGCGTATTCGCCGAGCGCGGCACTGTCGACCAGCGGGATGAGCGGCGGCGCATCGATGATAATGATATCGTAATGACGCCGCAGCTCGGTGAGGATGATACCGAGCGCATTCGAGAAGACGAACTCGTTCGCCAGGGTCGAATGGCCGGCCATCGGCGCCGGCAGAATCGAGAACGATATCGTCGGGTCGGTGAGGATCGCCTGCCGCAGCGACGCCTCCCCAAGCGCGACGTCGAGAATGCCGATCCTGGCGCGCGGGCATAGCGAGCGCGTCGTCTCCGGGTTGCGTAGATCGCCTTCGACCAGCAGCGTCCGCGCGCCGAGCATCGCATAGGACAGCGCCAGGTTTGCGGCGAGCGTGGTCTTGCCCTCGCCGTCGATCGAGGACGTCACCATCACGGTCTTCATCGGCCGAACGCGGGCGGCGCGCTGCACCGACAGCCGCACGGCGCGTACCGCCTCGGCGAAGACCGAGTTGGGCTCGTCGGCGATGTAGTGCATCAACGGAGGCTGGAGCGGGATCGGCAAGAGTCCGGACGAGGCCGGATTGTGCTGCGCCAGCGCGGCGCGGCCGCGCTTGGCGATGCGCGACAACTCCCGCAGGCCGATGACGGGCATCGAGGCCAGCGCCGGCAGGCCGGTCAAAATCGCAAGCTGATTCAACGATTTGATGCGCCTGTCGAAATGGTCCGTCGCGACCGCCAGGATCGCCCCCAGAACGAGGCCGAGCGGCAGGGCCAGAGCGAGGAACAGGAGCGGGCGCGGGAAGGACGGATGCATCGGCACGTCCGATGAGGCAACCAGCCGCGCCTCCGGCAACTTCAGCGATTCGCGCGCCGCCGCCTGCTTGTAGTTGCCGAGGAAGGATTCGTAGAGATTGCGGTTAGCGTCAGCCTCGCGCTGCAATTCGCGCAGACGCACTTGCGCCCGCCCGGAATCGTTCGAGACATCCTGCAAGCCACCGAGGCTTTTCTCCAGCGACGCCTCGCGCGCCGCGGCGACGTCGAAGCTCTGCCGCCGGCTTTGCAGGATGCGGTGAACCTCGGCGTCGATCAGCTTCTGCGTATCGCGCAATTGCGCCCGCGCGGCCACCAGCATCGGGTGACGCGGCCCGAAGTGGCTAGACAGGTCGGCAACGTTCTTGGTGAGATCGGCGTACTGACCGCGCAGCCGCGCGATCGTTTCCGACGCCAACGCCTCCGGCAGCGAGCCGGGATCGACATGATCCTTGGCGACTTGCGCCACTTGCTCGTATTTCGCCTTGGCCTGCGCCGCCTCGGCGCGCGCCTGGATAAGCTGCGTGTTGAGATCGGCGATCTGCTGATCGTTGACGGTGACGCCCTGCGTCATCACCAGCTTATGCTGCGCACGGTAGTCTTCGACGGCTTTGTCCGCGTCGTGGACGCGCGACTTGAGTTCGTTGAGCTGCTGGTCCATCCAGCCGGCGGCGACCTTGACCGAGTCGACCTTCGCCTTCACCAGTTCCGCGAGATAGGCGCCGGCGACGGCGTCCGCGATATGGGCCGCCTTGTTGGGATCGTGCGATTTGACGTTGATGTCGACGAGATAGCTGTTTTGCTGGCGCTCGACCTTCAGCCGCTTTTGCAGGACGTCCACCGAGTTCATCACCGCGATGTCCTGCGCGCTCAGGCCTTCGGCCTTGTGACCGGAGGAGAACAACTTCTTCAGCGGACCCAGAAAGCTCGGCTGCGGCATGAAATCGGGATCCGCGGTGAGGTTCTGCTCCTTCACCACGCGCCGCAGCACCTCGGCCGACTGCATCAGCAGGACCTGGCTCTGGACGGCGGCTTCGTCGGTGCTGGCGCTGCGCAGCGACGCGGAATTCTCGTTGAGATTGATCACCTCCTGACGGTGCGGGTCGATCAGCACCGCCGCCGTCCCGGTATAGAGCGGCCGCACGGCGAAAATGACGACCAGCGTCAGCGCCACCACCGTCAGCGCCGTCAGCGCGATGATCGTCAATCGCCGGCGCAGAATGGTGACGATGCCGGCAATGGTGATACCCGCGGACGGCGGACCGACATCCGCGGCATTGGGCTGCGGATAAGTGATGTACGCCGGCCCATCAGAAATGCGCTGTAACATCGACACCGATCTCGTGTTTGTCATAGACCGCGCTCGGCACATTGCTGTTGCGGTTCACGTATTTGTAGTTGAGCGCCACCGAGCTATAGCGATTGAGGAGGTATTTCAGGCCGGCGGTCGCGGAATAGACGTCGTCACGCCGGTCCTGGCCGAAGAACTTGTCGTTTTCATATCCGGCGAAGGTCGAGAACACGACGTTGCGCCGGAATTCGTAATCCACTCCGAACATGAGCGACTGCGCGCGCACGCCGCTGGCGACCGTCTCGACGGCCTCCGTCGCGATCTCTTCGGCCTTGAACTTCACGTCGATGGAGCGCCGCGGGCTCCACGTCAGCAGGGCACGGAAGGCCGGACCGCTCACCGTCCCGATGGTCGGATCGTCGAACCTCTGGCTGGTGAAGCCGGCGCCGATCTCGCCGCCGATCAAATGCGTCAGGCTGAAGTTGAAGCCCGTCAGCGAGCGGTATCCGTGCGAGCTCAAGGAGCCCGACGGCGTGCCCTTGAGGTCGCGCAGATTGCCTTCGAATGCTGTGAAAAAGCCGAGATTGGCGCTGTATGCGTAATCGACCCGGGCATGCGCGGCGTAGATCGAGCCGTCGCGGCTGTCCTGATTGATGGTCGTGCCGTTCTGGGCACGCGTGGAGCCGAAATCGTAATTGTCGTTGCGCAGCCCGAATGACATTGTCAGGCGACTGAACTGCTTCCAGTAGGTGACGTTTTCGTGCGTGTAAGCGTACGGCGTCGGCTGCGCCGCGTTGAGCGGCGACGACAGCGAGCCGACCGCCTCATGCAGATAGGCGGCCTGGAAATTGTAGAGGAAACCGCTGTCATGGCTGACGTCGATGCGCCCCTTGGCGCGCACGCTGGCGTCGGTCTGATCGAGATCAGAATAGTGGCTGTACTGCCGCGCCTTGACGTAGGCGTCGAACGTGACCGGGTTCCGCTCCGACAGAGACGTCACGCGCAATGACGGGTTCTCGACAGCCGCGATGTCCGACCTATGGTCGCTTTGCGTGGCGAACACGTTGCTGTCGTAGAGTGCGCCCACGGAGGCGGACGGATAATACATCCACGAGCCGCTTCGGATGCCGCGTTCCTCGTAGCCGGGCCAGCGCCGCGTCACCACGGGCGTATCCTCCACGTCGATACGTTCGCCCGGATAGCGCGACCACCACTTGGCATAGGGCACTGGCTCAAAAACTGACTCCGCGTTCCACGGCGGCGACGCCGGAGGTGTCAGAGGCGAGATCGCTTGCGCGTATGCCGACGATGTCGCGCCGGCGATCGACGCCAGTGCGAAGCAGCAGGTCCCCCATCGTCGGGTTAGAACGTGGCCGCATCCACGGCCCGCCACCTTCAGCAACACCAAGGCGCGCGCTTCGTTCCGCGCTGCAACAAGTGCGCGCGAAGCCGCTTTCGCCACAACCGCACTACGCCTCTGCGCGAGTAAGTAGAAAGCGCGGAAGCCCGCGCGGCTTCCCCCGCATCTGCCGGCGGCGCTCAGAAGAATCGCTCGGGGATGCGGATATTGTCGCCGGGCGCGACCGCTACGTCGGCCCGCAGCGGTCGCGCCGTCTCCAGCGGCGACGCGGACGAGCGGACATAAGCGACGGATTCATCCGCGCGGTAGGTGTAACCGCCCGCCAATGCCACAGCGTCGCCGATCGTAAGTCCCGGCGCATAGGGGAACTGGCCCGGCTGCTTGACCTCGCCGCGGATATAGATCGGCCCGTAAGTCGCGACCTGCACGTTGACGTGCGGATCCTTGAGGATGGCGCCGTCGACATGTTTCGTGATTGCGCGCTCGAGCTCGGCCGGCGTCAGACCTGCGGCATGCACGCGTCCGGCAAGCGGAACCGACACGTAGCCGCCACCATCGATTGTGTAGGTGCCGGTAGCGTTCGGCTCGTTGTACACCTGAACGCGGACCTGATCGTTCGGCCGCAACACGTACGTTCGTGGACCGACCGATGCCGGCCGCATGACCTGAGCCGACGCAAGCTGCATGCCGACGGCGGACGACGGGTCGCTGTAATCGTTGCAGCCTGCAAGACTTACCACTGCTGTGAGGAATACGGCACACAAGGCGGCGCGTAGCGCGCCTGCGCCGACATACGGATACATGGATATACCTCCCCGAACGCAACTCAAACTTCCCGACGAGGACAAATCCGTGTGTCTCTATTTGGTTGCCTCGTAGCGGCTCTATATTTCGCTCTGCCGCATCTCCGACACAAACAATCCAGGCCTTGGTCACGATCGGTGACATGGTGCCGCGCGTTCTCACTCGCAAATATAAATTTATAATTCTCAATTCTTTGGCGCCGCGACGGTATCATCGCGACACTCGCGGATGAATGACGCTTAGCGCCATAATTTTTCCAAACGAGCCGCTAACCTCGCGAACCATTCGGACTGTGGCGACTTGCGAGGAGGACGGCACGACAACCGATCGGCGCGAACAAGACGGCACACCGCGAATGACCGTTCACCGCCGATCGGTAAAGCAGGATACGGGACGAGACGTCGAGGAGAGCGATTGCTCATGCGTGCGCAAGAAACGAAACACACCTAGAGGCGATCCATGACCCCCTCCGCTTCTCTTTCGCTGGACGACGCCGGCCTATGGCACGAGACGCGCCCGCTGTTTTCGCCACTGACTTATGAAGGCCGCGCGCGCCGGTCGCGCCGTCGCGTGTATTACCTCTGGCACCGTGGCGCGCTCTCATCTCCCTCCCGGTCGCGCGCCAAACGCGCGTTCGATGTCGTCAGCGCCGGCCTCGCGCTCGCCGTGCTCTCGCCATTCCTGGTCGCGGTCGCGGCGGCGATCAAGATCACGTCGCCGGGCCCGGTGTTCTTCACGCAGGACCGCTACGGTTACCGCAACAAGCGCTTCCGCATCTACAAATTTCGCACGATGCACACGACGATGAGCGACAGGTCCGGTGTCACGCAGACGGTGGGCGACGATCCACGCGTGACGATGCTGGGCCGCATTCTGCGCAAGACCAGCATCGACGAGCTGCCGCAGCTTATCAACGTCGTCCTCGGCGACATGTCGCTCGTTGGCCCGCGTCCGCACGTTCCGGGCATGAAAGCGGCCAGCGTCAAATACGAGGATCTGGTGCCGTATTATTTTCAGCGCCACAACATCCGCCCCGGCATAACCGGCCTGGCGCAGGTGAGCGGCTGCCGCGGCAGCACGGCGATAGCGGACGCCGCCGTGTCGCGCGTCGATTACGACCTTCAATATATCGAACGGTGGTCGCTGTGGCTCGACATCAAGATCATCGTGCGCACGATCCGGTACGAGTTCTTTTCGGGCACTGGTATCTGAGGGCGCTTCAACTTGCGTTACGGACGATGTTCACGGGGAACGATTGCCTTTGTGACACCGTTGAGGAGCCGGCGATGCGTTGAAGGGAACCCGTCGCCGGGGAACGCATGGACTATCTCCAGAACCTGGACGTCACTCTTTACCGCGCGCTGAACGCCATTTGCGGATCGAGCGACACGCTGGATCGCATCGTCTACCACGCCGCCGGCCCAACCGGCGTGGTCTTCCTGGGCCTGTTCGGCCTGCTCTGGTTCCGCGCCGAAGGCGGCCAGATCCGCAGGCGGCAGGTGCTGATCCTGGTCGTTCCCGCGGTCGCGATCGCGCTCCTGATCAATCGCACGATCTCGACGCTTCTGCCGTTTCGCGTTCGGCCAATGTATGCGCTCGGCGCCAACGCCCCGAGTTATCACTGGACCTTCGATCTCGAGAACTGGAGCAGCTTTCCGAGCGACAATGCGACCTATCTGTTCGCGATTGCCGCCTGCCTTTTCGTCGTATCGCGCTCTGCCGGGCTCGTCTTCGGCGCGTTCGGCGCGTTCGCCTGCCTGGGGCGCATTTATTTCGGAATTCACTACCCGAGCGACATTCTCGCCGGTGCGCTGATCGGCATCCTCACCGGATACGCCGTCACCCGGCCCGCGATTGCAGAATCCGCATCGCGGCCTCTGCTTGGCTACGAGAAGCAATATCCCGGTTATTTCTACGCGGTGCTATTCATGATGCTGGCGGAAGTGGTCGGCGGGTTCCCGAACACGCGCCACATTGGCGTAGCGATCGTGCATATGTTCCGCGGCTACAGCCATTGATATCGGGGACGACGGAGCGGGAATGAGCGGCGCCAGTATCGAACTTCAAAACGTCCCGTGCCCCCTGTGCGGCGGCCAAGACGGCGGTGGATGGGGCGACGAGAACGGCTTCTCTTGCGTCAAATGCAACGGCTGCGGCCTTGTCTATGTCAATCCAAGGCCCGGCGACGACCATATCTCGCGGGCGAACGAGATCGGCGAGCACCGCACCGACGGCGAGACCTTGCGCGTCGTCTTCAAGCGCAGCCGGCGCAAGGCCATGCGCTACGCCACCACCATGCGCTGCGTCTTCCCGGATCTGGTCGGCTCGACCCGGCCGGTGCGCTGGCTCGATGTCGGCGCCGGCTTCGGCGAACTCGTCGAAGTGTTGCAGGAAATGCTGCCCGCCGGCAGCCAGGTCATGGGCATCGAGCCGATGGCGCCGAAAGTCGCCGAGGCGCAAGCACGCGGCCTGCCGGTCTATCAGGCCGACCTCGCGCAGACCGGCGGCGGCTTCGACGTCATCTCGCTGGTGAACGTTTTCTCACACGTGCCGGACTTTCGCGGATTCCTCGGCCGCCTGCGGCCGCTGCTGAACGACCGCGGTCATCTGTTCATCGAGACCGGCAATGGCGGCGATCTCGATTCGATGCGCGACTACCCCGATTTACTGTACCTTCCCGATCATCTCGTTTTCGCCGGCGAGGCGCATCTCAATGACTATCTCGCGCAATCGGGATTCTCGGTCGTGTCGACGACGGCGTTCCGGGTCGACACTGCTGCGCAGTTCGGCAAGAACCTGATCAAGGCGGCGCTCGGCCGCCGCACCAAACTGGCGCTGCCCTATCGTTCGCCGTTCCGCCGCCTGCTGCTGCGCGCGAAGGTCGCCGACGCGCCGCCACAGCAGCAAACGTGGCACCCGTTGCAGGGGCTCGATGCTGTCTAGTGCCGGCGCGCCTGCGGTTCGGGACCCATCACGGTTTCGATCACGCGCGTGAGCGTGTCGGTGTCGAAGGGCTTGCGCAGCACGTGCAGCCCGTCCGGCACCTTCTGCGCCGAGTCGGTGTAACCGGTGCTCAGGACGATCGGCAGGCCGGGATAGCGGACGCGAATCTCGTTGGCGAGACCGATGCCGTCGATGCTGCCCGGCATGACGATGTCGCTGAACACCAGATCGGCGCGCTTGCCGTCTTTCAGGAACTGCAAGGCCGACTCGGCGGAGTCACGCAGCGATGTGTCGTAACCCATCTGCTCGAACAGCGAGGATGTCACTTGCGCCACGTCCGGATTGTCGTCCACGACCAGCACGCGCGGCCGATGCGGATCGACCCGCGCCGCGCCTTGCGCAGCGACCGTCTCGCGCTCGGCACAGACCGGCAGGTAGACGGTGAAGCTCGTGCCCTCGCCGACTTTGCTATCGACCTTGATCGTGCCGCCGGCCTGATGAACGAAGCCGTAGACCTGGCTCAGACCGAGGCCGGTGCCCTTGCCGACTTCCTTGGTCGTGAAGAACGGATCGAAGATCTTCGACAGCAGGTTGGGCGGAATGCCGGCGCCCGTATCGCTGAACCGGATCGAGGCGAAGGCGCCGTCGAGGTGGCTTCCCTGCGCGTCGACCGGCGACATCACTTCCGACAGCGATAGGGTGAACGTGCCGCCGCTCGGCATCGCGTCGCGCGCATTCACGGCGATGTTGACGATGGCGAGCTCGAGCTCCGCCAGGTCCGCCTTGGTCAGGATCGAGGTGGTCGCGATCGCTTCCTTGTAGACGATATTGCCGCGCAGCGAGCTCTCGACCATCGGCCGGATGTTGCGGATCACCGCCGCCAGGTCGATGACCGAGGGGCTGACATGCTGGGCGCGCGAGAAGGTCAGAAGCTGGCGCGTCAGCGTCTCGCCGCGCTTGGCGGCGGTCTGGATCGCCTCGATGGCGCGGGGCAGCTTGGGATCGAGCAGGCGCTTGAAGGCTTGCGCGTTGCCGCCGATGATCATCAGCAGGTTGTTGAAGTCGTGGGCTATGCCGCCGGTGAGCTTGCCGATGGCTTCCATCTTCTGCGCCATGACGAGTTGTTCTCGCGCCTCGACCAGCTTTTCCTGCGTATCGCGACGCTCGGTGGTGTCGCGCATGATGCTGGAGAAGCCGATGAGGTCGCCGGACTGGCCGCGAATGACCGAAACTACGCCGGTGACGAAGAACGGCGTGCCGTCCTTGCGGATGCGCCAGCCTTCGACGTCGTGCTTGCCCTTCTGGATCGCCATTTCGAGCGCCCGCACCGCTTCGCCGGTGCGCCGCTCGTCGGGACGGTAGAACAGGCCGAACGGCTTGCCGGTCACCTCGTCCTGCGTATAGCCGGTGATCTTCTGCGCCGAATTGTTCCAGCTTGCGACGCGGCCGGCCGTATCGAGCACGAACACGGCGTGGTCGGCGACGTCGTCGACCAGCGCCTGGAAATGGTGACGCGCCAGATCGAGCGCCTTCTGCGTATCGCCGAGCTCGGCGATCACCCGCTCGCGGGCGGCGACGAGGCGCCGATACATGTCGCGGCGGAGTGCGAAGCCAGCGGTGAGGATCAGTGTCGAGAACGCGACGCTGACCGACAGCGCAAACAGCAGCAGCAGGCGCTCGTTGATCGGTTCGTTCAGCACCGCGACGGTTTTCGAGCCCCAGGCGGCGGCAATGACGAGTGCGCATATTGCCGTCGTCGAGACGCGCTGATCCTCACGCAGCGCAGCGCCTATCAGCGGCATCAGCGCCACGAAGGCGATGAGCCATCGGTGCTTGAGCATGAGGTCGCTGGCGGCGAGGTAGGCGTCCGCGGCGGGGCTGAAGGCGATGAAGCCGATGGCGAAGGCGAGCGCCGCTGCGACTGCTGCTTCGCCGGCCACGTGCCGCGACGGCAGCTCGGTACCCCATGCGATGATGAGCGGCGCCACCAGAAGCGATACCGCCGCATCGGTGAGCCACCACAGCGGCCAGACCGCAGTATAGGACCACAGGTCAGCGTCGTTGAGCGCGGCGCCGACGGCGGTGGCGAGCGAGCCGAGCGCGGCCGCGGGAAGGAGACCGAAGCAGGCGACCTTGATCACGCTCAGCGGCGTATCGAATGCCTTGCCGCCAAGCGCCAGGGTGCGGACGAGATAACTGCCGACGAGACCGGCGCCGAGCGAACCTGCGGCCGCGAAGGCGCAAATCATCGGCGGCTGTCCGGCGATCGCCGCGGCCAGATAGCCGCCCAGTACGACGCCCGGCCAGAACTGAGTGCCGAAGACGAACAGGAGCCCGACGGCAATTCCGCTCGGCGGGAACAGCGGCGGGGCGATCGGGTTGAGCCACGGCGCGTACGTCGGCAG
>Ga0105238_10005627_pt1 | contig 12384 bp, 15 predicted proteins | sample KBSC34metaG_FD_81526 | JGI IMG/M metagenome (GOLD analysis project Ga0105238, IMG submission 81526) | Corn rhizosphere microbial communities from Kellogg Biological Station, Michigan, USA - KBS C3-4 metaG | ecosystem: Host-associated > Plants > Roots > Rhizosphere > Soil | place: Michigan, USA... | reverse complement strand
TATAGGCGGCCGGATTGCGCAGCGAGCCGCCGAAGTCGCTGCCGTCGGCGACCGGCACCATGTCGAGCGCCAGCGCCACGGCCGCGCCGCCGCTCGAGCCGCCGGCGGTCAGCGCCGGGTCGAAGGCGTTGAGCGTCGGCCCGAAGACGGGATTGTATGTATTGGAGCCCAGACCGAATTCCGGAACATTGGTCTTGCCGATGATGATGGCGCCGGCCTTGCGTATGCGCTCGACGAAGAATTCGTCCTCGTCGGGAATGAAATCGGCGAAGATCGGCGAGCCGAACGTGGTTCGGAGCCCCTTGGTCAGGGCAAGGTCCTTGATGGCGATCGGCAGGCCGAACAGCGATCCGGTCTCGCCGCCGCGCGCCAGATGGGCGTCGGCCCGGTCGGCCTCGGCCAGGATATCGGCGCGCTCGCGCAGCGAGACGATGGCGTTGACCAACGGGTTCGCCGCCTCGATGCGATCGAGGAAAGCGCCGACCACCTCGCGCGCCGACAATTGGCGCTGCCTGATCTTGTCGGCGAGCTCGACGGCGGAGAGGCGGCAGATATCGCCTGCCGGCGGGACGGGATGCTTCGTGACTGGACGCATGGCCACTACCGCCCCGCCGCCAAGGCAGCGTCAACATCCTTTGCCAGCGGAATTGCCGGCTGCGCGCCGGGCTTCAGGCAGGCGAGCGAGCCGGCCACGGCGGCGCGAGTAAGCGCTTCCTGAAGCGACAGGCCGGACGACAGGCCGGCGCCGAAATAGCCACAGAAGGTGTCGCCGGCGCCGACGGTGTCGACCGGGGTGATCTTGAGCGCCGAAACGGTCAGGAAATCGTCCGGTGTGGCAGCCAGCACGCCGTCGCTGCCGAGCGTGACGACGATGATGCGGCCCGTCTTGCCAGCATAGTCGCGCATGCGGGCAGAGCGGTCGCGCCCCGAAAGCGACAGGGCCTCGCCATAGAGATCGAATTCGGTTTCGTTGGCGACGGCATAGTCAGCCTTGCCGAGGAAGCCGGTGGCTTCAGCACGGAAGGGCGCGGTGTTGAGCACGCTTACGGCGCCTGCCGCGCGCGCCGCATCGAGCGTGGCCTCGACCGTCTGCAGCGGGATCTCGTGCTGCAAGAGCACGACGTCGCCCTTTTTGAGGAAGGCCTTGGCAACATCGCCCGGCACCACCGAATCATTGGCGCCCGGCACAACGGCGATGACGTTCTCGCCGTCGGCGCCGACCAGGATCAACGCCGTGCCGGTGGAAGCGAAGCTCTGGCCGACACCGGAGAGATCGATATTGCCGGCCTTGAGAAGGGCGAGCGCTTCGGCGGCAAAACTATCCTTGCCGACGGCGCCCACCATGCGCACCTGCGTGCCGGCGCGCGCCGCGGCCAAAGCCTGGTTGGCGCCCTTGCCGCCGGGCGCGGTGGCGAAGCCGGAGCCGCGCACCGTCTCGCCGGGTTCCGGCAAGCGGTCGACATTGGCGATGAGGTCGAGGTTGATCGAACCGACAACGATAATCAAAAAACTGCCTCCCGCTGGAGCGGGTCAGCCCGTGCTGGAAGGCGGACCTGCTCCAAGACTCTGCTTTTGCGCAATTCCAGGCGAAATACGTGAAGCGCTTTTTTAGGAATTGCGGGCTGGGCGCGAAGCTAGCCGTAAAGCCCGCCGGTTGCCAGATCATGTCGCTGTCTGCGTGGTCTGGCCCACAGCATCATTCGCAGCGGACCGTGACCTGGGCCTGGTAACTGCCTGCCGGGAAGATGCCCGGCGACTTCGTGGCGGTCAGATCGACCTGGATGGTATGGGTGCCGTTGGTCAGCTTTTGCGGCGCGCTGCCCGGGTTATCCAGCCCCGAGCCGTCAAGGCGGAAGACGGAGGCGAAAGAGACGTTGGTGTCGCCGCCGCTCGGCGCCGAGGTGAAGGCGATCGGCGCCGGCGCGGAGACGGAATAGCAGTCGATCAGGTTGAGGATCGTGCACAGAAGCGAGCTTGCGGTGATGGTGGCGCCGGCGCTCGACCCGCCGGCCTGCTTGGAGCCGAAGATGTTGATGGAGGGGTTCGATTTCATCGTCCCTGATGCGCCGATCATGATCGTGCAGGTGCCGATGATCGCCGCGTGCGCCGGGAGACAGAAGCCGGCAAGCGCTGCTATCGCGAATAGCGTGCGGCTATTTCCGCTTCTTTTTCTTTTCATTGCCGGTCGTGCCTCTGATGCTCCAGCCTTCATTGGCCCATCCCGCTGATTTGACCTGGGCCGTGCTGGCTTGGGCCGTGCTGGCCTGGGGCGCGGGCCCCTGGGGGGTGGAGGTGGCCACACTCCCCGTCGTCTGGCCATCGGCGCCGAGGCCCATTTTGAGCAGCTTCAATTCAAGCTGCAGGCGCTCGACTTCCAGCTCGTAGAGCCGGCTGCAATCGACGCGTTTCGGCGTCCGCCCGATTGGGATCACAACGCGGCCGTATGTGGCGATGTCGCTGTTGGCCTGGTTGCTCGAGTTGTTGCCGCGGATGATACCGAGGTCGAGATAGGCGCCGCTGCCGGAAACGGCTGAGCGGCAGGTCGTGCCGTCGCTGGCATGAACTTCGTCCTGGCCCTGGGGCAGGCTCACGCCGGGCAGGCTGAAACCCGTCTGGTTCTGATTCAGGTTCAGGATATCCTCGGCAAGCCCCTGACTTACGACGGCCAGGGCGGGCAGCAAGGATAAGGTCAGAACCTGCGATGCCCGAAAAACTTTCCGCATATCTGTGCCCTTATCTGGGTCTGCTCGCTTGGAAAGGGGATACTCTCGGTACAGATACGCACTTTACGCTCGTTCGCGCCGTCGAACGGGACGACCACCAGGACAGGGCGCGACGCCTGGCCGGCCAGGAGGAAAGTGCTCGGCGTGATCTTGGCGTCGACCGGCTGGAAATCCTGGTCATAGACGTGGACCTCGACGCGTATGCGCTGGTTGTACGGGTTACCGGGGAAGACGCGGACGGCGAAGGCATCGGTGAAGGATCGCACCTCGCCCCGCATCGGCGTCATCGACTGGCCCGTCGCAACAACGGGAGACAGCGCGGCGGTCAGGCCCGCCGCCAGGATTGCAATCGTTCTCAAGGACCGCTCCTTTCGCGAGAGCGCTATTCGCAGCGCAGCGTCACCGTTGCCTGGTAGTTGCCGGCGGAGAAGCGGTTTGTGCCGCTCTTGGTGCCGGCAAGATTGACCGCGACCGTCGAGGTGCCCGGCACCGTCAACGCGGTCGCGGTGCCGGTTTCGGCAATCGTCTGCGCGCCTGAAGTGGCGAAGGTCGGAGTCCATGTCGTCGCCGTCGTGTCCGAGGCCGGTACGGTCGTCGTGGTCACCGGGTCCACGCTGAGCGAGACGCCGCCCGTCGTATCGACCTGGGCGCTGCCTGCCGAGCCGCCGGCATTGTGCGAACTCAGCGACTGAAGATTGCTGCTGACGGTCATCGTGCCGTTGGAGTTGATCGTGACCGTGCAGGTCGCGGTGATGGTACCGTTGAACAACACATTTCCGGTGGTGGCGGCCGATGCCGTTTGGCCCGCCCAGGCCAGCAAGCTCGCAGCCATGGCGGCACGCAAGAACTTCATTGAGACCCCTCTTTCGAGCCGGATGATGCGGCTCAACATAGGGGTCATCTTCCATTTATCGTGGTTAATTTAGCGTTAAGTGAAATAACATCGGAAAGCAACTTCAAATAAAACCGGCGATAACCAGAGGTTGTCGCCGGTTGCATTTTCCCGATAAAACGGTTTATTTATTTGGTCTGTACCGATTTATATTACGATACACGGTTTTTCGCAATGCTATGCGAAAAAATCGATGTTTCAGGACGCCACTTGTCCCGCCTCCCAGCCGAGGATGGCGCGCTTGCGCGTCAGGCCCCAGTGGTAGCCGGTGAGCGCGCCTGACTTGCCCAGCGCCCGATGGCAGGGCACCACGAACGACATCGGGTTGGCGCCCACCGCCGCCCCCACGGCCCGGCTGGCGCTGGGATGGCCGATGCCTGCCGCGATCGAGGAATAGGTGCAGGCCTTGCCCATCGGGATGCGCAGCAAGGCTTCCCAGACGCGAAGCTGGAAATCGGTGCCGATCATCACCACGCGCAGCGGCTGGTCGGCGCGCCATTGCGTCGGGTCGAAGACCCGAGCGGCATAAGGCTGCGTGGCGGACATGTCCTCGACATAAGCGGCGTTCGGCCAGCGGCCGGACATGTCGGCGAAGGCGGCCCGCTCGCCGCCGGCGTCACAGAAAGCCAGGCCGGCGAGGCCCCGGTCCGTGACCATGACCAGCGCAATGCCGAAAGGGGAGATGTGGTAGCCGTAGCGGATGGTCAGGCCGGCGCCCCGCGTCTTGTAGTCGCCGGGCGACATCGCCTCATGAGTGACGAAGAGGTCGTGCAGCCGGCCGGGGCCGGACATGCCGAGCTCGAACGACGTCTCCAAGAGCGGCATGCCGGAATCGAGCAGCCTGCGCGCATGGTCGAGCGTGACCGCCTGCAGGAAGGCCTTGGGCGACAGGCCGGCCCAGCGGGTAAAGAGTTTCTGCAGGCCGGTCGGCGTCTCGCCGACTTCCTCGGCCAGGACCTCGAGCGAGGGCTGGTCGCGGTAGTCGAGGCTGATCTTCTCGATGGCGCGGCGAACGACCTCGTAATCGCTGCCTTCGGGGGTGATGTCGTTCTGAAGGATCGCTGACGGTTTCATGCGGGTATTCATGGTCATCTGAGCGTTCATGGCAATATCTCCTTGACCGCGAATATCGTTCTTCCAGAGCTTTGCAGCCACCCGAAACTTGCCTTCCCGCAGTCTGCTCCCAGATAGAGTCAGCTTCGAGCCGAAGAGGACAATCATGGCCGGCGAAAAGGTTGATCTGACCGGGGCAAGGGAAACATTGCTGATGACGCTTTACGGCAAGGCGCTGGAAAGCCGGCTGCCGCATTCGCTGCTCCAGGATCGCTTCGCCGACGAGGCGGTGCGCAAGATCGACTATGATTTCTCAAGGCTCAAGGTCGACGGCAATCTCGGGCTGGGTTTTGCGATCAGGGCGAAAACACTGGACGTCTGCGTTGCGGATTTCCTTGCAAGAAATCCGGACGCGATCGTGCTGCACCTGGGATGCGGGCTCGATACGCGGATATTCCGCATCGACCCGCCGCAAGGCATCGACTGGTTCGATGTCGATTACCCGGAGGTCATGGAGCTCAGGCGCAGGCTCTATCCGTCCAGGGACCGTTGCCATCTGGTCGCGGCGTCGGTGACCGAACCGGATTGGCTGGCTGAAGTGCCCCGCAATCGTCCGGCGATCGTGGTGGCCGAAGGGTTGACGCCGTATCTCGCCGCCGACGAGGGGCCGCGACTGCTTGCGCGGCTTGTCTGTCATCTTGCCGGTGGCGAGTTGATGTTCGACGCCTATAGCCGCTTCGGCCTGAAGTTGATGCGCCTCAATCCGGCCATCAAGGCAACCGGCGCCGAAGTCCATTGGGCCATCGAGGACCCACGCGAGTTGGAGCGAGCCGTCCCGAAACTTCGCTTCATCGGCGAAATCTCGTCTTACAAGCCGGAGCAGGGGGCCCGCCTGGGCTGGTCTGCGCGCTTGTTCGTTGGCCTCTGGAAGCTCATCCCCGCGATGCGCAAGGTGGGCAGGCTGCTGCGCTACAGGTTCTGAGGTGCTGAGTGTGTCAGCGCGTCTTGGCGGTGGCCAGTGCGCGCGAAAAGGCGGTGGCAAAACTTTCGCGGTCGTCGGGATTGAGGAAGCCGCCGATCGCCACGCTCTTGCCCTGTGCTTCGACGGCCATTTTGGTGATGCCGATCTCGGCATGGCGGGCGATCGAAAACCGTGTCCAGAACGGATTGAAATGATGCGCTTCCGAACGGCCGGAGGGTGCGGTCTTACGGATGTCGAGGCTGGTGCGCGAGACCGAGATTTCCTCGCGGGCGCGCGCGGCGCGGTAATTGGCGCGGAAGGCGATGTAGACGGCGATCACGTCGAGGCCGAAGAAGCCGAACACCGGCCAGGCGCCGTGCGCCAGGAAGAACGCGCCGGTGACGGCCCAGCCGAACAGAAGCGCTCCCATCAGGATCAGGAAGCCGGTGCGGCCGAGCGAGCGGTGTGGCGTCAACAAGGCCTGGAAAAATGGCTCGTCGGCCTGGAACGAGGCGTTTGTGTCGCTCATGAACGAATATTATAGGAAGGGATATGGCGCCTCCCAAGTCGAAAAAATCCGCAGCTGTCAAAAAACCGCAGTCGCCCGCTTCGAGCGGCGGCCGCGCAAGCGCGAGACGGCCGCGAAAGAGCGCCCCGCGCTCGCTTTACAGCCCTGCCGAGGTGCATGAGATCTTCCGGCGTTTTTCGGTGCAGCGGCCGGAGCCGAAAGGCGAGCTCGACTACGTCAACGCCTTCACCCTGCTGGTCGCAGTGGTGCTGTCGGCGCAGGCGACCGATGCCGGCGTCAACAAGGCGACCAAGGCGCTGTTCGCGACGGCCGACACGCCGGCCAAGATGCTCGCTTTGGGCGAGGCCAAGGTCGGCGACTATATCCGCACCATCGGCCTGTGGCGCAACAAGGCGAAGAACGTGATCGCCTTGTCGAAGGCGCTGATCGACGACTATGCCGGCCAAGTTCCGCAGGAGCGCGACGAACTGGTCGAGCTGCCGGGCGTCGGGCGCAAGACCGCCAATGTCGTGCTCAACGTTGCCTTCGGCCAGCACACCATGGCGGTCGATACGCATATCTTCCGCATCGGCAACCGGATCGGGCTGGCCCCTGGCAAGACGCCGGAACAGGTCGAACAGGGGCTGCTCAAGGTCATCCCGGCCGAATATATGCGCCATGCGCATCATTGGCTGATCCTGCATGGCCGCTATGTCTGCAAGGCGCGCAAGCCCGATTGTTGGGCCTGCGTCATCGCCGATATCTGCAAGTCGAAGGAAAAGACCACCGACATACCGGCACCGTTGGTGCCGATCGCGCCGCTGGACGAGGCGCTGGCGGAGGTTCAGTAACCGTAGCCGCGCGCCATGGCCGCGGCAAAAACCGGGATGAGCAGGAAGATGAAGCCTTCAGCGCGGACATAGTTCTTCACCGAGGCCAATTCCGCCGCAGGCACCGCGAAAGACGGATTGCCGCTCGCCTGCCTGCTCCAGGAGACGAAGCGCATGGTGGGCACGATCGACAGCAGGCCGACGATGATGAAGGCCACCATCTTTGCCCAGAACACCCAGTTGTAGACGTAGAACTCCCAGCCTTTCAGACCGAAGAAAACCCGGCAGATGCCGACGATGACGATCAGCGCGGCGATGATACCGTAGTGACGGTCGATGCCGGCAAGGCGCTTCAGCGTCGCCGCCCCCAAATCGCCGCGCACCAGCACGAACTCGGCGCCGATGATACCGGCCAGCGAGAACACCAGCAGGTGATGGGCGATCGCCAGCAGAAGGTCGGTGGTGTCCATGGTTTCGTCTCCGGTCGAATTGCTGTGCTCGGTTCGCAACGTAGCATCGTCGGGTGGAAAGCCCATAGCCACTGGAGCGGTTCACCGTTTCACGGAAACGGCAAACCGCTCTATCTCTTTGTTTTTACGCAATTCCAGACGGAAGGCTACGGCGAAGCCGCCGAACTTGACCGCTTACACTTTTCCTGGAGTTGCTCTGGCCGCCTTCGGTGCGGCTGACGCCATCCCCTGACGTTTACTGCCGGGTCGTCCATTGCCCGCACTGGGAGATGCATCGTACCGTTCTGGCCCTTGTTCGAACGCGCTGGTTTGCCAGGCGCTGCAGCCTCAACGAGGGGAATGCCATGAGCATGAAAACGGAAGCCGGGGTACCGATCCTCGCGACGGCGCGCACCATTCTGCGGCCGCACCGGCTGGACGATTTCGAAATCTATGCCGCCATGTGGACGGAGCCCGCCGTCACCCGTTTCATCGGCGGCAAGCCACGCACCCGCGAGGAAAGCTGGATGCGCTTTCTTCGCCATGCCGGCCTGTGGTCGCTGATCGGCTACGGGTTCTGGGCGATCGAGGACAAGGCGTCAGGGCGCTTCATCGGCGAGGCCGGCTTCCACGACCTGAAGCGCGAGATCGAGCCCTCGATCGAAGGCGTGCCGGAGGCAGGCTGGGCGCTGGCCTCGGCCGCACATGGCAGGGGAATGGCCAGCGAAGTGGTCGGGCGGATCGTCGCTTGGGCCGATGATACGTTCGGACCGGCGAAAACCGTTTGCATCATCGACCCCGAGAACAGCGCTTCGCTCAAGGTTGCCGAAAAGAGCGGCTATCGCGAGACTTTGCGGACCACTTATCACGAGAAGCCGACGATCCTGTTGGAACGACAGGCGGGTGGGGCGATTGCCTAGCCGACCTTGCGGAGTAACGTCTGCGCCAAAGTCTGCCAGGTGTCCGCGGTTGCACCGCGGTCAAGCCGGCCTTGCCGCAGCACCGTGGCCGCGTCGAATGGCTGGGGCCGTGCAATCGCATAGCCTTGGGCATAGTCGACACCGATCGCTTTCAAGGCTTCGACGATGCCGTCGCTTTCGACGAACTCGGCGATGGTGCGTTTTCCCGTCACCTTGCCGATGTGATGGATCATCTCGACCATCGCGCGATCGATGCGATCGTCGAGCATGTCCTTGACGAAGCCGCCGTCGATCTTGAGGTAGTCGACCGGCAAATGCTTCAGATAGGCGAAGGACGACATGCCGGAGCCGAAATCGTCGAGCGCGAAACGGCAGCCCAGCCCACGCAGGTCGGCAATGAAACGCATGGCTTCCGAAAGATTGGCAATCGCGCTGGTCTCGGTGATCTCCAGGCAGATCGTTTCGGGTGCAATGGCGTGCGCGGTGAACTGTTCGCGCATGAAGCCCAGAAACGTCTCGTCGCCGAAAGTGGCGCCGGAGAGATTGATTGCGCAGGTGGATATCGGGGTCGCATGTGGATCGGTCCGCCTGGCCGCCAATGTGGCGAAGGTGTTGCGTACCACCCAGCGGTCGATCGCCGGCATCAATCCGTAGCGCTCCGCCGCCGGGATGAAGCTCTGCGGGGTGACGAAGCTGCCGTCCTCGTCGGTCAGCCTGAGCAGGATTTCGATATGCGCTCCCGTCTCGACGATATCGTCCCGCAGCGGCGCGATCTCCTGCGCGTGCAGCCTGAAGCGATTCTCGTCCAGCGCGGCATGCAGGCGCTGCACCCAGGCCATCTCGCCGAAGCGCTCGCGCAGCGCCGTGTCGCCGTCACTGTGGAGCTGAACGCGGTTGCGGCCCTTTTCCTTCGCCATGTAGCAGGCGACGTCGGCAGCGCGCAGCACCTCCTCCAGCGTCATGCCGACATTGGCGACTTCCACCATGCCGATGCTGACGCTGATGTTGAAGGGGCGTCCTTCCCAGGAGAAGTGCAGATCCTGGACCGTGGCGCGCAACCGTTCGGCCGTGGCGGCGGCACAGTCGGCATCGCAATCGAAAAGCAGAACACCGAACTCGTCGCCGCCGAGCCTGGCCAGGATGTCGCCGGGCGGCAGCTCGTTGGCAAGCAGCACCGAGATCTGGCGCAGCAGCTGGTCGCCCGCGGCATGGCCGCACGTATCGTTGACCAGCTTGAACTGGTCGAGATCGAGATACATCAGCGCATGCCGGCGCGGCTTTTCCGGCGCCTCCGAGATCGTGCCTGCCAGCCGGTTCTCGAAGTCGCGGCGGTTGACGAGCCCAGTCAGCGCATCGTGCGATGCCTGCCACGACAGGCGCTCGATATAATCCTGCTCGCGCGTCATGTCGTGCAGGGCCAGGACGCAACCGAGGATCTTGCCGGAAACGATCAGGGGAGCGCCATTCAGCGCCACCGGCACGACCGAACCATCGGGACGCTCCAGAAGCTGCGGGCGCACATTGGAGCGGCGCGGCTCGCCCGCCAGCAGGCGCGATATCAGATCGGTCTCCTCGACGCCGCTGTCCTTGTCGACCAGGCGGAACAAGGCGTTGGCGGCTTTCCCCCTGCCGGCGGCCAGCGAGCAGGCAAGCAGCCTCTCCGCTCCGACATTCATGTAGTCCAGCCGTCCCTCGGCATCGGTGCTGATGACTGCCTGGCCGATCGAGGCCAGCGTGATCTGAGCACGCTCACGCTCGGCGTTGAGGGCATTCTGAAATGCCTGGCGCTGTTTCATCAGCTTGCGCGTGCGCCAGACGGCGAGCAGGATAAGCAGGGCGGCGGTGGCGAGATTGGCGGCGGTCAGCGCCATCTTGATAAAGCGCGATCCTTCGCCGAGGCTATCGGAAAAGGCCTTGGCAAGCGGTCCGATCTGGCGGTCGAGCTGGTGGATTCTCATCTTCCAGAGACCGATCTCGGCCGCAGATGCCTGCCCCTTTTCGAGCCTTCGATGCACGTCGTCGCCAAGTCTTTCGATGGCGAGGATCATTTCGTCAGCCGCCGTCCAGTGGCCGATCGCGGTATCGAGATAGCTCACGCCGCGGAAATTCCGGAACAGCCAGATCAGGCCGGAGACATCGTCGGGGTGGTTGTTGCCGCCAAGAAAGCCAAGCCGGGCTGCATTCGTGTCGGGCTCAGCCTGTTCGAGCGCCAGCCGCGCGGCGCGATCGGCGAGCGGCACGGCGATGGCTTGACGATATTCGCTGTAATACTCTTCCCGGCCGGTATCGGCATAGAGGCTGAGGAAATAGATGGCGTGCTTCTGCCCTTTCGACCATTGGCTTTCGCCGCCGACATAGGCGCGGACGGCCGATAGTGTGTGGAGGCTGAGGGTGGCAACCAATGCCTGGATCAGGACGACCGCGACGAAGGGCCAGACCAGTCCGAGCAGACGCGGGCCGGCATCGGTCGATGAGAGCTTCATCCCATTCCCATGGAGCTTGTGCAGGCTCCCTCGGTGTCTGTCCGGCCGGCTCATCCGTCGGTTGAGACGATGTTCTTTCCCGCATGTCGCCTGGTTACCAGCGACATCAATCCAGATAACGTGCCTGGCTTAACAGCCGATAAATTTGCCCAGTATTTGTTTCATGATTTATTGCTCAACAACAGAAGGACGCTTACGCTACGTGATGGCGATATTTGGTGCATAGTATCGATCCGCAATGCGAGGGAGCGGGAGAAAAAGCCGGCGACATCAATCCGATAGAACCCGCATTAGGCGTCTCTCAGCGTTTGGTCCTGGATTTGTTGAGGGCCACGGCTTCGCGGACGAGCGCCTTCAGGGCGTCGGCGTCGACCGTGTCGCCTTCCTTGAAATCGATGGCGCGCCTGGTGTTGCCTTCGAGGCTGGAGTTGAAGAGCTTCGTCGGGTCAGGCAGCGCCGCGCCTCTGGCGAAGGTCAGCTTGACGACGGCCTTGTAGGTCTCGCCGGTGCAAATCATGCCGGCATCCTCCCAGACTGGCACGCCGCGCCATTTCCATGCCTCGGTGGCGTCTGGCGCGGCTTGCCTGATAAGGGCGCGGAGCCGGGCAAGCGTCTCGCCACGCCAGTCGCCCAGCTCCTTGATCCGTCCGTCGATCAGCTCGGACGGAGACTTGCCGTCCTGCGCGCCGCTTTCTTGCATATACGGTTCTCCTTTGAGGCTGGATAAGAGATTGCCACCGTGGCCTTTTCAGGGAGGCGGCGCTTGATCGTTCGTGCGCTTACATCCGTTCGCCGGGCAACCGGCTCGCCTGTTTCACCCAGGAGACGAATTGTTCCTCGTCGAGCCGGTCGTTCTCATGGATGTGGAAATAGCGCGTGTCCTTGCTCTTGGAGAGAACGGGCGGCACCGGCTTGAGCGACATGCCGCGAAAGAAGGCCACTTTGATGTATTTGGCGAAGCAATGAATGCCGAGAAACCAGCCTTCGCCTTCCATTCCGTAAAATGGAGAGTTCCATTTGACGGCTTTCAGCACGTCGGGAACGGCCTGCACAATGAGCTGGTCGAGCCGGCGCCCGATCTCGCTCTGCCAGCCCGGCATTGCCGCGATATAGGCCTGCACGGGCGCGTCGCCAGCGCCCTTGGCGATCTGCGGGTTGCCGCCAGAAAGCAGGACGGGCTTCGCGTCCGGCAAACCGGTGGCAACCTTCGGCGATTTCGCCTTCGCCATCAGGCCGAACCTGTGCGCTGACGCGCCGGCTTACCGCGCCCTCGGGCGCCATAGGGCAGCACGAACATATAGAGGCCGCTGAACAGCAGCAGGAAAAGCGGAATCAATGGCGAATAGACAATCCAGGCGGGCGGCGCGGCCATGGCCATGGCGGCGAAATTGGCAATGACGGTGACGGTGAAGATGATCGACAGCCAGCGGTGAAGCTGCCTGATCCACTTGCTCCAGTCCAATCTGACCTCCCTTGCAAATGATGAGATGGATCGCGCTGCCTTACCAGCGCGCCAGCTGCGACAGCTGAATGAGGTTGCCGCAGGTGTCGTTGATCTGCGCGAT